>Ga0316197_10000026_pt1 | contig 181438 bp, 162 predicted proteins | sample OudBiesiAoxic_MG_FD_204939 | JGI IMG/M metagenome (GOLD analysis project Ga0316197, IMG submission 204939) | Coastal sediment microbial communities from Oude Bieten Haven, Netherlands - site A oxic | ecosystem: Environmental > Aquatic > Marine > Coastal > Sediment | place: Netherlands...
ATCAGATGGCTGAAAGCTTAATACTTGATAGGCGAAGAGAAAGAACATTCCCTCGAATGGTAAAACCAAGACCTCAACGATATGCCAGAAATAAGAATGCCGTTCACCCTTAAGTGAACGGCATTAGATCTTGATGGTGTTTTTATCATCAATATCTACTCAAAAGATCCAAAATGGATCTCTACTTATTAAAATGTACCTTTGGAAAAGTAGAGAAAGATCATATAATACATATATGTAGAAAATAATTGGTATTTACATGGTCGGTGACAACGTAACACTTGGGATTAATGAGATCTCGGTAGGATTATCCATGCCTAAAGTGAGTAGTTTAAATGCTGCTCAAGCGTATTTGCTCTCTTTAAATTCAGAGAACAGTCGATCAACCATGAGATCAAATCTAAACAAGATCGCCTATCTATTAGGTAAGTTTGATCTAAATAATTGCCCTTGGGAGCAGTTAAATCGTGATTATGTACTTGGTGTTATTGAAGCACTAAAATCTGAAAAATTAGAGTCCGCGACAATCAATACTTACATTGCAGGTATTAAAGGTGTAGCTCAAGAATTATGGCTATCCAAAAAAATAACGACAGAAAACTATCAATTAATTAAACACATTAAGCAAATGAAAGGCTCACGCTTAGCCAAAGGTCGAGCTTTATCGAGTAGTGAAATCCAATTATTGTTTTCTTCATGTAATGATCAAACCATTAAAGGTATTCGAGACAGTGCTATTTTAGGCGTGTTATTGGGCTGTGGTTTAAGACGGTCTGAAATTGTCGATTGTTCTATTTGTAACTTTAATGCAGAAGAAGGGTCATTGCGGGTACTTGGTAAAGGTAATAAAGAACGTATGTGCTATTTACCACAGCAGTCTTTAGCTCTGCTAAGCCTTTGGCTTACCACAGTTCCTGGCGAAAATAATCGTGCTTTATTCACGCGTATAAGACGTTTTGATACGGTAACTACTGATAAATTAAGCTCACAAGCGATATTACACATATTAAATGAAAGACGAAAACAGGCAGGGATAAAGGCATTTTCTCCGCATGATTGTCGAAGAACCTTCGCATCAATGCTGCTGGATAATGGTGAAGATATATCAACGGTAAAAGATGCAATGGGGCATGCAAGTATAATTACCACGCAAAAGTATGATAAACGTGGATTTGAGCGTTTGAAAAAAGCGAGTGAGAACCTAAACTTTATATGAATAAATATACACACTGGTTAGAAATATCTCGGGGTTTTAATTTATATTTTGCATATATACTTAAAAAAATGAATACTGAGAACTTCCAGACATAAAAAAAGACGCAATTAAGCGTCTTTTTTTGTCTGTCAGAGTATTAAGTAACGAATTACTTTTTACGACAGAATTCAGCGATTACATACATAGATTGACCGCCGTTAGCTTTACCAGAAACTAAGCGAGGATCGTCACCAAGGCTGATGCCACGGATAACAGTGCATTGTTTGATAACTTGGTTAGTGCCTTTAACTGGAAGGTCTTCTATGGTCACCACCAACAGGTAAGAAATGGCCACCTTGATTGCTTCAATTTGAATCAGCGTGATGCGTAACATTACATCAACTTTGTATAAAACTAGTAAGGCATATTTCACTCAAATTTATACATCTGATTAAACCAGCAAAACTCAAGCAAACTAAATTCTTACATTTCGGTCAGTTCTTTATTATGAACTGACCAAATCCATAATATTTAAGTGTAAATATCTACCTTCATTTTTTGACTATGATAAACTGCAACTATAAAAATCGTATAATAAGCGGATACTTAGGAAAATTAATAATTATGTCTAATATACTGAATTCAAACGATGACATAGATGAAAATGGTTTTGATAAAGAAGATTTTGGTGATTACGATGACTCACTTGAGAAAGTAGAACCATTTGATCCAAAAAAAGTAGATGTTAGTATTACGACTCCCAACTTGGGAACTTTAATCATGCGCCTTACGCATGATGAAATTGATCTAATGCCAAACTTTCAACGCTCAGCTGACCTGTGGAACAAGCAAGAGCAGAGTCGATTGATAGAATCAATTCTTATTAGATTACCTATACCTGCATTTTATTTTGATGCACTAGTTGAAGATAAATGGCAAGTTGTCGATGGTCTTCAACGTTTATCAGCTATTGGCAATTTTGTAGTACATAAAACGCTAACTTTAACCAATTTAGAATTTCTTACTGATTATGAAGGTTTTAGTTACGATGAACTTCCTAGGGCTTTACAACGTCGTATCGATGAATTTCAAACATCCGTATATTTGATCAAGCCTGGTACTCCGTTGGAAATGAAGTACTCGCTATTTAATCGTATAAACACTGGTGGTTTGAAACTTAATCCACAAGAAATTAGACATGCAATGAGTCAATCTGTTAACTCTGGTGCAGCTTCTACCTTCCTAAGAACTTTAGTTTTAGAAGATGACTTTCTTTCTGTTGTAATAAATCGAAATCAAAGAATGTCTCATGAAGAGTTGGCACTAAGACATATCATTTTTAGGCTATATGGCTCAGATACTTATAAGTCTTCCTTACCAAATTTTTTAAATTTAGGAATGATTGAATTAGGTAGGCTAGATGACAATAGGCTAGAAATACTTAAATCGGATTTTCTAGCATCGATGAAAACTGCATATGAAATATTTGGGGAAAATGCATTCAAAAAAAGTTTATTGGAACCAACACACAAAAAGGTTGTGAATAAACCGCTCTTTGAAGCTGTTTCTGTATCATTGGCAGCATTAGATCATGAAAGCAGGCAGTGCTTAGTTGAACATAAATTTAAATTCCAAGAAGAATTTAAATCTCTACTTAAAGACCCTGACTTTGATATTTCTATAAGTAAATCAACTGCTAATACAAATAATGTTCAAACTAGATTTGGTCGTGTTCGTGATTTAATCGATAACTTTTTGTCGAAGGAAAAATAATGTTAGAATTTTTAAGTCTAAGTAACTTTAAATCAATTAAAGATGAGAATTTTGAACTAGCAAGTCTTACTTTATTCTCAGGATTAAATGGGATGGGGAAATCATCAATAATCCAATCCCTATTATTGCTAAGACAATCATATGAGCAACATATGCTTCCAAATGTTGGACTTTCCTTATCTGGAGAGTATGTAAGTTTGGGGAATGGCAAAGATGTATTATTTAATAATGCTGAAATTGAATCTATAAATATAGAAGCTTGTTGGCAAGAATCTGAGTGTAACTTAGCTTTTAATTATGTAGAAAACTCCAATATGCAGCCGATTAATCATAGCTCTGAAATAGAAGGTTCACCTTTTAATGAAGCGCTTTTTGTTTCCAAATTCCAATATTTATCTGCTGAGCGAATTAGTCCAAAAAGTTTTTATGACGTATCTGAGTATGCAATTAATACTCGCCGTTCTTTAGGTATCAAAGGAGAGTATACAGCTCACTTTTTGTCTCAGCATGGCGCTGGAACTCTAGCTATTGATAAGCTTCAACATCCAAAAGCTACATCTATATCTCTAATAGATAATGTTAATGCTTGGATGTCAGATATTACCCCCGGAACTAAAGTTATAACAAAGCTAATTCCTGAAATAAACCAAGCTAGTTTACATTATCAATTTACCTCATCTTCAGAATTAACAGAACTGTTTCGTCCTGAAAATACCGGATTTGGTTTAACATATGTTTTGCCTGTGGTCACAGCAATTCTGAGCTCTAAGCCTGGAGATCTCCTAATCATAGAGAACCCCGAATCCCATTTACATCCTTCAGGACAAGTTATTATAGCTAAGTTAATGGCTATTGCTGCAGAAAATGGAGTTCAAATTATTGTCGAAACCCATAGTGATCATATTTTAAATGGTGTCCGTACCTCAATTAAGGGCAAAGACATAAAGCCTGAGAATGCATTAATTTACTTTTTATCAAGAGACATAATGGCGAATGAACATTGTGCAAATGTAGATAAAGTAACAATAGATTCGAAAGGTAGAATTGATCACTGGCCAGTAGATTTTTTTGATGAGTGGGATAAAAGCTTAAGCACTTTATTAAAGGAAGATTAACAGTGTTTGATTCAATTGTTTTAAATGAAGCATCTTTACCCTTTGATTCTGAAGCTGAGTGCGAGGCTAATCTGGAGTCATTCTTTGAGATATTGCATAGAACAAAATTATTCAATGTTCAGTTTTCTAGGGCGGATGAAATAGAAGGTGATTGGAATTCACTGATATATGCTGACAATTTTCAATTGGGACAATGGCTAAATTCCATTACTGATAAAGATAAATATCGACAAATACAAAGTGTGCTAACAAATATTAAATGCCCAATTGTTACACTAGAACAGCAATATCTTTTTCATTTGACCTCCGATGATGACATAGAAGTTAATGGGTTAGGGTATGCATCTTTAAATAATGCTCATGGTTTGAGTTTTCCATCAAAAGCACATTGGAAAACTAATCATATCCCTATAACTCAGTTATGGGACTCTAATGGTCAAACACATACAAATAACGTAAATGTACCTAACGTATGTACGTTAACTCATATCGAACAATTTCTATATGGATTGGAACAGCAACAACAAGCTAAAAGAGACTATTTTAGTAGTATAAACTCTAAGAATAATGTCGACTTTTCAAATCTTTTGTTTACTGAATCAGCTCTAAAAACCTTCCGTTCGTCTTCATTATCTTCTATCGATTATCACAGAGTATTAGATGCGTTGAATAAATTAGATGCTGCTATAGTTAGCTCTAATAATTTAATCGAACTTGCAACGAACTCAAAATTAAGGATTTCAGGTGAAAGCGCAGAGACGATGGCGTGTCGTAGATTAATACGATTGAGACGATTCAAGCACCCTGACTCTGGATTCGAGATATTTGAAGATCATATAAAAAACTTTCAAAATGGTAAGCGAATGCACATAATCGCAGATTATGTCAATAATAAAGTTTGTATTGGTTATTTTGGAACTCATCTTAAAACAAGTTCAGCATAAAAATATCTAAAGGAATCACTTTAAGTAATTTTGGGGCAAAACGATAATTGAAAATTCGGTTTTGGGGCAATTTTGGGGCAAAATTAAAGGTTAAATAACGCCGTTTTCGACTGTTTGCACTTAAAATCAGTTGAATTCAGACATAAAAAAGACGCAATTAAGCGTCTTTTTTAGTCTGTCAGATTGTTAAGTAATGAATTACTTTTTACGACAGAATTCAGCGATTACATACATAGATTGACCGCCGTTAGCTTTACCAGAAACTAAGCGAGGATCGTCACCAAGGCTGATGCCACGGATAACAGTGCCTTGTTTGATAACTTGGTTAGTGCCTTTAACTGGAAGGTCTTTAGTAACTGTTACGTCGTCACCTTTTTTAAGCTCAACGCCGTTGATGTCACGTGGTTTTTCGCCGTCAGCAAGAAGTGCTTTTTCAGCCCATTCTTTAACGTCTTCTTCAACGTACATCATATCTAAAGAATCTTGAGCCCAAGATTCAGAAGCTAGTTTGCTTAGTAAAACGTAAGACATAACTTGAACTGTAGGTACTTGGCTCCACATAGAGTCATTCAGACAACGCCAGTGATTAACATCCATTGTTTCTGAATCTTCAATTTGTGCAGTACATGTATCACAAATCATTACACAGTTATCCACATTGATGTCCGTTTTTGGCGGAACTGCGAATGGTGCAAGAGAGTTTGCAGAACCACATAGTTCACATTTAGAATCGCAGCGAGTTAATAGTGTTGTTTCAGTGCTCATAATTATGCCTGTTTATTTAATTGTGATTGTATTATGCCAAGTTTATACCATAAGACAAAGGAATGCGGTGAGAATACTGTAATTTAATTAGTAATTATTAGGTTTGGTATCACAAGGGTAAACATAGGATTTCAAAGAGGTAAAACATAATCGTAAATGGCGTTACAATTTCAAATTATGATAAGCACAAAAATTGCTTCTGACTCTATTTTGCGTTTATTCTTTCATTAAGCTTGAATGGTCCAGATTTAGCAGTATTATGCGCATCTAGAGTAGGAAACAACACAGAGGCAAGAATCGGAAGATGGTAGACAATCAAAATCAATGGCAAAAAAGCTATGAAGATAAGGGCTATTTTGTCATTAGAAATTATTTTACTCAGACTGAAATTTCATCACTCAGAAAAGTTATATTGAAATTTCATGAGTCATGGAAGCAAGATAATGCAGAATTTTACCATGAAGAAGAAGCCTTCAATTCCTCGTTAATTACAGGCAGTCAGTATCTAGAAACTAATGATAGGTTAGAACTTTTTAATTTTATTAGTTCTAGAAAAATGATGCATGCTGTCGAGTCCGTAATAGCAGCTAAGCCTGCATTTATGAATACTCAGCTATTTTTTAATCCAGTGGATCCTAAACAAAAAGATTTCTGGCATCGAGACTGTCAGTATGACCATGATGTGGATATTCAAAAAATTGTGATTCACGAGACTCAAGTTGTACATCTACGAGTACCTTTATTTGATGAACGAGGTATGGAGCTAATACCAGGAACTCATAAACGCTGGGATAATGAAGAAGAGTATGATGTTAGACAGGAGGAAAATGGCCGAGAAAGCCATGAAGATATTTCTGGTGGCAAGGTCATTAACTTAGCTGCTGGAGATATGTTAGTTTTTTCTGCTGATATGATCCATCGTGGTCTATATGGGTTAGATAGATTAGCATTCGATATCTTAGTCTTTGATCCGTCGGGTGATTTTGTTGATTATGTTGATTATGATTGTTTACCTGATCTTTCAATGTTGAAGGACATTAATGACCCAAGATTATTTATGAATATTCTGGAACTAAAGTCGAAGGCGAATATGAAGTTAGCAATATAAACAGTGAATAACCAAGGATTATAAATGGCTTACGGAGTCTTGGTTATGTTTATTGGCACCTCTAAAGAAGTCATGCTCCAGTGCGCATTATGAGTGCTTATGTAAAATCAACCAATAATTCATCTCATTTATAATATTATCGCTAATCTTTCAAAAATGAAAGGTTGGCTAATGAAATATAACCAGATGACAAATAACTACTTTTTCCGCTTTTACAAGTGTGGTTTAACCGTAGAAAAGACGGCTGAATTATGTTTTAAAACTGTGAGGCAAGTCAACAATTGGGACAAAGGGGCAGAGATCCCGCCCGAATGTCGTAGACTCATGCGTATGTATTGTGAACGTAAATTAGGTATTGGTGAAAGCTGGCAAGGGTTTTCTATTGTAAAAGGTAGATTGAGATTACCGACGGGTAGAGAACTAGAGCCACAACAAATTTTGACAGCTGTTGCTTTGTTAGAGATTGAAAGTGATATGGATAAAAAAACATTAACCAAGTTATTGAAACTATCACGAGCCATAGCAAAGATTAAAAATTAATATTAATTAACCATCCTAAATCATTTCATTTGGATGGTTAATTTTATATATCTGTACAATTAATTTATCGTTTTTTTTGTAGCTCCTATATTAGTACCGACTACATAAACATCGCCTTTTAACGAAGAACGAGATAATTTAAATCCCTCCAAAAAAGCTGAAAATACAAATACTGAATGAGGAATCCATTCCTTTAATTCATACTCTGCTTTATGTTTTAAATTGTATGAATTAGGAGTTTTTTTAATATTTTTTAGCTTATTTCTCATTAAAAGCCATTTACGACAAGGTTCTATCATGTGAGAAAATTTAATTACATCCTTTTCAAGACTTTCTACCGAATCACAGCCATCTATTGAACCACATAGCGCCCAAAGCTCATTAATTTTTGTAACTAATATTGTATCCATAATCAATCCTCTTATTTACATTGAACTTTAGAATACATCATAAAAAACAAAAGTAAACCTCTTGCTTTTCAATGACTTAGGTTTCAGCATTGCAACTCGCAATATTATAACTTAATTAAACATTAATATATGGATTCTCTCAATGGTTATGAAAATAGTAGTATTTACCTCCGTGATACAAAACGGGGGTACGAGGCAATAATCAATCAAAGTAAGCATTAATGTCGTTAATAATTCGCTGTAAATCATTTGAGGTAACTTGAACATCGTTTGTATAGGCATCAGGACCAATACGCATTGTTGAAATGACCGTTTCAATAATAATCAAATCATTCGCAACAAATTGCCAAGAAACGATTTTGTCCATATTTATGAAAAAATCGGGTAATATTTGTAATTTTCTAGCCATAAAAACTCTTTATCAATTAATTGGTTGAGTAAAAGAATATACACCGATTAATCTAAGAAAAATATGGGTTGCAGTAGCATAACGCGCCACTGATGCTGTTAGTCTCTGCGAGGCTTATTCTTGCAGGAAAGTGGTTGTTTTCTTTGAAGAGGTAGGTCCCAAATACTACAAACAGCAAAGGGAGCTTTGAGGGGAGCGGAACTAAGATTCACTATGAAAGTATAACTGGTGTGCAGTAGCTTTTTAGTTTTGAATTGTTGCTAGTTCAGGCCTAAAAGCGTTTCGCTTCGCTTATATTGCTGCGCAATGAGATCTTTCTCGTGCAGTTCATCACAAAAAAGTGCTCGCGTTGTACGTGAGAAAATTCAGAAATCAGCGGTTCCCCCTTGGTTAAAAAAAATTAGCCACACACAGGCGTAAGTTTCAAGAAAGAATTACCGTGCTGTACGTGAAAAGTTTTTAACTCTTGGCTCATACCCCTTGCTTTGAAAAAATAAATCACACACAACACGACCAATTAAAGTTAATAAAATCAGTTAAGTACCGTGATTTTCATTATGATTTTAAGCTCTTTTTGAACCTCATCTGTTGAAGTGCTTTTGAATAGTTCACCGAGCCAAGGTATATCCATCAACAACGGTACACCTGAAACACTTTTCTTTTCTTCATTCGATATTAAACCACCTAATACAATGGTTTGGCCGTTCTTTATCTTCACCGAAGTTTGCAAAGTTCTAGTGTTAGTTATGATGTCCGATGCAATGGCAGAATTACTAACACTTGAGCTTTCTTGCTTTATGTTCAGTAGAATATTGTCACCAACTATATGAGGGATAACCGTGAGTGATACACCTACATCTTTGCGTTCTATCTGTTGTGTTACGTTACCGCCGTCAGTCGTTTCAGTAGATGTAAGAAATGGGACGTTTTGACCGACCGTAATATAACCGCGCTCTCTATCTAAAATCAATATAGTTGGTCTTGATAATAGCTTTGTATTTTGCGATTGATAAACCGCTTTTACTAATGCCGAAAAATCACCGCCTTTGTATATTGCATGACTATCGTTTAGCGCATCAAATGCACGCACAGGACTAGATACAAGTTCAAAACCTGCAGAACCTAGATAAGCCATATCAACACCAATTTCTTGAGCATCATTGATTTCAGTTTCAGAGATAACCGACTCAATAAATACTTGTCGTTGTGGTTTATCAATGGCTTTCATTAAAGTATCGAGTATCTCAATTTGTTTTCTTGTGCATGTTACTATGATCGCGTTCGTTGTTGGGAGAACGTCCACACTAGAACTGTTTACTGGTATTTTTGATTCAGTATTTGTTTGTGTAAGTGAGCCATTCAGCGTTGATTGAATTAATTGAGTTACTGAGTTATTTCTAACGTGAATTAATCGGTAGAGCTTTGCGGTTGTCGGTTCTAAAGGTTCAATGGCTTTTTCATCAACAACAACTGTATAAAATCCATTTTGCTTTTTTAACTTGTAACCATGCGAGTTAAGAACGGCGGTGAAGAATGGGGCAAGCTCTGAACGAGTAAGACCGACCGCATTAACAGAAACAAGGGCGTTTACGCTATTACCCAAAACTATGGTTTGGCCTGATTCGATTGAGAACCAACGAACAAAATCACTGATTGGAGAGTTTACAGTCTCGAAATTTTGAACAGGGACGGCAGCTGTTGAAAAGAAAGAAAGCGTTAATAAACTAAGAGCAATAAAGACTTTCATTGTTAGCACCTTGCTTGATAATTATGTGACAACGTGACTTTATATCGAAATCAAAACCCATCGAATTTAAGTCAGCAGAATACAACGAATCGCCTTTTTTATTTTTCAATGTGAACTTAACAGGCTGATTAGGAAAGTTAGAGTAACTTGTGATTTTGTAACCTTTTAACAGGTCAGTCAGCTTGTGTTTATCAGTTACATCAACCGTTGTAATACTATTTTGAGGATCCATATCAGGCGCGGTAAATATTGCATAAGAATAAGCAAGCAATGCACCGACCGTGAACATCAAAATCCTCGAATACTTCTTAAAGTATATTTTTGTCATTCTCATTTGATTTTTAATCGTCCAAGTAACTGAATATCGACCGTGTGTATAATAGGGCGGTAACACGGAGTAAATAGCATTATCATAGAAATCAGAAAAAGCTTGTTTAGTGTCGTAGCAAGAGTACAGAGATAGGCCCATCATCGACCATTTATCTACTGTCATTGCATTTTGACCGTCACCATATTTAACTATACCCATATGTATTTTAGGCAAAGGCAATTTACTACCCGTAATCAAGCGATAAATCGTACCGATAAAAGGGATCGTTAATCTATCCATTCGACGGCAATAAACAACATGTTCACCCAAGGCCAAGCGCGCCTGTTTATCAACAATAGAAATATCTTGAACGATAAAAATCACGTCCCATCCAAGTTTTCTAGCGTGAAGCATCCAATTAATTACGTGTTGGCGACTTTTATCAGCCCAAGAACGCGAGTTAAACCAAGTGCCGCATTCATCTAAAACAATGAGTCCATTTTTAGATTCATCATACGAGGTATTACCTTTTCCTATTGCTTCAAAATCTTCAACGGTGGGCTTATCAGGCAATCGAAAGAGGCGAGTATTCTTTGATTGTCTACCCACCATATTTTTAAGATTAATATCAATATTGGTTGCAATTGGGCTGCCTTTTAAAAGTGCCAACTTAATCCGCGAAACTGAAACTAAGGACTTTCCACCTCCTAATTTCCCTGTAACAAAATAAACAGACATATTAAACAGAAACTCCATGAATTGCGTAGATTTGCCACTCCCAAACCCAACGAGCAATCTTTGCGGCAGCGATAGTAGAAAGGCAAGGCACTGCATTCGGTGGAGTAATAAGACCCATACCACGAGAAAACTCCGGCGGTACAACATAACTTAACCCCTGTAAAGCCAACCAAAAACCCGAAGAAATGGCAACAGCCAAACCGACAACAATAACAAGTACAGCAAGGTTTAAAGCTATCCCTCTTGAGACAAAAGCACTAAACCAAGCGACAACTTGAGCAGCTAAGCCACCAATAAAAACGGCAATAGCTGAAGCGCGAGTAGCCGCAGCAGTACCAGCAACTAATGGTAATAAAAAAGCAGGAATTGGCATAATTATCTCCGTCTATGTGAGTATGATTTTTGATTTGGCGTAATATCTTCGAGCAAAATGTCTATCAAAACTTTTAATGTCCACATATACAAAAGAAACCCGAATATTTGTTTAAATTTATCTGAAAACTCACACCCCAATTCATACCCGAACCAATCAATAGCAACACATTTATTACTAGCAGTAAGTATAGAGGTACTTAAATCAAGAAACGGCCTAACCGTTGATTCATCAACAGGAGGTTCTAAAACTAAATCACCAACAGCACCTAAAATAGAGCTATCAGCAGCTGATAATTCCGAATCAAGCTTATCATTTATTTGCCCGAACATAGTGCCTATATATTCCTCATTTAAACCATGAGGATTTTCACAATAGTTATTGTCCTCTGTTGGTTTACAAGGCACTACCATGCCTTTACCTAGCTCATTGATTGCTGCAATGATTGAAGCCTCGTCCGTATCATCTTTATCTTCAAATTTAATATTACCAATTGCATCACCTAAACCATTTATTGATTCACCGATACCACCAAGGCCGCCCATAATATTGTCAGTATTTTGGTTATCATTAGCTATTTGATTGTCATGCATTTTAAGATCTTGAACTAAACCCTGATAAACTAATTCATTAGTACTACTTAACACATTAGTTTGAAGTTGAAGGGCACCGTTTATATCTGAAAAACCGAGATTCATATCTCTATTTAGATTTTGTACTGCATCAATGACACCCGAATCATCATAAGGCTGTCCTGGAGTTTGAGACGGTGGTTTAATTTCAATAATATCTTTTGGACCATCATTTTGACCTGGGTCTATTTCTGGTTTTTCAGGTGGTTCAAGTGGATCAAAAGGATCATCTTTATACCAAGGTTCACAAGCGGGCCAACCTGCATATCCAATTTTACACGGAGGGTTGTCACACCAGTTATTATCTTGAGACGGCACACATTCTTTATCATCTAAACAAGCAGGATAATCAATAGCCCCCGGTTCGCAAGGGTCAGGATTTGGGTTAGGTTCTAAACAAGCTGGATAATCAGGAGAATCAATAGTGCACTCTCCCGGCTTTGGGGGAGCAGGTGCGCAACTAAAAGAATGCGTTGACGTTTCATCATCGCAAGTATAGCTAAAATCTTGACTTCCAGATGCAAAACAGGATTTTTCAGCGGCTTCTTTTTGAGTCAAAAACTCATCAGAGCGACAATAGGGTTCATCAGGCTCAAGCAAACATTCTCCGGTAGCCTCATTAAAAGAAAATCCTTCCGGACAATTTTTTGATTCGCCTCTCACTTCATGCCAATAACAAACTTCTTGCCCCCAAGCTGCAGTGCCGCACATTTCAATATTTCCAGAAAAATCAGTATCCATAGAAAGAGACTTTACGGAAACAGGACGATAATGCTCACCAATGCAACCATAATCTTTTGTAATATTTGTCTTAAACTTAGATAAACCGTTGCCACCATTATGTTCAATACAACGAGAACCACTAGAAGCGTAATAATAAATGAAATCACCAGACGCAAAAACACTAAAAGAATAACCCGACAACAAGATCAATAATGGTAAGAGTATTTTTTTAATGTTCATATGGACGCTCAAGAACTGGAGAAAAGAAAGGGGACGTTTAAAAAATTGGTGCCGTAACCACCAAAAATTTAAGCTATTAAGATGCTTTTGCAGAGAACTTTTTAAACAACTTAATACCAACAGAGCCAACAGTCAAAAGAACAACAATAGGCCACGCAGCAGCAATAAAATCTGTAACCAAAGTGCTAATTGAAGTCATAGCGGCTTCAGCCTCAGCAGGTAGAGCAGCACTAGCCGTAGTTGAACCCAAAGTAGCAGCAAGAACAATTGCCGCTGTTTTTGGATTAGTAAGAACGCCCGTTGAAGCTAGTTTTGATTTAATAATATTCATTTTCATTTTTAACTCACTTTTAAGTTATAGAATCGGCTACTTGACGAAAAACTAAGAATTGTTTTCCAATTGACCAGCCGAGTACGACAGCAGTGGATAACCCACCAATAATATACTGAACATCAATCATCGTTGACCTCCAAAGATACAACCGAGAACAACACATTGAACTAGGCCAATACAAAATATTAATAACCACAGTTGTTCGAATTGCTCTACAGTCATAATTTATTTACCTATTTATTGTTTACTTGTGGCAACGCAAACAAGTGGAAACCATTGATCGCAACGTGCTTGTTTTGGTCATTACCAAAAGCCATTTCTTTATATTCGACTTGAAAGTCCATACGTTTACCCACACAGGCCGTAAGTACTTCGCCACCTTTACCATCAGCCCAAAGTTCTTTATTAATTTTCACTTCAATAGTTGCTGTTGGGTTAGTTGTAATTAGTTTGATCTTACCGACAGTGAATTTATCACTACCGCCATGAACTGTTTTTGTTTCTTGAATGATGTCAGAAACATCTAAAATTAAGCCTTCCATTTTCATATTTTCGTAACCTTATAAATTAGTGTTTTTTGTGAGTGTAATAGTTAGTGACACAGGTCCAAGGAAATCAATGAAACCTATCCGGCACGACTGCGTCGACCGAACAGGCATCATAGATTTCAGAAGAGCAGAGCATCATTGCTTCGCACTCATCAATGTATTGCATATGCGCTTCATACTCAGCATAGTGAGATTCACACATACGTTCGTATTCGTGTTCCGCTTCCAAAGCATCGAACCAATCAACAACACCGCCCATGATTTGTGTCTGAGCTGATTCAAATTTCGCTTTATTCTCAGTTTTCCAATTACGAAAACGAGTAAGAAGAAAAACATTTTTAAACATCAGGCCGTTTATTTGACCTTGAGCCATATCGCCAAAACGAGTAGGGGAAATTTCACCAGACTCAAGCATTTTTTGAACTGTTTCGTGGACTGAATAATTAAGTTTTACTTCTTGGTCAGCACGTTTAACAAACACGCCACCCATAGCAAAACAAAAGTCTTTCCAGTCACCTACGTCAGCAGCACGACGCACTTTTTCTAATAGATAATGTTCAGCACCGTTTAAGTCATTTAGCATTACATCATCCTCTTTGAATTCTTCTCTAAATCTACGCATCTCACGCCAAACGGAAACACTAGGGCCACCGATGAATTGAAACTGTCTGATTTGATTAACTCGCGCCCATGCAACAACACGTTCCGCGGCTTCAACACCGTTCAAAGATGATCCTTTGTCATCATCAAGGCGAAAACCATCAATACTTTTACTCAAGTATTTAGCGATATAACCAACCGCCGAACCCTTAGAAAAATCAATATTCTCAGCCTTAAAGCGGTACTTCTTTGCGCCTTTTTCATCTGGTGAATCTAACAACGCAAGACGATTGAATTGTTTTGTCACAGTGTCACGGTGTTTAGATTCCATGAATAACAAGAAGTGATGGTGTGGCGTACCATCTTGATGAGGTTCAGCAATACGCATCCCATAAACTTTGATACCTTTCTGAGATAAGATAATCTTTAAACGATCCCAAACACCCAATAAATAAGCATGAGTATCTTTCGCGGTTGGCGAACTAGCATCAAGCCAGTTTTTATTGATAACTCCCTTAGATACCGCATGAAAACGGCTAGGGGATGTTAACGTATAAAAAACCGCTTCATGGTTTGATTCTTTCGCTATTTCTTCAAAACCACGTAGACGGACAAACATTTCACCGCGTCTAACCTTTGGGTTAGATACTGATTTATCTGACAACTCAGCAAGAGTAAAATAATTACTTGAATCATCGGCATCATAAGCAACAGTTTGCTCTAATGCGATCCTGTTTGATGCCTTGCGCGCACGTTGGCGAGCTACTGAGAAATCAGAGCAATAAACTTGCTTATGGCGTTGAACTAGAGCTAAATCACGCGCTACTTGTTCAACTTCATAAGCGCATTTCTTTCTTAATTGACCACGTAGCCAAATTTCATCTTTAATACGATTTACTAAGGCGTAAATTTCACCTTTGTTCATCGCTCGAACAATCGTTAAATCTGATAAGGCTAAGCCCAAAGTATCAAGCAAGTAGCAGGCCGTCATAAAACGTAAAGATTCAGATTCGATAGATGTTAAAGCCTTGGTGAACTCGAATGATTTGTTTTTTGCCATTTCCTTGATTTCATCATCAGACAACGCAGAACTATAGCCATTTTTACAAAGGCGGTCGTTAGCAGATTGAACAAGGCGAAGTGACTCGAAATAGTCTTTATCTTTACAAACAGAAATGAACGTATTCAGCATATGATTGCCAAAATCGCGGTGCTTGCGAAGTGCAGAGAATACAGGTTTACGCCAATCGGATTGACGTAAATTATAGTAATCAGAGTTACCAACGCCACCGCAAGGCAATTGAAATGCCTCAAGCTTAGTGTCGTTAGTTTTAAAGAATGAAGCAGGTAGGGCAGATTCATCTCCAACTTGCCAAGGAGTCCAAGGGTTTGCAGGAGTTACAAGAAGATTGAACTGTTCATCAATGATATTAAGCATAATTAACATTCCTCTTCTTCAATGACTTCAAAATCAAATCGAACTGGAAGCGTTGGGCCTGAAACTTTAACGAATCTCAAGTGATGACCTAACTCAGAACGTAGAGTACATTTATCTGAAAAGAATGATAAGTAATGAAGAAATGACGAAACAGTCAAAGAACTAGGAAGATAATGCGTACTTTCTGAAACTTTCAAATGATGCTCATTAAACATACTTGCATCAATAACAAACTCACTATTGATGTCATAACCACCGAAAGAAACATATCTATTTACAATAGATTCATCATTTTCAATTTCTAGATCTAAAAGCCCTTTGATTAGATAAACAGTTAAATGCTTCATAATTAAACCGCCAAAAGATCATAAAATTCAAATTCAAGAAAACCAGAATTAAAACTTTCAATTGATAACTTTTCATACGCAAACGAAAATGCAGACTCAAAACTCTTAAAAGAACAGTAAATATCTACACGAGTCGAACAGCTACCATGAGATAACATAAAATCACCAACAGAAACATCAGAAATAGAACCAGAAATAACCTCTAATGACTCTTCATTAACATATGTAACAATTGATTCATTTAACTGTTCTAATATTCGTTCATCGACTTGTTGAACCATACAGACAGGATCAACTTGATTTACTTTATAACCGAAAAATTGAACTGACATAACAAACCCCGTAACAGATTGAAATAATATAATTTGGAATTGGCACGACTCAACCGAAGTAGTTACGGTACAGAGTCGAGCCGCGCCAAAGAAAAGACCGGCACGCAATAAAGACAAGGTAAAACGCTGCGTGTCGGTGTAAATACGATAATTCGCAATTACTATAAATGCGGAAATCCGCATGCGCAAGATGCGAAAAAACGTATTTATTAGGCTATTATTAAGAAAAAGGAGAAATTGCCATGTATCAAAGTAAGCTATTGGATGCGTATAAAAACGCTCAAAACTACATACAAGACAAACAAATCGCACATGATTTACATGTTAATCCGTCTCGAATATCTGAAATGAGAAAGGGAATGCGCTATATCTCTGATAATGAAGCAATTTTTCTAGCACAAGGTGCAAACATTGAACCCGAACTAGCATTGCTAGGTTGCCATGCTGATCGAAACGAAAATCCAATGATAAAAGAGATATGGGAAAATATAGCAAAAAAGTTTAATCACCAAGGATTACAGATGCTTAGCATTAGTTTTATGGGCTTACTTGGTGTGTTTTCGGGGTCTGAAGAATCACTCTATGAGTGCGCATTATATATCTTATGTTAAATAGGGTTTAGTGATGCTCAATGATCGCATGATTCTTCTTCCCCTCGCTGTTGATTCTTTCAATAACAAGTAATTTAACCATAATCGTATTTACCATAAAATAGCTAATAAACACTAAATAATACTTCGTATTTATCGTGTAATTATTAGCCTGATTTATACTTTAGATTAACCGCCGGCTAGTTTGACCGTATGGCCTTGCTTAGTTAAAAATTCTTTAATCTTTTCGCGGTTGTCGCCTTGGATTTCAATGTTGCCATCTTTAATTGCGCCGCCACAACCACATACTTTTTTAAGTTGTGCAGCTAGTAGCTTAAGTTGTGCATCTTCCATATCGAGCCCAGTAACAACACAAACACCTTTGCCTTTGCGGCCTTTAGTTTCACGTTGAATACGAACAATACCATCACCTTTTGGACGCTCTTGTTTTACTTCTTCTTGTTTAATGCGGCCAATATCGGTTGAATATACTAAAGACATAATTAATCTCGCTTTTAAATGATGGTGAATTGTAAATTATTTTTCGTGTTTATCCAAAAAGGATTTTATTGAAGGTAAAAAACCTTTAAGTAATTTTCCATCATACATGCAATACCATTCTTTAGGTTCACCTGTATCGTTCTTAATCAAGAAACCGAGGTGATTATCGATTTGAATTTTACTTTTTTTATCATTCACCTCCGTTTCACCCATATCACCAAAAACCTTAGGTTTGATAATCGTGCCAGTTTCACTCCACCAATCGATGCTTTTTTTGATGGCACTTAAGTGACCGTGTAACACTTTGTTTTTTATTAAGACCTTCCAATCATCAGGAACTCCTGTCTTATTTTCTATGAAAAAACCTTTGTATAATGACTTCTGCATACTACTACTTATATACTTTATAGACACTTAATAAGCATTCATTATTTTATTCAATTATTCTAGTTAAAAGTTTCGATTTTGTGACCATATTTACGTTTTTATACAATGTGTTATAGTTAAGAAGATTAGAATAGTTATGGTGTATTAGAGATGGACAAAAGCCTTTTCCTTACAAGTGAACTTGATGTAGAAACCTTATCATCGTATTTGAAAAAGCAGTATTCTGACAATAGTCTGATCTCGTTTAAAAATGATTGGGTTAACTTTGTTGTATTTTGCCAGACACATCAAGTTATTGCTTTACCTGCGTCGACCACTGCTATTCGTATTTTTATAGAGAAACAAGCAAAAGAGAAAAAATTAGCTTCTATTAAGCGCTCATTAATTTCTATTTCTCATATTCACTCTGCATTTGGTTTTAAAGATCCAACACGAACTGCACAAGTGAAATCGGCATTAGGAAAAATTCAAATAGATAAGAAAGATGATAGTAAACAGACTGAAGGTATTACGGTAAATATGCTAGAAACACTAGCTCTTCAGTTAGCTCTATCTGATGAATTGAAAGATATTCGAGATTTAGCTATTTGGCATGTAATGTTTGAGCTATTACTTAAACGTGGTGAGCTCAGAGAGTTGCAATTAAAAGATATCTGCTTTGATGAGTCAGGTAAATATATGATCCAAGTTCAACAAAACTATTATCCATTATCACACGAGACTGGCCTATTGCTAGCTAAATGGTTGAATACCTCACTGATCTTTGATGGTTATTTATTTAGAGCTATAGATCGTCATCAAAATGTATCAGAAAAGAAGCTCAACGACTCATCCATTTATCGTATTTTTCGTCGAGCAAATGAATTACTTAATCTCGAAGTACACTTTTCTGGCTTATCTGCTCGTGTTGGTGCAACAAAAGAATTGTCAAAAAGTGGATATTCAATCCATGAAATTCAAGCTATGGGACGTTGGGTAAGCCCTGCAATGCCAAATCAATATATAGGCAATATTGAACGCTCAGAACAACAAAAGCAGCTTTTCAAAACTAAAAAGCCTGATTAGATAATCAGGCTTTGATATGTCTTTTTAATAATTTTATGATTTGAGAGCGTTAAGAATTGCTTTCTCTAGGAATGTTTTAAAACAATCGCCATTATGCTCTAATAGCTTAGGGAACATTGAGATTGGTGTCATTCCAGGGAAAGTATTTACCTCGTTTAAATAAATGTTGTTCTCTTCTGTTAAGAAAAAATCGATGCGAGATAAATCTTTTAATTTCATTTGTTTAAATACTTTTTGGCTGTATTTATCGATCAAATTAATTTGTTCATCAGATAAATTGCTTGCCGTTAATGTGGTTGTTGAATGGCTACCACTACCGTATTTTTCATCATAAGTATAAAAAACACCATCAGGAGCAATAACTTCTCCTGGAGGGGTTGTAAATAGCTTGCCGTCAATTTCATAGGCTGCAACTTCCAACTCTCTTGGCTTCACTGTTTTTTCAATAAGTACTTGTTGAGAAAACCCGAAAGCATCATTAATCGCTTTCTCTAACTCATCCTCAGAAGTTACATTGTAACACCCAATGGATGAGCCTTGGCAAGCCGCTTTAACAAATAATCCACCCCATTCTTTAAACGCTGATAATGCTGAAGCATGTGTATCTTCATTATTTTCTGTCAAGAATAGATAAGGGGTATTGGGAATATCAAGCGCGTCATACCACAATTTTGAAGTGATTTTATTAAAGCTGTTTGTACTTGATTCAGCACCACAGCCTAAATAAGGAAGGTGAAGCATATCCAACATAGATTGAATGTCACCTGTCTCACCTGGATATCCATGAATGCAAGGAATAACATAATCTATACGGCCGCATTCAACATTATCGCAAACTAATGATTTATCAGAACGTAATTCATATTTTAGGTCTGAATCAATTTGAAACCAGCCATTATCTTTAATTTCTAGGTGAGTTATTTGAAATGTATTTAGTTCAGACAATTGCTGATAAATATATTTTGATGATACTAATGAAACTTCATGTTCGGTACCGCCACCGCCACAAAGTAAAAGGATATGAGTCATGCTAATCACTATAGGAAATAATTGGTGCACGGGAATGTGCACCAATTCAAATTAATTTAACTTATGTAGCTCTGGGTTATCTGAGCTTTTAATGCTGTTAATACTACGGACAAAAGGACCATATGCTTGAATTTCAGCAGGTAGTCGATGAATCGCTTTACGTGCTTCTGCAGGTGTAGCGAAGTCACCGTATAAAATGGTATACCAAGGCATATTATTAACTGTTTTTCTATTCATCCATACAGGCTGATCACTAGGAAGCTTTCCTGTATATGAGGAAAGGTCCGTTTTACGACTTAAAGCTAAAATCTGAAGTGTATAACCATAGCGGTTATGCATTTCTTTTTGTTTTTGAGTTGGTGGTAGGATCTTAATCTCAGACTCTGAACTTTTAACCATTACTGTTTCTTCTGGTGTAAGTTTTACCACAGGCTTTTCAACTTCTGCGGTGAGTTCTGTTTCTTCAAAAGTGGTAACTTCTTGCTCTATAGTTTGAGAGACTTGATAAACCTCTTCAGAAGATTCTGTTGTAATGTTTGTTGTATACGAGCTACTAGTACACCCTGCTAGCAGCGCGGTTAGCGTTATAGTTATGATTCTTTTCATTTTAATTCACATTTATGGTCCTACTGATTCTCTAATTTTGCACCTGATGTTAATCACAATCAAGTCTAAACCTAAGTAACCGTACAATTAGTCTCTGATTTGTGTACTGTTACCAATAATTAATGTGTTTTTGTGCGCTGGATTCTGTTTATATCAATTTAACAAAGGTAAATGATCCATACTCAGTTATCTTATTCTTATCTGAAGATTAAAGGAGCTGCAATGTCTGATTTACAACAACTTCTACGACCTCGCTCTATTGCTGTGATTGGAGCTTCAATTCACTCTAATCGTGCGGGACATATTGTAATGCGCAATCTTTTAGAAGGGGAATTTACTGGGCCAATAATGCCTGTTCATCCAATTTATCATTCTGTGTGCGGCATATTAGCCTACAGTGATATACCTTCCCTTCCAATTACGCCTGACTTTGCTATTTTATGTACGCCTGCAATCAAAAATATTAAGATTTTAGAACAGTTAGGTGAAAAAGGCGTTAAGCTAGTAATTATTCTTTCTTCAGATATGAACCTTCATTTTAATGACTCAGGAGAGCGTTTACCTCTTGAGGCAGCGTGTATTGCCAAAAAATATAATATGAGAATACTAGGGCCTAATAGCCTTGGCATAATACTTCCTTGGCTAAACCTTAACGCTTCTTTTTCACCAATTGAGGCTAATAAAGGAAATATTGCTTTTATATCGCAATCAGCAGCAGTATGTACGACTATATTAGATTGGGCAAAAGAGAAAAATATTGGTTTTTCTGCTTTTATATCTTTAGGCGATGGTATTGATATAGATTTTAGCGAATTGCTTGATGCTCTTTGTACCGACTCTAAAACTGATGCAATATTACTTTATATTGATTCAATAAAGGATGCGCGTCAATTTATGTCTGCAGCTAGAGCGGCTGCGCGTAACCGACGTATTTTAGTTGTAAAAAGTGGTCGTTCAGTGGCAGGAAGTAAAGCGGCACAGCTTCATACTAATGGCGAAATAAGCTTAGATGCTGTCTATGATTCGGCAATAAGGCGTGCAGGTATGTTACGAGTATCAAATACTCATGAATTATTTGCAGCAGTAGAAACTCTTGCTCATCCTATTGCATTTAGAGGTAACCGACTTGCGATAGTCACAAATGGTGGTGGCCCTGCAATTATGGCTGTCGATAGCTTAATGCAACAAGGAGGTAAATTAGCATCATTAACTGACCCTCTCCTTCAAAAGCTAAATCAGATATTACCGCATAATTGGTCTCATGCTAATCCTATTGATATAGGTGGAGATGCAAATGAGCAGCGATACTGCGAGACTGTCAATACACTTTTAGACAGCGATGATTGCGATGCCATCCTTATAATGCATAGTCCATCAGCGGTCTCAAATTCTACACAAACCGCATCAAAACTTATCGAATTAATCAAAAACCACAAACGTAAATTGAAGTTTACTATATTAACTAATTGGTCAGGAGAAGCTTCTTCAAAAGAAGCCCGCTTATTGTTTACACAAGCCTCTATACCTACCTATAGAACACCAGAAAGCTCTGTATCTGCTTTTCTTCATTTGGTTGAATATCATCGCAATCAAAAGCTCTTAATTGAAACCCCCGTCTCATCAGGGCATATCAATAAAGATGATGCGATTAAAGCAAGAGAATGGCTAGATAGCTGCGTTTCTGAGGATCTGGTTGAATTAGATACACACGAAACACAAACACTTTACTCGTGCTATGGTTTTAATACTCTTGATACCTGGATAACAGAAGAACCCGTTGAAACAGGATATGTAGCTGAAAATATTGGTTACCCTGTTGTAGTAAAACTGAGATCTCCAGATATCGCTCATAAGTCAGATGTGCAAGGGGTGATGTTAAACTTAAATACGAAAGAAGAAGTAATTCAGGCGTCTCAATCTATTATTGATCGAGTTTCGATCAGTTATCCATCTGCTAGGATCGTAGGCTTAAGTGTACAAAAAATGGCTCTGAGATCCGGAGCTCAAGAGTTACGAGTTAAGGTGTGTCAAGATCCTGTCTTTGGGCCTGTGATCTTCTTAGGTGAAGGCGGCTCTGAATGGGATCTTAACAATAATGCAGCCGTAGCTCTACCGCCACTTAATATGGCATTAGCTGAAAATTTAATAAAATACGCAATCAAAGAAGATATTATTCACAATCGAAATTCACCAAATAAAATGAGTATATTTGATTTGAGTGCCTTCCTTGTTCGAATTTCTCAAATGATACTTGATTGTCCAGAAATTATTGAGCTTGATATTCACCCACTATTAATTTCAGGCTCAGACCTAACAATTATTGATTCTTCAATGAAGCTATCATCATTTTCTGGTGATGCACATAAGCGTTTAGCTATTCGACCTTATCCAAATGAATTAGAAGAATATGCTGAGTTAAAAGACCACTCTTCAGTACTACTTCGTCCTATTCTTCCTGAAGATGAGCCAAAACATGCTGCATTTATTTCACAGGTATCACACGAAGATTTATATAAACGTTTTTTTTCTGACGTAGGTGAATTTAACCACGAAGCCTTAGCTAATTTCACTCAAATTGATTATGACCGTGAAATGGCTTTTGTTGCTACTAAAAGAGTTGATAATGAAGAAGTTATTCTTGCTGTTGCTCGTGCCTTATCTGATCCTCATAAAAATAATACCGAATTTGCAATTTTAGTAAGATCTGATCTTAAGGGATTAGGGTTAGGTAAAATATTAATGGAGAAGATCATCCGTTATTGTCGTAATCAAGGAATAAAATTTATGACTGGAATGACAATGCCATCAAATAGAGGGATGATAGGTTTAGCGCAGCATTTTGGTTTTTCTATTGATATACAAATGGAAGATGGTGTTGCTGAAATGCACTTAACTCTTAACTCTTAACTCAGATAGAAAAAAGGCCAAGATAAATGCTTTATTTATCTTGGCCTATATAGATATAAAATTGTTAAAAAAAGGTTATCTATATTATTTTGCTTGCTCTGCTTTTTCTTTTTTTACCATAATTGCACCAGCGATAACAAAAGCAACTAATAATAAAATTTCCATCAAACTTATCCTATTTCTGTAAAAGTAAATAACGCGACTAATATAACATTAAATCAAATTAGGTAAATAGATTTAAATCATTTTTGTAAAAAAATTGTCATACTTTGTGAAATTTGAACTGTCCTTTACCTGAAAGTTTTGCTTGATACATTGCATTATCAGCCTCTTTCAATAAAACATCGATGTCTTTTTCATCACTATATTGGGCAACAGTAATACCTATACTAATGCCTACTGATAGCCGCTCATTCTGATACGAGATTGGTTTTTGAATCACCTCTATTACTCGTGTAGATAGCATCGTTAATTGCTCTATACTTTGTACTGCGTTGATAAAAAGTACAAATTCATCTCCGGCTAATCGACAAGCTAAATCTTCTTGTCTCACGGCATGTTCCAAACGTTTAGCTACTACTTTCAATACTTCATCACCAGCATCATGACCATAATTATCATTAATAGCTTTAAAGCCATCAAGATCTAAATAACATAGCCCTATTTGTCCAAAGAAATCTTTATTCACAGCAAGGGTTTTATTTACTATTTGATAAAATTTTGACCTATTTGGTAAGCCTGTTAATGAATCATGGTGAGCTAGATAATCTAAGCGCTCTTTTTCTTTAACATCAAATAAGTTCGTAAAAATGAAAATATAGCTGTCTTGACCTGTTTGTTCATCATCAATTATCTTGCTTGCTTTAACATAAAGTGGCAGCTCTTCACCAAGTTTATTTTTTTCTAATACTTCGCCATGCCACTGGCCGAATCGATATATAGATTCTGTAATGAGATCTGTTGATGTACTAAAATGATGCCCATCAAACAACTCTTTCATCGATAACTTCATTAATTCCTCTAATTCATAACCAAAAATAGCCGTAAATGCAGGATTCATTAATGTTAAGCTGCCATCTGCATCAAAAATCAGCACACCATCCTGGCTATTTTTAAATACATTCGCTGCTAATTTTTGTTGAGTTCGGCTCTTTATTGCTTCTGTCACATCCACCACAGATAACAATAACTGTTCTTTGTTAGATAGACTCCGAGTCGTGATCTGCAATGCAACACCATCTTTAGTATGAATTAATAAGTCATCAACTTCAGTACTGGTTTCAACTAACATAGACAGCATATTTTCTTCTAGAGGCTTTATGATGTCAGAAAGCAAAGAATCTTTAAGTGGAAGGTTTAGTGTTTGAGGAAATAATTTTTTTGACGCATCATTAGAGAGAAGTATCTTACCTTGATTGTTTACTGCAAATAAACCATGTTGAACGGCAGTAATGATTTGCTCACCAAAATCTCTTTCTTGCTCAACTTTCCCCAAAACAATATTTAACTGTTTTTGTCGCTCTTCAAGTTTATCTGCCATTTTATTAAATGATAAAGTAAGATCACCCAACTCATCGTGCGTTATCACTGAAGGTCTAACATTAAATTCACCTTTGGTTATAATACCTTGCATTGCTTGGTTCAACTTTGAAACTGGAGTAATAATCCATTGATGAATTTTTAAGATAAATAGATAACCGCAAACAATAATTAATCCAAACATGAAAAAAGATATCTGTAAGGTTTTATTCCTCATTTGTGTTAATTCTTGTTTTGATACAACTAATCGTATTTTAGCAATTTGTTCATTATTTAATGTTACAGGGATCAAAATATAGATCGCTGTATCACCAATAGCAAAACCATTAATGACAACTTCCTCTTGTAAAACAAGACTTGGGGCTTTCATTATTATCCCGTTTCGGTGGTATTCTGCAAACACTGAACCATCACTTTTTAGTAATCGAGCTTGCAAAATCTCAGCATCAACGCTAAATGCACTAAGAACTTCTTGTGCGGTTATTTCATCATCAAATAGCAATGCTGCTTGCAGGTTTACACTTACACCGTTTGTTAGTACTTTAATTCGATTAATAAGATTATCTTTCTGAATTTGATAGGTACTTATATAGTTATAACCTTGGAAAAGAATAAATAACACCATCGTAAACACAATGATCGGTATTGATAATCGCTGACGTAAAGAAGCTCTTTCTATCCATTTCATTAGTGATTACTCCCTTCAATGATCGATAAACGAAGCAGTTGAGAGCTAATCTTGAACGAGGCATTATTTAAATTATCTAAATTAATCGCTGGTTTCACTTTACCTTGTACCAGCCTTAACTCAATCATCCCAAGCTCTTTTGTAAAATTAGGTTTACTACTAATTGTAAGTGTATTTTTATTAAGTTTTTTTAAGAAAAAAGAAGACGTATTTTCATTTGCTATATATATATTACACTCAGAATTTAATATAGATTTCTCTTGAGGTTTAACACTAACATTTTGCCCTTGAATTTTTTTATTTTTACTAATGACAATCAATGTTTGTACGACAGGATCTTGTTTATCTCCACAGAAAGTGAGCTCTGAGCGTTTCTCTTCTCCCCACTGTATAAAGTTAGCTATTCTAAAAATATAGACGGCTTCTAACTGATGTCGTTGATAAGCAGCTTCAACTGCAAAACTACTAGAAAAAAAGCAAAGATAAGCAACAAAGAATGACTTTAGCCAATTAAAATTCATAAGACACCTTACCATAGATTGATTGCTCGGTTTGATAACCATGGCATGAACCGTCAAAAGTATACGTTGTTAACTCACATTTATTCGACATACCAATATTGGTCACAATAATCTCGACCAATGGTGCACTCTTATGTTTTTTCCAACCAATTCTTGTGTCTAATGATACTAAATTATCTATATCCACACCTTTATCTTTATAGTCAATATCTTTATATTTTAGTATAAAATCCCACTGAATGTGCTCATTTAATTGCCATAATAATTGGCTAGACAGCATATTTTGGTGATCAATTTCCCAATAATCATCAGAATCAGGTACGGCTAGATCTCCTTCAACACGCTTCTGTGAAAATGAAAAATAGCTATAGCTAGTATAGTTTTTAAGAACTGAATTAATATGCCACTCTATTGCAACTTCTCCGCCGTAAATTGTCGCATCATAATCATCATTTGTTTCATAAAACAGATATTCATAGCCATTATTATCAACTACATATCCCGTATAATCTGTTCCTCTAACATGCTCATACTTACTTATATATCCCGTTACATCAAAGTTCACCTTTGAATGTTCATATCTATAACCGATATCGAATGTAACGACATTTTCATTTTTAAGATTTTCATTAGGAAAATAAATATTTAAACCATCATTATATTGATAGTCATCATATTCAGTAAGATACACTGAAAAATAGGTAGATTTTTGCTCAAAGTAAGAAGGAGAAACAACCGCACGACCAATGCCTAACCATAATTTTTGCTTTTGATTAATACGGTAAAGAGAGCGAAACTGTGGAGAGACTTCAAAAGAATCATTTAGTGTAAAATATTCAGCTTTAATTCCTATTTGAGCTGACAAGTTTTCAGTTATTTCAATATCAAATTGAGTATAAAGGTTACTCACTGTATCGTATAAACTAGAGTCTTCAGAGAAGCGATTATAATAATCAATATTACTATGATCATATTCGTTTCCATCTTGTAATTGGATCTCTACATATCGAGCACCACCACCAAATAATGCCGTTATTGATGGTGTAACGTCAACAGTAAGCACTGTATCTAAATCAATGGCGTTGAATTCTCCATTTGCATCAGAAGAGTTATCATAATCATGCCAGTACCATAAATTAGTTTGCCATTGTGATTCTTCATAATCGGCATGATGAGTCACTTGACTATAAAATGAAGAGCTTTTTACATTTTTAAATGAATCGGTTCTTGTTCTTACTGGATCACTTAAATCAATTGTAAGCCAATCATAATATTGCTCAGATTTCTCACCACCAAATGAAAAAGTCCAAGATTGATTGCCCTCTTCAAGTTGGAACTTAACCCCTGCTGTTTGATTTGATATTGTATTATATTCATCAGTATCATAATTCTTTTGATACTCGTCGATCACAGAAAAAGCCTCTTTTGATTTATAGAATGCTCTTGCTGTTACACTATCATTAAACTGCAATCCATGACGAACTGAAACTTCTTTATATCCATGTTGACCATATGCAATTTGGCCATAACTACCTAATGTATCACTTGTGGATTTAGTAATAATGTTAATGACGCCATTTACAGCGTTCCCTCCCCATATAGTTCCACTAGGGCCTCTAATAATTTCAACTCTCTCAATATCAGCTAAGACATAATCAATATCTTCCCAATATGCCCCACCATAAATAGGATTAAATACACTTCGTCCATCAATCATTACTAGCATTTTATTAAATAAGCCATCATGAAAGCCTCGAGCTGAAATAATATCATTCGATTCATTAAATTGACTGACGTCCATGCCTGGAGCAAGAGAAAGGATATCTGCAATGGTTTTCATACCAGAACGAATGATCCGCTCATTAGAAATTACATAGATAGCAGCAGGAATATCGCTAATATGTTGCTCTCGCTTTGAAGCACTGGTCACATTAACTTCTAGCATTGATAAGTCTTCTAAACTCATTGACATAAGAGCATCAAGATCTGGATCTATTGATGCTAAAACTACCGGTGAGCTAAAAAATAATGTGATGTAAAAGAATAATCGTGTGTGCTTCATATTTTAGTGCCAATTAACCTAACTAACAGAAGTATAACTTAAAGTACACTATACCGTCTGTTATTTTTTTTACAATTGGTAAACAAGGTGATCTAACTAACATTAACTCAATGATGAACAGCGTAACTTGCTTAAATATCAATCATAGTTCTAACATGCTTAATCTGCTCCCTATTGATAAAAAGAATCAGTTAAGATAAATACACACTAATAATATTAATTGAATTATATGAAACTAACGATATGTGTTGCTTTAACAATTTATTTATTCTCTTCTACTTTATTGGCAAAAAGTGTTAATTCTTATTATAAGATGCATCAATCTAAACGATGTGAAACGCTAAATACCACGTTAGCACACGTAACAAAAGTGCTGAGCTTTAGTGAAGGAAAAGAGTACAAAGAAAAGTTAAAAGAAAAGAAAGCATTAAAAAAACTGCGTAAGGAAAAAGGATGTTAAAACAATAAAGCCAGCATACTCTGCTGGCTTTACTGTTTTAACAATTATTATTTTGCTTTTGGCCTGAAAGGCTTAATCACAGCTTCGTCACACTCAAGAAATGGACCATCCATTAAGTCAATGCAATATGGTATAGCGGGGAATACGGCATCTAAACACTCTCGAATTGATTTAGGTTTACCTGGTAAGTTTACGATTAACGAATCTTTACGCAGACCTGCAGTTTGACGAGATAAAATGGCTGTTGGAACAAACTTTAGAGACTCTGCACGCATTAACTCACCAAAGCCTGGCATCATACGATCACATACTGCTTCAGTTGCTTCTGGAGTCACATCACGCTTTGCTGGCCCAGTGCCACCAGTAGTAACAACCAGAGAGCAGCCTTTTTCATCTGTCAGTTCAATTAATGTTTTTTCAATGATATCTTGCTCATCAGGGATAACCACATATTCTGGTTCCCATTCAGATTTTAGGTAATCATTCAGTGTTGCGATAATTGCAGGTCCTGAAATATCTTCATAAATACCAACGCTTGCGCGATCACTAACTGTTACAATGCCAATTTTTGCTTTAGTTGTCATAATTTCAATCTTATTAAGGTAACGTAACGGTATTATTACAGATTTAGTATTCGTAAGCCATATTGACTGAAACACCATAAGTCGAATCTACAGAATAGATTGCAGCTAAATCAAAATGAAACATATTTAGTGGCGAGAAGCCAATACCTGCGGTAAACGCATCATCATACGTTCCTGCTAAATCTGTTTTATAGCCACCACGTAATTGAACTTGATACAACAAATCGATTTCGGCACCGGCTCTAAACATTTGAACATTGTCATCTAAGCCAATGAAACGCTCTTGCTCATTAAGATCAACATCTGCTGTTAAAATAAAATAATTCATCATGAAGGCAACACCTGCGGTATAGGTCGGTGTTAATTCATAATTGTATTGATAGGTTTTATTACCCCAGTCTCCAGCACCTTGCGAGTTATTAAAAGTAACATTGACTGAGGTTGTTTCTATTTCATGCTTAATTAGGTTTTTACCTGCCGCTGCAAAACGCCAAGGGCCATAAAACCATACAGCACCTACATCAAGATTAAACGCATTACCTGTGGTTTTATTTTTGTCATAATCTTTAAAATCAAAATTATTAACGGCTTCTACATAGGTATAAGTTAAATAACTTTGGAATTTAGGTGTAATACCAAGCGTGATATTTTGTCCTAAGAAATTAGTATAGCCCGCAAATGCAACGCCTGCTTCCATTAAACCTAAAGCAACCGTTCCAATCGCTGTGGTATCAGCCATTTCAAGTGCATTACCTGTTGCCCCTAATGCTTCGACATCAGGTAAGGTTAATCCTTCTACTGATCCTTTAACATAAAAGGCAGTAGATAAATAGCGATTAGGTATAGCTACTGCTGCACCACCACCAGCACTAAAACTTAGCACGTCGCCATCAAGCCTTAATAAACCAGCTTCAATATCTGCCGCCCCTCCAACAGGATCAGTCGGTAATTTATCAAAGCCTCCTTGAATGAACTCAACATCGTCAACCATTTTACCACTATCCATATATTGAGCACCTGCGCTCGGTAGCAGTAAACCAGCATCATCTTTACGACTATAAATAGCAATTAACGCAGGATTATAAAAAACACCAGTAAGATAATCAGCAGAAGCTGTACCTGCACCACCCATTGCATCGGTACGACCATCAACACTGTAACTGGTTGCATGTAATTGTAATGATGTTGTTGCAGCGCACGAAAGTAAGCCAATTTTTATCCACTGTTTCATTTTTATAAACCTAATCGAGATAGTTACTTCTATTATCGGCTATATTCCGCCTAACTTTAAGAAATAAATAGCCTTTTTATCTATTTTTAAAATGTATGCTTGCATCGTATAGATAATATTAGGGTGAATAAATAAAAAACCGAGATACATTGGTCTCGGTTTAGTCATAATTTCTATCAGAATAAGTCAGACTGATTTAGGTTGCTATAAATCGCTTATTTCTTCTCTTTCTTTGCAATTTCTGCACGAATTTGATCTGAGATTACTTTAATGGCTTCACCACTACTTACTCCTTGGCGCATTAATTCTTGTATTTTTTCTACCGCTTGTTGCTGCTCTTCATGGGTTAACGTTGGTAAATCTAACATTACTTTCTCTCTACTTCTTCAGCATCAAAATTGATGACTTTGGTAATGGCTTGTATTTCTTGAATTGAGATAGGGCCTTGAAAACGTTTATGATTAAATGACACACTCAATATATAACTTCCTGGAAGTACATTAGTTTCAGGCAAATTTTGAGGGAATTTTTCCTCATATGTTTTTTCCCAAAGTTTCATATAATCATTATCTTGATGATCATAAACACCAACAGCCATCTCTGGCAATGGACAATTTGATCTCAATAAGCCCGTTTGATGTGTTTTCCATTTCTCTTTGCCTAACCAAGCAACTTTCATTTCAATTTTAGGCTTAGTTAATATTATCCAACTCTCCCATTGTGTTCTATCTTTATCATTTGCAGTAATCTTTAATTTATATAATCCATTATTAACACGATTGTTTAGTGATTCACTCGCATAAATATATTGTGTAATGCTTTCATCTTGAGTCGGTATTCTTCCAATCGATGGATTAGTAAATTGTTCGTCTTCAGGCCATTTAACAAAAGACAATTTTTTGATTGATTTCTTACTATCGAATTTAACAACAAATCGATGATGCAAGCGGCCAGGACTTTGAACAATAACTCGCTGAATACTGACTGCATTTAACCAGTTTGGCACCACTACAGTAGATAAATCTCGCCCACAATTTGTTGAGATTGCGGCATTTAATAATTTATCTACGTTCTGATTTATATTTTTATCACTCGAACTTTGAAGCACTTCTATTGAAGTCGAAAATCCCTTTAATGCATCACCCTCAAGAAATTCTTTATGCGCACTATATAGTGCTGATTGTTCATTAAACCAATCAACAGAAGCTGCAACGCCTATTTGAGTAAAACAGCACGTTGCTATAAAAGTGATAACATTTCGCTTTAAAGTCATAAGTATTACGCTTTCATTTTATAGCCGACACCACGTAAGGTTTCAATCTCAATACCCACTATTTTCTGACGTAACTGTAAAATATGAGTATCAACGGTGCGCGTGGTAGGAAAGTGATTATAGCCCCATACCTGATCAAGTAACTCATCACGAGTAAAAACTTTACCCAAATTTGATGCTAAAAATAACAATAAATCAAATTCAGTTCTGGTTAAAATAACCTTTTCTTCAGAGTTAAATACATCTCTTGTCGAGGTATCAATTGATAACCCTCCTACGACTAATGTTGTTTTCTGATCATTTGCATCGGCTTCTGGTGAGCGTAAATGTGCTCGTAACCGTGCAAGTAATTCAGCTTCTGCAAAGGGTTTAGTTAAATAATCATTTGCACCTGTATCAAGGCCTGTCACCTTGTCTCGGATAGAAACTAGAGCGGTTAGCAAAATAACAGGAATATCTTTAATCTGCTTCCATTGAGGTAGCCAAGTTAGTGAATCACCTTCTGGTAGTTGGCGATCCAGGATAACAATGTCCGCCTCGGCCCAGAAAGAAGATACATTAGTAGCATTATCTGAATGTAAGCAGCGGTATCCTGCTTCTTCTAAGCTCACAATAAGGCCGTCGGCTAAATTTTTATCGTCTTCAACAAGTAGGATTGTCTGTTTCACAAGGTATCTCCAAAATAAAGGTCGTTGGGGGGCCTTGAAGTGTCATCGTCCCGCCCATTCTATCTATCATTGATTCAACAATAGTCAAGCCTAAACCCAAACCTGCTTCACTCACAAAAGGGGTTTTTAACTTTTTCCAACTCGACTTCGTTAATTGTCCTTTATCAATAACTTCAATTGTTAAATGTTTGTTTTTTATAGTTACATTCAATATAACTGGTGGTATGCCATATTTATGAGCATTATTTATTAAATTATCAATGCAATTGCCTAACCAATAAATATTTACTTTTATAGCTGCATCTTTATTAATTCTAAACTCAACTGGCTGTGAATATTCCATACAGCGATAGCCTAACCATTCTTTTACTGAAGGGATCCATTCGGTGGAAAACCCTTTATCTTCTGATTGCAAATAATCCTTACTTGCTTCAGCTAATTGCCGTAATCGTCTCGAATCTTCACACAGCCTTCTAAATTCATCATATAAGGATTCAGGTAGAGCTTCAAACTGCCTTCTAAATCCTTCAACCGTTAGCCCTAAACTGGCAATCGGTGTACGTAATTCATGAGTTAAGATTTGAAGTACTAGCATTCGACTTTTCATTTCTCGTCTTCTGCTATTCCACTGAGATATCCCCCAACCAATAGCGAGTGATAAATTAGCAAAGACTAAAAATAGTACAATATAAAATAATGTTCGTGAATTACTCTCTTCTTGCCAACACACATTGCCATTTCTGACATAGCAATTCGCATTTTGTTCAAAAGATGTGATCTCTAAATCATATTTATCAAGATATCTTTGCTTTAGCTCCATCGAATATAAATAATATCGACTGCCTTTCCTTATCCATAATAGTTGATCAGCGATTATGGTATCAGAGCCACTAATGATTGCACGAATTGCATTATCATCCATCTTTTGAAGATGATGTAATAATCCACCCTTAGGGGCAATGGGACGCTCTTTTATATGCATATAAGCTTCAAGAGATGCTGCTCTATTTGGGTATTTTTGAACATAACGATAAGCATAAGAACCACCTCCAGGGTGAATCATACCTGAACGAGCAAACCAACTTGTCGGTAAGCGTAGTCCCTTGCACATAGCTCGAGTTAAAACTAATGGCTCACCAACCAGTGGGCTCACCGGCCAAGGGCCAGTACAAGTTTTAGCCGTATCATAAAGTTGCTGCAATTGCTTGAAAGGATAAGAAGCGGTCTGTGGCAGTAAGGTATCTGGTGATAATAATACAGTTGGGTATTCTTTTTGTATATAACGTATATCATAAATCTCGACAGCATCTTGTTTTTTAAATGCCTTTTTAAAACCGTCGATTTTATCAGCTAAACTCGTCGCGTGTGACGATAAACTGAAGAATAAAAAGAAAACACACAAAGATCGACTACTTATCAACACATACCCTTACAACCAATTGAAATAAAGCCTAATTGATTGAGTATATTATAAATCACAACGAATACGAATATTTTATTTCATCATCACTTTCCCACCAATCATCTTATAGGCAGGGATTCCTCTGATTAAGACTTCTCTTGCAAAAAGTATTCCGCACCCTGGGCATCTGCACGTGACTTTTGTATGATCTTCAACGATTCGTTCAATAAAACACTTTACTAACCCTCCTTTACCTCCTTTCCTATATTTATAAAGCAAAGCTCTACATTTTGAACAAGTTATTAGTACTGTTTTACTAGGGCCTTTTTTATTAGGTTTAGCCATTAAATATTCAGTTCTCTAGTTGCTATCTACAAAGGCTTTATTTTACACTTAATTAGCAATTATTTTGCCTCTTTTCGTCCCTTTGTTGTTTGATACAGGATCTTTCATGCGAACGTATGCTCAAAACTCACTAGCTCAAGATGCATTACATCTACTTACTGATTTACAGTCTTGCTTTAAAGAAAAATTAACTGATGTTGCTAACAGTAGCGATAAACTAACCAATAACTCCATATCCACTACAATGCCGTTTAAATCTGTTGATTGGTTGCGTGACGAAGGAAAGCATGGTGGTGGTACTCGATTTGAAGCAGTAGAAGGTGGGATGTTTAATCGCGCTTCTATTAATGTATCTCAAATTCACTATGAAGATTCACCGGAGAAGCATTACGATAGTGCAACAGCTCTCTCTACAATTATTCACCCAAAAGATCCTTTATCTCCATCTATTCATATGCATTATAGTCTGACAATCTTAAAAGATGGCTCCAGTTATTGGAGAATAATGGCAGACCTTAATCCTTCTCATTTTAATAAAGATGATAAAGAATATTTTGACCAAACATTGAAAGTGGCAGCTAAAGATCATTATTCTGAAGGGGCTAAGTTAGGTAACCAATATTTTGATATTCCCGCTCTGAATAAGCGTCGAGGAGTGAGTCACTTTTATTTAGAAGGCTTTAATCCTAAAAATGAAGATGGTGCGGCATTTACGAATCAATTTGCGACCAAAGTAATTGATACTTATATTGATCTATTAAGCTTGCATAGTGTAAATATTGAACAACCAACAGAGGCGCAACAGCAGAAACAATTGGATTATCACACGCTGTATTTTTATCAGGTATTAACACTCGATAAAGGAACGACAGCAGGCTTACTTGTCCATAATCAAAATGATGTTGGTACATTAGGTTCTTTGCCTTCACACATTAATCGAGACCAATTAAGTGAGTGGGAAGCTTTATCTCCAGAGCCAATTAAAAGCTTAGTTACCGATTTGTTAGCTGTATTACCAAAACAAACGCCATGTCCAATCACGACTGAAATAAAAGCTGAATTAGCCCAAGTTATTCGTGCATTCTATCAAAAGTAATTAAGCCACTACTCTTAATATATAACTTTTAATACATAGCTATTAATAAGATAAAAAAGCCATTGAGGACATACAATGGCTTTATTTTGATATTATCACTTTAAAATAGGTTTAATCCAAACGGTTTCAAAATCAAACCAACCTAACCCATTACAAGAGGCATTTTGAATGCTATTGTTTGCGTCTTCACTTATCCCCATCCAACCATGAAATAAAGGAGAAACTTGACCGCAATCAACCAGAAAACGACATATTTCATTCACTGGAAAATGGCGTTGAGGTGATAATTGCCATTCCTCTATAAGAGAAGATACGACGTTAAAATCATCTTCTGGCATCACCCTTTCTATTTCATTAAATGCAAATAGCCATGATAATAAAGCCTCTGGGCATTGCGTTCCTAAACTCATACCTCTAAGCCAGATATCAATACCTTTGGTTTTCTCTGTGCTCAATAGCTCTAGCGTATCAAACTGACGAATTTTCAGTCGAATTCCATCTTTTGCTAACCGTTGTTCTATAATTGCCCCAAGTAAAGGATACAGTGGGTGCTCATTCTCATAACCTAAATTTACTACACTGCCTTTCTCGGGTTTAATAAATCCAAGATTAGGTTTATTAAGGCAATGCTGTAATCCTGGTAATAACCCATAGGCATTAAAAAGCCCAATACCATTCATATGAGAGTTTTGCAGTTCATTAAGTAATAATAAAGGAGTGATTGTTTGGGTTAAATAAGCCAACCAATTATCATCACTGGCAATGCCTGTTTTACGATTAAACAGGATATAGCTACAACCTCTATCAACATCAACCTGCTCACCATAAGCAACAGATGGAATTTCGGTCTCCTCATGTACCTCTAAACCAACTTTCAATTGGATAGGTGCAATGTCTGGTAGTGTCCACACCTCGACAGAATCAATTAAAGGTCGATAGCCAAAGTAATTTTCGTTGGCTATCAATACTAGTTTTTTTTCTGTATTTTCGCTGACTTTATATGGGCCTGTGCCAATTGGATATCGATGATAATCATGATTTTCATGCGCTGAAACTGGCACTATTTTCGCATTAAATTGAGCTAATTTAGAGTCAAAGTGATGATCTTGCTTGGTAAGAAAAAAATCGATTACATTTAAACTTGGGCTAGTAATATCGGTAATATGGCTAAAGATATAGTTTGATGTTAATGCTAGAAATGTATCCCTTATGTCTTCAAAGGTTAATCCCTTTCCATCATGAAAACTAACGCTTGGTCTAATATAAAATCGCCAATGCTTAGGAGATAACATTTCCCAATGGTGAGCAATATCCCCTTCAACATCTCCTTTTTTATTCCATTGTGTTAACCCATTAAAAATTTGCTGCATTAAATGCTGCTCAGAACGACGAATGGCAAATGATGGTGTTAATATGTGAAGTTGACGATAGTATGGCAATTTAACAATTTGTTTGCCTTTTTCATGAGAGACCCCAAGCACTTTGTGAATCAATTCTAGCAGTGCATCTTGGTTTCCATCTAATACACTTAACGCTACATCAAGTTTCCCTTCTTCCAAACAACGAGTTGCAAGATCAACACTTAGCTTTTCTGGTGTGGATAGAAAAGTTAATGCTGAAAATTTTCCTCGCCCAACAGCAGGAGCCCAAGTGATCCATTGTTCATCTGACATTTTCTTAAGTACCATTCGAGTATTACGCCGAGTACAGCATAGAAAATCTGCAATCTCATCGATTTGAACACTGGCTGACTCACTGTGATAACGTTCAAATAACGTTTCAAATTGCTTACGTAAACGTGGACTTCCCATAATACACCGCTTTTAAATTGACATAAGTCTTATTATTGACTCTTACCATTAGACTACAAGTAAATAATCTTGATTTTTCAATAAGTAAGTTTACACTAATTCTCGAGTTATTTAGAGGAAATTGATCATGCCCCCAATTGAACTGTACCAATTTAACCCCGAAACCCGTAGAAAATCCGATCGCTATCCTGTCGAACGAAATGGTATATATATTATCAAGTCGGGACAATTCCATTATAGAGATAAAGCGGGGGAAGACATTACTCTTAACACTGGTGAATATTTACTCTATAGCTCTGGAGATATTTCTAAAGTAAAAATGGTAAATACAAGCGGTGACTTTCAAGCTGAGTCACTTGTTATTGATGTCTCGATTTTTCAACGATTCATTACCTATACCAATAACGACGCTCATATTCCATGCTCTAGAGAGACCTTTGTCTTTTCACCAGATAAGCACACCTCAATTACTAATTTACTCACGTTAATAAAAAGTGAACTTAAAAACAGCGTAACTAATGATACCCTCGAATTTTTAACATTAGCTATTCTAAGTGAAATGGTAAATGAATATCCTGAATTGATTGCTTTTATACATAGAATATCAATATTAACAACCTCGCAGCGCCTCATTCGCTTTGTTGAACAAAACATTTCCTCTGATTTAACTATTGATACTGTTGCTCCACAATTAGGAATGTCTTCGTCAACACTTAAACGTAAATTACAATCCGATAAACTTTCTTTTGCACATCTAGTAAAAGTAAAACGTGTTAATTATGCGGCGACACAACTCCGTATTACGCGAAAAACCATCACTGAAATTGCTTATGAAACGGGCTTTAAAACTGCGGCTCACTTTAGTACTACGTTTAAATCAATTCATGGTAGTACCCCTAAAGAGTTTAGAGAATCAACACGAGGCTAAACTGTCACATAGGTGTAACACTCGCGCTTTATGATGCTTTTTTTTGATTATGGATCTCGATCATGTTTAAAGCGCTTAGTTACACCACTTTTGTTACCGGTTTACTTTTTAGCTCTACTGCTTTTTCTGCCAGTTCAAATACGGTCATCGTTGGCTCAACTTCAGTTTCTAACTTATTAGAACCGTTTATTGAAGAATACAATCAGTCTCATAAACCTCAAATAAACCTACAAAGTATTGGTTCAAGCGCTGGTATTAAAATGCTGGTTGATGACACCGTTAACTTAGCTATTAGTTCTCGCCAATTATCAGATAAAGAAAAAGAAACATTGAGCACTACAACCATCGCATATGATGCAATTGCCATTATTGTCCACCCAAATAATTCCATCACAAGCTTATCTGCTGATAATATTTGGAAAATTTATCATGGCGATATTAAGAACTGGAAAGAAGTCGGTGGTGAAGATAAGAAAATAGCGGTGATTACCAGAGAGCTCGCTTCTGGTTCACGCTTCTCATTTGAAAAGAATCTAGGATTAACTAAAGAGATAAATTCCTTTACTGTATCAGATATTAGTTCAAATGCGATTGTAGTGAATGGTACGAGCATGGTGAAGAGTATTGTTGCTCGAAACCCTCACGCAATTGGCTATGTTTCTGCTGGTTCTATTGGTGACCTTGCTTCATTACAAGTTGTAGAAATTGATCATATCCTTCCAACGCCAAGTGCTATTATCGCGAACAAATATCCTCTATCTCGCCCTTTCTTATTTGTATTTAAAGGAAAAAAACTTTCACCACAAGCTAGTGAATTTATAACTTATATGAACTCTGAGTCTGCAGCGAAAACAATCCAATCGTTAGGTTATGTTAAGTAATAGTTGAAAATAAACGACGAATAATCTATTGTGAAATTGAATTTAATTACAAGGATGTAACATGCTAAATGTAAACAGTTATTTTGAAGATAAAGTAAAATCTATTGGATTTGAGCAAAACAATAAAGCCATTTCAGTAGGTGTGATGTTACCGGGTAACTATACCTTTGGTACTAATGCCGCAGAGAAAATGACGGTAGTTACAGGTGCCCTTACCATTAAGCGCTCAACTGATTCGGACTGGGTGACATTTTCTGCAGGTGAAGATTTCTCTGTTGAAGGAAGTTCAGCATTTGATGTGAAAGTAGAGCTTGAAACTGCTTATCTCTGCGAATATCTATAATTTGGTACTAATACCAATCGTAGTAAATAACTGATCACTTACTTACTCTGATTGGTCTAACGACATAGATTAATATAAAAAATGCCAAGTGAGGTAACTCACTTGGCATTTTTATTGTCTTAAACTTGAATATTCTCTTAAACAAAGAGACTTAACAGTCAGTCTTACTCGTCGTCAACAACCAGTTTCTTTGGTTTCTTCTTCGGCATAAACACTTGATCACCCACAGCAACGTTAGTGTGGAATGAATTATCGCGCTTCTTAGCCGCTTTTGGTTTATGAGAACCACGTTTTGCTGTCGTTTTCTTCGTATCGCCTTTCTTAACAAACGTACGCTTCTTCTTAGGTACAAGACCTTTGAATTTGCCTTTTAGATCTTCAAATACAGAGAAGGTTAATTCTTTCTGTAGGAAGTTTTCTATACGTTTAAAGCTTTCCCAGTCTTTTGGACCAACTAGAGAAATGGCTGTTCCTTTTTTACCAGCACGGCCAGTACGACCAACACGGTGAACGTATTCTTCCATATGTTTTGGCATATCGAAGTTAATAACGTGAGTTACACTGGTTAAATCCAGACCACGAGAAGCTACGTCTGTCGTAACTAGAATTTTATGTGCGCGACGCTCAAATTGGCTCATAATGTTATTACGAGCTGTCTGATTCATGTCACCACTTAGTGCTACTGCTTTAAGCTTACGCTCATTAAGTAGGTCCGTTAGACGATCTGTATCAGCACGAGTCGCTGTAAAGATCATGATTTGAAAGTATTTTTCAGTTTCAATAATCTTATCTAGTAACGCTTGTTTATGATCAAGGTGGTCACACAAGTAAAAGCTTTGCGTAATATCAGTATGTTCATCCGTTGACAAACCAACAGAAACAAACTTAGGATTATCAAGCATATTACCAGCAAACTGAGTTACCGCATCATGGTCTAATGTTGCAGAGAACATAAGAGTTTGACGACGACGGTGATTTGCCGCTTTATGGATTTTCTGAAGGTGCTCAGCAAAACCTAGATCAAGCATACGGTCTGCTTCATCAAGGATCAGTGTTTCTAGACCATTCAAGAACAAAGATTGATGTTCTAAGTGATCAGCTAAACGTCCAGGTGTTGCTACGATAAATTTCGGAAATTTACGCAATGCATTCACTTGGTCATTAAAGTTTTCACCACCCGTAATTAGGGTTGCATCATAGCTTAAACCACCTAGCATACTGCGTAGATGTGTATACACTTGTTTTGCTAATTCACGCGTTGGTGCCAAGATCACTGCACGAGGATCATTCTTAGAGAACGATTTTGATTTCAGTGATTTATGAAGCATTGGCAAGACAAACGCTAACGTTTTACCTGAACCTGTTTTTGATGATGCAAGAATATCTTTTCCTGCCATCGCAACAGGTACAGCTTTACGCTGAATTTCTGTTGGTTTTTTGATGTTCTGATGAGCGAGATTTTTTAATAGGCGATTATCTAAACCTAAATCTTTAAATTGCAAAAGCTGCACTCCAATTTCGAGTATTATTGATGGATAACCAGGCATTCTGGTCTAATGCCGCGGAGTATAGCATAAGTGTCGTTTATCCTTGCACATAAATCTTCATTTCAACTCTTACACTCGCCCCTTACTTTGCTACAATGCCCACAATAACTAAGAATCATTGTTTAATAATAAAAAATAGTAGAAAAATCTATGAGCATTCAAATTACTGGAACATTAGCAAAAATGCGCGCATCACTGCTTGACGGTGCTGTTCAATATCGTTTACCTGTCGGCAATGAAGAAGTCGAACTCAACGTATTCATTGGTAAAACACTGACACTAACTCATACGGGCAATATTTTTTGTTGCTCTTGTGGTAAGAAAACAAAGAAAAGTTACTCTCAAGGCCACTGTTTTGTCTGTATGAAAAAATTAGCAAGTTGCGATATGTGCATAATGAAGCCAGAAACTTGTCATTTTGCTGAAGGAACTTGTCGTGAACCTCAATGGGGTGAAGATAACTGTTTTGTTGACCACTATGTTTATCTTTCAAATACTTCTAGTTTGAAGGTTGGCATTACTCGTCATACTCAGATCCCTACTCGCTGGATTGATCAAGGAGCTACGCAAGGCTTACCAATTGCTAAAGTGAAGAACCGCTTAATTTCGGGTTTAGTCGAAATTGAATTGGCGAAACTGATTGCTGACAAAACCAATTGGCGTACTCTGCTAAAAGGCAATAATGAACCACTTGCTTTAAAAGAAGCCGCATTGGAACTGCTGCCACAAGTCGAAGAAGCCATTGCTAAAGTTAAAGCGGAACATGGTGAAGATTCTGTTGAGATACTTGATGAGAACATTCTCGATATCGCCTTCCCTGTTAATGAATTCCCTGTAAAAATCATCAGTCATAATTTTGATAAGAACCCAGAAGTTACAGGCATATTAAATGGTATTAAAGGACAATATCTACTGTTTGATACGGGTGTAATTAATATTCGTAAGTTTGGTTCTTATGAAGTCACAGTAACTGCTTAAAATTTAAATAAAAAAAGGAAGCATTCGCTTCCTTTTTAATGGGTAATTATATTATTAGTATAATCTACATTATATTTTAAACTTAGCTAAGTTTGCCTCAGCCTGACTAACAACCATCTCTAATTTATTACTTGCTAAATCAGTATCACGAGCCTGAGTAGTTACCTCTCTTGAAAGCTCATGAATAGACTCAATATTTTTACCTATATCAGCACTTACAATATGCTGCTCTTCAGACGCTGAAGCAATCTGTGCTGACATATCATTAATTTCTTGAATCGCCTTAACCACTAAAGTCAACTTTTTAGAGGCAACCTCTGCCTGATTAACCGTATTCTCTGTCATGCCTTTATTTTCTTCCATTGCAAAAACGAGACCTTTCGCATCAGCCTGTAAGCCTTCAATAGTTTTTCTGATTTCTTCTGTTGAACTTTGAGTTTTCGTTGCAAGATTACGAACTTCATCAGCAACAACAGCAAAACCACGACCAGATTCACCCGCACGAGCTGCTTCAATAGCCGCATTCAATGCTAATAAATTAGTCTGTTCTGCTATTGTATTAATCACATCAACAATACTATTAATTTGTCCTGTTTTGACACTTAACTCTTCAACCATATCTGAAGATATATCTACTTTATTTGCTAAAAGCTTAATATTTTCAGAGGTTGACTGTACTTCTTGAAACCCTTCACGAATAAAAGACTCTGCATTTTCTGACGCTTCAGAAGTACGAGATATACTTTGGGCAATTTCAGCTGCTGCTGCATTCATTTCATGTACCGCGGTTGATACTTTCTCTATCTCAATCTGTTGGCTTTCTACATTCTTAGCTGCTTCGTTCGCTATATCTTTCACAGAATGTGATGTAGAGGTAACTTCAACCATATTATCGGTCAAATCTGTCATCATTCCTCTTAACGTGAAATTAAAAGAATTAAAGCTTGTACAAATCGAACCGACTTCATCTTTAGATCCTACAGGTAAAGTAATAGTTAAATCTCCCTTACCTTCAGCAGCTTTAGCCAACATCTCATCTACTGATTCTAACGGTCTAATTAAACGAGCAGACATCCAAATAACAAAGATAGACCCCGCAACAATAACTCCAAGAGCAAACAAAATTAAATTAATAATACGGTCACGTAAGGGAGCAACAATAGAGTTATGATCCAACACTATCATCATAGTCCACTCTTCTAGCATTGGAACAGTAATAACATAAGAATCGTGACCCAATATGTCGGTACGAATATTATCTTCTTTACCTAACATAGCATGTAATTTAGGTGAAAAAACATCAACATCTTTCAATTGATATCCATCGACTGTATGCGCTAATATTTTACCCTGCCCATCAATCATCATTACTTGTGAGTTGTCTGGTACAGGTACTTTTCTCATTAACGTCTGAAGATGAGATACTGTCGTATCAATCCCTAACACACCACGAACAGCCCCACGATTAGAGTAAGGCATCGCCATTGTAACCACCACTCGTTTACTTACATCAGTAGTCACATAGGGATTAAGTAATATTGGTTTACCAGCACTTAACGCTGCTTGATACCAATTTCGAGTTCTTGGGTCATAGCCTGCAGACTTAGCGCCATTTTCTGCCTCTAAATCATCAAGTAAAAAACGACCAGTATCAAAACCAACATACGCATTTTGTAATGAAGTATCATTCATTGCATATTTTAATGCGTTACGGATCATGTGGCTTGTCATGCCAGGCTCTGATAAAAATGCTTGTATGGTATTTAACTCTTGTTTTTTATTTTCAACCCAAGCTTCTGATAATGCAGAAATTGATTCAATCGCTTGTTTAGATTGAATAGTTAAACTTTTCTTTTTTTCTTCTACTAAGCCTTGAGTTGCAAAAACAACTAGCATAATAGATAACAAAATCATAATTAGACCAAAAGTGGTCGCGACTTTTGTTTTAACACTAAATGTCATTAATTTGTTTCCAATAAATAATTATCCCAGAGACATAATACCTACTTACCATTGAAATTTAAAGTACGCAGTACTGAAAATTGGAAAATTAATTTCATTTTACTTCTAAGTTAATATTGCTAATGGAATTTAATACCGTATATAACTGTGATTTCTCTCTATAATAAATAATATCATGTTTGATTATTCTCATTGTTTCGGTTATCAATTAAGTATGCCGTAAAATGGAGTTACGTATGTTATTGACGACAGAAGAAGAGTTTGAGTCCTGCTTATTAACCAGTGATGATGGAACATATAGCGCAAGCTATGATGGTTATCTTTTACATAGCGTGTTTCAACCTATTTTTAATAGACAAAAACAAGCCATTGGTTATGAAGCACTATTACGGATTTTTGATCAAGATAATCAATCAATACGCCCCGATTTATTTTTTACCTCTCCAGCACACAGCTTAGAAAAAATATTAAACATTGAACGCCTTAGCCGAGTTATTCACATTCGAAACTTTGCTTTGTTCTCTCCAGAAAAGAGTCTGCTTTTTCTTAATGTTCTGCCAGAGTCAGCAGTTCACTTTCATTTAAATAAACTGCCAAATCTTAATGCCTCTTTACTTGAATCTCGTATTCGCAGTTTACACTTATCACCAGAGCGCTTAGTCTTTGAATTATTAGAATTTCACTATAAAGATGAAGCTCGGTTGCTTACCGCAATAGAAGAAATTAAATTACATGGTTTTAATATTGCTATTGATGATTTTGGTTCTAAAGCCTCTTGTGAGCACCGAGTTTCTTTACTTAAACCAGGAATTCTTAAAATTGACCGCCAACTTTTACTCAATTATGAAGACGGTGATGTTGAACCTTTATTATCAGCTCTTAAATTGGCTCATAAAGAGCATGCTTTCACCGTAATTGAAGGCGTAGAAACCAGTGAGCAATATCAACATATGAAAGCACTTGGAATTGATTATTTCCAAGGTTTTTTACTGGGAAAACCACTTCCTTTACAGCAACAAAGGCATATAGCGGCGTAACTTCCCTTTACACTTGCTACTTTGCCGTTAAAATAGCGTTTTTGATTTTTTAAAGGATTCACGCTATGTCCATCCAATGGTTCCCTGGTCACATGCATAAAGCTCAAAAAGAGATCGCCGAGGTGATCCCTAAAATGGATGTGATCATTGAAGTACTTGATGCTCGTATCCCTTTCAGTAGCGAGAATCCGATGATCGCCTCTCTACGTCAAGATAAGCCTTGTATTAAAGTATTGAACAAGCGTGATTTGGCAGATCCTGAAGTGACTCAACTTTGGATTGAGCATCTTGAGAAAGAACAAGGTGTCACAGCAATGGCAGTGACAACCAGCAATCCAGATGAAATCCATAAAATTATGGAAAAATGCCGTAAATTGGTTCCGCACCGTGAAGCGATGGGAAAAAATGTTCGCACCATGATTATGGGTATTCCAAATGTGGGTAAGTCCACCATCATTAATACCTTAGCTGGACGTATGATTGCAGTAACCGGCAACCAGCCAGCAGTGACTCGTCGCCAGCAACGTATTAATCTTCAGAATGGTGTTGTTCTTTCTGATACTCCAGGGATTTTATGGCCTAAAGTTGAAAATCCACACAGTGGTTTCCGTCTTGCTGCAACTGGTGCAGTAAAAGATACAGCAATGGATTACGATGAAGTCGCTTTCTATACTGTGGAGTATTTAGCAAAACAATATCCAGAGCGTTTAAAAGAACGTTACAACTTAGATGAATTACCAGATAATGATCTAGAATTGATGGAAGCGATTGGTCGTAGCCGTGGTTGCCTACAAGCTGGTGGACGAATTAATATCTACAAAGCCTCTGAAATTCTACTTCATGAACTTCGTTCTGGCACATTAGGTCAATTAACTCTAGAGCTTCCAGAAATGATCCCAGCTGAACTTGAAGCCGTTGAACTTGCTGCTGCACTTAAAGTTGAGCAGCAAATAAAGAAAAAAGAAGAGCGCCGTAAGCGTTATTTGAAGAATAAACGTTAATTTTTTAAACACACAAACAAAAAGAGAGGGGAATCCTAAGTTCGCCTCTCTTTTTTTACTTTATTCTTCAATAAGTAAGCTGAGTAATACGTCTTCCAGTTGATCCCAAGGTAATAATTGAGTATCAATCACTTCTAGTTTTGATTCCATGCCATCAATACTTAATAAATTAACCGAAACGACGCGATTAGCCACATTAAATGCATAAAACCCTTTATTAGTGTTCATTACCGCTTTTACTCGTTCAGCCGTTAGTGCAGATAACATTGAGAACAACTCATCAAAATCAAACACCGATTCAGCACCAAAGAACCAGCCACAGCTAACATAGCCCTGCCCTTTATTTTCTTTACGACAGAATTTCTGCCCAGGTTCTAATACCATCTCAACAATTTCTTGCTCTGCATGGTGGTGGTGATGCTCTTCAATCATTAACTCAATCGTGCGGTTTTCATCTAACCACTGCAAAGGAAGCTCACCATGATTAATTTTGGTGCTTTTAGGTTGGTGCGGTAACTCAGCTGCCCATGAAGAAAACAAACATTCATCATAGTTTGATACCAAGTCCATTTTGGTCGCAACCACTACATCAGAAATACTCAATTGATCATTAAAGTTTTGATTACTTGTGTATTTTTCATCAGAAAGGTTGCGAGGATCAACAAGTCCAATCGTTGCCTTTAAATCAATATATTTCTCATAGTTTTCTGACTGTAAAATTGCGATTATTTTCTTAGGATGTCCCAAACCTGTTGGTTCAATAATCAAGCGGTCTGGTTTTTGACGTAACAAGGCGTTTATGCCAACAGACATAGGCAAACCTGCGGTACAGCACATACAGCCACCAGGGACTTCTTTTACCATAGCGCCACTTTCAGTTAAAAATGCCCCATCAATACCAACTTCACCAAATTCATTAACTAAAACAGCCCAAGATTCGTTGTCAGGTTTATTTTTTAATAGTTGTAAAATGGTGGTGGTTTTACCGACACCTAAAAAACCAGTAATGATATTTGTGGGTATTTTTTTCATAACTTTTCTCGTAATTATTAAGATATTTTTTATGATACCTCTAGTGTGTCTCATCGTACTAATTATTTAATAAAGGTTCATAAATAATTTACAAAATCAATTACATAAAATAGTATTTTGCGCTATGTTAACAATATGTAGAAGTAGTCTATTATTTCTCACTTATACCACATTCAAATAACTTAAAATAATTAAAGGCTAAGTGTATGTTTAATTTTTTTGAGCGGCTAACAACCGCTTTTCCAAAACAAGAACCAGAGCAACCCCCAAAAGGGATTTATGCCTTTTGTCGCCATTATACTAAAGGGTTTGAAGCTCCGCTTATCAGTATGTCGTTATTGAGTGCTGTCATTGCGGTGATTGAAGTATCACTCTTTGGTTTTATGGGGCAACTGGTCGACTGGCTATCAACCCATGATCGTGATACGTTTTTAGCCCAAGAAGGAGCAACCTTACTTTGGTTAGGCTTACTTGTGGTTATTGGGGTCCCTATTTTACTTTTTATCCATTCTTTAATTACCCATCAAACCTTATTGGGAAATTACCCAATGGCGATCCGTTGGCAAGCGCATCGTTACTTATTAAAACAAAGTGTCTCTTTTTATTCAGATGACTTTGCAGGCCGTATTGCAACTAAAGTAATGCAAACCTCATTAGCTGTTCGTGAAACAGTAATGAAGCTACTTGATGTTCTTGTCTATATCTCTGTTTACTTTACTTCAATGGTAGTAATGGTAGGTCAAGCAGATTGGCGTCTTATGGCTCCAATGCTAATTTGGCTAGCTGCTTATATTGGTATTCAGTTTTATTTTGTTCCTAAATTAAAAGCCGTTTCTGAAAAACAAGCTGATGCACGTTCAACCATGACAGGTAGGATTGTAGATAGCTATACAAACATCAATACTGTTAAGTTATTTAGTCACAGTACTCGTGAAACTGAATATGCAGAAGAAGGCATGGAAGAGTTTCTAGGGACAGTTCATAAGCAGATGCGTTTAGCAACTGGGATTAATATTTCAGTAGAGATCATAAACTACCTATTAGTATTCTCTATTGCTGCCGTTTCTATCATGCTTTGGATTGATAACGTCTTATCTGTTGGTGCGATTGCAATTGCGATAAGCCTGGCTTTACGTATTAACGGGATGTCACACTGGATAATGTGGGAGATAAGCTCATTATTTGAAAACTTAGGGACGGTAACAGATGGCATTAATACACTTTCTAAGCCTATTTCAATTAATGATAAACCTGAAGCAACAGAATTAAAAGTAACTCAAGGTTCGATTAAATTTGATAACGTTAATTTCCATTATGGTGAAAACAAAGGTGTTATCAATGATTTAAATCTTGAGATAAAACCCGGTGAAAAAATTGGTTTAGTGGGTCGTTCAGGGGCCGGTAAATCAACATTGGTGAATTTATTACTGCGTTTTCATGATATAGAATCGGGTGCTATTTCTATTGATGGTCATGACCTTAGAGATGTAACACAAGATTCGCTACGTAGCCAAATTGGTATGGTAAGCCAAGATACCTCCCTACTTCATCGCTCTATTAGAGATAATATTAAATATGGCCGCCCTGAAGCAACTGATGAAGAGCTGTTCGCTGCAACTAAACAGGCTCAAGCACATGAGTTTATTGAAAGCCTTACCGATTCTTACGGTAGCAAAGGCTATGACGCTCAAGTTGGTGAGCGAGGGGTAAAACTGTCTGGCGGGCAACGCCAACGAGTTGCAATATCTCGTGTTTTACTTAAAGATGCTCCATTATTAATTTTAGATGAAGCAACATCCGCGCTCGATTCAGAAGTGGAAGCGGCGATTCAAGACAGCTTAGATGAATTAATGGAAGGAAAAACCGTTATTGCTATTGCACATCGCCTATCAACCATAGCAGCAATGGATAGATTACTGGTGATGGACCAAGGTAAGGTCGTTGAGCAAGGAACACATAAAGAGCTAGTTCAATTAGGTGGTATTTATGCTCAGTTATGGAACCATCAAACCGGTGGTTTTATTAGTGAATAATCTCTTTTAAGAGACATAATAATTCAGACAAATAAGTACAATATGAACAAATGTCTATTTGAACGAATACAATACTTATACTATTAATTATTTTACATTATTATTAGTTAAATCACTTAATAGCAGGCTAATTTCATAGATTGGTCTGCTACTTTTACTATACTTCTCTTTTCTCAAAAGGTTCGATACATTGCGTGGATTTAAGACTCTTATTATTATGTTATGCCTTAACGTTGTAATAGGAAAAACATATGCTCGTGACTTTTCACCTGCACAGCAATTCGAAGAAGCCTTTGCTACCTCACTCGTATTATCAGATAGCAGTATGATCACTTTTGGTATTGCTGATTTTAATCCAAATAATTATTTAGATAATAATAATGAACATATCGGAAGCTCTGATTCTATCGAACTTCGTAGTAAAGTAACCGTTTACTCGTTACCTTATACTTTTGAATTAACAAATGATCCTAATTCATTATGGTCTCATGAAATCACAGTTCGAGGGTCTTATGTTAATACAAACATTGATGTCGAATTTAAAGAAATGTCATTGCCAGATACTGATCTAGATGAGATTTTTGGCCTCTATGCAGAATACGCTCAAAACTATATATTTCGTGATAACTGGACAATTTCATTTGGTAACGCCCTACATTTAATGCATTACAAAAACTCACACGAATACAATTCAGAGTTTAGCCAAAACCTAGCTCCGTGGCTTGATGGTGTTTATTATAATGTATCAAGTAATGCTTTTATTATTGAACCAAAAATCACTTTTGAGTATAAAAAAGAGTCCAATTGGGGAGAGTGGCGCTTTAATAATAGTTATCACTATGCTTATGGCCAAGGTTTTGGAGGGTCGTCAAAAGTTAGTCCTGATGTTAATCCTGAAGTCTGGCGCTTTGTAAATAGTGTTCAACTAAGGTACAACATGGCTCATTGGAATAGCTTAGCGCAAGTTCTTTATCTAAAAGCCAAACGAGTTGACCTAGGAGGTGATGTCAATGAGCCTCTCGGAACTGATTATTATTATGAGTTTAATATTGCATGGTTAATCGATACTAGAAAGTGGGTATCTCTTATTGATAATGTTGGTATTGGCTTCACCTTTAACGTAGGTAGTGCATTACGTGGTGGTAGTATTGTCTTGTTTTACGATGAATAGCTACAAAAAACATCACGAAATATCTCAATTGCAACTATAGCTTCATATATTTTACCTCTCAGCAACCCCGCAAGGCAGATAAAAGTGCTACTATCCGCTCCTGAAATTAGACAATATCATTCGAGATGATGCATTAAAATACATTTATTCTTCATTTATTTTCGTATAGCAAGTAACTTGAACGAAACTAAGAATCGATATTTCAACTTAGGAGTTCTATGTCAAACACTCTATCTATTGGCGCACTTGAATCATTCTTAATCGCAATCGCCGTACTATTTCTAGGACATGTGATTAATTCAAAAATTGTGCTCTTCAAAAAATACAATATCCCAGAACCTATTGTGGGTGGATTAATTGTAGCTGTCATTATTACTATGCTGCACTTCCAAGGTATCAACTTAGAGTTCTCATTACCTTTACAAAGTACGTTCATGCTAATGTTTTTTAGTACTGTCGGTTTAGCTGCTAATTATAAGCAATTAATAAAAGGTGGCTCGAAAGTATTCCTATTTCTTGCAGTTGCTTCACTCTATATTATTATTCAAAATGGTATTGGGGTAAGTCTTGCAAGCATGATGGGACTTGACCCTTTAATGGGCTTAATTGCAGGTTCAATAACGTTATCTGGCGGCCATGGTACAGGAGCGGCTTGGTCACAAACATTTGCTGAAAGCTATAACTTAAATACACTTGAACTTGCTATGGCTTCAGCTACTTTTGGTTTAATTATGGGAGGGTTAATTGGTAGCCCTATCGCTCAAAAGTTAATTCATAAGCATAAATTGGAATCAGAATATGGAACTGGTATAGATACCCATACTCGCTTCCCTGAGCTAGTTACTTATAACGAACGCGAAGAGGACAAAGTAACAGCAAAAAAAGTAATAGAAACTTTATTTGTACTTCTACTTTGTGTTGTCGGTGCGGGGTACCTTGGTGATTTTGTAGCAGGCTTTGAGATCTCATGGTTAAAGATCCCTGATTTTGTGTACGCTTTATTCATTGGTGTTTTCATCACTAACATTACTGAAGTAACTAAGGTTCATAAAATAGATACAGAAACGGTAGATATACTAGGAACCGTCTCGCTAGCTCTATTTCTTGCAATGGCGTTAATGAGCTTAAAGCTATGGAATATCTTTGATTTAGCTATTCCACTATTAGTTATTCTATCAGTTCAAACTGTTGTTTTAGCCCTATTTTCATACTTTGTGACTTTCCGTGCTATGGGCTCAAATTATGATGCTGCGGTAATGGCTGGTGGTCACTGTGGTTTTGGCTTAGGCGCAACACCTACAGCGGTAATGAACATGGGTTCACTTGTATCTCGCTTTGGTCCATCACCACAAGCCTTTATGGTCGTGCCTATTGTCGGTGCTTTCTTCATCGATATTGTAAATTTAATTATCCTACAAACTTATATCAGCTTTATTGGGTAATATTTTAGTCACAAAAAGCCCGAGTATCTAATTTAAACAGAATCTCGGGCTTTTTTATTTCTTGAATTCTCGCTAATCTGGGTATTCATTCCGAATATCAACAAAGCATTGAATATTATCTAAAAATAGCTGACACAATTTAGGATCAAATTGTTTACCACACTCTCTATTAAATAATTCTATTACCTTATCTAAAGACCATGGCTCTTTATAACAACGACGACTCATGAGGGCGTCAAAAACATCTGTAATCGCAGTGATCCGAGCAAAAATATGAATGTCATCTTTAGATAGTTGCTTAGGGTAGCCTTTCCCATCCCACCTCTCATGATGCTCTAATGCAATTCTTGCCGCAAAGTGCATTATCTCTCCATCACCAGAGATTAATAGCTTATAACCAATAAGAGTATGAGTTTCAATTATCTTCCTTTCCTCTTGAGTTAATCGCCCTGGCTTATCTAAAATAGCTTCAGTGATCCCTATTTTCCCAACATCATGCATTGGGCTAATAACTTCAATTAATTCATAATCACTTTTAGGTAATCCATATATTTTACCTAATAGTAATGACATCTTAGCGACACGACGTACATGATTCCCAGTCTCTCCTGAACGCGTTTCTATCGCCTCACCTAGAACTTCAATCATCTCTTTTTGTACTGATAATGTTTTATTTTGTAAGGCTAAGATCTGGGATTTATTTTCATTCAGTTCTTTTTTTCTTAAAATAGCAATAGATTGAGTAATAATAATACCAAGCATCATTGCTATAAGCAGAGCAATGACGGTAATAATATTTCTATTCTCATATAAATATGAATGTGGTTCATTCATCATACTTGATGCGTAGGGAAGGTCTTCTTGCCGCAGATTAAATTTATCAACAGCATTAAAGTCAAATACATACGATTCCCACGAACGAGGAAAATCAGATGCTATCTCATTAATAGTAAAGTCTAATTTTTGGCTTAATGATAAGACTGATTGAATACCTAATGAGTAAGAACGATTTACATATCCACCAAGAACACCATAACCAATATAGTGCTCCCAAAAAACAAAAATAGGTACAGCACTATTTTTTGATAGTACAGAAGCAACTGTTTCATAATCAAAATACAAACCGAACTCTAACTCTGTATTATAGTGCGTTAAAAAGGCAACTGAATTCTTAGAAGCAGAAGATAAAAAAGAGGCAGCCTCACTTAAAGACTGATTCGAGATAATCGTAACCTTCAAATCAGGAAAGCGTTTAGCTTCTTTTAAAAAATGGCGACGGATAAGTTGCGATGTTAAGCTATTATCACTCAATAAATATACTGTATCCACATTAGGGAACAGCGATTGAGCCAAGGCTAGATTAGTGGCGATATGATCACGCTCATAATAAACCAATGTACGCTCTTCTAGTGTTTTCAGATCAATTGATAAATTATTGATACCTACAGCTACAATCGGGATATTAGGGTATAAGTTATCGGCATTATCGATTAAGAAGTTAATGCCATTATCATCAGAAACAATAATTGCATCAAAATAATCTGCTGGGTATTTATAAGAAAGGAGCTTTATGAAGTTTTGTTTGTAAATTTCACTATCGACTCGTTTAGAGTCCATGAACTCGACAGAAAGCCGAATACGTTGATCTGTATTTTTGATTGCATCTTTAATACCTTCTTCTATATTCATAGTCCATTGATAAGATGGACTATATGAATGTAAAACTAAAATATTAATTGGTTTTTCTACATTTATAGACTGTGAAAAAGACACTGTCGAAATAAAAGAGAAAGACAAGCACAGCACTAATGAGAAATAATAACGCATACACTCTACGCTCAATAAAACAAAGTTGATTTACTTTCTAATACAAGAAGTAAAACTATCACCAGTTAAGTTCGATTGTTGCTCCATAACAGAGCTTAAAAAACTATTAATATTGATATCATTACTGGTTAACACAACATCTGAAACATACATCACATTTTCAGATATTTGAGATAAACAAGCCGCTACAGGCTTCATACCATCAAGTGCAACAAATAATTGATACTCATCACATAAATCAATTTGAGTTAAAAACTCAAGAACATGACTATACTCTGTTTCGTCTTTCCATTGACTTGCAACGGTCATCGCCCAACGAATAGTTAATCGGTGCTCAGTCACTTGTAATACTGAAATTGTATCACTGAGATCTGAAGGTGTAGACTTATACTCTTCTGGATTTATCGCCACTTGATTTACATAGATATCACGACCTTTAACACTTTCAGGTGTTGGGAAGTCGACGTTTACTTGACTAGCTAACCAAGCTACCTTTTGCTGATAAAATTTTTCCGAATCAATAGTCATATCACCTACAAAAAAGGATGGTCACCCATCCTTTAAAATAAAAATTATAAATTTAAGAAAGCAAAACCAACTTCATATGCTTCTTGTTGATAACCCTTAAGGCCAATCTCTTTAACTCTAAGCATTTCTGGTGCTCGTTTTAGGCTAGCTTTTTGATCAGCTGCTGGTAAAACTTCTACCTCAATACCATCAATCAATTGAATCGCAGCTTCTAGTTTAAAACCAACAGCCCCACCTGCAAATTTACCCTTCATTAAACGCTCTTTAATTACGACCGTTTCAACTTGGTAGTCTTGCATTAATTTTTTAAATTTAAACTGAAAATCACGGATAGATTCCGTTTTAGATGGCTCAGTAATATCAAATTTAGCAACACGACAATCTGGTAGGTCAATCATGCCATCTGATTTATTTACTAAACAGATGATTGCTTCATTACCTTTAAGCTCTACGCCACATACTTTCATTTTAAAATCCTAACAATGTCTTGAACTTATTGATTATAGGCTTAATTACATTAAATAGATACGTTGAATCTAACAATAACATCGAGACGTAAAAAATTACTGTCCCCATATATTGCAAAAATCAGGAACACACATTTTTGGTTGAGGCGATGAACTGCACCCACTAACTAACAAAACCAAAAAAATAGCAGCAAATATTTGTTTTTTCACGATATATTCTCACACTCATATTCTATAAAATAAATATCAATACAGTTTCGACTAATTCAAAAAACTAATTTTCACTTTAATCTCGCACGCATATCTTAAGCTCCTATGATACAGTGAGATCATCACTCACTGTCAGGAAGATGTAGAAATCTAACATATTTAGATGCATCGCACCTTCACCAAAAACACACGTTTAATGATATAGTTTATATATCGTCTATTTAGAGAAAAACTTTATGAAAAAATTACTATTAGCGTTAAGTATCGTTGGATTACTCGGAGGCTGCTCGGATAACGAAGTTGGTGACGTAGGACTTGGCTGGTTTACCATGAAGGATGCACACACGTTTACACAACCATTATACACTCTAAACAAGTTTTAGCTATGCTTTATGCTACAATCTGAAAACACTCTTGATTACAGGCGTTTACAAATGAAGAAAATCGTATTGGTTGGGTTATTCGCTGCCCTACTTTCTGGCTGTTCTGACAATGAAGTTGGTAGCGTTGATTTAGGGATTTTTTCGTTAAAGGATATTTCTTTAAGAAATTTGAATGATGACAAAATATCAGGTGTAACTTGTCATATTGCTTCTGTTGAAGCTGATTTTTCTCTTGCTGATCCAAGTGATAGTTCTATCTCTTGTCGTCAGACTGGTGAAATTACACCTGAAATGGTCGCCACAATTGATAAATCAAAATCAGGTGAAGTGGTTTTTAAGCAATCCAAGAGCATTTTTTTCAAGACAATGAAAGTCAGACGTATTTATGATGCTGAGAATCAAACCCTACTCTATCTCTCATACACCACCAAAGAGACAGACAGTAGCTTTAAGCATAGTTTATCTACCGTTCCATTGTGGGGAACGAAAGCCTATGTAGAACCTACTACAGCGCCAAACTAAGCAAAAAATGAAAGAAGCTACTCATTTGAGTGGCTTCTACCGTTTAAATCACTCTGTAAATCAGTTTGTCATCTATTTCGGTCAATTCCAGCAAACCTTTTGATACCGCCCTTGTGCAAACGTTTTTAGCTCTCCAATTCCCCCACAGTAAATTTCGCTGAACTTTTGCTACGGTAAAAGGATTAGTCAATTTCTTAGATTTGATAAGAGCAGCAAGCTGTAAATCGTCATTACGCTTAACTGCTTCAATTGAGTTTTGTACCAATTGATTGTTGGTTGCATAACTGTACCCTCCCGAAGATGGATGATTTAAGTAGCACACTTCAATTCCTTCGGGTATATCGGGCAAGTTATTGGCTAACTCAGTCCCTAAGACGACAAGTACCTGTGGGTCAAGCTTATCAATAACTTGATTCAAAGCTGTTTTAGACTTTTGCCACATTTCACTTGTAGGTCTAATTCTTGCCCCTTCCCCAACGATTGCTTGGACATAGTTGTAGAAAGCAACGTTTTCCCACAGAGCATACCTCTCATGGTTTGTGAGGTAGTTAGATGAATCATAATTTAGAACTGTTTTAGCTATCTTCGTGAAAAATGCTAAACGATTTTCCTGTCCCCACATCTTAACGACATCAATCGTGTAATCTTCATACTCATCTTCTGGTGAACCGTAGTGAGACTCACCAAGAACTAAGATTCTCGCCCCAAATGTATTTGTAACATAGTTACTTCCAACCCAAGGTTTGAAAACAACATTTTCCATAGTATTTTTCCTATTTGTGTTTTAAGACCACACATAGGGGTTGGAAAACGCTTCTGGGGCAAGTTTAAATTAGACATTGATCACATTTTTGGTTTTAATCCCAAGGAATGTTCCCGTGTTTATCTCTAAAAGTGAATGCAATTGCATGGTAGATGACAGGATCTTTCTGTTCCCAATGTCGATATGCAGCAGCTACACCAGAAGCTAATCCTCTGTTATTACCATATGCAGCCCCTCTATCCTCTAAAATTGCATTCAAGGCAGAAAGGCTTATCGTGATTTGCTTCGAGTATAAAGCAATAGCTAACTCACCAATAAAATCGTAAATCTCTATTTTTGTCATAATGATTGAAGTCCTTATACTTAGTAATGAAATCGTGGAACTTACTCTTCTTCATAAAAATACAGTCCAGTAATTCAACTCGACCTTTTCCGAAATGACCTAACTTAACTTCTGTATGAGATCACCGACTCTTTCACTTCTATGTGGCCATATAATTCAGGTGATACATCAGAAAGATGACGAAGCATATTTTCAATCGACAGTCGAGATAACGCTTTGTCTTTCACTGGACCTATATGAATAGCTTTAATCGCTTTAGGATCGAAGTCCCAAGCAATATAAGGAACGACAATATTGTTACTTGCACGAAACTGAACCTTTTTTGCTCGATCTTGCCCTTCAACAGACACTATCATTCTATGTTCTTTTTCTTCTGAAAACCCTTCATTCTTCATCCTCAAACTTGCAATAATTAGTTCAAGGTAAAGTGTTCTCTTCGCAAAAAAGTTAGCTCCTTGCATTTTGTATAGTTGAATGGCTTCATTACAATTATTGATGCTATTATAAGCAACTTCAGACTTATCTTTTGAAGAGTAGGCACATTGAATGTTATTAATTTTTGATGAATCAAACTCTATACAAAACATTCCATAAGCTCGCCATTGACTCAATAAGTCACTCTGTTCACTGAAACTGGCAATATAATGAGGTGGGATATTTCTGCTTTTGATATGGTCGATAGCATCACTAATATCTGTTTTTATCTCAGGTGTGATAACATTGAAATCATCAGAGTGAATCGAATCGGTTAAAATTTTCACACCATCAAACATTTCTTCTGAATCGTTTAAATACAAGCTATCGGTTAGCCACAATTGATGATTTTTTAAGATCGAAATTAATGCATTCAAGTCAGTGTAGTGAAAGAGTGAAAAATCGGAACCTCTTTTATCTTTCGGCGTCATAAACGAAGTATTTTTATCTTCTGAAACAATGTTGTATTGCTCTATTTCGTATTTATTATTCAATCGAAACCTTCATTTCTGTGTTTAAACTTGCATTCAAATTGTACTATGCTCGTTGCATACTTAGAAAGTAGCTTGAGTATTTTTTGAGATTAGCGTTTGGACCTTCACATCATCACACTCCAACATACCTAACACCACATTTTAAGTAACATCTTGATTAGTAAAGTTGTTGTTCTTTACAGGCCGATTTTTTACGTACAAGGACATTTCAATTTCGAGCTTAGTTGATGAGGAGATTACAGGGTAACGTGTCATATTGCTTCGATAGAAGCAGATTTGAGCCTTGCCGATCCAAGTGACAGTTCCATTTCTTGCCGTCAAACAGGTGATATTACTCCTGAAATGATAGCCAAAATTGACAAGAGTAAATCTGGTGAAGTTGTGTTTAAGCAGTCAAAAAGTATTTTCTTTAAGACAATGAAAGTACGTAGAATTTACGACTCTGAGAATCAAACCCTACTTTACTTGTCATACACCACCAAGGAAACTGACGGTAGTTTCAAACACAGCCTTTCTACCGTCCCTCTATGGGGTACTGCTGCTTACATTAAACCAAGTCCAGTACGATGAAAAAAGCCGCTAATTAAGCGGCATATGACTTCTAGATCTTCTCTTGAGATGGAAGCTTCATATCAATAAGAATGTGATATATCGCTACACGTTGCGGTCCACGGTTTCGATACTCTAAAGCTGCCACTAAGTGTTTAGTAGTTGCTTCAGAAAGGACTTCCAGTGTGTGATCATCTGGACGGTCAAAATCATAGTAGTCTTTAGCTTCAACGTGCTCGATATAATCATCAACAGAGGCACGAAAATCATTCTTAAAGTAACAGTACGACACAAGAAACATTGGTGACAAACCTATCAGGTCATACTTATTGAGTTTGTCATAATGAGAGTCAATTGTTGAAGTAGAAACAGAGTTAAGGTTTAACCCCTCAAACAATGCCAGTTGTTCATTTGTTTGATCCATAATCACACCGTCAGCAGAGCCTGAAGTTTTAGGTTTTTTGGTATTGTCCTTTGGACTAGATTCCCCTATAAACTTTTGCTCATCTATTGAAATACCGAAACGGTTCAATCTGGCATTGAAGATAGATACAATCCAAGAATTGATAAGGTTTTCGTCATTTCTTTCAATCTCAACTTCTAGGTTTTTTGCTCTTGACCGTATAACTTTTGCACAAGCCAAAACTTCTTCATATAGAAATTTATCTTTATCTAACTTTGTCGATGGAATAATTTCTGATAAATCGTTAACTGGTGCAACTCGGATTTCATTAAAAATTGTTCTCAATTCATCATTATCCTTTCGCCCAATCATAAACTGATACTTAAGCTTCTCACTCATTGACTCATCAAACCTATTCAGAATTGATTTATCAATATTTTCTACCTCTTTATTGAACTCTTCATCTAGACTATCTAGCCCATGATAAAGTTTATAGTTATCAACAAACTGTTTAGCCTTGTTATCATTTCCATTTTTTTGAAGAGAACGACAGTAAGTAAGTGCAATGGGCTTGTATGATTTTTCGACAATATCTAATAACTCACACAATTGCTCTACTTTTGTATATTGTTCTGACAGAAATATTGCAGATAAGTAATCTGCCTTGTTTCCAAGCGAGAGATTTTCAAAGTTAAACTCAGCTATAGAGTCCTCATAATCCTTGATTGCTAATTTAAACTCTTCACTGGTCGAAGATTTTGATTCTAACCACTTGATATTAGTTATGAAATGCAGGTGAGGAAAAATCGTATTAGGGTGCGATTTTTTCAAATATTCAAAAATTTTTGTTGCTCTTTCAGGATCTTGACTAAAAGCTATCAGTCCTAGAATATAGCTTTTAAATAATTTAGCCTCCTTCTCCCACGATTTGGTCTTATTGTGATTTTTTATGTCTGAGTTTGGTTCAGGATATTCAGTATCATTTACTGCTTTTTCTTTTTCATCAGGTAACAATTCTGAGTTTAAAATAGAAACCAATGCAAGCTTATATTCTAAAACATTCCATTGAAACATCATCACTCTAACTTCGATTTTATCTTTCCAATGGTGAAATTCAAAAAAATGGTGAGCCTGAGATAACGCAATTTTTGCTAGGTCAAGATTATTGGTCATTATTGCTGAGTTATATGATGATTCAATATTAGTAATACTTGTCTCTCCAGATTCATTATAGGTCTTACTACTTATTAGATTTTGTATATACCTCTTCCTACTTTCAGATTGAGCGTTCTCTAGAAGAATAAGCATAGACGACAACGGAGCTATGTTAGAAATATTATCAAGCAACCGTTCAAAGTCAGCATCTCGGTAATAATGAAAGTTCTTCGAAATAGCAACTAACAGGCAATACTCTTCTTTAAATGTACTCTTATACTTATTATAAACTAGAGGATAACTGACATCCTCACTTTCAAACCCAAACTCAGTAACCAGATAGATAATGTTTGAAATAAGTACATCCCTTGAACCACCTTGAACTTTCACGAGATTATTAAGGATCTGCAAATAGTTTGAAATGCTATTTGCAAACTGAATCTTGTTTTCAAAATTATCATCGCTTAATTTGTTGTGTAGTTCTCTCTTTTTAGGTTGTAGTTCAAGAAAGTCATTACAGAATTGTTCAGATAGACTATCCCAAGGTAAGGTATCGTAAAATAAATCTTTCTCGAAGGAGTACCCATTAGTATTTGAACTTTTTTCAAAGTATTCTCTGTATCTATTTATAATTAAATTGTTCAATTCAACATAAATTTGGCCTACATCATTGTATCGCTTGTTTTTTGAAAAAAATTTCAACAAATTAAAAATCAGATACAGTTCTGATTGATTTCTTATCAAGTTAGGTGATGTAATGTTTAAGTATTCAACACAATATTTGATTACCTTTTCAGTATCCGAAGAGCTTAAGCGATTGAATATTTTCTCAAAAAGATTAAGATCAATATCACACTTATTATGCTCTGTTATGTATAAATCTTTAACCAAATCGCATAAGAAAAAAGCAAGCTTTTTTCTTACATCATAATTTAATGCTATCGCAACACAAGACTCCGCAACTAACCCTATTATATGATCAATGATTATAATATCACTATCAATATGTAGTCTGTATTTGTTACTTATCTTTCCTTTGATTAAACTATATCCATACTCAAAGAAATTTGGACTCGAAAGTAGATATAAGGCATAACCATTACTTGTTGTATGCAGTTCATATAATAAGAAGAACTTTAACAATGGATAATCATTGATATTTAACAGAAGTTCATTTAACAAATCATCAGCATACACACCAGAATAGTTCACATAAACTTTATCAGAAGCTAGTTGTATTATTGCATTGTGACTTATACTACCTATGAATTTGTAATAATATGAATTAGCTCGCATTGGCAAAATATCTTTTTCTAGTTCATAGCTACCACTTTGTATTGAATCATAGTAGTTGATAAGTTCGACCAAAGTTAGATTTTCTGGATCTTTTTCACTATTTTTTGTATAGAGATTATCAATGAACTTTCTTTTTGTCTCTTCTAAAGTAAGAAACTCTGAAATGGTGCATTTTAGTAAGAAAGAGTTCGATAGACTTTCTTTTATTAAAAGATCAAATTTATCAGAAGCATCTCTATCGTATAACTCTATTTCGGGGAACTTTATCAAATCAGGGAAAATTACATTTAGTGAGAAAAAATGTGCCATTTCTTTTTTAGTACATTCTGAATCTAAGAAAGACTTCCAAAAATATTGATTTAGTAATTTTTCCTCATCCCATCCGTGGCCTTGAACATCTACGACAAAATACTCTCCGACTGTAGTCAAATTAACTTTATGTTCGGTAAATTTGTACTCATCTTCACCGACGATCTCATAAAGATTGCTTCTTTTTATCTTTAACTTAAGTGGTTCTAAGTTCGAATGTTCTGAATCACCTGTAAGTATTTGTTTAATATTTTCTAAAAAACGTAGCACTGGTACTATCGAATCGTCAACTTCTAAAAAGTCTGGTAGGTTTCTGGTCGTTAGATTAAGCCAGTCATTTTCAAAGAATATCAAACCCAACTTTTCTAGAACTTCAAATTCAAACTCCGCCTCAGCGATTGAAACATAAACCCCTTGCTCATCTGCCCACTTCTCTTTCCCAGAATGAAGGTCACTTATGAGTTTGCGATTCAAAGGGCTACCGTTCAGCTCTAGATTCCACAAAATTTCTGTTAGATATTCAGCTTCTTGGTGTTTTCGGTAGTTCAACGATTCACGGTTTGATTGGCGGCAATCAGAAGACGGAATAAGCAGCTCATTAATCTCACTGAGCCGTAAAGGGAGCTTTTGATAAATCACAAATTATGCCTTTTGAAAGTGAAGAAAACATGCCTAAGCTATGATACGTTTAGTGACACTTTATGTCATTGATTCTAATTGTTTTTTGTAGGGTACTCATCTGGTTTCGATAGGTTTTGACAAATTTTATCAGCTCAACAATTAAATATTAAGTAAATTGCATATTTTTCTGTTCCAAAATCTGTTTGAATATGGCTATGCATCTGATAATTGGGGAGTTTGGCTATGTTATCTAGCACTCAAAGAATGGGAATTCGTTTTTGCCTTAATAACAATGGTGTTTTGATAGATTCAAAGGAAAGCAATGACTTAGCAGGTCATTGTCGTGTTTGCGGTAAGAGTGTCCAACGAGAGAAGAGTTTTCAACTATTTCAACATTCAGATAAACAATGCGACCACCTAGTTCTATCCGAAATCTGTGAACGTTTAGCCTATTTAATCTCAGAACAACAGCGACTAACCATACCAATTGACTACACTTGCACCAACAGTATTAGTGTAGATGTAACACACTGCACCCTATTAATCGACACAGACACCAGACCACTGATCGAGTTAACACTGCAAGATAATCAGGCGATCTATCTTACAATAGCGTTAGAAGACTGCGTAGTTGACCAAAACCAGATTCTAGCACTCAGAAAACGTTTCGATAGTGTGATTGAGCTGAATCTTAGCGGTCTTACAGTCCCGTCTACCGACTTTACATCTTATCTTAGCGACAAGGTTTTAGATGACCAACTTCACAAACGTTGCACTTGGCTTTCATTCAACCCTCTTCACTCTCTAACCAGAAATATCGCATCAATTGAACAATCCTCGATTGAGGACAAACAGCAACAAGCTTTAAGTGAACTTGATCAGGTAAATGAAAGAATCGAAGTTGCTAACGATACACTGGAACAAATAAATCGTGACATTGTAAAAACACAAACAACCTTAACCCATTATCAAAACCAGACAGACAAGTATGACTTAAGTAAAAACATACACGATTTGAAAAAACAAGAAAGTGAACTAGTTGCAAAGATCTCAACATTTAAACGGCAAAGAAGCGAATTATTGAGTGGTAACTCGACATCGGGACTCAACACAAAAGTTGAACAGTTGCGTGCTGCCTATTCTTCTGGGAAGTATCACCTCAAACAACAAGAGTTTGAAAAAAATAACTTAGAAAGACAGATTGAACGTCTAAAGGTTCAGAAATCTAATTTTGATAAAGAAATTGATAATGCTAAATGGTTAAGACGTGTACTTGAAAAGTTTGACTGTAGCTTTGGCGATTTAGAACAAGAACTAACTCAAATTGTCGAGCTATCTGAGTCTTATGACCAATATCAGAACAAGTACAGACTGGCAGAGCACAACCTCAACGAGCTTGAATTCAATGTCGAGAAAAAACAAGAAGAACTTGATGAAGCAAAGAAAGGTGTTGAATTTTACAAAGCTCAAAAATTTAAGTTATTCAAAGAAAATCAAGGGCTCCAAAAGCTCGTTGAAAGTGGTGATGTGTAATGACTACAATTTTTAAAAAACGTTTGATTACTGAGATTTACGATCCTCAGACTCATGATGTTATTTGGGTTTCTGACCAACTTGATTCAATAGAAGAAGGTGAATTTTTCAAGAAAAGAAGTCTTATTGAAGACGGACTACGAACTTACTTGTGTGCAGTCTGTTTTCAGCCTGTCGTACTTCGTTCAAATCAAGCTCGCACCATAGATCACTATAAGCATAAACACCAAAACGCTGAGTGTCCTCTCCAAGAAAAAGATTCAGTGCTAAAGCAAGAACAAATCCTTGCTATGAAATTCAATGGACAAAAAGAGGGAAAAGCTCATAGAGAATCTAAAGAGTTCATTCACGAAGCTATTGAAAATGATCGACTACAGAGATTCACTGATTGTGAGGTAGAGGCAACGTTTAGAGACTCTACTGATGAGCCAACGCAGATAATGAGTAAAGAGTGGCGTATACCTGATGTCTCTTCTTACTATAACGATGAGGGACGAACAAAACGTGTCGTGTTTGAATTACAAATGAGTACAACGTTTATCAGTGTCATTGCCGCTCGTGAGCACTTCTATCAACGAAACAACACTTTCGTGATATGGGTACTATTAGATTTTGACGGAAAACGCTTCACCGACTTGGATATTGCCTACCGGAATCGAGCCAACGTTTTTGTACTAAACCGTGAAGCAAAAGATAAGACTAAGGAAACTGGTGAGTTATGGTTTGATGTTCATTGGAGAGAGCCATTCATCGAAGCTCAAGAGCTTAACTACGAATGGAAAAACAAACTCGTCCCGTTTTCTAAACTCACATTCCACGACTACTATCTTAAAGCCTATTACAAAGATGTAGAAATAATGGAGGGAGAACTGAAATCTCAGTTAACAATCTCTAAGCGAAAAGAAAACCCTAACCTTTGCAATAGTTGTAAAGCGTCAACGCAAACACTCGTATTAGACAGTAAGAAGAGGTGTGTAATTTGCTTATCTATAAAATAGAGTTTTGACTTCGAATGTGTATCAAACTTAAGACGTAATTAGGTAATTTTAATGTCGTGATATCTAAAAATACCAAGTAAAACAAGTCTAATAAACTACTAATAAATATATGAATATTTATTAAGTGTCACTTGGTAAGATTTTTCTTACATATAAGGATGCACAAACGTTTACGCAACTATTATACACTCTAAACAAGTTTTAGCTATGCTTTATGCTACAATCAAAAAACACTCTTGATTATAGGCATTTAAAAATGAAGAAAATCGTATTGGTTGGGTTATTCGCTGCACTGCTTTCTGGCTGTTCAGACAATGAAGTAGGTAGCGTTGATTTAGGGATTTTTTCCTTAAAGGACATTTCGTTAAGAAATTTGAATGATGACAAAATATCAGGAGTAACTTGTCATATAGCTTCTGTTGAAGCTGATTTCTCACTTGCAGATCCAAGTGACTCATCTATTTCATGTCGTCAAACAGGTGAAATTACACCAGATATGATTGCTGAGATTGATAAGAGCAAATCAGGAGAAGTAGTGTTTAAACAATCCAAAAGTATCTTCTTCAAAAGCATGAAAGTTAGACGTATTTACGATGCAGAGAACCAGACTCTACTTTACCTCGCATACACTACAAAAGAGACTGATAGTAGCTTTAAGCATAGTTTATCTACCGTTCCACTTTGGGGAACGAAGGCATACATTGAAAACCCAACAAATACACAGTAATAAGCATTGTTAAAACCACTCTTCGGAGTGGTTTTAACTTGTAAATAACACCGCTTTAAGTGTTTTTTTATAAAACTTAATGGTGTATTGACTTAATCTAAGCAGTAATTACTGACTCATCCTCATAAACTTCCACACCCTCTGTATACTCAGCGTAGTGTTCTTTAATGTATTTCAGACCGTCTGTTGCTGATACATTAAGGTTCAATTCTTCTTTCATGAATTTAAGTCTATGGTTACATTCGCAGATAATTTGAGACCATGTTTTAACGACAACACGTATATTATCTGCATCATAGGCAATACCACTTCCTGTCTTATCATTTTTCAATTCTTGTTGAACAAATTTAGATAATTCATTTGAGATAACTATGAATGTCCAACGAGCATCAAGGTTTTCAAACCTCTCGTCACCAGCAACCGCAAAAGCATAAGATTTAATTTGAGTTAACTCCTCATGCCCTACCTTTACTTTCGGTGCTTTTAGCTCTACCACTAAATGTTCAACTTGTTCACTATGATTTGTTGGCAATGAACGTGTTAACATTAAGTCTACTATACCAGTCCGACCATCAACTCTTTTCACGGGTTTATCGATAATTAAATCATTATTTTTAGATTCTAAGTGTTTCTCTAATACTTTTGTTAATGACTGATCGTTGACTGTCATATTAAAAGCATCGCCAAAAACCCAAGTATTTTCCGCTAAAATTTTATGTAATTGCGTTCTTTCTTTAAATAATGCCTTAGTCTCTTTGTTGTATAAAATCTCTTCAAGACCCGTAATAAAAGCAATTCGTTCAGAAATAACCTTAGACATACTTATGATAGAATTCAGACTTACATCTTTGATTAGTTCCGATAGTTCTTTCTGTTTCTTTTTAGATAGTTTAAGAACTTCATTTAAAATATTTTGTAGATCGCTTGGCTGTGTGTTTACGATTTGCTTTAACAGTTGAAGTTGAAACTTCTTAATCGTGTTGTCACTTCTTTCAAAGCTTGGGATAGAATCACTTATATTGACAGCTAATATGTCAAACATATCTTTTTCAGCTTGCTCAATAGGAGAGTAGTTTTTGTTTTTATATGGGTATATTTCTTCTTTTTTCCACCTATCTATTTTACTGACGCTTTTTTCCAGTTTTCGCTTTTGAAAGTATATATTTAACTTATTAATGCAGCTTTCAATAGCAGCATTTAAAGATGGTTCTAATCTATCAAAGTCCAGTAAACCTTTGTCAGATAATGTAGAAATATGCTCAGATCTCAAATATGCAGTATAATTAAAACCTCTTGTACCTATAGGTTTCTCATTACAAGGTAAGATTGGCAAACCATTCATATTACAGAAATGGATTTCATTTTTACAATGGAAGTCCCATTCAATAATATTAAGAGTGTAATCATAACGTTCACCATTATACTCAATCGGTTCTAAGTCAAACTTATCTTGATATGAAATTAACGATGATGGATCTAAAAGTTCATCCTCTACATACAAGTTTAATTTTGGATATTTACTCAGATAATTAGCAAATACTGTCGAAAACGCTTCCTTTATTCTTGAAGTTGTCAAGTCAGTTTCATTGCATTGAATTTCTTTGATCGTAACAACCGTTCCAGTTTTACCTTTATCTGAAAAATCAGATTCAGTATATCTAAATTGCTTTGGATTATCCGCAAGTCCACTAATTGTGTATGTTTCATACTTATTGTCAGTAGTTGAAACTGTTGTTTTCCACTCAACATCACGACCAACAATAAAAGATTTAAATCTACCTTGACCTAATTTCCCATGTAAATAACGCCCAGATTTTGAACGCAGTTCCGTTTTCTTCCATGATACGCCCAAACTTTTAAAGTAATCCTTAAAGTTAGACCTATCAATACCTATACCATCATCTGAAATAGTGAGCGACTCAATCCCAAATTCATTATGATTTATTTTAAGATAGACCTTGTCAGCATCAGCGTCGAACGCATTCCAAACTAATTCAATTAAAGCCGGGATAGCCTTACCTGTTAATGCTCTGTTAATGAAGTCATTTTCGACTTCAACATCGATTATATTTTGATTTCTCATCGGTATCACTTAGATAAATTTATTAGTTAAAACATACATTAATTCAAAAATAAACTCAGCCACGCATAATGAATTGTGATTAAGGTCTACTTTATAATTCCAAATAAGCTATATTCAGATAAAGCCACTCGATAGAGTGGCATTACATAATTTATACATTTTTTTGATTGTCTTTACCTAAGCCCTTGATCAACATATCAAACATCAATGCAGCAAAGTTCTTAGCCACAGCGTCATTAGACAGGACTTTCATAGCCATTGTTTCATGAACGCCCATACTCTCTATCACTGCTTCATTAATTGATTCAGGGAATAGCCCTAACATAGCTTGTTCTTTGGTATTATTACGAAGCTGATCCATTACTACATTGTTTTCAGATACTTTACCCATAATCGTATTGGCATAGTTCAGCATATCACTTTCTGTCAAACCATCTTCAATAAACAAATCGTTCATTCGTTCGATAATTTCGTTAAGCAATTCTGTTTTTGGATCTTTCGGTGTTGCACCTGAGCCTTCTTTTGTTGGTGGTAAGTAAGGCGTAGACTCTTCACCCACTTTATGACCTAACTGTAAATCAGCTTCTCGTTGCTCGTGCAAACGGTAATGCGTCATTACTACATCCGCTAAATCCACATCCTCTTGAACCAACTCTAAACGCAATAGAGGCGCAAGGTGTTTAGCAAACAACGCCAGCTTCTCTAAATCAAAATCACTAAAATCGACAATCTGTGAAATGAACTCGTAATAGCGAACAAAAGAGACTAAATCTTTCTTAAACACTTCCAGAACATCTCTGGCTTCCTTAGCGTTTTTCACACTATTTTGTGCAAATTTAATCGCTTTATCGTTCTTATCAATTTTAGCCTTAGACAGATCGGCTTGTGCTGATTCTAAAACGTGAGTTGCTTCTTTATAGCGAAGTTCAAAGCGTGTTACAGGAGCCTTACACAAGTTGGCTAACTTAGCTTGTTTGGCTTTTTTACTGTTATAAGCTTCAACAAATGTTTCAACTTCAAACCACTGGTAAATCCCTACCTTATTCAGCTTATCCATCAACTCATAGACAATATGAGGATCTGATACCCCTGCTAATTCAGCCGTTTGAAAATAGACTTTAAACTCTTCAAGAATATCGTCAGGCTCGTTAACAAAATCAAGGACAAACGTTCTATCTTTACCCTTACAAGTTCGATTCAAACGTGAAAGAGTTTGAATACACTCAACCCCTTTCAGTGGCTTATCGACATACATAGCAACAAGCTTTGGTTGATCAAAACCTGTCTGGAACTTATTCGCAACCAACATCACTTGATAATCAGCCGTATCAAATGCTTTTCGCATATCACGACCACGCAAATTCGGGTTCATGTTATTTTCTGTAAAAGTCTGATCGGGTAATTCAGGATCATTCACATCACCAGAAAACGCCACCATAGCATTAACATTATTATAGCCCTTACTTTGCACGTATTTTTCAAACGCCAGCTTGTAACGCACTGCTTCTAATCGACTTGAAGTAACGACCATAGCCTTAGCTTCACCGCCTAACAGGTGTTTCACCTTGCTATTGAAGTGTTCAATAATCACTTCAACTTTTTGAGCTATGTTATACGGATGCAAGCGAACCCATTTCGCCATTTTTGAAGCAGCTTTTTTACTATCAACTTCTTGGTCTGACGTTGGGTTTTCATGTGCTAGTTGGTAAGCGACACGATAACTGGTGTAGTTTTGTAGAACGTCTAATATAAACCCTTCTTCAATAGCTTGACGCATAGAATAAACGTGAAACGCTTCAGGCTTATTTGTATCACTAACAGGCTCAGATAAATCAGGTCTGCGACCAAACAACTCTAATGTTTTTGCTTTTGGTGTTGCGGTAAAAGCAAAGTAACTAAGTTTGTTTGACCCTTTACGAGCTTCCAAAGACAAACGCAGCATATCTTCACTGTCTAATTCAGCATCGTCTTCAAGTTCTTCTGCCATTAACACTTCACGCAATTTACGAGCGTTAGAGCTACTTTGTCCTGAGTGAGCTTCATCAGCAATAACAGCAAAACTACGACCAGCTAACGTTGCATCTTCACGTATCGCTTCTAAGACGTGCGGAAAGGTTTGAATGGTCACAATTATAATGGATGTGCCAGCCTTTAACTCTCCTGCTAATTGACTCGATTTAGAGCCTTGCGCTGCTTCACGGTTAACACGAGCTATCATCCCTTCGTTATGATCGAACTGATAAATCGTATCTTGCAACTGACTGTCAAGAACGGTTCTATCTGTGATCACGATAACGGAGTCAAAAACCTTATCACCAGCTTGTTTATCAAGCTCTGGATGTTCAGTGTAATAGTGTTTTGAAGCTAGTTGGTGTGAAAGCCAAGCAATAGAATTTGATTTACCTGACCCAGCACTGTGTTGAACCAGATACTTCTCACCCGTTCCTTCCAGATCGACCGTGTTAATCAGTTTAGACACAACCGCCCATTGGTGATAGCGAGGGAAAATCATCGTTTCTTTGACTTTAATTGTCCCGTCTAACTCTTCAATCTCTTTACGTTCTAAATGAATGTAACGGCTTAAAATAAGCAGTAGATTATCTTTCTGGAAAATCTCATTCCAAAGATAAGAAGTCGCATAAGAATCATCTTCTGGAATGTCATTGCCTTTGCCACCGTCCCACGTTCCTTGATCGAATGGTAGGAAGAACGTCTTTTCCCCCATCAAACAAGTCGTCATTGCCACGTTGTATTGACTTACAGCAAAATGAACTAATGCACCACGCTTAAAGGTTAATAATGGCTCTGCTTTCTTTGTGGCTGGATCTTTGGGCTTCCTGTCTTTCATGTATTGGACTTTGGCATTATCAATCGATTGTTTAAACTCTGATTTAAGTTCACAGGTCGCAACAGGAATACCATTCACGAACAAAGTTAAATCGATACGTCCGTCATAGCCGTTAGGTGAATAAATCAGCTCTGGCACAACACGTAAGATATTTTTCTGATATTGAGCCGTAGCATCTGGATTTAAGTCGTGATCGGGCTTAAAAGAACAGAAACGAAATTTAGCTCCACGATCTTTGACTTGGTTACGCAATACCCACAACGTGCCTTTACTCTTTAAATCACGATCTAACGCTTTGAACATAGCATCACGAGTAGCGGTAGGATTACGCTCTGTATTTGGGGAGTGTTGCGCTAATTTTTCCCATTGCTGAGGTTGAGTATTCTGAATGAATACCTCAGCATCTTCTGTATAAAGAGCCAACTCACGATTGTATTTATTCGATTGACCTAACAGCCAGCCGTTCGACTGCATTTGATCAAGAATATCATTTTGAAATTGAAGCTCTCTTGTTGTTTTTTCTTGTCCCATCAAGCTTCTCCTTGCCAATCACGTACATCGATCTTGCCAGTTACCGCAGCAGAAATAAGGGCTGTTTTACGCTCTTTTATCAACTCAATCGCACTATTAGCTTTTAAAGTTAGAGCATCAAATTGTTCAATTTTTCTGTCTATCTCATTTAGTAAAGGAATAACCTCGTCTTCGTCAGGTAACACTATTGGTAAGTTACCCAGATCTTCCATTGATAAATTGGGTTGGGCAGCTTGAACTGCTCCCATCCAAATAATGCGTTGAGCATATTCGGTTGAAAGCCAAAGTGCGATTAATTTTGAATAAATGGTTTTATTCGGGCGAATAAAACTAACAGCCTGATTGGTATTTGCAGGTAATAACTCTTTGGTTAAAATAGAGGCTTTGCCAGTTGTCGCACCCGCAATGATTACTAAAACATCGTTTTCTTGTAAGCGACTTCTCGACAATTGAGCGTCTACTTCTTCGGATATATAGAAAGTTGGAGATAGGTTAACGAAAAGTGATTTACCAATATTCTCACCTTTTAAAAACCTTATGCCTTCGTCAATAAAACCTCCGCCAATAGTGCTTGGAGTTGTACCTTTTGATATTAATTTAGCTAAGTTTTTTACTCGACCAACTTCCCAATGCTCAGGCACTTCCCCCAACCATTCAACACCAGAATCCTTCATTGGGGCATCAGGGTTAAGCCCTTTGGTCACTGCGTGAGAAATGACCGCTTGACGCTTCTCTTTTAACAGCTCAATCAGCTTTTCTTGTTTCGTGATTAAGGTGTCGATCTTGGCGGTTTCGTGCTCGAGGAAGTTGGCGATTTTTTGTTGTTCAATTAATGCGGGGTAGCAAAACTTTATAGACTTAAAATCATCTTTATTTAGCTTTGGCTGTGCTGAAGATGCTGTCGCATTTAATGTTAATTGTTTATTTATAGGATCACATTGTCCAACATAAGCCATAAATAGGGGCAAGATTTTAGTTTCAGAAAACTTAGCCATAAACATGTTTGGAGCAAGGGATGCAGCTCCTTTATTGTATGGCATTTGATAAAATAGCCCTGCGTATGCCCCTACATTAGCTAATAAAAACTCACCACCAAATAGTGCTGATTTTTTTAAGTAATTATATGCACCTTCATCGATCCATACTCCTTCGTTATCAAGATCTCTGCGTAAATCTGTAAGCCTGACTAACCGAGCAAAGCTTGGTTTATCTTTGTACGTTACATTCTTTTTTAAATCAGCAAATGACCCATTTGCTGTATAATCTGTAAGCACTGTTTTAACATAAGCAAACTTAGACACAACCCAATGCGTTGGAACTTCATCCAACCATTCAGTGTTTGAGTTCTTGGTTTCGGGATATGCCTTATAACGACCTGTCATTATGAATGCACCTCTTGAAGTAGCTGCATAATCTCAGCTGATACCGCATCTAAGTCAGCATCAATCGATTCCAATGCTCTTGGTGGCTCATACACGTAGAAATGACGGTTGAATGGGATTTCATATCCGACAACACCGATTTCACCATCAAGCTCATCGGTCTTTTTGATATCAATCCACGCATCAGGAACGTGTGGTAATACTTCACGAGCAAAGTAATCTTCAACTGTTTCGGTTAGTGGTACGTTTTCGTTATCACGTAGATCTGAGTTTGCTTCTACCTTGCCTTTTGTTTGACACACTTCCGCTTCATCATCGTGTTCACCTAAGTGTTTCACGATAAGTTTCTGTTGTGCTGCGGTAAGCTTTAAGCCGTTCAGTTTAACGATAAATTCTTTTAAGAATGAATCACGAGACAACAGCTTCTCTTCTGTGAATGAAGCAAGGGCTTTTAATACGGATTGTTGAAGTGCTTCACCCAATTTTAGCCACGCTTTATCCGCTTTAAGAGCTTCAATTAGTAATTCGTCTTTCGGGTAAATCGCAAGTTTAAGAGGACGTTCCACTGTAATTCTGCGGTAGCCAAATTCTTTATAATCAAAAATCTTACTAAACGTATTTTCGGCAAATTGACCGTAGGTTTTTACAATCGTTTCAATGCTCTCTTCGGTCAGCTCTTTACGCTTACTGCCTAACGATTTACGCATAGCAGAGTAAAAGACATCTTGATCATTCCCTTCAATTTCACCACCGCCACTTCGACCACGACCGCCTTTTTTAGCACGTTCTTTTGATGCATTGATTAGCTGAACTTTACCTTTTCGATTAGCTGGCTTTTGGCTTGATAAGACCCAAACATAAGTTGCAATACCAGTGTTGTAGAACATATCAGTTGGTAGAGCCACAATTGCTTCGAGTAGATCATTTTCAAGAATGTAGCGTCTAATTTCACTTTCACCACTACCTGCCCCACCAGTAAACAGTGGTGAACCATTCAAGATAATACCGATACGTGAACCACCTTCATGCTGAGGACGCATTTTGCTAACAAGGTGCATTAAGAAGAGTAACGAACCGTCAGATACTCGTGGTAAACCTGCACCAAAACGACCTTCAAATCCTTTATCTGTATGCTCATCGCTAATGAACTTTTGGATCTTCTTCCAATCCACACCAAACGGAGGGTTCGATAACATGTAATCAAACTTATCAGTGCGGAGTTGGTCATTAGACAAGGTATTACCCAGTTTAATGTTATCGACCTTCTGACCTTTGATTAGCATATCAGCTTTACAGATTGCATATGACTCAGGGTTTAGCTCTTGACCAAAAGCCGATAAAGACGCTTGATTATTCAATTCGTGAAGATATTCCATACCAGACGATAAAAAACCACCTGTCCCAGCCGTAGGATCGTAAATTGAACGAACTAAGCCAGCTTGTGTAAGTGCTGCATCATCGTTAGTAAAAACTAATGACGTAGTTAGACGGACAATATCTCTTGGCGTGAAGTGCTCACCAGCCGTTTCATTTGAACTCTCAGCAAAGCGTCTAATCAATTCTTCAAAAACCAAACCCATTCCATAGTTGCTGATTTGCTCTGGTGATAATGGCGCATTAGCAAACTGTTTTGAAACTTTGTAAAGGAGATCCGCTTCTTCTAATTTATCAATCGTATTGAAGAAATCGAAATGCTCGAAAATCTCACGAGCGTTAGGGCTGAATGACTGAATATAACTTTCAAGGTTACTTGCAACGTTTGTTTCACCAAGACGGCTCAGATCCATTTTTGAAGTATTGTAAAAGCTCAGTTTTGCCGAGTGAGTCAAGATCTTGTCTTGCGCTTCAAAAGGCATTGCTTTCACTGCTTCATATTTATCTAAAACATTGGGTTTAGTCTCTTCGATCACGCACTCTAAACGCCTAAGAAGTGTGAAAGGTAAGATAATACGACCGTATTGAGACTGTTTGAAATCGCCACGTAGAAGGTCAGCCACTGACCACAGAAGAGCTGCCGTTGAAGAAAAGTTATTATTTGTCATTATTATTCAGTTCTATTCATAAAAAATTGGGTTGATATTACCATTTTTAAACTATAAATGACATTAGCAGTTATTGAACACGATGTGAGCAAGGTTATGAATTTATGACGATTATGAGCTGATAGAGAGTTTTGGTATACTCACGGTATTAAACAAATAAACTGATAACTTAAACCATCATAATGTTAGATAACTCTTATCATAAACTGCTACAAACAACCTTCGAGAACACACTTCTCCACTTATACCTTCAAGTAAATAACTCTAAAAGCTTTGTCAAAGAAGAGCAGCGAAACAAAATCATAATTGACTTTTTAAAACCAAAGATTAAGCAAGCTCGATACTCAACAGTCAAAAAGAAGCTTAAAACCGTATGTTTGATGAAAAACAAGTTCGGTTCTATCGAGAAGCACTTAGACGACATTTTGAGCCAATACTCAACGGTTGAAGCTAAGAATGATGTAGAGAAACTTTACAGCTTGTTAGAGGACTTTGAGATCGCAGGTATGAAGACAAAACTAATTGAAGAAACACCACAGCAAGAATCAGACGTTGTGTATCTTGATAGAGCGCATATTGATAATTGCTTCTGTGATGATGATAATTCTCAGGTAGCACCAATTTCACTGTTTATTCACACAGAGGATTTGAGTGTATTTTTGAAGTGTTTAACAGAACAGCTATTCTTTAAGTTTGAGAAAAAACAAGTGAATGAAGAGCTTAAAAACTATCATTACCAGCTTCATCCAATTCACTAATCAGCATTGAACCCAAAGCTTCTTGTTCGTGTCTGATCGCTTGATGCGATTCGCATTTAATAATGAGTTAATCGCTCGTGTAAATGTCTGCCTTCCGAGCCTTAACTCAGTTTGTAGTTCAGGATCTAATGATCTTGGCTGAGACAAAGCGTTGAATAGCTTTTCTTCTACTGGATCTAATGGAATTGGTTTTGAAACAGGTAAAGATATGACTTTTGACGCTTCTCTTGTCCTAACGATATTGGCTGGTATGTGGTGCTGTTCGCACTGAAACTCGAATGCAGAGATTAAGTCTTGATCGTTGGTGTATAAAACAAGATCAGCCTTTGATAAGGCTTTCGTATCGTAGACAGTCAAATACTTTGTAAGATTAGCAATGATTAAAAAATCAGCTTGATTAGAGCCTGTTGGATAGTTGGAGAAGTGCTGAAAAAGTGCTTTGTCGCAATGTTGTTCGATATTTGCAGATTTTGAGAATACCAGAACTTTGTCAGATAGTGTTGAATCTATCTTCTCAACTACTTTCAATCCAATATTTTCACCATCAACAAATACTACTTTGATCACTATTCCATAACAAATCAATAAGATAGATAGATAGATAGTATATGACAAATCTAAATAGAGATAAATGCGTTATTTTAAAGCATTCGTGTATCACTATTTTTTGTTGATTCAAGCTATATAAGGGCTACAAGACATTTCATTCTCACGCCATTGACCTCCCCTATTCAGATCAGGAATATACTTTCTTTAAGGAGTATAAAAAATGACAAAGAAGACTAATTACAAAGATTCATTACCAGTATTGGCACGTAAGGCAATAGAAAACTCAGCCCCTAACCAATACATTGCGATTCAACCAAATCTAATGAGTAAACTTGTTGCTAACAAGGTTTTTTTTAATGCTATGACACTACTAATGCAATTAAAACCAGAACAAAGAATCCAATATGTAACATTAGAGGAATTAGAACATAAAGAAATATTTCTCAAATTGGGTTTGATAAAAGAAACAAAAAAAGTTGGAGCTGATAAGATTGTTGTTCCAAAACAATCTTCATTTTGTGGAATCGAAACCAACAATCATTAAAAACCAAATTTTAAAATAAAACAAAAAGCCTTTTTTAATGAGGCTTTTTAATTATCCAAGATAATATTAATTATTTAAAAAAAACCACAAAAATAAATGATAACCAGATCACATTTTATTATTTTTTTAAAAATCGATTAATTAAATATTTTAATTCTTTTAAAAATCAAAGAAATGATTAAACATCAAATATCAATAACTTACGTAAACAATGTGAATTCTTTCTTTTTTAAAACAACAACTTGCTTTAAAATTAGCAAAATAAAGCACTTGTACTTTTAATTTAATTATTCTAGAGTATATCTCGTTCACTAAGAACAATTAATCGATAAACAAAATGACAATAGAAACAAAAAGGAATTATTAACAATCAAACTTTCTGCGTAAAAAGAGAATGATTTTATAACTGTAATAATAAATTGGAGACGTTATTTTGTTTATCCTAACTAAAAGGGTAAGCAAATGGAAAAACAAAAAACAGAAACATTAATTGGAAACGTAACTGATTCAATCAATCACTTACTAACTAGTAAAACAAATAATTTAAAATCAGTTCCATACCAAGGAAGCAAAGCAAAGCTTCTGACTTTTTTGGAAGACTCATTGGATCATTACTTGAAAAGTATTGGTCAAAAAGAAGAATTAAAAACTTTCTTTGACGCTTTTTCAGGAAGTGGTCAAGTAGCATATCATTTCAAAAATAAGTTTGAATTAATCACTAACGATAAACAGGCGTTTACAAAAGTGATTAATGATACTTACCTAAGTTCAAGTTCTGATCCAAAACGTATTGTATCTCTTGTCAATGAGTTAAATAACTTATCACCTCTATACTTCTACAAAACAGACGGTTGGTTTACTCAAACCTACTCTCAGGATTTTCTGGACGGAACTTCGATTGCGTTAGACGGTTCTAGAAAAATCTGGTTGAGCAAAAATGCTAAAAAGATAGATATGATCCGCACTCGCATAGACGAAATGCTGGAATGTGAAGAAATTGACCAAGACGAGAAAAACATATTACTTACTTCCCTTCTTAGAGCTTCTAATCTTGTTGCAAACACAGTTGGACACCAAAACAGCTATTTAAGAAACTGGTCTGATAAATCTCAAAAAGACTTAGTTCTTTTAGTGCCTGATTTTCAACATAACAAGCTTAATCATAAAAATCTGTGCGGTGATATCTTTGATATTCTGAATAAAGTATCGAGTGATATTGCCTATTTCGATCCTCCTTATGGCTCAAACAATAAGAAAGGTGCAGGTTTTTCCTACTCAGCCTATTACCACTTGAACAACACAATTGTTCTAAACAATCGACCTGAACTTTTTGGTAAAGCTAATAGACCATTGATAACAAAAGCAGCAAAAGGAGCGATTGAAAAGAACAAAAAAGATATTGTTCTCCCTCAATTTGTCGAGTTAGTTAAACGATCTAAATCAAGTATTGTTTGCTTTTCTTACTCAACACAAGGTTTGCTAACACCGACAGATTTTAAAGAGGTATTTCGCTTAGGAGGCTGTGATATGGATACTTTTAAAGTGTATTACACAAACCACCGTAAAAATAAACAGAGTCAAACAGCGTTAAAAAATGGTGATTCAATCGCACGTGAGAATCATGACCATGAACTTTATGAATTATTTATCATTGCACGTAAAAGTAATATCAAACTTGTAGAAGAACAAGAGACAACAGAAACCGATTTTGAGATTGACATGTCAGATCATTCAATTACTGACAAATCATATTCAATTCATTACGAAAACATAAAACATTCAATAGCAGCATAAATAAGAGGAAATAATTATGAAAAAACAAATACCGTTTTATACATTTGAAGCATTTAATGAAAAAAGATATCACTTCAAAGTCATAGAGGAATCTTATCTTAAATATATTATAACATTAAGTCTTGATTTAGATTTAATACTATCTTCGATAAGAGAGAACCATAACTTCGATTTTGCATTTATCGTTTTAAGTGAACAGAACAAAATCAGCATTCACGAATTGAGACAAAAAGGTTTGATCGTGGACTCAATACCTGACGATTCAATAGAAATTGATATAGGATTTTTTTGGGAGTTTTTAGAAACACGTTACTGTCTTGATTTTTTCAACAATGCGTTACAAGTAGATTTTTATGAAGAAACATAAAATTAACAAAACACAAATAAACAATTAAACTAAAAGAGGAAAAACATATGAAAAATGAAAAACTAATTGGTTCATGTAAAGGGGTGTTTAAAATATACCTAAGCAAAAATAACAAATCAAAGATCAACGAAATACTTTCAAACAAAGTGTCTGAGAATAATGAATTTACTAAACAAGATATTGATAATGTAATAAGTTATTTTTGGAAATATGACTTTGAATGTGACATTGAAGTTTTTGAATTAAGACATGAGGAAAAGGTAATGGTTCAGTTTTTAGTGATTAATCAGAAAGACGAAAAAATAAGGAATATATATTGTAGCTACATGACTATAAAAGAAAACATATTTTTTTGCGAAGACATAGTAAATCAAATAAAGGATATGTGTAAAGATCAAGATTACAACCTTTTCGTAGAACTGAATCACTTGATTAATGAATTAGACATATTCCTCTATAAAACAAATGGTTTTATGCAAATGAATCAAGATTTCTTAATGCACACGAAGCAAGAATTAGTATAAAAAACATTAACAATTAACTTAAAAAAGGAAATACATATGACAAAAATAAAAATACACAACCAAGACTGCTTAAACCTGTTTAAAACTATAAAAGACGAGAGCGTAGACTTATTAGTAACTGATCCACCTTATAAGATTGCGTCAGGTGGTTGTAAGGTAAAAAAAGCCGCAAATGAACCAACTGGTATCTTTAATAAAATAAGTATTTCAGACAATGATTTAAAACGAAAGTGGTTAAACAAAAACGGCAGTAACACTGGACTAATCAAAACAGGAAGCTTTTTCAAACATAACAAAATCGAGTTTAAAGATTGGTTAAGTGAAGCTTTTAGAGTTATGAAAAACAAAACTCACGTATACATTATGGTGAACGACAGAAACTTGAACAATCTAATAAATGAAGCTGAAAGAGTCGGTTTTAAATTTCAAAGTCTTATCGTCTGGAAAAAACAAAATGCAACACCCAATAAATACTATATGAAAAACTGTGAGTTCGTTGTTATGTTTCGAAAAGGGAACGCAAAAAACATTAACAATATGGGGACGAAATCAGTAATCGAAATAAATAACATTATAGGCAATAAGTCTCACCCGACTGAAAAACCAGTTAAACTAAATAAGTTGCTGATCGAAAACTCGAGCAACGAAGGAGATTTGGTTTTAGACCCATTTGTAGGTTCAGGCAGTTCTTCTATTGCAGCCTTAGAAACTGATCGAAATTTCATTGGTTCAGAAATTGACCCTGAATATTTCGATATAGCTGAAACACGAATTAACGAAAATAAATCATTAAAATTAGCAGCATAAACAAAAATGGTTAAGTTTAAACGCTTAGGAAGAGCATTTAAACATAGCCATTTCAACTAACATTGGAGATTGACTATGAAAAAATTATTAAAAGCTATAATCAGAATTGCAGATAAAAAAGGTATTAGAAAACAGCGAGCATTTGAGCTATTTGTTGAAGAAAGATTTGACGTAATTACAAACATTAAACCTTACACAAAGTTAGACGAAATCTATCTAAACACAGTTAAAAAGTATCCTTTCGAAGACGTTTTAGAGCAAGTAGCGGTTGAGATTGGGTATCTTAATAAGCGGTTAGGTCAGTTTATGACCCCTGCTTCTGTATCTGCCCTACTCCTGACCAAAGCAGATTATCTGGAAGCGTTAGATTATTCTTGTGGAACTGGTGTAAACGGATTGGTTATGCTTGCTAAAACACAAGCTCGTAACACTGTGAAGTTCGGTGGAAACATAATGCCTTTACATAACTTTTCAGTAAGACCAACATTAACACTTCACTTGAATGACTTAGACGAAATAATGGCAAAAGTTGCATTTTTACAAGTGTTAGCTAATTACAATGTTCACTGCAAACAGTCATTTAACCTTGACCTGTTAATCACGAACAACCATGTGATTAAAGACTGGAAAAAACCATTGAACAAGGTTTTTCAATCTAATGGAAGTCGTCAGAAATTTAAAACATTGAGTGAAGCAAAAAAAGACTTGTTGATCCTGAACCCTCCATTCGGATTAAATGATTATGGCTATGATTATGCAAAAGAAAATCGTGACGAAAACCGATTTAGCGAAATATTACCAAACAAGAAAGATTGTGAATCAGCATTTATTCTTTCAGCAATGGATTTAATGACTGAAAAAGGTGAATGTTTTATGATATTGCCAGAAAGTTGTAATCATACAAATGCTAAAATGCCAGTCAGGAAGAAGGTGTTAAATAAAAAATTAATGGATTGTATTATTGCACTTCCAACTAAAATATTCTCTGAAACCGCTATACCAACAACTGTTTGGCACTTAAACAAACAACGAGAAAAGGAAAAAGTGTTCGTGATAAACTTACGAGAGAAAGCAGAATTTTTCAAAAATCACAAAGCAATAGATATTCTGAAAGAACACCATTTAAGAGATTTTGATCTATGCGAATCGACCATTATTGATTTAGATAATGTAGCATAGTTAAAAAAGCGTTACGCTTGCTCTGAGATCAAGGAATAGAGATTGTTTATGTTTCGACCAAAACAAAAAAGCCACTCATTTGAGTGGCTTCTCTTTTAGATTCTTGACTGATTAATTTAGTGCTTCAATCGCTTCAATACCACCTTCAACCGTTTCATCGGCAGAGATAGCAATCAGTAGCTTTTCTTGATCAGAAGATAACTGGTCAGAGCTACCTTCAAAAATGAAATCTTCTGTCATTTCTATATCGAATTTGTCTTTTGCTGTTTCAATATCAAGAGCAAGCGAATATTCTACCTTTGAACCTAATACTACTGACTTAGACTCTTCTTGCTGTCCATTACTATTTTTTGCAAAAAAAGCCTTGATTGACTCGATTTGAATTTTTAATCTCGGCTGAGTTGGTGCGTAATCAATGAAATCATCTGCTGATTCAGGCGCAATAAGCATCCATTGTTCCGTATAACCGTTTAATTTCATTTCATCTTTGATTTCATGTGAAAGTTTTGCAAGTCCACGTTTAACAATTTCACCACCAATAAGGAAAGAAAACTGTTTACGAGGGACACGAGGCGAACTAGTTGACTTAGTGGCTGTGCGTTTTGAACTATCAGAGTTAACACCAGTTAATGCAGAAAGAGCTTCATCCATTGACACTTCAACGCCAGCAGTTTTCATAGCGTCAATATAGCCTTGTGCAGCCGTCTGAATAGCAGCTTCATGATTCTTACGCTTTTCTTCTTCACGTGTAATTTCTTCAAGCTGTTCAATCACGATTTGGTCAATAACATTCTTGCAAGATTCAAGAACGTCAAATCCGTGTTCTTCGACAAATTTTCTTACTGAACGTTTGCCACGCATAACTTTTAATGCAATGTGTAGTTCTTCTGTTTCTGTGAGATTTGGTAGTTCAATGACATTCTCAGAGGTCATAACGTGTTCCTTGTTGATTCAGTAAACAATTTCATTTAATCAAATCTAAAACATATTTTTATTTTGAGCAAGTGAAATAATTTAAGATATCATTATCTATAATAGAAAAACTATGTTGATTGATAAATCAAGAACATTCTTTTAACTTTCTTTTTAATTCTGCGATCTCATTGTCTTTTTCATCAAGAAGCTCATTTTGTTCAATCAGCGCAGATTGGAACTTAAAGTAATAGTCAATCTCTGCGTTTGCACCTTCTAGCTCATTCTTCAAGAAATTAATTGAATCTTGTGATTTAGAAAATTTAGCAATCAGCTCCTTATGATCATCATCCATTTTAGAAATGACCTGGTAAAGCCTTTTAAGCTTATCACCTGTAAGATAAACGCTGTCAAAGTCAGTAACCAGTAAGCATTCTTGTATGCTTAGACTTTCACCATGCTCTATTTTTTTATGTGCTTCTTGTGTAGCTCTTTTTTGTTGAAATTGATTCATTATTATTCCCCCACTCTCATTTTATCGATTATGTTGTAATACTCCGTAAAACCACCAAAACCAGACGATTCAGGAGTTAGTACACTCACGACCTCTGTTGATTGGTGAACAGCCTTAGTTTCACGCTTAGGAGCGTAATTTGTGTCTGTTTCGCTTGTTGCAACGTTATCTTGTAAACGTTTTGTTTTTTCTACTTCTTTACTGTATTCACTATCTTCAATCATAAAGTGATAATCCAGATACTCTTTGAACAATCCGTTATTGACTAACAGATTCTTGATATCCTTTTTTCGATTCTTTCTGTCTGTTTTTGTGTCTACTTTCAGTCTAAATAGCTTGAATATGAAAGACCTATTGATTCGTGCGTCTCCGTTGAAATAACGGGCGTTTAGTCTGAAAAACATAACCTTATGACACCTGTCAGACTTAATATCGTCAAGACAAATTCTAACGTCTCGATTCTGTTTTTCGGTTCTATTCAAAAGCTCTTTTGTAATAGTGCATGTAACAATTTTATTGCTAACGTTTACGTATAAAAAGAATTTATGTTCTATCAAACTTTCTATAATTTCTTTTAGTTCTTCATTTGTTGTCGAACTGAACCCATAAAACTTTTTCAAATCAGATAAATTAAATTCTATATCGATATCTTTTCCATTTTTAAGATAATTCCCTTTTGATTGTGCTTTTTGTAAGACGTAAAAAGCGATTTTTGTAGCTTTAAAATCGTCAAAAACCACGTAATCAAAGAAAGTATTACTTTCATAATTCGTTGTTAATATTTGAAATGGTAAAAATAAGTATTTATTTTGTTTTGTTATTGACATATTGTCTCCTTAATTATTTTAACTTAGAGACTTGACAATTTGAATGGATATAGTAATCTTTTCGTATAAGACAAAAAACTCTCGCTAAGAATTTTGTGTCAAGTCTCTAAAACAAAGTGCTTTTTTTAAGCGCTTTTTTTATTCCTTTAAACAAATTATCATTTATATTTAATTAATCAATAGCAAACTAAAAATAATATTAACTTTATTATAAGATTAATATCAAAGCCCCCCCTCAATTCTATACGAAAGCCCCCCCTTCGATACAATATCAAAGCCCCCCCTATATTATAAAACATCTTACATTATGAAATATATTATTATGAAAGTGAAATTGGAATAATTTCACGAGCTAAAAATCAGAACTCAATCAATCAAAAGAAGAAAAGAAAAATCAAAATCAAAATCAAGAGCTTTGTTTAAAAGAGCGTTTCTGGTAAGAGCAAGAGCCATTCTTGATTCACCACACCTAAACCATTTTAAAAGTTCAGAATTCGTTTTTTAAGAATTAAAAAACTTCGGGCGAAGACCCGATGCTGTTATCTTTTGTATTTATATTTTTATATATATCGTTGTTGTAGAAAAAATAATAATGGCTTAATCAAAGTATTTCAGTTGCTTTTGAAATAACAAATAAAGGCTAAGTGTTGAAATATATAATATTTATTGTTTAATAAAGTTATACAAGAATCAATCTAAATAACACGAGGAATATATTATGGAGAACGTTAAAGAGGCAAAAGATATTAGACAAGATAATCAGAATATAAAATACATAATCATGGATAAGATCATTCATATCAAGAAAATCAATAGATACAATCAAGATCTGATTGGACAAATGTTGAGTGTGTCTCAACCCAGAGTTTCTGATCTGTTAGCAAAGAAAACAGATAAATTCTCTATCGATATTTTGCTTGATTATCTACGTGTTTTTGGATGGTCATTAAACCTATCAATGAGTAAAACTGGTAAACTGCAAGTGAAGTTAGAAAAGATAAGTCCAAACTTCACAGGAATAACTTACAGCCACAAATAAGATTATTAAACAAAATCAAGATACTTTTTATGAAGTATCTTTTTTCTATCGCCTGTCGTTGATTGCTCATTTTTCAATTAAACAAAAAACGCTTAATGAAAAAATCGAGCTGAATTAAATTAATTACGGTAAGTTGTAATTTATTTTATATATTTAATTGACAAAACCTAAATATTTGGTCTAATGAATAATAAGAATCATTATTTTAACAAACAATAGATCAATATGTATTTTTACATTCTGGAATTGTATTTAATTAACAGCATAACTTATTTTTCAGTTAATGTTTAAATCGTTAAATATTTAATAACACTTGATGTATGTATTTATTATTGTTATAATTGAATGGTTATTTAATTAAGGAGATACGTTATGAATTTAATATACTTTTATTTTAGACTACTATTAGGACTTTCAATTGTCTTTGGTGGTGCAGTAATTTTCAACTCACCATTTCTTTTATTGTTTGGAGGTTTTATTCTGTTTTTTATTATAATTCCAAAATTTAGAATCCTTCGTCAAAATGCGTTGAGAGGAAATGTTCCATTTTAATTAGGTAGTGATATGTAACTCCACTATCTTATTTAAATAAAAAACACCCCTTTTAGGAGTGTAATTTTTGTGTCTATTATTTTTATAAGCAACTACTGTCTACGTTAAAATATTCAAACTCTTTCGCTTCATTGTCTATCTCATAGACAATACTACCTTTCTCCGAAAGCATTATCTGTCTTTGATAAACATACTCTTTTTTACCTGTATCTGCATTAGTTTTTCTTCCTGAAAATTTGAAGACTGTAAGTTCATACTCGTCATTACCAAGCTCAGTAAAAACAAATTTCTTTCCTTTTAATTTTGCACTTTTCTTTGAAATAAACTCAAATCCATTATCTCTATTCTGAAACGAACTTGAAGTTTTTTGTTCTCCGTCAGCTTCAAACATAAAATGGTAGTAATTTGAGAACTTAATACGTTTTACTTTTGCATCTTGATCTACTGATTTTAATGTTTTACCCACAAGCTCAGAAGTTCCATATTTCGAAAGTTCATGATTGTATTTTTCACAAGTCAATTCTTCACTTGCTGCAAAAGCATTGAAACTAAAAATGCTCGTCAAAAAAGCCGTTGTTACTATTTTTCTTATCATATCTATATCTCCTTTATTTTTCGATTTATATTAATATTTATATCATGAATAAAAATACGGTCAACTTTTAAGGTAAAACTAACCTATAACTTTACTAATGTTTGACAATGTCTTTGAATAATTAAACTCACGCTCTTGTATATTTAATTTCTCGCTAGTTATTTTAGAAACACTAATGTATATTTTTATCACTGTAACGAAAGAAACAAAAACGAATAAACAATTCATAAAAATATTATAAAGAATGCTTGAATTTGTTGATAGTAAAGAATCAAATATCATAATCATTACAAAGATAAAAAACGTTGAAGCAATCAGCGTGAATGATATAGATATAACTGTTCGAAAACCGATCATCATCATTATTAAAAAGTCATTGATTATATTATCAAGTCTCTTTTTAGTGATTAACATAATAACAACATTAATCAGTAACATTATAAATCTTTCTAAGATCAGCATAAAATCGAAAAGAACTTTAATTATTAGCAATATCATGGACAAAACAGCAAATGAGCCGATAACCATCAAAGCAGAACCAAGCGTTGAAATTAATTTCGAGACAACACTCGGTAATATAGTTTCTGAGATTTTAGCCGAAATTTTCAAACCTGCACCAACCTTTACCAAGTCAATAGATACAGAGCGAATGCTCCTCAAAACGTTCGTGTAAAGCTTGTAACCTTCACTCGTGCTCTCAGCAGCATACGACCCAACAAGCAGTTTAGGATCTTTCAAGAAGTTATATTGGTCTAACACAATGTCTTTTAAGCTTCTGTCTTCTTTTAGCAAATCTAGTGTAAACGATTTAGTATAGTTGAAATAATCGTTAACATTATCAATCTGATTTGGTTTGCTGTCTAACTCTTCTCTATAATTTTTTGTTAAAAGGTTAAACACAGATGGATTAGTAAAGTAAATGCTTTCTATGTAATTGTTCAACGCTATATTTATACTCTCAATGTTTGAATTACTAGTAAAAAGACTGAATATTTGGTCTAACACACTCAGCAAATCAACAGCTTCATTCAAACCAGTAACTTCTAAATCTTTTGAAATTGAACTTTCTAAATCCTCAATAAACAATTCAAAACCTACTTCTTGTTCTATTAACAGCTTTGATATTTGAGATTCATTCGTTTTCATCTCGAATACAGAAGTGTTTTTATTAAACTCTTTGCAAAAAGATTGTGTTTTTTCTTGTGTATACTGATCGGTTAGCTCATTGCAGACATAACCATCCATCTTACTTAACCAATTATTGAGCCTTGCAGAATAATTTGAAATCGTTTGTTTTACTTGATCTGAGTTTTCAGGAAGGTATAACTTTCCGCAGTCAGCATAAATCTCACTATCATTGATAGAACAGGTCAGTATCGATTGATTCAAGGGAGAACGACCACTCTGAAATGAATCAGTCAAATTGTCGTCAAAGCACGTTAATTCTTTGTTTGTGTCATACGCCACAGCCTCATCAAATTCATAGAATGATAAGCTTTTTTGTCTTTGTTCGAGCGCACAAAGTTCACTCTCGATTAAGTGATTCCTAATCTCTTTCGCTTTCGCTCTGATCTCTGTTTGATTGCCTTTGATAACTTCGAAATTGACACTGTCAGTATCGATAAGAGATGTGTTTAAAAGGGCTAATGGCGTTAATATACTTGCATAAATCATACTACCAATCGTTGTTATCGCATTCTTCATTTGCTCTTGTTCAACTAAAACAGTTAGTATGAAAGAAGACGCTACAATGGCTATAACGTTCTCTTTTAAGGTTTCTTTACTGTTGGACTTTGTCTTGAATTGATAAGCAGTCATAAGTATTTTTATTGCTATAAATAGACTTAAAAACATTCCAAAAACACTTATTGCAGATTGATAAGTATTTCTTGTTTCTGACTCAATATCATTAAAAAACTTTTGATTCAGTTGGTTTATCTCACTGTTTTGTTTTTGAGCTTCTTCAACACATAATTGTGCTTTTTCTATTGCTTTCTCAATTTCTATATTTTCAACTATCAAATTACAATCATATACACTCACTTCTGCATAACTTGAAAAAGAAAAAATAAGAAACACTAATAAAATTATTCTTATCATAAAACCTCCATTATTATATATATAATAACTTGTATTTTGAAATATCAAAATATTACAAATGCATAGGTTTAATTTTTTCTTTACATAAAAGAAAAACAGAGTTTAAAACTCTGTTTTAATATTTTCATTTAATGATTACTCTTCATCAGTAGATAAACTTGCTTTTGTTTTTTGCTTTGGATTATCTACATTATTATATTCATTCTCTGCTGAATCTTGTGCAACTTTTTGTCCTTTAATTTTAGACTGCATTAATGCATTTTTTGTTGTCGAAGCTGTGCTTGATAGGACTTGACCAAAAACAAAGCCTGACATAGCAGCTCCAAATTTATCTGAAAATGTGAATACGCCTTCATTCTTGATTTCTAATGATTTCAAAAACTCACTCTCCATTCTAAATAGCATTTTTAGTAAATAGAATGACATAACGATCACGAAAGTATAAAAAGCTACAATTGAAATACAGAAAATCAATAGAGAATCACCTGTGTTTAACAGGGAGTTATATGCAAAGCTGCCTATTGCCTTTGACATAATCAAGGATAGATAGATTGCTGGCGCTACAAGCACTACGCATAATCTAACCACTGTTGATTTTAAAATGTGTATCGTTCCTTTAAAATTAGTGAACTCAGCAAACACTTGATCTTCATTCTCTGTCATTATGACTGATGCTGTATTACGTATAGTCTCCATAATCAGCACTACAAAAAATGAGAATATTGCAGGAAGTATAATAATAATAGGCATTATCGTAATGAAGAAATCAACGATAGTTGGTATAAACGAAGTGATGACACCTGCAATCGTCAGTAAGATGGTTCCATCCAGAATCCTTCTAAGAACAGGTGTTAAGAGTGCGTCTGTTCCTTCGATAGCTAAACAAGGTAGTTTCGCTAATGAAAACGAAGCTACTGACCCAACATTAAAACCGTCTGAGTCTCCACCAGTAGCAGCATTACAAGTTCCACTTGCGAAAGACGTAGCGGCAGTTGTTGCAAATAGAATTCCTGAGCTTTCAGCCATATTTTTTGTATTAACATTAAGTAATTGGTAAAGAGACACTTCACAAGAACCTTCACTGTTGATTATTGGACACTCAGGTTTTAATGATTCTTTAATCATCATTTCAAAATCTGCGTCTTGAAAAGATTTCAAACCATCTTTCATTTTATTTTTAAGCATTGCCATTGAGATTTCTTCTTTTTGTTCTTTATTCACTTTATTAAAATGAATAAACATTTTAGAAAGGTCGTAATATTTATTCCCATGTCTCTGATCAAATGTTTTAAAATCAACATTGGTTGTGTTTTTAAGGAAACGATTGTAGTTAAAGTAAGTTGCAGGTTTTAAAAAGTCATGACCGTTGTAAATGGTAATATCTAAACTTTGACTCGTTCTTTCTATCATTCTAAAAATTTTATTTTGTGCTTCTACAAATAGTAAATTTGAATTAGCAGCAGACTGAACGTATGTATCTAAACTATCTAAATATTTAAGTAACACATCATTTTTCAAATCTTCGTCTTCTGAAATTAATTCAATTGAAGCAAGTTTGTAAACTTCAAAAAGATAATTTAATGCACTTACATTATCTTCATAATTTTGTTTTGCTAAATCTGCTTCCTCTGGATTACCCAATGCGCTAATTTGATATGTATCTTTATCAAACGAATAGCAATTGATATCACCATCTATTAACACTGATATGTTGTTTTTCTTTACTGTTTTATCAAAAAATATTTCATTGAAAGCAGAAGCTGATTTTTTTCTCAAAAGGAAATCGCCACCATCTTTAATCGCACACTCATAATCGAAAGCACTATCAATCGTCTCATTCAAAAACTCATTTAGGTAGTAGTAACCATTTTTGTAGATGTTCTCGTTAATGATATCAACATCATCAGTTTCACCAAAAAATCTTGAAAACATATATCTCTGTTGTTTGATTGTATTGAATTCAACAATATCCAAAGGTTCTAAAAAATCATCTTTGTTGTATTTGAAAATCGAACCATAACCACGCTTGATCATTTTCAATAACGCTTTGCCTTCTGACGTTAAATCCTTTGAAGTGTTGTCGTTTCTAGCTGCGACAACAGCACGCTTTGCCACCTCGATTTCATTCGTAAGGTTTGAAGTATTTGTTGAACCTTTTTCTGTTGCTGTGTCCAAAGCTTTAACCGAATTGCTAAGACTTGAATCCATAGCCGCTTTAATCTCAGAAGTTATACCTACCTTACCGTCATTAAGTTCGTATTCTTTTAAAAGAAATGATTTTAGTAGTTCAACATCTTTTGACACAATCTTCATTGATTGAGATTGAAGACCGAAATGATTTGACTCACAATTATACTCTTCGGTTTCTCCACCAAATTCAAAAGTAACAACGTCAGGTTGTTTCGTTATATCGAAATCCATTATATGTAAATTATAGTCGTTGTCGATTTCTAAAACCTGTGTATTTAAACAGTTGTTTTCGTAGTCCATGTATTGTCTGATCGTCGGATTTTTTGTGTCTTTACCTTTTCCAAAAAGGTCAACGTCAATCTCAATATTACTCATTAAGTTTGTTTGTCTGTAACTATTGTCAGTGACTCTGTTTAGAGTTGTTTGATAGAGCATTGCACCAATCAGATCTTGATTGCTCTTGTTCATCACAGCTAATCTTTTATTTTGTCCTGAAAAGTTTGAAACTTCTTCTGCACTTGAATAATCGCTTGAAGAAACTATCACATAGTTCAACTTCGAAGAGAGATAGATACTTAATGTTGTCAGCCCTTTTTCAACGTTGAAACTGGCGAACGAAACCAGAGCAAGTGTGAGAGTGAGCAGCACAGCTTTTGACTGGTTAGATCCTTTCTTAAAACTCATAGAAGTGAAGACTAAAAACATAAGGTAGATTGATATAACAGAGATAGTTAAATAACTCAGAGCATCGATTATATAAGACAGTTTGTTCTCTTCTTCAACAGAAGATAAAACGTTATCAAAATCACCATGCTTCGATTCAATCAAGCCTTTGTTTTCTTGAACAGATTTCTTTGAGGATAAGATATCTAAGTAGATATTTAATCTGTGATCTTGTTTCTTTAAAAAATCATTACAAGGTTTCAACCCTGACACGTTTTTCAAATCACTTTTATCAAAACCTTCTTCAATTTTTAAACTATATATTTCTCCATTAAGACAATCGATGTCTTCTTCACCAACATCAGCATTTACATTTGTTGTTGATAAAATCAATGTCATTAATATGAATATTAGATTTCTAATTTTATTCATTATAAAACTCTCCATTTGTTTTTTAATCTTATACATATACAGATATAACAAATTAGAAAAATTACAATGACAATAGAGTAATTAATTGCCAACTTCTGATTATGAAACATTCAAAAATCTGAACGCATCGTGTTAATTCTTTTTAAATAAAGAATATAGCAGAAGACATAAACAGAAAGAGTCAAATAAATATTTTCTTATTATTTTCACGAGCTTGAAATTTTATCTCTAAAAAATAAAAATATTTACTATAAATCATATCAAAACCACATTTCAGAACAGGCGAAAAACTTGTTTTGAGTTATTGAACAATTGGCAAAGTTAAGACATTGCACAGCAATACATCACTTTCAAAATCAACAAGAAAATCAAAAACAAAATTCAACAAAACTTTCAATCCACTTAATGAAAACGATTTCTAAAAACACACTTACTTTTTTAATCAAGAGATCAACAAAAGACAGCTTAGTTAACTTCTTTAATAAATCAAAACTTCTACAAAATGTGTTCCTACCCCCATATGGCACAAATAAATAAAAAGAACATTTAAGGGCTACGATTTCCAATGCAAGACAGGGGCAAAGGTCATATGCTCTTCGAGATATGTCCTTTTTTGCCCGAATTATTTTTGAGAAAAATATGACTCCTTTCAGTCGTGTTTAAAAGCTATGCTTGCATTAGTATTTATATATGATAATTAATATATTAGGCAATCAAAAAGGAGTCTTAAATGAAGAAACTAAAAACCATAAAACAAATAAACACAGTATTTAAAAGTAATATCGAAACTAACGACAACATAAGCGAAGAACAGATAAAACTTTTACAACTAAAAACAGATGCAATCAAAGAATTAAATGAAGAAACTTTTTCAATGTTAGCCATTGATATTATCAATTCTTCTTCAAAAGAAATTAGAAATGAATGGAAAGAATTTGAATCGAAACACAATCAAAAAACGACCTACTCTTTCATTAAAAACTTCATCAACAAACTCTCTGAATACAACAATAGCAATACTAAAAAAATTGAAGAACTCCAAAGGCAAATGATCGAACAAAAAGACGAAGTTGTAACACATCAATTGTCTGTCATTAAATCCAAAATTGAGCATAACTTGGAAAAAGTGAGAGTGCTTAACTACACGTTCGATGGTCAATTATCGAAGAACAAAATCAATGCTTTAAGACTTATCAGCGAGAATCAATCAAAGCTTGATGCAACATTGCTGAACCAACTTGAAACGTTACTTACTTCATACCAAAAAGCTTCTGTAAACGCTGTGAAGAATCTAACACATTCACAAGATACGGTTGACCAACATAATGACACTTCAATGACTGGTGAAGCTCACATAGACGATAACAAAGAGGATTAACATGAAGGATAAAAGCTTTCGTTATACAACAAACAAAGAGGTAGAAGAAAACGTTAAGACACTATCAAGCAAACTTGGTTTTAACTCAAAAACTGCGTTCTTCAAATCGCTCGTTAAAGCTGAGAAAATGAAGCTGAAAAATAACTTCGTTAAGTCAAAAGCTTTTATGGCAAATCAGTCAAACGTGAAGCAAATGTTAGATCTAGGTTTGAAGGTCAAAGGTTACAAAAAAGGAGATGGGATCGATTATAAAACACTATTTATCAAAGACCTTGATGAGATAATGTTTGAGTATTCGAACGTTACCTTTAAGAACAAAAACTTTTGCCACATCTCAGAAGTTGCGATTGACAAAATTCTTCAAAAATATGACATGATATTGAATCAAGATTCGTATGAAGAAGTTGATTTAGAGAGTCATGAAATTAAAGATATTATTAGAAGTATCTGTCTCAATCAAAGTAAGTATGATCGTTATGGTAAGTTCAAAATTAACAAAGAAGAACAAGACATAGAACTACTCGTTGGTGAACTTAAAACGAGACTATACAACTCGATTACTGACGTTGAAAATGAACGAGAAATGTTAGTTAATTTGATTAACCAAATCGAAAAAAAGAGAAACAGTTTTAGAAACAAAGGTCATTGTTTTAGATCACTCGAAAACATAATTAAGGAATCTAAACAGGAGTTAAAAAGAGTTGTTGATACAACGTTGTCGAACAGAGAAGTTCTGTTCTTACTGATAGAAAATATTATCATTTATGAGAACATTCTATCACCTGAAAAATTTATATTAAAAAACAAAGTTGAAAGCAAATTGCAAGCGTTTAACGAATCTCTAAGACAATTAAGAATTTACGCTAAGAGCAAGAATGCTAATGATAAAGATTATCTACAATCAATATTAAGTCTTGAAAAAGAATACAGAGAATTGATTCTTTATATCTATGAAGAAATTAAACCATTCATATAGAAAAACACCTTTTGAAAAGGTGTTTTATTGTTTATAATTTCTAGTCTAACTCTTCTTATCACTATCGTTAATGATATCATCAATACTTCCTGATAATGAATCTAATTCGTCTTCAATTTCTTTCCAACTTTCTTCAAGTTCACTTTGTAATTTACTGTCTGCTTTTGCTTTAACAGCACGACTTTGATCCTGTTTTACTTTCGATATTTTAATTACGTTTTTTAAATGAACAATTGCCACGATGTAAGGAATGATTAAAGCACTGATTGAAAAAATTACTAACCAACTTTGTGACACTTTATTTATGTTAATCAACATAAAAATGGTGAACAAAAACAAACCAACCATATACGATTTAAAATTATTTTCATTTCTTTCTATAATGTATCTATTTTTCCAAACTCTTTTATCATAAAATCCATTAAACGTTTCTTTGATTCTCATTTTTCACTTCCTCCAATTAAATAAGTTGTTATATAAATTAATATCATGTATTTAATTAAATACAAGTGGCTATATAATGTTAATTACTAAGCGTAGCGATTAATGTTTTAGGTAAGGCAATAATTACATAAAACTTATTTTCATAAAGTTATTTATTTCATAATTATAAAACCAAAAAACGTTGAAAGTTAGATTCATTGATTTGACAATATTCAATCTTGATATACTATATTAATTGAACAAGGAATTGTTCTATCTGCATAAAACTATTTTGGAAAAAACAACATATGGATATGTTGTTTTTTTTGTTATCTAAGTTCTTTCTTTTTGATAGTGTCGATCATTTCTTCAAAAGTGAATGATTTATTGAAATCTGTTGTAATGACTTTAAACACTCTCATTTGTTCGTCAAAAACAAAAGCACCTCCAAAACTTGAATTGCAAATACACATTATTTTCAAGCATTTATCTATTGAGTGATTTGATAGTCCATTGATTGATTCTGAGATATCTGCTTCTCTCAGTTCTGTCTTTTTTGCTATTGCTTTGTTTAAATGACCTTTCGACTTCATAGCCGAAAATGCGAACCTAATGATTCTATTGTGATTTTTTCTTATTAACTCATAATTCATTTTTCTGTCCTTTTTCTGTTTTTATTAAAATTTTCAACGCTTCGATAGCGTAAGCATGGTGGTGCGAAGTGATTGTCGTTGTAAATGGGAATAACTCCTCATTTGAAGCTTCAAATGCATTTCTTAAATCATTAGACTCAACAAAAAACAGCTTCTTTTCATAAGTAAATTTTGGGAAATCTAAGACTTTACAATTTTGAATGCCATACAAGATAATGTTCTTCAAAATTGCACCTGTAAGCTCTTTTTCTGTATTAAGTTTGAGTAGTGAGTAATCTTTGTAAAGCTCTAACAAATGCTTTGAAACTCCCATTCCTGTTACCTTATGTTTTTTCTTTTCTTTTTCTAAAAGTGTTGTTGATTCTTCTTCTACAAAAATAGACTTGTTACTCATGTCAAAAGATTGTGTTATATCCATATCATCTAAATCAATAGAATCGAAATCTTCAAAATTATTAATACTCATCGTTATCTCCTTATGCTGCTGCTTCTTCTTGATCTATCATTGCGTCAACGATTTTACCTAGAACTTCTTTTCCTGTTTTAATCTTTGCAGATTTGTTAACAGTCAAACCTTCTTCGAAAACCTTTTCTTTTATTTTCTCTATTTCTTCAATGTCAGACATGAAATTTATATTATGTCTAAAATAGTAATCAAAATTGAAATATCTACTTTCTATCAGTTTAATTGTATAACCGTAGTTATTTTTTATATCTAGCAGACGTTCTTTGATTCGACTAATTTCTGCTTTTCCTATTGGAGCAGATTTAGTTGTGTTCAAAATCAAATTGAAGTTTGTTCTGTTAGTCAATGCTAACTCGCTTTCTTCCCTGACCAACTCTTCAATCCTGCTTAAAGCTGATTTCTCAGACAAAAAATCACCTGACTGATGAACGACATTGATACAATCAGCATTATAAGTCTTGTTGCTGTGACGAGCTGGTAAATCAACGATTAAGTGATCAATCTTGTAACCTTTTCCATTGAGCTTATAGATTAACGTTCCGTTTTTATCGATAATGTTTCTAAACATTTCTTTATGAATATCTTCTTCTGTCGAAAAAGATTTTCTATCAAAATCAACGTAATCAGTTAAGAAGAGAACATTTTTCGGTATTTTTAAATTATCTAATTTAGAATATTCTTTGTTTATGTATGATTCTCTTTCTTCTGAACTTTCTTCTGAACTTTCTTCAAACAAATGTTTGTAAGATAAGTTTTCATCACAAGTCACTGTTACAACAACTGTTTTTTCTCCGCTAATTTTTGCACGTTCAATCAAACCGTAAGCCTTTGCTAACGCATGAGAAGTTTTTCCGACTCCACCTTTAATAGCTGTGTAGTAAGAAACAATTGTTTTACTTATTTTTGTTTTCGTCATTTTCAAACCTCGTTTTAATTTGTTTTCTAATATTTACATTATCATCAAACAAAACACTGTCAATACAACTTATTAAATAAATTACTTTTTTATGTAAATTATTTAATCGGTAATAAGATGAAAAAAGATGAAAGCCCTCCCCCTAAAAGATCAGATTAAAACGTTATAGTAAAACAAGAACTATACAATAACTTGTATTATTTAATAAATATGATATTCGTTAATACATATATAGATAAGGAGATTTATAATGATTTTAAAGATATCTAAATCACAAAACACATTCGACATGAATAGAAAAAAAGAATTTTCAGAAAAAGATCCATTCGGTTCTTTTGCTTATCATTTATTGTATCTTATCGTTGATAAGAAAACAGGATTGCTTTCAAAAAAAAGATTCGATTTTGGAACGACTTTTAAAGGATTAGATTTAACAGAAGAACATTTATTGAAAGAATATGGACATCTTTATGACAAAAGCAAAATAAAACAAGCATGTAATGATATTGCTATAAAGTATAAAGAATATATAAATGATACTTATATAAGCGTTCCTAATAGTAAAAAATCAAAGTTTCTTGATGAGCATGGCGAAAGCACAGCAGTAAACAAAAATGGAACACCAGAAATATTTCATTACAAAGGTGTGAACTCTTTTGAAAAAGAAGAGTATAAAAAAATATTCGATAAATTCAACGGTGATATGGATCAAGTGAAAGACTATATGCTTTTGATTGCAAAAGATAGCGTCAAGGAACTCTACAACACGATAAAAAAGGAACAAGGTATTAAAGGTAAAACAAAAATATCTGATATTGAACTACTCTACGATTTTCACTTAGATCATGACAATCCGCACATACATTGGATTACTCATGCCTATGACCCTACAAGCAAGCTTTTCATGAATGGAAGGAATTTTAGTCAATCAAAGAAAGTGGCACACGAGAAGATTGAAGTGAAGTATAAAGACGTCTTATCACAAGGTATAGCGGTAGGTTATGCACAAAAAGAAGCTCTTGAAGCAAAAGAAAAGTTTCTACAAGCCATTAAGAACAAAGGCTTTACAGATACAGCAGCAAAGCAGCGTTTAAGCCAGATAGAGGCACAGATACAATCTGTGATGACTTCTACGAAGCACAGCACTTTTGAGTCAAAACAAGAAGCTTTGAAACTACTCGGCATAACAATTTCAGAGCATAAAGAGCACACTTCTAGTGTTCCGAAAGGTTCAAAAGCGAAAGGCAAAAAGACTATGATTTACAAGATAGAGGTAGATGGCTTTGAGCAAGAGCTTTACAGCAATTCGTTCATTGAGAACAAAAGATTACAAACAAGTTTCGCAAAAATAAAACAACGTGATTTTTTCGAACAAGATACTAAAAAGATCTATGGAAACAATAGCGATTATGGACTTGATAAGATAGAGACGGTATTAAAACACAACAAAAAACAAAGTGAATATTTCGTCAAAGTTAAGATCAAAAATGAAAGTCAAAATGGTTCTGTAACTTTATCTCCTGAACGAATCAAAGAGATAAAACATGAAGGTTACAAGCTTTTCTGTAACCGTAATGCTGACGTGGGAATAATCTCACGATTAAATAATAAAGGTCATTTGAACTATTACAAGATATCCAACAACGACAAAGGTTCAGCCAAGTTTAAGGCTAAAAACTACAAAGCTTCACTATTTAACGATACTGGTATTCAGGGTAAAAATCTTATGAAAGATTTTTCAATCGACAATGATTTGATTGAAGAACAACAAGTTTACTTTCAACAATTCATCGCTAAAAAGAAATACGCTGATAGAAATATGGTCTATATCTTCACTGACGTAGACACTTTCAACGATACATTCAGCGAAGCTTACAGAATCAATCAGTTTATAAAGTTGTTTGAGAAAGTTGGTTTGAGAAGCGTTGAAACTAATGATGGACACGTATTACTGAATAAATTTAGTGAAGCTGTTTTTTCTGTTGAAGCAAATGAAAACGGATTAACCTTCATAAACTCAGGTTTAAACGATTTTGATAGTGCAAAGTATATGTATAATTCATTGTTAGAAAATATGAAAAATGAAGATAAAGACAAAAAATTCAGATTCTTCATGGAAGGTGAAAATGATGGCAGTCGAGATTTTTACATAACAGCAGCAGAAATTATTTTTTCTTCTGAAACTTCTATGAAAAACTTACGTGTTGATCACGATATCAACGACCCTAATCTACAAAAAGAAATCGAAAGAAAACTTGATTATCAGTTGAATCAATACAATAACAATTTCAAAAGACAAGTTAAGAAACAAGCCAAAAAAGGTTCATTTAATTTCACGAATGCGTATGGAACTCACTTAATTGATAATGAACATTTGAATGAAGAACAGAACGAACGTATCACTAATCAATTGAATGAAAAAATAGCTGATCTTGTAAACAATCATAACGTTGAACTTGATAAGATTACGATTGATAAAAAACCAATAGATACATACATTTCTGAGCATCGTAAAGAAATTAATAGACTGATCAAAAGCAAGTCTGACAAAAGACCAAATTCTAAATCTAGACCAGAACTTAGCTTATAAAAAAAGAACTCATTACGAGTTCTTATCCTTTATTTTTTGTGGGTTTTTCTTTTTGTTTGATATTATGAACTTGAATAATGTCGTAACACTCACTCATTTTTTTAGTAACAATACTCGCCATTTCTTTGAAAAATCTTATAGACGATATTCTGTCTTCAAAAATATTATTGCTCGATAATCCAAAGGTTTTAGAGTTGCTGATCTCTTCAAGTGCTCCTGACAATTGTGAAAAAATCAAATCGTAGTTTTTGTCAAAGCGACAATCATCCGATAAATCAACGGTTTTCAGAAACTTCAAGTTGTAGATGAAAACACTACACATTTCTTCAAACTCGTCTCGACCAAAATCTTGATCTAGTTTTTGATTACCTAACAGCTTCAACAGCTTCGTATCTTCCGCTAATGGCTTAAAGTTACAGCTTTCACCAGAGAAACCTTCTCTCAGAACCATTTTAAAGACACTTGTTACAACAAACTTATCTATCGACTGCTTTTTGTATAAAAGCTTGTTAAATGTGTAACAGATGCTTTCTTTTGCTAAGTCTGAAACAGTTATCTGTGTAACTTTTGACATGAGAAATGGGCTTGAACAACAACCCTTGCTTGGAGTTAGTGAAGAGTTCTCACTATGGCAAGCAGCACATTCAAAAAAGTCTTTTTCAAAGCTCGTTATCACTCCATTTATCACTCTTACTTTCACTCTAAAACCAATCAGAGGCTTGAAAATCTTGCTGAATTCAGCAGCGTTTCTTTCGTTCAACAAACGCTTGATAGACACAAAAGAAGCTGACGATAAGTTTATGTAAAAATCCCCAACAACAGGTTTGAACTTGTCATAACCTTCATAAAATTTCGTGTCCTTCATTTTGCTTGAAATCTTCTCCATTTCCTTTTTTCTAGTATCGAAAAGCGTATCCTGCTCTTTGTTCTTTTTTAATTCTCCCCTCTTCACTTTTTTAGGTTCGATCTTAGGTTCTTTTTTTGAAAGACTTTTTATATCAATACTTCTGTTTTGTCTGGTTAAGATACACTTGTCAAACTCACCAGATTCAACAGAAGTTGGTAGAATCGATACATATTCAAGAGTATTAGTGACGATTATTTCAGAGTATTCGCTGCACGATTTTTTAATCAAATATATGTCATAGTCTTTTTTCAATATGTCATAGATATGATAATATTTTTTGAACATGAAAAAATCTTCAAAATCCTCTCTATCAACTTTGTATTGTGCGTCAAAATCAATATCCAACATTATCTTATCGTTAATATTAAGATCGTCTGGAAGAGAATCCACAAAGCTTCCATCTTCACTTAACTCCATTATTTCGATTAACTCTTCGTCTATATCAACGTCTATATCTTCTTCTTCAAAATCTATGTCTATTCCTTCAAGATTATCATCAAGCTCGAAATCAAAGTCTAAATCTTTACTTTCAGTTTCTTTATTCATAATGTTCGCTCCTCTCAGCTTATGTAAAAATTAAAACATATATTTAATATTATTCAACATTATATATATAATAATTTTACTTTAATAAATAAAATGGTAAATTAAAACTAAGAAGACAAAACAATTAGAGAGTTAAAATGAACGATACTACTGAGATCTTAAACACAATTTATACAAATCAAATTTTTAGTAAAATATTTTTTAAAATATTGAGTGATAAAGGTATTTCTGAAACAGAATTTTACAATCATTTCAAAGAAGAGATTCCAAGTATAAATATAATATCATCTTTTGACTTTCAAAAGGCTTTACTAATCACAGATAATTTAGAAGAATCAAACGCACTATTTTTAAGTATAATGAATAAAAAAACAAGGAGACACTATGAAAATGGAATTATTAAATAAGATAAACAATTACAAGTCAGAACTTCTGATCGAGCAAGTTTTTAAAATCAGCAGAATCAAACATGAACATTTCAACAAAAATGTAGAAGAGTTAAGTAATCTATCAAACGATTATCATACAAACATGTTAAGGTTCAAACAAACAGGTCAAAAAATATTCTTAACCAATTCGAAAGAATCAAAAAGAGAACACGATAGTAAATTATCAAAATTAAACAATAGTATGTTCAAATGCACAGGTATAGATTTTTCGAATGATAATTCTGATAGTGAATGTTATAGAGCACTCATCAATAAATTTGGACTGTTTAAAGTGATCAGGGTTTTGTTTCAAAACGAGTTAAAAGTAATTTATCAATTGACTTATCAATCACAATCAAAAAACGAAAATGATGAAAAACGAAAAATAATCGCTGACATTTATGACGAGAAGTTGAAGAACTTAGGTATAGAATCAGGAATCACAGTATTTTATGAACTGTTTAAAGCATTACATTCAAACAATGAACTAGCTTTTAACTTCAACAACAACAGAATTCGTAAAGGCATCTCTGAAAAGCATTTCGAAGTAGGTAAGGATGTTGAAGATATCACACACAATCTTATTTTAAACAATTATGTTTTTTCGGATACGACAAAAGATTTTGAACACTATCACAGTCATTACTTCTATGAAATTTTTGTCCTTAAAGCGACTTTTTCGCAAGCGATTGAAGAAGTAAATAGAAGCGTTTAACGCTTCTATTTTTTAAGTTTTCTCTTTCTCTTTTTAACTTTCTCTTTGAAGAAAAACAAATCAAATATCATAACTTCAATAATACTATTGAGTTTTTCACATTTCATTAATTCTCGATCCACTAAGTAAATAGAATCCTCTTCTGAAAACTGATTTACTTGATTATCATAAAGCACATAGATATAAGCATTTTTAACTTCTGATAATCGTTGTTTAATGTAAAGATAGTTTCTTTCATTGTTCCTAAACTTTGAAAGATTCTGCATTCTTAAAGATAAATCTTCAAAGATATTTACCAGTTCATTGCTGTTCAATTCTTGTAACTGATTATAGTAATCAGTAAAACTCACATAACAATCAACGTTTTTAAGGTTAACTGTTAGTAAATTATAAAAGAAACTCTGAATTAAATATCTTTGATTATTCATTCTTACCTTCTCAATCCACTTTTACGGCTTTGTTTTTTGTTTTGTTCAGGTTTTTCTTCACTGATTGAATTAGCAATTTCATTTTCAAGGTCGCTTTCTAAATTCTTTATGTTCAAAGGTTCAATTGGTTCTTTACAATCGTTTTTAAGTGGATCATTACTTACTTCAACTTGTTCATCTTTTTTGAAGGTTGGTGTAATCTCTATCTCTGGTTCTGAATCGTCATTAGAGCTTTGAAAGCTCTGAGCTTCTTCTAAGTCATAACCTAAGTCTTCGTCTTCTAGTGATTGAATATGCTCATTCACTACCCTTTCAACTGCTTCTTCCTTGTCAGACGATTCATAATTAAGACCTAAACCTATTTCGGATTCTTCAACAGAACCTGGCATTCCTTCAACAACTTCATTATCAGGTGAATCAACAACGTCTTTCGGCTGTTCCACAGGCTCGATATCAGGTGAATCGATAACGTCTTTCGGCTGTTGCACGACTTTGTTTAAAGATAAGCTATTAGTTACTTCAAAGCCTTGTGCATTCCTGACTCTATCGAGAACTTCTACAACAGACTTATCAATTTTCTTGTGTAGAGTCAGCTCATTAAGATCGAAAAGACCTTCTTCTTTAATTTCAGTCAAAGCCATCTCAAACGACTTCAAATTTTTATCAGAAACAGGAAATTGTGATATGTGTTTAGATTCTGCCATCATTAACGAAGCGATCATCGCATCTTTTGAAGGAGATAAACCAGCATTTACGCTTTTAACATTGCCAGTCAATCCTTTGTTTACTTTCAACATTAATTGACCAGACTCATCATAATACTCACTCTTCAATCTATTTGTAGAGTGATTACCGAGCTTTTGATCTAAGTATTCTTTTAAATAATCTTTTCTTTTTGTATTTAGTTTAATGTCTTCTTCATGATTTTCATAATCATCATTAAAGCTATTATTTAACCAACTGAAAACACTTCCAATCTTTAAATCGTTTTTACTTTTTTCACCAACGACAAAACCTTCATCTATTTTCGTATTTTCTAACAATTCATTTAACACTTCTTTTTTATCACTCATATAAACTCCATTATTAAATATATATATATACCTAAAAATATAGCATAATAATAATTCTCAACAAGACAGGTAAATAAAAACCCCTACAAACAGAGGTTCTTACTAAAATTATTATCATCTCACTGCTAAATTCAAATGCTCATCAATTTGTTGACTCAATTTCGATTTTACTGAGTTTATTATGAAAAACATAATTACTATTTTTATCACAAAAGAAAGCAAATGGAATGAAAAATCAAAAAACGATTTTTCCATTGATAAAATCATTACTTTAATGTTATCGAACGTAATCATTAAGATAATATCAATATTCAAGTAAATAATATAAATCAAAACGATATACAACAACAAACGTATAAAATCAGAAAATATTTCTTTAAAAGCAATCTTATACATTTCTCCATCAACTCGATTTACACTTGACATAACATTTGTAAAAATTGTCATTGGTAAATATATAATGTTCAGTAACAATCTCATAAAACTGTTTAGAATACTAAAAATCGTAGGAACGAAAATCAAAAAAACTAATGAAATTGTCATTATCGCAGAAGTTAAGAAAACACTTGAAATTTTAGTTAGTATCTTAGAAACGTCAATAGATAAGTGTTTCAAAACGATTTGAGTTACAACAATGTTATTAATCGTTTTAGTTGAAAAATATGGTGTATCAGTAAAGTAATTATTAGAAAATTCTACTGTTAAAAAAGCGAATAGACTGTCTTGAAGTTTACCTTTCAATCCCTTGTCTGTTTGTGCTGAATTGTAGGCAGAAGACATTTTTAAAAGTAATGCTGTTTTGGCTAGACCCTTACCAAAATCCGTCACTTCTTTATTGATTGATAAGCAACGATAACCATTAGAAATAGACTCAGGTGAATCAAGACAGTGAGAAAAACGCTTAACAATGCCTGTTACTTCCATTCCTACGATCTCAGTTATAACTTGATCAGTAGAAGGAATTGCAAGTTTACTCAAATCAATAAGGTCAATGTAATTTTCTATCGTTTTATGATAAGTTTTTGGTGTCGCTGTGAATGTAATCGTGTCGATAACTTCACCACCCCTTTCATTGTCATTGAACAAATTACTATTAATGTAGCTTTTATCAATTTTTCTCATTCTAAACAGATCGTTAGAGTAGTTTGATAAAGACTCGTGATAGTCATTCAGAAGCTTAGAAGGAATCGAAAGTATACCAAGCTTAATGTTCTGGTAGTGGTATTTATTTTTGTAAAATTGAAGCGCAGGAGCACAAGAAAAGTAACCATCTTTCGAACACAATTTTGCTGTTAGATCTTTTATTTCTTTTACTGTTAGTTCTTCTTTTGAACCAAAAATCATAGTCGAACTGTCATTTAAAACAGACCCATTAAGAACAGATTCATAATCATAGAGCGAATTATCATAATGCTTTATCATAAAGTTTCTAGAAGAACACATAGCTTTTACTTTGACATACAGTAAAAGTTCAGACTTATAAATAGTATCATATTTATCAAACGTATTATCAATCGATTCACAATACTCAACATATTCTTTGTCGAAGAACGTTCTGTTGGAAAATTCGTTAGAGTTAGTTACATTATCTTCTGTATTTTTAATTTCTAATATTGTCTTACTATCCGCTATTTTTTTAGTTTGTATTGCACTTTTAACTAGCGCATTAAAGTAATCAATGACAATTTCTTTTTCTTTGCTTTCAATGTCGATTTCCAACTCTTTTCCATATCCATTAAGAACCGTGTTTTTTCTAAATGTATAGTAAGATAATGAGTTCCCCATTTTCACTGATAGATAGTATAAATCGTCTTTCGCAACAACATTTAACGTATAGTATTTCGATAAAAAAGACGAAGCTAAAAAATCAAGAGTGAACGTTTCGTAGTCATCGACTAACGCCAATGGATCGCCTACCTTGATTGAAGGAATCAGATATTCTCGACCTTCTTCGCTCGAAATACGCTCAATATTTCTTTCAACGTCAATAATCAAGCCATAGCTCAATTTGATAATATGATACTGTAAAACAGGAATTTTCATTGTATTGCCGTTTCCCATATTGACAGTAGTATTGAAATTAAGGAGAGCTAACAAAGACAGTAGTAATAAGGCTTTTGACCCATACTTACCAAGGCTCGATTCAACGCTAGTTTCAGCGAGAGCAAGAGCAGTCATTAACGATAGTGCTACAACGGCTAGACTTGACAGGAAAAACAAGAAATAGGTGATTGTTATGGCACTGATTGTAGACATCGACCCGTTGAGCATTGTTATTGTGGTTTGATTATCAACGAAGGGGAACACGGATTTTATGATGCTTGCAAAAGCATACTTATCTGTTAAAAGTTCTTGGTTGCTGTTAGCTAACGCATTAGTCATAAACAAACTGAACATAATTAAAACAATAGAAATTAACGTTTTGTTTTGATACCAGTTTTTATTTTCAATTTTATCATTTTTACATTCATTACACTTCATAAACTCTCCTTGTATATAATTACTTATATCATTTAAAGAAAGCAATTCAATACAAAGCATATAAATAATTAATTTTATACGCTATTGCCGTATTTTTAATTTATTAACATTAGAATTATTTTTGAATAATTTCAGTAATCCAAGCTTATAAAAAGCAAGTCAAACCATTTATCAACCATACAATGTATAAAACTAATTACGTATTTTTGTAATTTATTTAATTAATTTTATTGACAAACGTGATTTATTTGATCTAATGAAATAAGAAGAAATCAAAAAAAGGAATTTATTATGGAGAATAAGTATACAGCTAAAATCAACATTCAAATAAAGCACATTGAAAAGCAGTTAAAAGAAACAGATCTTAAAATGGTTGAAAGAAAACATTTAGAATCAGAACTGGAAAGAAAACTGGAAAGAAAACTGGAACGATTAGAATATATTATTAATTACTACAATAATATTGACCAATAAACTTTTAGTTGAGCAATCCACACAAAACCCGCAGCCCTTTTCATAAGGGTTGTTTTTTTCGCTTATCACGGCATTACATACACCAGAAAGAGAATAGTATAATTATTCTCTTTCTAACTAAATTCATTAGCTTTACGAAAGGTTTTATTTCACTTCTTCGTTCTTTTCTACTAATATATCTTTTTGAAATTACACGAAACAGCGCCAATTTCATTAAAATATATATTTTCTCACCTTCGAATAATTACTTAAATTTTCACGTTCGTTTATATTCGTTTTGATTACCCAGAGTCGGCAGCACGTTAGATTCATCATTTGTTTTCTCATTGTCACTATATTGACAATGAGAAGTTAGAAGTGACTGTCCTTTGTAATAACAAGGCAATGTCATGAAATATCTGTTTATTTATTCGTTGTGACTTTCGATTGTTTCCACAAAATCATAGTCTCAAGACCAGTAATAGGTTATTTTCTTAAAATAACAATTCCAAAATATAACAAGTTATAGCAATTATAATTTAGAGTTCAGTTTCGCTAATTACTAGTGTAAATAGTAATATTACTAGAATCTCTAGAATACATTAGGTGAAAGGTTCTCTTAAGCTTAAGCCTGATTAAGCTTAAGAGATACTCTATCCGTGATAACGAGTGGTAGTAAAAGTATTTTTGATTCTTTATCATCAACGATTTTAAGTTTAAGTTTTATATAGAAAATAATGGAAATTTTATATAAAATGCTAGGTATTTATTTCAACCTTTTAAATCAATAAGTTCCTCTGTATATTTTGCTTTTCTATCTTCTAGAAGATTAATTCTTTCATTAATCTCGTGAAGTACTTCTGTTTTATAGTCGTATACTTCTGACCGTTGGAAGTGAGTAGAAAGAATATAAAAGAAACTTAAACAACCAACTATCATAAGAACTAAATGTGTTAGCATCATTGGTAAGCCAAGATTATATAGAAACCCATAAAAATCAAATGGAAGTAATGGAGCAATATCATATTCTGAACCACCTAGCTTTAAATTAAATGCAAATGCAATAACAACAATCAAATAAAAGAAAAACTCTTTAAGCGTCATTGAATAACATCGATATGCGTCTTCATCCTTATTACCAGTAATCAACTTAAAAAAGTCAAAAGTTCTAGGAATAATGTCGTCAATAAAAATGAATTTTAATCCAGTGATAATACCGACAGAAAGAATAACAAACATTCCTGTGAATACCACATTATCTGAAATACCTATATCATCAAAGGACAATACATTGCGAAATAAAGTGCTGACAACGAGGATGGACATAACAGAAAGTAAAATATTTAATTTTTTATCAATCACAATTTTGAGTCCTATGCATTTTCATTTTTAAGTGTAGTAAGACTAAAAACTCTATCTCTTTCTTTGTAAAGAAACGCAAGTTCGTCATCAATAACAGCAATTTTGTCGTCTATTTTTTTCTTGTCGATTTCATAATCAACATCTTCAATTGCTTTTATTTTTGTTTTTTCATTAATAGAATTTAAACCATGCAATTGAGCATGTTCAACAATATTTCTAACGTCTTCTTCGGATTTACCATTCATTCCAGAAGATTTCATGATTTCTTGTGCAATTCTAATTCGATCTTCTTCTCGTTCTTTTTTCTTTTCAAGCTTTTCTTCTTCTTCCATTTTTTTGATATCGTCAAGAACATAGTCTAAAGTTTTATTCCAAGCTCTTGCCATTTTATTACTACCTCTCATTAGATAAAAAGCAAGAGAGATAATGAGTGGTAAAGGAAGACAAGCCCAATATATACCAGAATCTATACCAAAGATAAAAAAACCAATTAAAACAATTGTACGCCCAATTGTTTTAACGATTTCTCCTGCGTCACAGCCTTCATAGTAACCAAAAAAAACAGCAATGAAGCCTTTTTGAACACCACGTTCAGCGTTTTTGATATCTTTAATGGTTTCTTGAGAAAAATCCACATACGGATCAATTTTTTCACCATTAATTATTTCAGGAGTTTTTTTACCATATTTTTCATCAGCCAAAGCCATAGACTTATCTCTTTTAAGTAACAATTCATTTAAAAATAATAATATAAGTTGACATTTATCAATTCAAGTTTTTCTTCGCTTAAAGTTAAAAAACGTGTTGTTTATCTGGTTTCTGGTTAGCTTTAAAAGACGACTTGACTCGCTTAGTTCTATTATCTTTAGCTTAGAGCACAAATTCACCTATTGAGCTTATTGTCAATGAATAGTATAAAGATTTCATTCCACACTAATATTTAGACAGGCTTATATATTTATCTCTGTAAAATGCATTAGTCCCACTACAAGATTTATAATCTAACCAGTCGAATACAACAATTAATTTTCATTGATTCGACAACGTCCATTCTCATAAATTTCTCTTGATTACAAAACATTGGTTGTTAGAACCTTCAAAACAACTATACAATTCACATAATAAACACATTTGATTGCAACAAGTCCGATAACGTTGTATTTTTTATGTCGGCTCTTTAATTTTTACAGGACTTAATATAAATGAAAATAAGATATTCTTCTTTAATTCTTCCAGTGTTTTTTTTCTCTTGCTTCGCTAACGGCAACAAGTTAGAAGAGCAAGATCTATCATATTTAGTAAAAGGTGCGGATCAAACTATATGTAAAGATTATTTTTACTATGCTGAAAAACATGGGACTTCACGTTTAAATGGTTTAGTAATCTCTAGTGATAAGGATTATGATCGTGTGCTTTTTGAGGATATTATATTTACAAAATATTTTAACCTAGCTATGTATCTTAATAATAAGAAAGCAATACGAATGATAGATTTGCAAGAAAAAGATACGACAATCACTTTCTATGAAAAACCATATAATAATAAAAAACTTAAGCGAGGTGGTAAAAAATTCGTTTTAACATTTGAAAGAGATATTCCAGAAGAATATACATTAGAAATATTTGAATCTAGTGGTTTAAGTTTAAAAGATGGTGAATTTTTCAAGCGTAAAGTTCCGTTAGCTTTAAGTGGGAAAGAAAAGATCTTCAAATTAACTTATAAAGTAAATAAGGATATTGAAAATAATAGGAGCCGCTATGTATCATCAGCTTGTGAAGCAAATTTAAAACAAGAAAATTAAACTAAAAAACCGTAATAAACTGCGGTTTATACTTGCCATTATTTGTCATTTATCACCAATAGAATTTTCTACTAACTTACTCAATAGTTTTTAACCACCTTCAAGCTTTAAAATGTGATGTTCAATTTCGGAATTACAATCACAAAGCTTTTCGTTTTCTTAATCGTTAGTTGTGTTCGCTAAACTAATTCAATATTTATAAATATAAAAATAAATTTAGATACCAATGATTATAACCGCTTCAAAAAACTTTCGAGCATAGCCCATAGATACAGAACCAATATTACATTTGCAACAATTTATGTTAATATTCAATGGGGTTGGTCTATTTATATCACTCTTAAAATGGAAGTAATTTAAGGATTTATATGTATACAAGTAAACAAGTTATCAGTTTAGCAATAGCAGCAAGTTTTTCATTCTCTGCCAATGCATTCTTTGGTGGTGATATTACATTATCAAAAGGTGGTCTTCTTGCTATGCCTAATGACCAAGTTGAAAGAACTGTATTTTATATTGAAGCTGAAGATATTGAAGCAGCTAAAAAAATTAGACAACAGACAGAACCTTGGTTTCGTGATTTAACACTAGGAAGTGATTTTTCAAGCTTTGACGAAATTCCTAAAGACGAAGATTTTCCTGATTTTCACACTTATAAGCATTATTTCAGTGAAGATAACATTCGCCTAATTTCACTACAACTCGCTTTTACCTCTTATAAAGATAGTTTGAAAAATATCGATCCCATCGTAAACGAAATGAAACAAAATGAAATCAAAAGAGAAACTGAATATTTAGCAAAACTTCGAGAAGAAGAAAAAACAATTTTAGCTAAAAATGAAGCATATTATTCAGAAGCCAATGTCGTCCGTGAAGAACAAATGAAAACAGAAAAAACCCTTCAAGACGCAGAAACAGCAGCAGAAAATGTTAATAAAGATGTTTTTGAGTATGTTAATAAATACATTACAGAAAATAATTTTGAAGTTAAAAGATTTGATTTAAAAAGTGTAAGTAAATCTTCAATGAAAGAAAAAACATGTAAAGGTGAAGGCTTTGTTTATAATGAAGATAAACCAATTAAAAGTGCTTATTACAAACAAGTAAACCCAACACTTTGTGTAACAACAAACTTTTTTAAAAAATTCGACCCAGAAATTATCAAACATTTAAAAGATGACCCAGAGTTTATATCTCTTGTTGACAAACAGATCGATACACTTGTCGTTGAATACCCTAAAATGGGTGAATGGAAAATGAAAAAACAAGACGTTACACCTGTTGATTATTCAAAAATCCTAAAAACTCAAAAAAAGGCAAACAAAGCAGCGATAAAAGAAATCAGTTCTCGATTAGGTGTTACTGAAAGAGGCTTGAAAAGTGTCAAAGAAAATAACGAGAAAAAGATTAAGGAACAAGAAGACTCTATAAGCACGAAGTTAGCTTTATTTGAAGAAAATATTGATGAAAATAAACTAAAAGCTTACAATAAAATAAGTACATCGCATTTACGTAAAATGATCTCTGATTCTGTTAATTTTGAATATGAACGAATTCTTCTTGACGATTTTTCAACTAAAAGTGCTAAATATGGCACAGTGGAGTTAAAGCATGACGAAGATAAGCCAGTCGCTATTATTTTAGATTCAACAAGAGGTAAACGTGAAATTAGTTTTGTTCATGTTAATTATGCAAAAGCTGCAGTTGAATATGTTTACAATAAAGACGATAAGACGTATTCATTCAAAAAATTAAAACAAGCACACCCTAGAACATTTACACAGAAAAACATTAGTAATTACAAACATAGTGATATAGATTTACTTCTTGGTGTTTATATGAGATCGATATTAAACTCTAACAGACTTGCTCAAGAAGCTAAAAAACTTGATGGAAGTGACGATGACGAGTATTTAAACAGAGTATTAGGTCCAGTTAAATAAGTCGATGTTAGTAAGTTATATATCATAAAGGAGAGGTTAAAGTCTCCTTTTAATAATTACTTAAATCCTAGAACAAATTTCACCTAAATATTATCGGGATATTCGCATTTGAAATTGGTGAACTATCGTTGAATCCAAGCCATCGTTCTGCGTTTGTAGTATCCCAACCACTTAAATCTTGATCAAAGTTACTTGCTTTGTAGAACATGTAATCAAACACTTTTCCGCTTGAAGTGTTCCAATTACCTATGTCTTGGTTAAATGGACTCTCTTCAAACATACTCTCAAAATCAATTCCATTTGAAACATCCCAGTTTGATATATCTTGATTAAAAGAGGTTCCCGTAAATGTTCCTAAAAACGATTTTCCACTTGAAACGTCCCAACTGTCTAAATTTTGGTTAAAATCAGTTGAATACAGAAATGTTAATGTGAAATTGGTTCCCTGAGACACATCCCATTTTGTTATATCATAATTGACAGTTTTATGAGCAAACAACATTGAAAAATCCCATATTTCTCTTGTGCAAGCGTTTGAATAATCTTCATTATTTTTAATCATTAAAACAAGTTCTTCTCTTGTTATTGGATCAGAACATTCTACCTTTTCAGGTGTAAAAGAACCATTCTGATGTGATACAAAAGAAACGAAACTAGAAGCTTGTGCTGTTCCAGATGCTAGTAATATTATAGAAAGTGCTATTTTTATTTTATTCATTTTTAATCTCCATTTAAATATAATGATATAACTATATATATATCATTATAATAATTTAAGTCAAATTGAGCACAGGAACAGTTAAAGTATCTTTTAAAAAATAACATTAAAAAGGCACATTTTGTGCCTTTTATTTTTGCTATGGTTTGTTATTTATATCGTTTTTATTCTGCTGAGTTTAATAATCATTATTCATTAGTGCAGGAGGTAAATAAGGATCAGTATAACTTATAAAGCCAGAATTCCTTGAGAAATATTGAAAGTAGATAACTTTCGAAGTATTCCAACCGCTTAAATTCTGCCTAAAACTTGTAGCTCCGTCAAAAGTTCCACTGAAACCATAAACATTTGAAACATCCCACCCACTAATATTGCTGTTAAAGGAAGATGCACCCATAAACATAGTGTCAATGCTTCTCATTTTTGACGTTACATTCCATTTACTTAAATCTTGATTAAAATCAATCCTGTTTTTAAACATATAGCCAAAATCTGTTGCATTAGAAACATCCCAATTTGAAATGTCTTGATTAAAACTCATTGGCTGTGTTCCACTTCCAAACATTCCGTTCATCTTGCTTCCACTTGATACATCCCAATTCACGACACTAAAATTCACTGGCTTATTTGTGAATAGACTCCTAAAATCAGTAATGTTTTGTGTGCAAGCGTTAGAATAATCAATGTTATTGTCTATCATTTGATCAAGTTCCGCACGAGTATGAGAACATGTTCCAGACACTAGGTTTACTTCTTTTTCGACTTTTTGTTGATCCTTTTCCTCTACCCTGTTAAGCGTTTCACTACCATCAGAATATACGTTGTAAATGTTTCTATATGACTTTTGATTAACTGTGCAATCTTGTGTCTGATTAAACGTTTCGTTCGTTTGATAGTCTTCTGTCGAAGGTGTAGCAGTTTGACTATCACAAACAGGAGAACCAATGTCTATCCATTCTCCCCAATCGCCAACACGTTCAGAAATAATTGTTGCGTCTTTCTTTTCAACGCTGAACGCTAACTTTCCTGACGAATTTTTTTGTGGCGTGAACACGACAAAACTTGAGGCTTGTGCTGTTCCAAATGTTAGTAATGCTATTGTTAATGCTATTTTTGTTTTATTCATTTTAATATACTCCATTATATTTTTGTCCAATATATATATATATCAATATATCACCTTAAAAAATTACATCAAATAGAGAGCATTTCACAATTTAATTAACAGCCTTACTAAAACAATAATTTTTTATTCAGTAGCATTAAAGTATTAAAGTATTAAAGTATTAAAGTATTAAAGTATTAAAGTATTAAAGTATTAAAGTATTAAAGTATTAAATTATTAAATTATTAAATTAAAATCCAATATAAAATAAATTTCTAAAAAATGTAATTTATTTTATAAATCGCATTAACAATATTTAGATGTGATGATCTAATGAAAATATAATTATAAAATGGGAGATTAAATGAGAGAATTATCATACAAACTAGAAGCAATTAAAACACTAACATTACTAGTATTATTATTAATTTTTACTAACAAGGCTTTTGCTTTCGGTGAAGAGAAAGAAGAAATTAATAATAGTATTTATTTCGGTGGATTTTCAAAACATTTATTTACTGACGGATTAAACGAAACGCATCATTTTTTAGGTTACGAGCGAAATGATATTTTGATTGGTGCATTTAAAAATTCATATAATGATTGGACTGCTGTTGCTGCATACGATTTTGACTATAATTTTGGTGATTATTTTGATAACGACTTTGCGAAACAAATCGATTTTGGAGTTATGCTTGGTGCAAGCTATGGATACGAATGTGAAATGATTGAGCCAATGCCTTGTTACAACAAAATTAGCCCTGTTGTTCTTCCATATGTATCATATACTTATCAAGATTTCCCTATAAAACCCGTGCTTTCGCTGTTAGGTGAAGCAGTATTCGTTACATTTAGAGTAGATTATTAAGAAAAGGCACATTTTGTGCCTTTTCTTTTTACTCTGGTTTGTTATTTTTCACTGTTCTCATTAACCTCATAAGTTTAATATTGTTTCTCTGTGTCTTATTCGCTAAGTGAGTTCTCAACCCTTTAACTCCTGCATAAGTCCAAGTCAAATTCTCTGCGGTTTCAATTCCATCAGTAGAATTACTTATTATCGCATTCGTCCCCTTTTTAATCAGTTCATTTAGAGTTAAATCTATATTTCTGCTCAACTTGATTGAGAAAACAACGATCAGTATCAACACAATAAAAAGCGATAACACAGAAAATGCAGGTGTCATCCAATCAAAATATATAAATCTTTTCATTGAATTAAACAACATAGAGAAAATGATTGGTATGTTGTCTAGCACATTGTTTATCAAAACATTCGTTAACAGAATTACTGTATGCATTGAGAAAATTGTTATAAATGGTGAAATCAAAACAATCACCAACGTTGATACTGTCTGTTTGTAATCTTGCATGGTCGTGTTTGTTGTAAGACCAAGCACAAGCACAGCAATAATCAGAAACACTTGAAAATCCATAAGGATAGGTATTAGATATTGTGTCGATAAAGAAAGAAGTTCTGGTATCTCGTGCAATAAGCTCATTATCTGCGAGAAGACAAAAGCAGCCATACCTGCCGTTCCTGCCATAGAACCAACCTTAGACACGCTAGAACCCAAAGAATTCATCATACTTGGCTTGTTGTTACCAACAGTAAAACCTTTACTGTTATTCCCCTGCTCTCCTTTCAAATCAAACAGCATTTCGTAAATAGAGCCAGTTATTTGAGCAGTTATTCCTACTCCCATAACATTGATGCTTTGAAATGCTAACTGTGTCTGAACGTTCGACCACTCACGAACACCATCAAATGCTTCGTTTTCTTCATAGCAATTCTTTACATTTACACAAGTCATTTTACTGATTGATGTTTTAAGAACATTAAAGCTATTTGACAATGTATCAGCATAATTTTTTACATTGCTAGTTAAGTCATCGTCTGTGTTTATTCTAATGTCTGTTAGATTAAATTGTTCTTCTAAAATCGCTGATGCTACATTTGTGTTAGTTATATCGTCTTCTACACCATCTGTGTGAGTCACAAATCGATTAACAAAAGCTAGGTCATATAAACTCGAACTTACGTTTGTATCTACATTTGCATTGCTATTGAAGTAAGGTAAAGCATTATAATAATTGACATTAGAAACGTTAGCAATTTCACCATTCAGATGTTTATATTCATTGTTTGTGCTTGTAACGTATCTGAAAAATTCTGGTGCTGCGAAACCACCTTTATTAATAATTTCGACCAATTTATTATCATAATCGTAGATTCTATCAATCATTGCGTAAAAAGAATGATAAACAACAGCATAATCTACATTTAAACTATCTATCATTTTTTTAGATTGTAACTTTGCTTCTTCGATATTTGAATCAATTCTACGATCAATTGTTACTTTCTTTGTATTTGGATTTAGAGAGTCTTTATTTATGGGAGTGATTTTATCGACTTTAAAATCAGCACAGTCAAAGTTATTCATTGTTACAAAGATGTCCTGAGCTTTGATTGTGCGGTGATTTAAATCGTATGTCTGATAGCATTTTGAGCTTGATACACTCTTATACCAAACATCAGAATCATTCATTATTCTTGTCAAATTGTTAAAGTTCGATTCTTTAATGTTTATTTCATTACTATAATCCGTTAAAACACTTCCAACGATCATCCCTTTTTTATATTCATTTGCGTAAAGGATAAATAGGCTTAACAACTCCTTTTTAGAATTAGTTGTGATCAGATATTGGTCTTCGAAAGAAGATTCAATCTTTTTCCAGTTTTGTTCAAAATTCTTGTTTATGATAGCGTCATGAAGAGCTTTCTTGAAACCTGTATCTTTCATAACTCCTATCATTTTCTTATTCACTGTTTTTTCATTGAAATCGATAGATCCACAACTACCAAAATCAACTTTTGATATTGTTGAGTATCCATCGATATTTTTCATTGAGATCGCAATCTGTCTATTATCTCTACTTTCAATGCCTTTAAAATATGTAGAATTTTTCTTACTATAAAAATCAAGAGCATCAGATTCAACCATTCTAGATTTATTAAATCTTAAATCTGCTACACTACTTTTCACAGAATTCGTTAAACATACATTTATCTTGTTTATTGCTTCAACGTCAAATAAAGCTTCTTTTGAAGCATAATCTTCATAAGTAACACTATCTTGTTTATGTTCTTTTAAAAATGCTGAGTAAACCACGTTTGCAAACAAGTTATTCATTCTCTGTAATGCTTTATTTCTCTCAATTTCATAGATATTTGTTGTGGTTAACATTTTCAGTAACAAGATAGACAATGCGAAAAATCCAACACTTCTAGATACGTTGAACGCTGTCATTTGAGATCTTACGTTGAGCTGTTTCATTATTGCATAAAGAAAAATAATCAATATCAGTCCATTAATCAAAACACTGTCTTTAAAGAACACTTTTAATTCTGAAAGTTTATCACTTTTGACCAATTGTTTTTTAATAATTAGATTTTTATTATTAGCTTTGCTTTGATCGATAAATTCATTCTCTACATAAGTATCATATCTCAGATTCTTATTATCGTAGACTTGAATGTAATCACTCATTCGGTCAAGAGATTTGCAGTTAACAGGATTGTAAATCGTGTAATCTTCCAAACTTTTTAAGCAATTGTTGTCTTTTGGTTCTTCAATCTGGCAACCCATTACAAAAACCGACAAAAATAATGGAATGTATTTTAAAATATTCATTTGAATTCCTTGTTATATAATTATTTATATAGCATACAAAAACAACAATTCAAGAAAGCGTGATTATTTTTAAAAATAACAGGTTTACTAACGTGTTTTTTAATAGGAATTACAGATTAAAATATTAGAGATTTTTTCTATTTTTTAATGGATATAAGTTTGGAGGGATTAGTAAAACAAAAAGAAGCTTTTAAGCTTCCCTTTTGTTCACAATTTAGATTCTTCTTTTCATTACTTTTTGTTTGTCTGGTTCATTCTTTACAACCTTCTCTTTATCAATCTCTGTTGATTCATTGATTACAAGGCTTTTAAGCTGCTTATGGTCTTCGATATTGGAATGATATAAGTCTAAAAGCTCAGTTGTGTAGACCCATTCAGACGTATAATAATCTCTATTGTCTATTATTAAATAATGATTTTCAGGTAAATTACGATCCATTTCTTCTAACTGGAATAACTCATAATCAGCAGAATTTTCGTTGACATTAACTTCTTTTATTTTAATGTCTTTTGAAGAAATAGCTTCAAAACCTTCTGAGTTATTTACCCCATTAACTATAAAACATTTCAGCTCTTTGATATTCATAAAATCATCATTATCGAAATCATCGCTTTCAGTGAAAAAATATTTAAAACAATGATCTTCATAAATCGCATTTAAAGTGAAATTATATTCATTTTCTCCAACTTCAATAGACATGTCTTTTTGAAGAAACGGTGCAAAATCCAATGATTCAAGAACTTTTACTTTGTCTTTATTATATAAATCTTCTAATTTGTGCCAATTTTTAGACCCTTCAAGTGATACAGGGATAGAAGATAGACTTTGGTCTTGAACTGGTTCTCCCCTGTGATCAAAACCAATTTTAGCCACTAAACTATCTTTAATACAATTATCTACTTCTTCGTGATTAGAATGTAAAAACAAACTATATTTTTCTTCGTCTTCAAGATCTGAGTCAAAGCCGTATGTTTCAACATATTCACTATTATCACATACAATCTCGTCAAACCATTCTGTATGAAAATCCTTTTCTTTTTTCATAGTTCCAAAATCAAGAAACACTTTTTCTATATCCATTTAAATCTCCTTTTTTATTACATTTAACCATATACATATAATGTGTCAATGTAAATTGTAAAATAAATTACTTATTTTTGTAATTTATTTTATTTGTTAGATTTACGAAGTAAAAAAACAAAACAGTCACAAAAACAATTCACTCTCCAATCGTTACTTTCACATAATAAATGTTCACTAAGTAATGTAAATAATATAAACGCCACCATTAATGTTCAGTTGTGTTTTTTGATTGTTATTTTAGAAATGGTAATTTATTTATGTAAGTGCATAAATAAAGGAGTATCTATGACTAAGCAAAAAAACAAAAACATTTCGAAAAAACAACAAGATTATTTTGACAAGTTAACACAAGATAGTGCAAACGCTGTTGCTGCATATATTGAAAGTGGGAATAAAGTAAAGTTTGAGAAGTATACGGTTGACACTCAAATTTTTGGAATAGCTCAAAACGCATCAGGAAGGAAATATAACGGTAACAACGCTTTAAACTTAACTTTAGCTCAACTGAATAATCAATATGCATATAATGTCTACATGACCAAAAATCAGATACAAGAAGAAATCATTGAACCTCTCAAACTAGACCAAGATAAAATAGAAAAGATTAAATTAGATTATCCAAAATTCAATCCAGATTTCTGGATTCCAAAAGGTTCTAAATTTGACGTAGCGAGTTTCAGTAAGTTCAAATTCTACGATAAAGATTCAAACGAGATCTTTAATAAAGAAAAAATAAAAGAGTTACAAAAATTAGACGATCTTACTTTAAAAGTAAAAGGATTTGAGAAACGTTTTGCAGGAAAACAAAATTATCAAGTTTTTAATATTTCTCAGATTCATCATTTAATGACTAATAATACGATTAAAACTCTGTCTAGAAAGCATAAAGATATAATGAATTATGAAAAAGCACGAAAAGGTGATGTGATGTCAGAGGAAGGTATAAATCTTAAATACAAGTTAATCAAAGCTACCCATAGACAAGCAATGATTGTAGAGCAAGGTATTAGCGTCAATCAAGTTGAAAAAGCCCCTGCGTTTTTCGCTCCAAGCGATTTCTCTATAAACGTGCCTAAGAATATTAAATACAAATCTGACTATCACGCACTTTCTACTGAAACGCACGAATTACAGCATAGCATTGGCTTTAAAACAGGTCGAGACCTTAGCGGCATGAGTGGTTCAGTAGCTTTCTCAAAAGAAGAAGTTACAACTGAGCTTGCAACTATGGCTATCTTGGCAAATTACAATATCAAAGGTGAAAGCTTACAAAGTGAGTCATACATTTCTGGATGGGCGAAAGATAATCCACAAGAAGTAATGAAATGCGTGTCAGCTTCTTCGAAAGGCGTAAAAGACTTTCTCGATAATGTTTCTAATTACAAAAAGAAGTTCGATTATGTTAATGATCTCGATGAACAATGTTTGTTGAGCTTCAATACCGATATCAAAACCATTTCTGACGATTTTGAAGAGTTTAAACAATTTGTTGACACTCCAATAGTAGGTTACAAAAATAACGAACACGGCACTGTTTTTGTAGTTGAGAAAGGCAATGTCGAGTTAGAGAAAGAACTATCTTTGATTCTTAAAGATAAATTGAGTGAGTATAGTATCAAGACCCAAAAACAAGAACAGAAAGACCTTTTGGAATTAGAACCTGTTAGTTTAGATCTTGAAGATAAAAAATTGGAAGTTAAAAAAACTAAGAAATCTCAACGTAAGCTTAAAGTCTAAAAAAACCACTCATTCCCAACTGTTGATTTATTATAATAATATGCTTATATGTAATCAACGGAGGTTTTAATTATGAAAAAATTATTATTGATTGGATTGAGCGTTTTCAGTATAAATGCTTTTTCTTCAACAAATTTACAAGTAAAAGAAGGTGTCTGGTATTTTTCAGAAGTTTATGAAGGAAACATTTATACAAAATGTTTTACTGGATATCCGAATAACCCTTTTGAAAACAAAACACAAAATTATTATAGTTTTCAAAAAAGGAATTATCACGGACTAAGTAATTCAGATATTGCACTTTGCAAACAAACAATAGCTTGTAACAAAAGCACAACGTCAAAAGAATGCAAAGGTTACTAAGAAAAAACACAATAGAGATATTGTGTTTCTCTTTTTTTGTTTTTATATTTCAAGAAAATCAACAATTTTTTGATAGTGAGGTTCAATACAAAAACTCAATTGAAATTCCTCATTTGAATCTTCGATAATTCTATCAAAAAATTTATCTAATACCCTAATTGATAGTTTTCTTCCGTCAAATTCGAAAAAGCTTTTAGCCATCATAGCTTTTGAAAAATCTGGTAAATTGATAATCAATTGATTATCAAAAACCTTTTTTTGATGCTGATACTCTGTTTCTAATATCACTAAATCATTAAGATTAAGTCGTTCAAATTCTTTACTAGAATATTGTTCTAAAACTTTTTAGACTCGTCTCTAATATCTTCGATTCCATACTTCATAGCAAATAATCCCTTAATTCAAATATCTTGCTTCGATGACTTGTAATGTTCCAAAACTTCATAACCTTTAACTATTTCGATATGTTTATAATCGAAAATATACTTGATAGTAGGATAGCTGCACAAATATTCAAATAGTGATTCTGTGTCTTCAAACGACTTGAACCTTTCAGGATAAAGATTGGCTATAAAATCAATATTAATCTCTAAAAGGTGTTCGAATCCTCTAATATTAACACCTTCTAACAAATCCTGATCGGCTTGCAATGCTGTATTTACTTGTGATTTTACAGGGTTGAACACTTCGACAACTTCTGTTCTATAAAAATAATCAGATCCAAAATTAGAGATAAGCTGTTCTAAAAGATAATCAACAAATGTTTTAGAATCGCTTTCTTCAACATTGTTCGAATAATATCTCTTTGAAACATTTTCTGAATTGAGTTCAGAAGCTATATCAATCGAGTTTTTTACAGCTTTGTAATGTCCAGATCTATAAATACTATAATGTGTAACAGCCATGTTTAATCCCCTTCTAACATACATTAATTTTAACATAAAAGGATTTATGTATCAGCATAAAAAAAGACCAACATTAAAAATGTTGATCTTTTTATTTAGATTTCGACAATCTCATTTGAGAAAGCATAATCAATTTTCCCTTTTCGTTTAAACTTATGTATTTCGATAACCTCAATAGATTTGATTATCATTTCTTGAAAGCTTAAATTGTTCTCCTTCCAGTTTTTCTTTACGTGATCCTCACGGATTTCTTTTAATGTCATTTATCACCTTTTTATCGGTGCTCTTTTATTTATTTATTTTTTCATAGCTTTTCCTTTAATAGTTCAATTTAATAGATATAAGAGCGAGTTAACGCAAACAACTATAATGATTTAATTTCAAAAAGTCAATATATTTTCATTGAAATACTTGACTTTTATTTATTTTTTGTTTCTTTTAAAAATCAATAAATTAATTATCTGAGTATATTAATCAACATAGTGCAAAATATAATTTTCTTTTACTTCTGCGATATATTTAATTAAATCATTATTTGAAACAACTTCTGTTTTACCCTGTAAAGATAATCGAACAGTCTGAATGAGTTGAATCATTAAACCGTCAGCCAAGTTTTTTGACAAACTATTTGTATTTATTTTAATTGAGTTGAACATTAAATCTGATGCGAACTCATCTTGATAAGCAAATGTTCTTATTTTATTGTCAACCATACAAACAATAACAAACTTATGGTATTTGGTTGAACAAACTTCTAACCAACGGATTTTAGTTTTTAAATAAGAGTTTATTTCTTTTCGTGCTTCCAACACCTCTTCAAAATTGGGCGATTTAAGTAATTTATTTAATGTGGGAATCTCAACTTTTGTTTCTTTTGGTTTTGCACTTCGTAACTCTCTTTCGAGATCTGCAATTTCAATCGCTAATTGAGCCAAACGTTTATCGTTCTCCCCTATCTGGTCTAAGACAAATGATCCGTCTAAACCTTGGTTTATAGCAGAGTTAAACGTTTTAGATAATCCCGTTGCTTTCAACTTCGCTTTATCTTGTTCTTTCAAGGCATTGCTTAACTTTCCTGACAACAATGAATACTCATCATTCAAAGCTTCGCTCAAATCACTTACAATCGATTCTATGTCTATGTGTCGAGCATACTTCAAAAATTGCTGTTCAAACGTCTTGTAATTGATATTCTCTGCTTCGCAACCATCATTCAAGATAGAACGTTCACAACGCAGATACTCAAAATAATCGTCAACCTTTTTGACGTTCTTCTTTTTCGTTGACTTAAAGACCATTTGACCACCACAACTACATTTCATTAGTTGCGAAAACAAATGTGTCTTATCTTTACCCTCTGATCTTGTTTCACTGCTTTTGTTTTCTTCAAGCATTTTCATAGCCAAACGAAATTTATCTTCACTCACAACAGAAGGATAATAGTCGTGAAGCTTATCAGTGGCGATCTGCTTAACCTGTTCTGTTTTGAACTGGTTTTTCTCTTCATCAAAAAAATCAACGCTTCTACGCTGATTAAGGAACGTATGACCAATAACATGCTCATTTTTGAAAAGGTTATGAATTGAGAAGATATGCCATTTTTTTGCTTTTCGATAATTGCCTTTTTGAAACGTATCAACACCACTATCATTTAACTGCTTACAGATCTTGGTATGACCTAAGCCAGCAATTTTCATATCAAAAATTTTGTTGATTACCTTAGCTTTATCTTCATCGATAGAGAATTGATACAAAGCTTCAAGCTTTTCGTTACCGTCAGCAGCTACATACTTATAAATAACTTCTTCACTTTTGATCCATGTTGGACAGTAAGCTTTGATTCCTATGTGCTTGTGTTTACCCTTTTGACTTGGCGAGTTGTAAAGATACTCGATAACGTCTCTTTTACGCTGATAAGCGTCTAAAACATACTTACTCTTAACTTCACTTTCGTAATGAGCAGAACACATATGGATAATTGACAGAATCATCTTATCCATATCAGTGTCTTTTCTTGTGTAAACACAATCGTCAATCGTGGTTACGATATTAAAACCTTGATTCAATATCTCTTGAAAGTGCTTCTGTGCCTCATCGGGCGACATACGACTGAATCGGTCGAAGTTGTGAAAAGTGATATAGACATTTTGACGCTCTTCCGCAGAAATTTTTTGAAGTAGCGAAAGCATTGTAAACATCTGACCTTTCTCAAATGTTTTAGCGACACCACCTTGCAGCGCATAACCAGAAACACCTTTGTCAGCAAATATTAGGTCATCATTAATAAACAAATCGTTTTGAATTGCATATCGCTTTGCTTCACCAATCTGACGTTCTAAGGATTTACGACCAATTTCAGCTTGTTGCTCAGACGAAAAACGAGCGTAAGGAATACAGATCCCTTTGTATAACGTTTTGTCAAAGCTAATATCAATCATAATTCGATCCCCAAGTTATTATAGTAAAGCTCTTTTGCTTGCTTTAAATCATTTAACATATCTAATCGAGAAACCGCACCACGCTCACCTTTCAATGATTCACGGATTATTTTTAAATAATTGACGAACAAAAACTTTGATTGCGTTGCATTCAAACCTTTAAAATTTACTTTTATTGAATTAAACATCAGATCCGAAGCGAAATTATCAGAATATGCATACGTTCTAATTATGTTATCTCCAAAACATACAATAACGAATCTTTGATAGTCATTTGAACAAACTTCCATATGTTCGATATGAGAAGAAAGAAAGTCGTTTATCTTCTTTCTCATTTTAATTTTCGTATCCATATCAGCCTTTTTTAAATCTTTCGAATAGGCTTGCATATCGATAATCTCATCGACTGTATTCTGTTTTGATAGTTCTAACTTTTTAATGTGTAGTCCAAGATCTTCAATTTTTGACTTGACTTCTTTTTGTTGTTCATCATTTTGAGAGATTGAATTTAATACAAACGTAGCATCCATACCTTTTTCAATCGCAGAGTTAAACGTTTTTTCAAGACCTTGTTTAGTCAATTTAAGCTTGTTAAATACTGTTTCACTTTCTGAAATCTGCATTTCAATTGATTGAATTTTATTATCTACTGAACCTGCACCAATCGCACAGATCAAACGAAAATCTAAATGATTAACAAACCTGAAAAACGACTCTTCAAGCTCTGTATAATTAATACCAGAACAATTACACTTGTTTTTAAACTGTGCATTCAAACAACGTAAATACTCTTTGATACGTTCGTGATTTTTGAATTTCTTAACAGTTCTATGGTATTGCAATGAACCGCCACAAGAACAAACCATGATTCGAGCAAAAATATTGGTTCGCTCTCCAATTCTACCAATCGGTTTGGGTTTTGATTTTTTCTTCAACTGAACGTTATTCGCTCTGATAAACATATCTTCTGTAACAGCAGCAGGATAGTAGTTGTGAAGCTTTCCAGTCGAATCAACAGGGATTTTTCGCTTTTTAAAAGTCTTAGATTCTTCACAAAGAAACTCTTCTTCTTTGTAAGATTTGAGAACGAGATGACCCAACACTTTCTCATTCACAAGAATGTTTTGTATTGCATAACCATGCCAGTGTTTAGCTTCTTTGAACTTGCCCTGATCGAATACGGGTATCCCTTCTTCGTTCAACCTTTGACTGATTCGTGTATGACCCAAACCGCTTAATCTCAACTCAAAGATATACTGAACTATTTTTGCTTTCTCTTCGTGAAGAGAGAAACGCTTAAAAGTATCAACCTTTTTCAACCCATTCTGATCAACATATTCGTAAGTAATGTTCTCTTGTTTAATCCAACGAGGGATTGAAGGTTGAACTACGCCAATGTGTTTGTGCTTACCTTTTTGTGAAGGATGATTGTAGAGATAATCAACAATCTCTTTCTTACGTGCTAACGCATCTTTGACATAGATACTTTTTACTTCGCTTTCTTGCCAAGCCGTAGTCATTTTAATGATACTGATAATCATACTACTCAGGCTTTTGTTATTGCGAGTATAGAGCTGATTATCGATAGTAGTGATAATGTTAAAGCCCTTTTGTAAAATCAGATTGAAATAGGCTTGTGCATCGTCAGGTGACATACGACTAAAACGGTCGAAGTTGTGAAAAGTGATAAAAACAAACTGCCTTTCTTCGGCAGGAACATCATCGAGCATAGCAAGCATAACTTGCATCTGACCTTTCTTAAAAGCCTTTGCAAGATTGCCACTTAGAGATCGACCAGATACACCTTTATCAGCGAAAATCAGGTCTTCATTGATAAATAGATTATTCTGATCTGCGTATCTTCTTGCTTCGCCTAATTGACGTTCAAAGGATTTTTTACCGACCTTTGATTGGCTCTTTGTCGAGAATCGAGCATAAGGGATACAGATCCCTTTGTATAAATTCTTGTCGAATGAAAACATCAATAATCCCTTGTTCTACCTTGCTTTGATGACGATAAACACAGCTTAACACAACCATTTCTATGTATCATAATAATGGTTTCGTAATATGGTGCATATCTAAAGACATCAAGATCTCAAACTTAGATGATGACAAAATTCCAGGGGTAACCTGTCATATAGCCTCTGTTGAAGCAGATTTCAGTCTTGCTGACCCAAGTGATAGTTCTATTTCTTGTCGTCAAACTGGTGACATAACCCCTGAGATGATTGCAAGTATCGACAAAAGTAAATCTGGTGAGATTGTATTTAAGCAATCGAAAAGTATTTTCTTCAAATCAATGAAAGTAAGACGTATCTACGATAAAGATAACCAAACCCTACTCTACTTGTCTTACACGACTAAAGAGACAGAAGGCAGTTTCAAGCATAGTTTATCTACCGTGCCACTGTGGGGAACTAAGGCTTATGTAGAGCCTGAAATGAGCACTAAATAATCTAGCTAATATATTAAAAATACTGGATAACAGACTTCTTTGTTATCCAGCTATTCTATATTCTTCTATTTGTCCCAATGCATTTTCAGAATCGTAATTTCAACCCGTCTATTACATTTACGACCAAGAAGCGTTCTATTATCACAAAGCGGTAAATACTCTCCAAATCCACGAGAATACAACTGGCTCGGGTGAACTTTATTAGCTAATAAATAGCGACGAACCTCATTAGAGCGTAACTCTGAAAGATTTTGGTTTTTGACTGAATTTCCCGTTGCATCAGTATGTCCATCCAATACGAGTGCTAGCTCTGGTTTACTAGCTACGATTGAAATAATTTTATTCAGCAGTGATTTTGCTGACGGTGTTAAATTTGATTTTGCTGTTGAAAAATACACTTTTTCTTGAATTGTAATGATCAATTGCTCATTGTTTGTTTGATGATAAGTGATTCCCATTTTAGATAACTCAGTAGCAACCTTTCTCATATCATCATCTTTCAGCTCACCATTAGGCCCAGTTAAATCGTGAGTAACTTCACCATTTGTTACCTGTTCTGGTGATTCTTTATACTCATCCTCAAATGTGGGATGTGGAGCGTCATTTTTAGTTTTTGGTGCTGTGTCTAATAAGTTGGTACCTTGTGATGCGCAACCTACCAATAATAATGAAACACAAAATAATAAAATTCTAAGCATGTATTAATCCAATTAATGTTATTCCTATTTCATTTTAGCGGCATTCTTCCCTATTCCTTTAAAAAAACGGTGAGTTTGTGACGCTAATTCCTACTTTTTAGCCAAAATTAAACTAATTCAGTGCTATTTTCTCTTACTGTTATGAATAGATTTGACATTTCATGTGGTCTGGTTACCATTTCCCTTTTATATGACGAGAAATTCCCATGTCTGAAGTTGAAAATACACCAAAAGAAGCTATCGACCTAGCAACTATCTCTCCTGAGCTTAAAAAAGTAATTGAGTTTGAAAGCGTTCCTGAAGAAATGTGGCACATGCTTGTTTCTGTTCATGAAGTAGCTGAAATCGCTGTACGTGAGTCTTGGGATGAAATGCCAGCAAGTGCTCAAAAAGTATTAGATAACTTTGAGCAATTCCACGCATTGGTTTCGTTAAGCCAAAGCTATGCGGGTTATGATTTCATGGCTGAGTTCGAAACTATCGAACTTCCTGAAAATATGGATGATGATGCAAAAGCAGAGTACCGTTCTCAGCTGCTTGATCAAGTTCTTCATAACTGTGTTAAAGATCTAACTAAGCAAATTAAAAAAGCACGTCGTGATCCAATCATGAAGCGTGAGCTTGCTGAAATCTTTAAAAAATAATTGATTAGAAAGTAGGTAACTAATTGTTTAATCAATTTAGTTACCTCTTTTTTCGAGGAGCAATTATGGCTCGTACTGTTCGTTATACTTACAAATCAGAAACGAAAGAGATCGCTTTCTCATTTCGTGAATTTCACGGCCCATTTGAGGCTGCTGCTGCTGCTGAAGGCATTGATATCTCTAAATTTGATACAATGCTAAAGCAAGTAGAAATGGCATCAAGTAATCCTGGTGCAGTAAAAGACTTTCGCCACAGCTACTTTGCTAAATTAGGTTTTTCTAAAGTTCGTTTTGTTAAAGATGATGAATAACTACATTATCTAATTTGCGTTAATCTACCTAGCATTGATGGATGATAAGACCATGTATGATCAAACATCGCCATTAATGCTGGATTTCCATATTTAGATAAACATACCGCATGAAATCGATTCTGTTGTTGCTTTAATTCTTCTATCATTACATCAATGTGCGTAGATTGCGTTGGTGCAATAAAATCAGATAATACAACCAAATCTGCATTTTTATATGTATCGCTATGCATTAGCTGAATTGACTGCTCTAAAACTGGCTCTAAATCTGTCCCACCATGAAATTTATACGATAAAAAATCAGCAACCTCTTTAAGGCCATCTTGTTTGGTTAGCTCATAAGTAATTTGTTGAGTTGAAAATAATATAACGTAACAATCTCGCTCTTCAGCCAATGCTATTTGCATTAAACCATAAGCTAAAGCTTTAGCACATTGCTCTGGAAAGCCACTCATTGAGCCTGATGCATCAACACAGACCACAAATGGCCCTTTTTCTATCAGTGCGTCATTTGCAACTCTTGATTGTGTCGTCACCTTTCTAAGCTTTCTATCTGCCCCTTGCATTCGGTAGTTCATTAAACGTTTATCGACTAAGTGCTGATAAAAGATAACTTCTAACTCAGGGTGAGATAAAAAAAGTGTTTCATTGGGCAGTAAACGGCTAAGATCATTACTTTCATGTACACCAACAATATCATCAGTGACAAAGTCGCTCTTCTCTTCCACCACTTTCACTTCTTCTGCCATAGCTCGTGAATTATTATGATCGTTTGATTCATTAGCCATTCGTCCCAGCTTTGAAGCGATTTCTTGTAGCCCTTTATTTTTTTTCAAAAACCGAGCATGAAGTTTCATTATATCGACATTTGACTTAGTCAGTTTTGCTGAAGCCATGTCCCATAGCTTGCCAACCTGAGCATAATCTCCCTCAGCAGTCACCGACTCCATTGTTTTCAAAGTTTCAATTCGTTGATATAAATCAGCAAGTAATTTTTCTTTATCTTCTTTTAATTCAGTTAATTGTGCTTGCCTAATCGCATCTGACAAGCTTTGATACCAGCGCTCACAAAAAAAGCGAGGAAACATAGGGTTCATAACACCTTTATTATTATGAACCAACTCTTTCGCTTCAATATAAAAAGAAGAGTGCCATTGCAATTTAACCAATATATCGTCTAATTGATGATAAAACTCACTTTCAGTCCAGTGTATGACATCTTGATATAGGGCCAGCTCTTCTTGTATTCGCTCAGTTTCACACACCTTTGTCATCTTGTGCTTAACCTTGCCTCGCCATTTTAAAATATGATTTTTAATGGTTGGCTTTATATTTGGGTTCGATTTTGCTGCGGTTAAAAATTGAGGTCGTGACAAAATCTCAGTAATTGAAGAGTCTATCATTCCTGACTCGGCAACCATCAAAACTAAATTTAATGCATCAGCACCTAACATAAATCTCCCACCGATTTAAATATGTTATTAGAGAACACCAATTCAAATAAATGTGTGACCACCGATTTACTTGAATTGGTATTAAATACTTGCGAAAATTAAGAGTAATAATCACTAAACTTCAACATTCTACGGCTTGAATTTTCAAACTGTGCTTTACATCCATCAATACGCTGAGCTAATAGCTGTAAACTATTCTCAATCACTGATGGTAAGTTTTCTTCAATAAAGTTATGTGGTAACGCTGCGTGAAATTGAGTTCTGCTTTTTCTCAATTGATGTTCTGCCTCATCCAACTTTTTCTTGTTCTGCTCAATTTTTTCTGACCATTTATCAAACTGAATAGTTGTTGGGTTATTATGACCGACCATGCCTACAAGAACAGAGCGATTTGCGATATCTTTGATTACTAATCTGGAGTCAGCATCTAATTCAAAGGTCAACATACAAAGGCTTGAGTTCTGATTAACGTATCCATACACCTCAGCTTTGCCTTCCTTCATCTGTTTTGCAATATCATCTGGGTTGATATAAACCCAACGGCTATCACCCTTCTCTGCTTCTGAGACTGACATATTAGATTGCAGCATAACCAGCTTAATCAATTGATGTGCTGAACCAACACTGTATCTTTTGCCTTTATTAAAATTAAACTCATAGCTTTCTTTTTTAAGTAATCGATTTCCACTTGCTTCAATATGAAACTCTATACTTTGATCTACCAATACTGAAGCTTCCATCTCGGCAATATCACTTTGGATCATTTCAATATTTAATGACACCTTTTTTTGATCAAAGGTTTTATCTGATGCAAAAGTACGAATACTTGATCTAACATGCTCTCGGTTCTCAGGAGTCGTCCATAAACAATCTTGCAATAAGAGCAGATCCATTGGGCTTATTTCATCGCGGCCACTAAAGAATGCTGATGCTTTTAGCAATTTCACAGATTTTTTCCAACGGCGATCTGAAACATACAAGCTATCATCATAAGAGACATTGTCTTTTTCAAGCATACTTTTTAACTCAAATAGCTTCTCAAAGACCTCTTCTGATAATGGGAGTCCATCTAATTCTTTTTGCCATTGATGATACTCTTTATCCGTAACAACTAATGAAGGGTCGACTTCCGTTTCTTGAATTGTCCCTGTCATCAACATTGACTTAAAATTATTTTTATCTTGAATTCGGTTTACAAATACACGGACTAACATACGGTCATAAAGTGCGTCTAATCCGCTATCTTCATCTGGTAACTCGTTTGATGCTGAAATCAATAATCGCATTGGTACAGGGAGGATTTCATTACCGTTCTTAAAGGTTTTTTCATTAACAACCGTTAAGAGTGTGTTCAAAATGGCAGGACCCGCTTTCCAAATCTCATCTAAAAATACAACTTGGGCATCAGGTAAATAACCATCTGTTAATCGTACATATTTTCCATTATCTTTTAGTTCTTGAATTGAAAGTGGCCCAAACACCTCTTCTGGTGTAGAGAATCGTGTCATTAAGTATTCAAAGTAACTACTGTGATCGAATGCTTTAATCAATCGTTTAGCGATTAAGCTTTTTGCGATACCTGGAGGTCCAAGTAAAAAAACACTTTCTCCAGAGAGTGCCGCAAGCAAACACAGTCGCATAGTGTCTTCTCTTTCATAAACTCCGTCTGATAACGCTGTGGTGAGCTTTTGTATACGTTCTGATAACAATGCTCGCTCTGCACTGGTTCGAATTAAGTTACCTTGCATTACATTTCCTTACACTTCAGATATCACATTTCTTTTGAGTATAATGTAATTTTAAATAAGGACATAATTAGATATGCATATAATTGGTTGATAAATAACCACTCCATCTACTCCATTAGTCGTAATTTGCTATTTTCACGCTTTTTCTACGTGCTAAGACTTATAGTTACTCTCTATCATTTTTATAATATTTGAGTGTATGAACAGAAAAAAATCGATTTTATTTGGTTTAGTCGGTGGTGCAGGATTCGTCGTTGATGTCACAGCAATGGCCGTATTGTCACAATGGTTACCAATGCCATCTGCGCGTGCTGGAGCTTTCTGGGTAGCCGCCTCCTCTAATTGGTGGCTCAATCGACAACTCACATTTAAAAAACAACAAAATCAAAGCAAAGTAAATGAGTGGCTAAAGTTCTTACTATCTTCATGTTTTGGGTTTATCCCTAACTGGGGTTGTTACGCTCTACTTATTCCAAAATTAAATCTTTTTATTTCTCTAATTGAAAATATTGGATTAACTCACACCTTCTTTGCATCTAGCCTCCCTTACCTGCTTATGATCCCTGGTATTTTATTTGGTATGGCGATCAATTTTACCTTGGCTGATAAATGGGTTTTTAAACGCACAATTTCATAATTATTTCATTGTATTTTAAACATTTAAAAACCCCGACTTAGTATGACTAAATCGGGGTTTTTATGTGCTTAAATTAAACTATCTATTATTCACATAATAATAACCTTCTTTTTTTCGACTGAGCGATTGCTTTGCAACCATCAATCGCTATTGTGTTATTCGTTTTGATAACCACATAACTTGGTGACGTTATCTCTTTTTCTGTTTTAATCTGCTTAGCCAAACCAGCAGAATAAAACTGACCTGAAAATGGACGTTTCCCTAAGTAATATAATGGTAATTCTTGATGATTCAATCTGCCCTTCCATGTTTCAAGAAGATCTTTTTCTGCTTGTTTACTGGTTAAGTTATTAGCTAATAAAATAGAAACAATAACTAAGATTACAGAAATACTTAATCCACATATTTTGATTAACTTAAACTGCTTTTCGCTATCAATATTAATATTTAATGCGATTAACATAGCCATTGCCGGTATTGTCGGCATGGTGTAACTCGCTAAAATGTTGCCTGACATTGTAAATAGAATAAGTGGAGCGAACATCCAGCACCACAAAAAGCTTTTAAACGATAATGGTGCTGCTGTTAGTACCTCACCTTTACGTAACCCTTTAATAGTCTGCCAAATTAATAATGGTGACCAAGGCAGAGCTGCTCCCAACCAAAAAATCCAAATCATACCCCGTACTTCTTTATGGGCCGAACCGTATAAGTCCCCTTCCCAACCGCTAACCACAAACCGCTTAAAATGCTCTCCAATAATAAAGTAATCTAAAAATCCTGGTGTTTTCAGTTCGGCCGCTATGTACCAAGGTGCAGATAAAGCAAAAAACAGCCCTAATGAACTTACCCATGGAAAGCTCAATAACAAGCGCCATTGATTATTAAATACAAGCCAACCAAATAAAGATATCCCAACAAGCACTAAAGTTAATGGCCCTTTAGATAACATTCCAATAGACATCGCAAAAGCAAAGAGAAGAGCCCATCTATAGGCCTCTTTACTTTTTATTTCACTTTGAGAAAAATTCCAAAATGACATCATTCCAAGAGTAATTGCTAATGTTAGTGCAGTGTCTGTCATCACAGAACCACCAACAACAATAAAAACAACACTCGTTGCTGTAATTCCGACAGTAAGTGCTGCAAGTGCTGTATTTTTTAATACTGTTTTAGTAAACCAGAAACTCAATAGCAATATAACGACTGTAAGCAAGAGGTGTGGCAGCCGTACTGCAAATTCATTAACACCAAAAATCTCGATTCCAACGGCACTAATCCAAGTAAAAATGGGTGGTTTTCCCCAAAACGGAACATTGTAATCAAACATAGGAGTGATCCAATCTCCCGTTTCAGCCATAATACGTGCCATTTCCCCATATCTTGCCTCAGTTGTGTCCATCAATGGAAATGAAAACAGAGAAATTAATCTTACTAGTACCACACACCCTGCAAGGAGTAGTGCCATATTAACCCAAGGTAACCGACCTTTATTCTCAGTATTATCTTTCATTATCCTAACCTTTGCTCTGATTCAGTAACACCATCACATGAACTGGCGTTGTTTTTATCCATTATTAAATACAATGGACGTCCTTTTGCTTCAATAAATAACCGACCTACATATTCTCCCATTAAACCAATTGAAAGCAGTTGAACACCACCTAACAATAAAATCACAGTGATTAATGTCGGATAGCCAGCGACTGCCTCACCGAATAAAATGGTTTTAAATAACACAAATATCATCATGGCAATCGCTGCTGCAGACGTCGCTAATCCTGCAACTGTCGCTATACGTAATGGTTTAGTACTGAATGAGGTTATCCCTTCAAAAGCCAAATGAACTAATTTGGTATAGTTCCATTTAGTTTCTCCTGCAATTCTTGGGTCTCTATTGAACTCTAATGTTGTACGACGAAAACCCGGCCACGCAAATAGCCCTTTCATGAAGCGTGTTTTTTCTGGTAGCAAGTTAATCTGTTCAACCACTTTACGATCTAACAATCGAAAATCACCTACATTTTCAGGGATTTGCAAATCAGATAAGTGATTAATTACTTTATAAAACAAAGAGGCAGTAAAGATTTTAAACCAACTTTCACCATCACGACTTTTACGTTTCATATCAACAACATCATAGCCTTTACGCCACTCAACTAACATTTCTGGAATTAATTCAGGTGGGTCTTGTAGATCTGCATCTAACAAGATAACGGCATCTCCTTTAGCTTCGACTAACCCTGCACTCATTGCTGCTTCTTTGCCAAAGTTTCTTGATAAATTAATCGTAACAATGCTGATATTTGACGAAGGGGAACGCAATGTAAATAATTGTTGCCAAGAATCATCATTACTGCCGTCATTAATATATATAATTTCGGAGGTTTCATTCATAGCTGTTAGTACAGAGCATACTCTTGAGTGACACTCGGCAATTGATTCACTCTCGTTATAAACAGGAATAATAATTGACAATGTAGCTTCTCCAGAAAAAGACTCTTTGGTTGGAGATGAACCTGAAATACTTGATTCTGTTATTAAAGTTAGTGCTGGCATAATCGTTAAGCTCTTTTAACAAGGACCTAGTAATAATACTGTCAGTTATGTGTAAAAGATGTTGTCGACATTATTTTCACATATGTTGATGTCATGTTATTGTCTATATCAAACAAAAATAACAAGGAATTAGTATGATTGATTTTCGCTCAGATACAGTAACCAGACCCACTCAAGCCATGCGAGATGCAATGAGTCAAGCACTGGTTGGGGATGATGTTTATGGTGACGACCCAACCGTAAATGAATTAGAAGCCTGGGCTGCCGAACGACACGACTTTGAAGCTGCACTTTTTACCTCATCAGGTACTCAAGCAAATCTATTAGGGCTGATGGCACATTGTGAACGCGGCGATGAATATTTATGTGGTCAGCAAGCGCATAATTACAAATACGAAGCAGGTGGTGCTGCCGTTCTAGGGTCAATTCAACCTCAACCCGTTGAAAATAAGCCTGATGGTAGCTTGTGCTTTAAGAAGCTTGAAGCTGCTATTAAACCAGATGATTTCCATTTTGCACAAACAAAGCTACTTAGTTTAGAGAATACTATTAATGGTAAGGTCCTCCCTCTTAGCTATTTAGCTGAAGCTCGTGAATTTGTTAATAAACATAATCTACAACTTCATCTTGATGGGGCTCGAGTATATAACGCTTCAGTTGCCTTAAACGTTGACATTAAAGAGATTGCACAGCATTTTGATAGCATGACTATTTGTTTATCTAAAGGATTGTCCGCGCCAGTTGGTTCGTTATTATTAGGAAGCAAAGAGTTCATAAAAAAAGCACGACGTATTAGAAAAATGCTCGGTGGTGGTATGCGTCAAGCGGGTATTTTGGCTGCTGCTGGTAAGCTTGCTTTAACAGAACAGGTATCTCAACTTGCAGTTGATCATGACAATGCAAAGTACCTAGCAGAGCAACTTAACACAGTGAATGGTTTTTCTGTCAATGTTGAACATATTCAAACTAATATCGTCTTTGCAAAACTAGATTCTGAAATTAATATTAAGGATATTGAGCAGAAAGCAATACAGCAAAATATTCTACTTTCTGCTGGAAACCCTATTCGTTTTGTTACTCACAAAGACATTTCAAAACAAGATATTGATACTTTGATTGGTTTTTTAAAGCAATTATCAGCTTATTAAAGCCCTGCCCTGCAATGTAATATTCTGATGAAAAAAAGAGCAGTTCAATAATCTGCTCTTTTATCATAAAACTAAAATATTAAATTATACCAAAGCAACAAATTAGTCTTACCCTTCAATGACCTTCATCAATAGAGAACCATCGTACATAGCTTGCTTAACTAAAGCGGCACCTGGCATTGTTGCTTGTGTATAGAAACGACTTTCAGCTAATTGAGTATCTTTTGCATACAAAGGCAATACCTGACTTTGAATCGCATCCATGATCACTGGGTACAAAATTGCCTTTGAAAGGTTGATTTCACCACCAATTAAAATAATCTCAGGATTAAACAAATTCACCATAATCGCAATCGCCTCTCCAAGATTGTGCCCAAGTTCAGTAATAACTTGTTTTGCTAACACATCTCCCTCATTTGCGGCAATACAAATATTTTCTACGGTGATTTCTTTATCTTTCAATAGAGTTTGATGCCCATCATCTATGAGTTTTTTAACTTGTTCTCTAAGGGACTTAGCACTAGCTACCGTTTCAAGGCAACCAGAATTGCCACAATGACATCGAGCCCCCAACTTATTAATTCTGATGTGCCCCATTTCTCCAATATTGCCTGTTCGCCCCTGAAGAACTTCGCCATTCATAATTATACCAGCCCCAACGCCATGATGGATTGAGACAAGGATTGAATTATCATAATCTTGTGAATTACCAAATAATTTCTCAGCTAATGCCCAACTACGTGTGTCATTACCTACAAATACAGGCAACCCAGTTGCTTCATAAATTTTAGAACCAAGTGGTAAGTTATCAACATTATAATGCGGCATTTGAATAACAAGACCTTCTGATGAAATCACTAAACCTGGCAATGAAATTGCGATACTTGTTATTCGTCCCAAGACCCGAGAATGTTTTTGAAAAAAGAGTTCGATCTCAGCCAATAATTTAACTAATAATTCGTCTTGCTCGATTTCTAAAACGGTTTGCCTTTCTTCAATAAGCTGTTTACCACTTAAACTATGTAAAGCTATAGTGAGATAACCTCGCCCAAGGCGCAAAGATAAAAACTGCCAACCTTCATTATCAACTTTTAAGCCAATTGCAGGTCGACCACGACTATTTACTTCTTGTACTTGCATTTCTTTGATAAGGTGTGCATCAAGCAGCTCACGTGTAATTTTAGTTATACTAGCGGGAGCCAAATTACTTTTTTTAGAAAGGTCGATTCGAGAGATAGGGCCAAGTTGATCAATTAATTGATAAACCCGTCCAGCATTAACTTGTTTTACATGATCAATGTGTCCGGGTTGTGCCACGTACATGTGTCTCTCCAGTATATAAATTACGTTAAAATTCATTTTTTTACTTTGCGAACAAATTGTGAAGCTTGAGTATTAACCTACGTGATATCCATCACGAAGATTATGAAATATTTACTGAAAATGCGACTTTAACACGAATTCCGTCAACAAAACTTTGTAGTTTTTTATTTGAGTAAAATAATTATGTCAGCGTCATCATTTAAAATTAATGAGTTATTTGAAACCATTCAAGGTGAAGGTACTTTTACGGGTGTTCCTTCTATATTTTTACGCTTACAAGGCTGCCCTGTTGGTTGTTCTTGGTGCGATACAAAGCAAACTTGGGAGGTTGAATTAACGGATCAAACCGATTTAGCGACTATTTTATCAAAAACAGAAGACGCACCAAGTTGGACAGAGCTTACATCAGCCCAAATTATTGAAATGCTTAAACAGCAAGGATATACAGCTAAACATATGGTGATTACTGGTGGCGAGCCATGCATATACGATCTCACCGCGCTAACTGAAGAATTAGAAGAACACGGTTATCGCTGCCAAATAGAAACCAGTGGTACTTACCCTATTTTAACCTCAGAAAATACATGGGTGACAGTCTCCCCAAAAATCAATATGAAAGGCAAACTTCCTGTCTTAGAAGAAGCCTTAATGCGCGCAAACGAAATCAAACATCCAGTAGGAACAACCAAAGATATAGAGCAACTTGAATCATTGATTGATGGGGTAAAACTTTTAGATGATGTCACTATTGCATTACAACCAATTAGCCAAAAACCACGTGCTACTGAGCTTTGTATTGAAACCTGCATTAAAAATAATTGGCGACTTTCTATACAAACGCACAAGTATTTAGCGATTGCGTAATGGTTTTTTACAATTTCCTTGTTTGAATCATGGAATTGTCATCATTCTCGATATATGTTTACGTGATCACAAAATAAACACAACTACATCCTTTTCGGAGATAATATGTCTAACAGACTACGTAGAACAAAAATTGTTACCACTCTTGGCCCTGCAACTGATCGTGATAATAACCTAGAAAAAATTATTGCCGCTGGCGCAAACGTTGTTCGTATGAACTTTTCACACGGTAGCCCAGAAGACCACATCAAACGAACTAAACAAGTACGTGAAATCGCGGCAAAGCTAGGAACTCACGTTGCTATTCTTGGTGACCTTCAAGGTCCAAAAATTCGTGTTTCTACTTTCAAAGACGGTAAAATCCAATTAGCTATTGGGGATAAATTCACACTAGATAGCGATTTACCTAAAGGCGAAGGCAATCAAGACTCTGTAGGTCTAGATTATAAAGAACTTCCACAAGATGTTGTTACTGGTGACGTTTTACTTCTTGATGATGGACGTGTTCAACTTAAAGTAACTTCTGTTGAAGGTAATAAAGTTCACACTGAAGTAACGGTTGCGGGTCCTTTATCAAACAATAAAGGGATTAACAAGCAAGGCGGCGGTCTTTCTGCTGATGCACTTACTGACAAAGACAAAGCGGATATCATCACTGCTGCTGCAATGAAAGTAGATTACCTAGCTGTTTCTTTCCCACGTAACGGCGAAGACATGAACTATGCTCGTCGTCTAGCTCGTGAAGCTGGCCTTGAAGCTAAATTAGTCGCTAAAGTTGAACGTGCTGAAACAGTAGCAACAGAAGAGGCAATGGATGACATTATCCTAGCTTCTGATGTGGTTATGGTTGCTCGTGGTGACCTAGGTGTTGAAATTGGCGATCCTGAACTAGTTGGTGTTCAAAAGCAACTTATCCGTCGTGCTCGTAGTCTTAACCGTACGGTTATTACAGCAACACAAATGATGGAGTCAATGATCACAAGCCCAATGCCAACTCGTGCTGAAGTTATGGACGTTGCTAACGCCGTACTTGATGGTTCGGATGCGGTAATGCTTTCTGCTGAAACGGCTGCTGGTGACTTCCCTGTTGAAACCGTAACATCAATGGCAAGTGTATGTATTGGTGCTGAAAAAGTACCAACAGTAAACGTATCTAACCACCGTTTAGACCGTCGTTTTACAACACCTGAAGAAACGATTGCAATGTCTACTATGTACGCAGCAAACCACATGGAAGGCATCACAGCAATGATCACTCTTACAGAGTCTGGTCGTACTCCACTAATGATGTCACGTCTAAGCTCTGGTTTACCAATCTTTGCTTTATCACGTAACGAAAGCACACTTAACCGTGCTGCTCTTTTCCGTGGTGTAACACCTGTTTTCTTTGATGAAAATGCTGATTCTGGCTTACCATCAACATATGCAGCTATCAATGCATTAAAAGAAAAAGGCTTATTATCTACGGGTGATCAAGTAATTATCACTCAAGGTGATGTAATGGATATCGTTGGTTCAACAAACTGTATGCGTATCATTACTGTTGAATAATTAATCAACATTAAAACCTAAAAGCCTCGTTAATCAATTTGATTTACGAGGCTTTTTTATATGCTTTACTTCTTATATTTACTCAGATTGGTATTATTTCTTAATAAGAATTACTCGACATTCATAAGGTCTAAGAACCAAATTAGACTGTGGCTTTTCTTCTTCCATATCTTCATAATTACTCAAGATATATTCTGCGTCTCTTCCCTCAACATCAAGGTTTAGCCCTACTTCATTTTTATAGTAATTATGAATAGCAATCAAACGATGAGTTTTGTTTTCGCGTTGATAACAAAACAACTCATTATGTTCTGGCAATAGATCTTTGTAATTACCAGTAGTGATCACATCAATATTTTTACGCAGTTGAATTAGTTTTTGATAAAAATAAAAGACTGAACTTTTATCTTCGACCGCTTGTTGCGCATTGATCTCTTTGTAATTGTCAGCAACTGAAATCCAAGGCAATCCTTTCGAGAAACCCGCATTTGCGGATCTATTCCATTGCATTGGTGTTCGAGAATTATCACGAGATTTTTGGTCTAAAATCTCTAGCATTTCAGATTCAGAAACTGATTGATCTTGATTGACCATAATATCGAACATATTGGTACTTTCAAGATCACGATATTGTTCAATTGAAGTGTAATGAGGATTAGTCATTCCAATCTCTTCACCTTGATAAATATACGGTGTTCCTTGCATCATATGAACAGAAGATGCGAGCATTTTAGCCGATAATTCACGGTACTCTTGATCGTTTCCTAAACGGCTTACAACCCTTGGCTGATCGTGATTACACCAAAACAGCGCTCCCCAACCATTACCATTTAAACCTGTTTGCCAATGATTAAAAATCGATTTTAGAGATAAAAAATCAAACGGGGCCTTTGTCCATTTATCACCATCTTTATAATCTGCTTTAAGATGATGAAAATTAAAGACCATCGATAACTCTTTACCATCTTGAGCTGAATATTGCTGACAGTGTTCTAATGTGGTTGAAGACATTTCACCTACCGTAACAGAACCGTATTTTTGGAAAACAGCTTGGCTGATCTCTTGTAAATATTGGTGTACTTTTGGGCCATCGGTATAAAAACGACGTCCATCTCCAATATCGTCATTTAGGTACTCTTGCTGTTTTGAAATTAGGTTAATTACATCTAAACGGAAACCATCAATGCCTTTCTCTGCCCAAAAACTAATTATCTCTTTTACTTCTTGACGAACTTTAGCATTTTCCCAATTTAAATCAGCTTGTTCTTTAGCAAACAGATGCAAATAGTATTGATTTGTTACTTCATCTAATGCCCATGCATTACCACCAAATTTAGATTGCCAATTGGTAGGTTCTTTTCCATCAACCGGATCTTTCCAAATGTAGTAATCACGATATTCACTCTCTTTATTTCCCAAGGCAGATTGAAACCAATGATGCTCTGTTGAGGTATGATTAACCACAATATCCATAATAATGCGTATACCACGAGATTTTGCTTGTGCAAGCAATTCATCAAAATCAGTCATGGTGCCAAAATCAGGGTTAATTGAATAATAATCAGCAATGTCATAACCATTATCAATCATCGGAGATTTATACACTGGTGTTAACCATAAGGCATCTACTCCTAATTTCTGTAAGTAATCTAACTTAGAAATAATGCCTTGAAGATCACCAGTTCCTTTATTACCACTATCACAAAAGCTTTTTGGATAAATTTGATAAACAGTCGCTGTACGCCACCACTCTGAATTTGTCATATTATGTTCTCTAAACTACTGAAAAAGAGAACACCTCTACTCACTTTAATATTACGTAGAGGTGTTTAACCCATTAATGAAAATATTGACTTTGTATACAGTGCTATAAATTACACTTCAGAAACGTCTAATTGTTCTTTCGCTTGTGCGCGCTTATACATACCTAATGTTAAAATCGCTGGAACAAAAATAGCGACTAACATGGCAATACCATAAATGCTCCAATACTGTGGTTGAATAGACAAGATACCTGGTAAACCACCTACTCCGATTCCATTTGCCATCACACCCGCCCCACCACAAATAGCAGCAGCAATTGCAGAGCCAATCATGGCGCTTAGCATTGGAAATTTATATTTTAAGTTAATCCCGTACATCGCAGGCTCAGTCACACCAAGATAAGCAGAAATCGCGGCAGGTACTGAGATGTCACGCTCGCCACTTTTCTTACTGATAATGATAATCCCAACAACAGCAGACGCTTGAGCAATATTTGATAATGCAATTAATGGCCAAATAGGTGTACCGCCTAACTCTTGCATTAACTGCAAGTCAACCGCATTGGTTGTGTGATGAATACCCGTAATAACCAATGGTGCATAGAAGAAACCAAAAATCACAGATCCAACAATCGCGAAATCTCCAGTCATTGCCGCTTTAGCAGCCATCGCAACACCGTCACCGAGTACTCGACCAAATGGACCAATAAATGCGTGAGCTAAAATCACTGAAACGATAATTGACACAAAAGGCACAACAACAAGATATAAATAAGAAGGAACGATGCGCTTTAAGTTTGTTTCAATAAAGGCCAATGCAACCCCTGCAAGCATGGCAGGAATAACTTGTGCTTGATAACCGACTTTTTCGATAACAAACAAACCAAAATCCCATACCTCGGGTACTTCTTTACCAATAAGGTATGCATTCATCAGTTGTGGCGATACTAAGGTTACCCCTAATGTAATACCTAAAATTGGCGTACCACCTAACTTTTTCACCGTCGACCAACACACGCCAACAGGTAAGAAGAAGAATATCGCCTCGCCAATCAACCATAAAAATGAATGGACGGTTGCCCAAAACTGGCTAATTTCAACCAAGGTTTGACCATCGAACATTTTTAGATCGCCAATGACGTTTCTAAAGCCTAAAATCAAACCACCTGTAATAATGGCAGGCAATAATGGAACAAATATTTCAGCAAGATGCGAAATACCACGCTCTAAGATATTCATATTTTGTCGAGCCGCAAGTTTAGCGTCTTCTTTAGAAGCCCCCTTGTCACCTGAAAGTTCATTTAAAATAGCAAAAACTTCATCGACTTCAGTGCCAATAACTACTTGAAACTGACCTGCATTGGTAAAACACCCTTTTACCATTGGGATTTTTTCAATCGCTTTTACATCGGCATCTTTGGTGTTATTTAATACAAAACGTAAGCGAGTTAAACAATGGCTTACACTAGCAATATTTTCTGATCCACCGATCAGCTCTATCAAACGTTGTACGTCCTTTCTCTCTATTTTACTCATACCTTTATCCACGTTGATTATTGTTTTATATTGATGGGAATGTTCCCAAATTCGTTCCAGTATAATTACAAAGATAAATCCAAAAATAAATGGGAACAATCCCACAAGGTGAATCAGATCACAATAAAGCGTGTTTTATATACAAACCTAAACAGATAATGATTGTGTTAGATGGGTAATTTCAACATTACCTTCTAATTGTTGTAGAAGTAGTTTTGCAGCACTCTCTCCAGCCAATTGGTAGCCAGGGTTAATACTAATGATATTAGGAAATAGAAAAGAAAGGAGTTCATTGCCGCCGACTCCTGTGATTTGAATGTCTTCACGTTGTAGTTCTTGAAGGCGTTTAGCGACCCCTAGTGCTAATGTATCACTAGCACAAACGATAGCTTCAACGTCATTATCTAGTACTGAATCTACTAAGATATAAGCGCTTTGGTGATCAAGCTGCCCTGTAGCAAAGTTAGCGATGATACTGTGTTCTTCACACCATTGTAGGTAAGCATCTAAGCGTAATTTTCCCGTTGTTTTATCACTTGGATCTACGCCAATATACGCAATGTTTTTCAGATCCAATTCAGAAAGATAATACAGAGCTTGTCTGATAACACCATAATTATCATAATTAATTGAACTTACTTTATCGGTATCCATGGCAATCACCACCATGCGCTCGCTCCAACGTTCTATTTCAGCCATATCGCAATCAGTAAACCCAAATAAAATAACACCATCCACACTGCGTTTTCTTAATACCTCTAAGTGCTCATTGGTTTTTTGAGTATCAAACTGGCTCTCCATGATCACGGCATCATAGCCCTGCTGATAGATAATCTCTAAAATACCGCTAATGGCTTTATTTTCTGAAGGTGAATCAAGACGAGATGTGATAATCCCTATTACTTTTTGACTACCACCACGCATACTCTGGGCGGATTTAGAAGGAGTAAAACCAGACTCTTTAATAATCTGCTCTACTTTAAGGCGTGTTTCTGGCTTCACTTTTGGATCATTGGTTAACACACGAGAAACGGTCGATTTTCCAACACCAGCCATTTTAGCTATATCAAGAATCGTCAATTTTTTCGTCATATCTACAGTATCCAATAAGTAAAGTGTAAGTCTCGATTATAGCGTTAACTCTTTCTATTCTAAACCAAAAAGAAAAAGCCTGACCATAAACATGATCAGGCTTTGAAAATTACTTGTTTTCGCTTTAAAACAATCTACGCTTTAGCTTCTCTATCGTACTTATTTGCTCTAAAGAACAAGCTATATAATACAGGGACAACACCTAATGTTAATAGCGTACCAACGGCCATGCCAAAGATCATCACAATCGACATTGAATACCAAAACTCTCCGCCAGAGATTGCCAGTGGAACTAAACCTAATATCGTCGTTAGGGTTGTCATGACTATTGGTCGTAATCGCGTTAAACAAGCATCAATAATTGAGTCTTTAATTAACATTCCTTCAGCACGATTACTCTCAATGCAGTCAATTAATACAATACCATTATTAATGATTATCCCCGCTAAACTAAAAATACCTAACATCGCTGGGAAGGTAAAATACGCATCCATAATCAATAATCCACTAACCGCACCAATCAATGATAATGGAATGGTAAGTAAGATGATCGCAGGTCGACGCACAGAATTAAATTGTAGTAATAACAGCAAGACCATAACAGCAAAACAGTGAGGTAGATACCCAAACAATGCACCATTTGCCTTGCTTGCACCTTTTAGCTCTCCACCTAGCTCAATAGAATAACCATCAGGTAATTTCAACCCTTTTAAGTGAGGTTGAACTAATTTGTTAAGCTCACTTGCTTGTAGAGTTGAGTGCTTCACACTCACTGTCATTACTCGCTGTAAGTCTTCACGGCGGATCACTGCAGATTCACGTTCCGTCGAAAAATCAGCGAATTGAAGTAGCGGTAAAGGTTCACCAGAACTTGATGAAATAATACGCATACTAAACAATTTACCTATTTCGTTGCGCTCCTCATTACCACGGATCATAACAGGAATAACATCATCATCTTCACGATAACTTGTTACTTGATAGCCCTCAAGGAAGCTATTTAAACTTATCGCAATATCTCGACTTGTTATACCTGCTCTTTGCGCGGCTGTTTGGTCAATATCAATATTGATTTTTGGTACACTGTTTTCCCAATTATTATCAATACCAACAGTGCCTGGAATATTATGTAATGCACTTTCTATTTGACGAGCAATTATACGTAAAATTTTCTCATCATCTCCGACAACTTTATATTCAATCAAGCCTAGTTCAGTACCACCTAGCCACATTCTTTTTGCCTGACCAGATGCCTCAGGTAACTCTTGAATTATAAAATCATTAGTTTTTGCTACCATTTCTAACGCAGAAACGGTATCAGTAGTATTAACTACCATAAAAGCACGGTTCGTCGCACGATCAACTGGAGAGAGCGCTAAGAAGAAACGCGGACCACCATCACCAATATATGCAACGGAACTTGTCACATCAGGGTTCTGTTCTTTATTCATTAACCAAGTATTTAAACGACGGGTTACTTTCGTTGTTTCAGTCACCGTTGTTCCCGCAGGAAGGTTCAAAAACACTAAATATTGATTACGTTCAGAGCCTGGCATAAATTGAATCGTTACAAATTTCAATCCAAAAATAGCTAAGAGAAATAGTGCAATACAAGCAGAAACAAACGTCAATCGATAGCTTAATGCGGCATTAATGACTTTTTTGTACCCTCGGGTAAATAATGTCTCTTTATTTTTTTCTTTTACTTCAGATAAACTCACTGGCTTTAAGAACCATACACATAGTGCTGGTGTTGCAAATAAACATAAAAACCATGAAGCTAATAACGCTAACGTAATCACCTGAGATAAAGAGCGTAAATACTCACCCGTAACATCCTGTGCAAGTAACAAAGGCATAAATGCCAAAATACTGGTCAGTGATGATGTTAATAAAGGCAATGCCATGGTTTTAGATGCAAGTACTGCTGCCTCTACTTTATCCATGCCTTCTGATATTTTAGTTTTGATAAACTCAGCAATAACAATGCCGTTATCTACCAATAAACCAAGGGCTATGATGATTGCAGCTATGGACATTCGTTGTAATTCAACGCCCCATACTGACATACCAATAATAGTGAATAAAATAGTTAATGGTACGATACTACCTACTATCAATCCCATTCTTACGCCTAAGAATAGCATGACAACCGCAAGTACAACCAAGACGGTTTGCATTAAGTTCGAGGTTGCAGAGGAGACTGACGCTGTTACTTTTTCAGGTTGGAATGTAGCTAGATCTAATGTCATTCCAGCTGGTAACTGGGATCTGTACTCTTCTAAGAATGACTCAATATCAGAACCGAAATCGTCACTTTTGATTTCATCAGCCATTGATGCTGCAATGATTATCGCAGGTTCATTATTAAAGAAAACTGGCGTTTTAAATGGGTCTTCATAGCTGCGTTCTAAATCAATGAGATCTCGTAGATAAACACTTTGTCCACTGTCACGCTCAAACAACACCATATTTTGAATTTCTTCTACCGATTCAAAATTTCCTGATGGTTCAATAACAACTTCTAATGTATTAGCATTTATTGTTCCGCCTGGTAACACCACGTTACGTGATTGAACACTAGTTTTTATTTGTTTTACTGAAAACTTGTTCTCTGCAATCGTTTCTTCTTTTGGTGTCATCCAGATTCGTTCTTCTTGAACACCATATAAAGCAACTTGTGAAATGGTTGAATAGGTGCTCAATTTATCTTGTAAAAACTCAGCCATGCGACGCTTTTCACGAGGAGAAAAATCATCCCCAGTTAGCGCTATCGTCGCAGAATATACACGGCCAAACTCATCGTTGACATAAGGACCATATGTTCCTTCTGGTAACTTACTTTCAATCTCTTCCATTCGGTTACGCAAGGTATCCCAAATAGGTTGTAAATTGAAGTACTTATCATGGACAGAGACATTAATTTGCGTAACACCAGTTCTCACCCATGACTTAATTTCAGACACTTCTGGGATCTGTTTTATTTCTCTCTCTAATGGTTTAGTTATCAATTTTTCAATACGATCTGGTGACATCCCTGGAAACTGAGCTACGACCACCGCATTACGAATGAGAATTTCAGGATCTTCTTTACTTGGTGACTTTAAAAAGGTTGAAACACCAACAATAAAAAGCATGATAATGAATACTTGAGTAAAGCGAGTATTACTTAGAGCAAAGCGAGTTAATTTATCCATAATGATAATTCCTTATTTTTCCTGCCAAAGTTGTACTTTTTGGCCTTCAAATAAAAAAGGTACCCCTGCAATAACTACGTGCTCTCCTTCTACTAACCCATCATAGACTTTAAACTTATTATCTAAAGTACGTTCAGTCGCAACAAACCGTCTTTCCAATGTCATTGTCGCTGGATTTACGACATAAATTGCGGCTTTCTTCTCTTCACGTGCAGCACTGAGATCATCAAAGTTTACTGCGCTTAGTGGTAAAACAATAGCCATTGCATCTTTGTTACCTAACGAAACCACTACATTTGCTGACATTCCATTACGAATTTTATTGTTACTGTCTAAAATTCTCACTGTGACAGAGTATGCATTTCCTTTTTCAACTACAGCACCAATTTCTGTCAACTCACCAGCCACTTCTGCACCAATAGCCGGGATCTCAATATTTACTGACATACCAAAACTGAAGTATTGGATTAAACTTTCAGGCACTAATATGGCTACTTCTAGAGAGTTATTATTAACCAACTCTAGAATTTTTTGTCCTGAATTCACTTTAGTAAAATCGTCAACTAAAACATGACTGATTAATCCTGCATAAGGCGCTTTTAATTCAGTACGAGAAAGATTGAGTTTTGCGTTACGTAAATCCGCCTGAGCGGCTAACATTTGCTGATTTTTAGCATCAAAATCCGCTTTAATATTAAGTAATTCAGAATCACTCACAAAGCCTTTTTTTTGCAATTTCTCTGCACGTACGTATTTATCTTCCGCTTGAAGCAAGGCTGCCCTAGATGCCCCTAAAGAAGCTGATACTTTACTAATCGTCAGTTCTAATTCATCGGTTTCTAATCGAGCAAGGACTTGATCTTTTTTAACTCGATTACCTTTAGAAATCAGTATTTCACTTGTAGTGCCACCAATTTTAAAGCTCAGCGGCGAGGTTCGAGTACTTTGAACTACACCTGATAATTCTCTTTCAATAAGATAGGAGGTACGAGAAGTCGTAATATATTTTACATTTCGAATAACTTCTGCTTTTTGTTCATTTTCTGGTTTAGAACCCTTCTCACAACCGATTAACATAAGGGCAGTAAATAGTACGATAATAAATTTCACAATAACTCCAAGCTCTCATTGATAACGCATATCGTACCAGTATAGCGTTCTTATTGTGAAATAAAAGTAGATCCCAAGAAAAGATGATCTATATCAAACAAATACCTCAAAATAGGTACGTTGTAAGTCATTAATAATAAAGATAAAAAAAATGCACAGTAAAAAACCGTGCATTTCTTAGTCAAATTATAACTTTTAACTTACGACTTCCAGTTATCGTAAGCTTTAGTAATTCTATGATTCGCCTCTTTCCATTCGCGACTGCTCAACAGCGTTTTTCTATCGAAGTGTTGAGTTTTAAGCAATAAATCGGCTTTTTCAACCGTTTGAATTGTAAGATTATCTAAAACTTCTACAGCTGATTTTCGATTATTGCACATTAATACCATGTCACAACCTGCATCAAGGGCTTGCTGAGAGCGCTCCGCTGGTCCGCCCATAATTGTTGCCCCTTCCATACTTAAATCGTCAGAGAACACCAAACCATTAAAGTTAAGTTGTTTACGCAATACGTCTTTCAACCAATATGAAGAGCCACTTGCTGGCGACGAATCGTATTCAGGATAAATAACGTGGGCAGGCATCATCGCATCTAAAATACCCGCTTCGATTTGTGCTTTAAAAATCGCCATGTCCAATTCAAAAATATTGTCACGGTGATCATAAGGGGTTTCTAAATGAGAGTCAGCTATCACACCACCGTGCCCAGGGAAATGCTTCCCTGTTGTTGAAGTACCCGCAGATTTCATGCCTTTCATAAAAGCCGTGCTGTATTTAACGATAGTATTAATATCATCACCAAATGCACGGTTACCAATCGCTTTACAATCAAAGCCATTATCTAGCACTGGTGCAAACGTAAGGTCGATGTCGTGAGCAACAAGTTCAGAACACAATAACCAGCCTGCTGTTTTCGCTAACTCAAGACCATTATCCATTTCAGCATACGCTTGAGCTGGTGGAATAAGAGTAAATTCATCTCTAAAACGCTGAACTCGGCCACCTTCTTGGTCAACACCAATTAGAATTGGACGTCCTGCGGCTTTGCGAATAGATGCTGTCAGTGCAGCTAACTGTTTTGGATCATGATAATTTCGAGCGAAAAGAATTAATCCGCCCACTGTTGGATGTTGAAGCAACTCACGCTCTTCTGCATCGATTTCGTACCCTTCAACATCTAGCCATAACGGACCCATATCTTTCTCCAAATCATCTTAATTTTTATAGGCTTAAAGTATCACGCCCTTTCTCATTTTAAAATCTTATCTATGGAAAATTTGTGTCAATTGTGTAAGTAACATAGATATTATCTCAACACTTTATGACACAATAAAAACGTTAATTAATCCGTAGTTATGGAGTATCCACATGGAAAAATACATTGGCTTAATGTCCGGAACCAGTTTAGACGGTGTCGATGCCGTTGTTGTTGAAACCAATGGCACAAAAATCAACCTACTTGGTCATGCTGATTTCCCAATGGATCCTCAACTAAAAGTAGATTTACTGGCTGTTTGTACAGGGCAGCAAACCAACCTAAAAGTGATTGGCGAGATTGATCATCGTTTAGGTCATTTATTCGCGGATGCTACACTCCATCTTCTTCATACACTCAACCTTAAACCAGAAGATATCACTGCCATTGGCAGCCATGGACAAACGGTCTTTCATTCGCCTGACGCACAATACCCTTTTACGATGCAACTTGGTGATAGCAATATCATTGCAGCTAAAACAGGAATTGATACCGTTGCTGACTTTCGCCGTAAAGACATGGCACTAGGCGGACAAGGCGCACCATTAGTCCCCGCTTTCCACCACACCTTATTTGGTAAACCAGAAAGCACGCACGTTATTTTAAACATTGGTGGCATCTCTAATATCTCCATTTTACAGAAGAATTCACCCGTTATTGGATATGACACTGGCCCTGGCAACATGTTAATGGATGCGTGGATAGCCGAGCACCAGCAAGTCAGTTTCGATAAGAATGGTGATTGGGCTCGCAGTGGAGCAGTGATTGATGAACTGCTAGAAAACCTAAAGCAACATAACTATTTTGCTCGACCTTATCCAAAAAGTACTGGCCGTGAGTTATTCAATTTAGATTGGTTTTCTCAGTATCTTGAAAATAACACTTATCAATCACAAGATATTCAAGCAACATTACTAGAATTCACTGTTTCAACGATTGTCGATCAAGTAATAAAATTCCATGCTGGAGATAGCGCAAAATTGCTTGTTTGTGGTGGTGGTGCTCATAATCAATATCTAATGGAAAGACTACAACACCATTTGTCAAATTGGGCAGTTGTTATCACTAACGACTACAATGTAGATAGTGACAATATGGAAGCAATGGCGTTTGCATGGTTAGCACATCAGCGGATTCATGATTTACCAAGTAATGAACCTGATGTCACAGGCGCTTCACGTTATGCCAGTTTAGGTGTACTCTATCCAGTATCTTAAATACAAATAAGAATAATTAAGAAGTATTTTATTATGCATATTTCAGCTCAATTACAGCCTCTGTGGCTCAGTAAAAAAACATCAAATTCATGCTATTCTTTAAGAGAACAATTAGCATGGTTACACAATGCTGATGATAACTTTAAGCTTAAAGCTATTGATAAAAACCAGCTTGATGATAAACACTCCTTACTAAATAAATGGTTACCAGCTAATTTGTCTAATGCCATTGAATCATTTGGTAAAAAAAATGAAGTAAATCAAAATGTTGCAGCATCAATGTGGCTTAAATCTTTCAATAATCAATTTTTTACTAGCTTAACGGCACTGCGTTTAAAGTTCAACCGTGTACCTATCGTTCAATTTAATGATATTTTTATCTCGACTCCCAATGGTGAAAAGATAAAGTCACTGCAAATCAACAATAACTGCCCTTTTGTTTGTCTAGCAACTGATCCTTTAGCATCTGAATCACAAGCAACCGTCGTAGAGAGCCAAGAAAAACTAGATGAAGCCTTCACTTATTTATTGCAACAAATTGGGGGTGGTTTAAGCATTTTTTTTGAAAAAGAGCGTCTTAAGCATCGTCCATTCTGGGGAAGTATTTCCTTGGCGGTCAGCGTGTTCTTTATGCGTTTAACAGAAAAAGGACTTTCAAAAGAGGTCGCAAGCCAATTAGCACTAAACGCAGAACACTGGTTAGAAAACATTATGCCAGAGATAGGAAAAAATCTTGCACATGTTCGAGTCGCAGAAAATAATCAGCAAGCCATTTTATATGTTCAACGCGAAACCTGTTGCATGAAATACAAAATCGATGGCAAAAAGAACTGCGCTACTTGCCAACTTCTAAGTGAAGAAGATCGCCATAAAAAAAATATTAAACATATTCCTTCTCTTTAGCGCTGTAATAAAGACATAAGAATGCTCAAATACACGTTTAATTTAGTATAAAACTCAATCCGGAACAGTTATTTTGTTGTTTCGGATTTTTCACTTTGGCACATTATCCTAAGATCTGTTATAACGTATCCTCAAATCACTACTTAACGGTTAATCATGAAATTACTAGTTCGCAACCTACCTCGTACAATGACTGAATATGAATTAAGAGAGATGTTTAAAGCTCACGGTTCACTTGATTACTGCACACTGGTTTTAGATGAAATGACTGGCGAATCGAAAGGTTTTGCCTTTGTTGAAATGTCAAACGAAGAAGAAGCATTAGCAGCTATCGAAGCTGAAAATGGTAAGAAGTTTGGCAAAGAAAAAATCCGTGTTAAAGCAGCAGAGTAATCACCTTACTTTGTAAATAAAGCGCATTCAGTGATTAAACAGTTAACACTCTCAAGTTATTTTTTAATCACATATACCAATCGTACCTATAAAATAAATTAGAATACGATTGGTATTGTTCCATTCAGCTAATTAGACCTTACTTATGCCAATTCCTGATCCTTGCTTTACCTCTTTCGCACAATCTATTACTGATTACTCTTTACCTAAACGCTTCACTTTCCCATTTTATTATGAACCACACCCTTTGTGTGAATTAGCGGCGACTCAGTTACAACGTCACCTAGAGACTCAAACTGAATGGCGACATAACTTTGGTATAGAGCAAGATAACACTCCAAATAGTCTTGAAAAAGCCATTGGTAAAATGTTTGGCGTATTACTCGTTCAGCATTTATCAGGTGAGATCGGATTCTTATCTGCGTTTTCAGGTAAAGTCGCTGACAGTAATCACCTTCCCCATTTTGTTCCTCCTGTATTTGATATGCTAGAAGAAGACGGATTCTTTAAAGCAGAATTAGCTGAAATCACTGAGATAAATGCAACCATCAAACAACAGCTGGTGAATCCATTACTTGCTGATTTAACCGCAGAAATAAAAGCTGAGACTCTCGCTTCACAAGAGCAATTAGAAGCGCAGCGTCAAGTAATGATTAACGGGCGAAAATCACGTAAAGAGCAACGTACAGAAGCAGAAATCAGCGCTAAAAATGGGTCTCAAGAAACAATCGATATTCTAGAACAATTAAAGATAAAATTAGGCAAAGAAAGTATCCAAGAGAAAAATACATTAAGAGATCTTAAGATCTTTTGGGATGAAAGAATAAGTCACATTCAGTATCAATTAGAACAACTCAATACAGAGTTATCAAAATTAAAAACAGCGCGCAAAAATCTATCTAATGCCCTACAAAAAAAGCTATTTCAGCAATATAAATTCTTAAATACCCATGGTGTAGAAAAAGATCTCAATGATATTTTCAAAGACATGCCAAACCATATCCCGCCCGCAGGATCAGGTGAATGCGCTGCACCTAAACTATTACAATACGCCTTTGCTCATAATTTAAAGCCGTTAGCATTAGCAGAGTTTTGGTGGGGTATTGCTCCAAAATCTGAAATACGCCAACATAAAAAGTTCTATGCTTCTTGCCAAAGTAAATGTCAGCCAATTTTAGGCCATATGCTTGATGGCATTGAAATCGATGAAAACCCATTACTGATAAACCCAGCAGAAGGCAAAGACATCGAGATCGTTTATGAAGATGAGTTTATGCTTATCATCAATAAACCCGCAGATTTTTTATCGGTACCCGGTAAGAATATTCAAGACTCTGTCTATACACGTATTCAACAGCGCTACCCTAATGCGACAGGTGGGTTAATTGTTCACCGTTTAGACATGGCAACCTCTGGATTAATGGTATTAGGCTTAACCAAAAAAGCACATAAACGATTACAAAAGCAGTTTATCAATCGCACCATCGAGAAGCGTTACACTGCATTAATTGATGGTGTCTTAGCGCAAGATGAAGGAATGATCACATTACCACTGCGCGGAGATTTATATGATCGCCCTCGTCAGTTAGTCTGCTTTGAACATGGGAAACTGGCAGAAACAACGTATCAAGTTATTGAGCGCATAAAAGATAAAACTAAAGTTTACCTGTACCCAAAAACAGGACGTACCCATCAATTACGAGTTCACTGCGCTCATAATTTAGGTTTAAATATGCCGATAGTTGGCGATGATTTATATGGTAAAAAAGCAAATCGATTACACCTACACGCAGGCTATTTATCTCTGACTCATCCCATGACTAAAGAGCCAATGGAATTTGATATTGAGGCGGAGTTTTAATATGCAACCACACAACATAGCATCTTCAAAATTTACACGATTTTCTTGTCAGACTGATACTATGGCTCTGCCTGAGCGTTTTACCTTTCCTTATTTCTACGTTCCACACCCATTAGCGTCACTTGCAATGGAAGAGCTGCAGCACTATTTGGATAATCAAAAAACATGGTCCCATGACTTTACCACTCAAGGTAAAATGTTTGCCGTTCTCGTCGTTAAAAATCAACAAGGTGAACTTGGTTATCTCTCCTCTTTTGCAGGCACGCAGCTAGATAGTGAAGAGAGTCTCAGTCAAGCGCCTGATTTTTTTGTTAATGCCATTTTTGATAATCAAGCGCACCATAATCTATTTTCTAACCAAGAAAATGAAATCAAATCCCTTGAAGCAGAGATTGTCCGATTAGAAAACGCACCTGATTTTATCGCATTAAAAGAGAACCTAGCCGCAAGTACGGCTCAATCAGAACAAGAAATCTCAGCGTTTCAGCAAGCAATGGCGGCAGCAAAAAAAGAACGAAAGCTACGTCGCTCTAATGCTGAATCAGACTCTGAATCGCCATTATCTCAAGATGAATTAAGTGCCTTAATTACTGATCTTGGTAATCAAAGCAGTCGTGAAAAACGAGATTTAAAGCAGTTAAAACAGCAATGGCAGCAGACTATTACTGAATTAACCACGCAGCACAATGAATTCCTTGAAGCGCTTAAATTAGTTAAACACCAACATGAGAAATTACTTCAAAAATTAAAAGATGATGCATTAAAAGCGACTCTATTTCTTAATCAATCTGGTGTATCAAAGAGTCTGTTTGAGCTATTTAAACAAAATAGTTCAACTAAACATGCTCAAGATCCTATCCCTTATTCAAGCGAACAAAACTTACCTAAACTACTGAAAACGGCTTTCACATTAGGGTATACACCAATAACATTAGGTGAATTTTGGTGGGGCTCAGCACCGTATGAACAAATTCGCCAACATAAAAACCGTTATCCTGCCTGCCAAAGCAAATGTTTTGAAATTATCGAACATATGCTTGATGGTATTGATGTTGATGATAGCCCATTAGAACAAACGCCCTCTTACGGAAAAGAGTTAGAGATCGTTTATGAAGATGATGTCATGGTCGTTGTTAATAAGCCTGTTGAGTTTTTATCGGTTCCCGGTAAGTTTATTACTGATTCTGTATATACTCGAATTCAAGCACGCTACCCTACCGCTACTGGGCCTCTAATTGTTCATCGCTTAGATATGTCGACCTCTGGTTTACTCGTATTAACACTAACACCAGAAACCAATAAACAAGTACAAAAACAGTTTATTGAGCGCACAGTAGAAAAACGCTATACCGCTCTACTGGAAGGCAATATCAGCAATGACAGTGGTTTCATTACGCTACCATTGCGCGGTGATCTGGAAGATAGACCACGTCAAATGGTTTGTCATACTGAAGGCAGAAGTGCAGAAACATCTTACCAAGTTATTGAGCGTGAAAATAATCGGACCAAAGTCTACCTATACCCTAAAACTGGGCGCACTCACCAACTGCGAGTTCATTGCGCTCATCAAGCAGGGTTAAATACTCCGATTGTAGGTGACGACTTATATGGATTTAAAGAGACTCGATTACACTTACATGCTGGTTATTTAAAATTACGTCACCCTGTCACAAATATTAAAATGGAGTTTGAGGTCGACTCAGATTTCTAGAATACATATTAAAAACAGAAGACTGGCACTTAGCTATGTCAGTTTTCTGTTCATCTTTACAAGTAAAGATTGCTTTTTTTCATAAAAGAGTTACTTTCCATCTTCTTATAAATTACATCGGCAGCACCATCTAATTATATCAATTTAAATCAAGCCTCCCCTTTTCTCGAACCAATTTATTGCTCTCTATTTTGAGCTTGCTTGCTTCCTTTTTATAATGAATGATTGACCATGCTTACATATAAACCACGAATTGATTTCCCTCTACTTATCGCCATTGTATTACTAATTTTATTAGGCTCTCTCACCGTGTGGAGTGCCAGCGGATTTAATGACTCAATGCTTGAACGACACTTAATTCGAGCTGCAATTGCCATCACTTGTATTGTTGGCATGTCGACGATACCCCCTCGAACATACGAGCGAGCTACTCCTTATTTATATGGCTTAGCAGTTATCTTGCTATTGGGGGTTATCCTTGTCGGAGACAGTACCAACGGGTCGCAGAGGTGGCTTATTATTGGGCCAATCCGATTCCAACCATCTGAGCTTGTTAAAGTTGCTATTCCACTTATGGTAGCATGGATACTTGTATCTGATACTGGCCGGCCTAATCTCAAGAAGATACTGATTTGTTTACTTATTACAGCCGTACCTGCAGGGTTGATTTTTGTTCAACCCGACCTTGATGGTGCAATATTTACGGTTATTTATGCTCTATTTGTTCTCTATTTTGCAGGAATGAGCTGGAAAATTATTAGTTCTTTTCTGGGGGTAATTGCTGTAACAATACCTATGTTATGGATCTTCGTTATGGAGGCTTATCAGAAAAAACGCGTAACACAATTTCTTGATCCAGAATCCGATCCCCTTGGTGCAGGTTATCAAATTATTCAATCTTTAATTGCAGTGGGCTCTGGTGGCATGCGTGGTAAAGGTTGGGAAAATGCGACTCAAGGACAACTTGGTTTCATTCCTGAAAGTCATACCGACTTTATTTTCTCGACCTACGCTGAAGAGTGGGGATTCTTTGGTTGTGCATTATTATTAGGTCTTTATCTGTTTATCACTGGGCGTGTAATTTGGTTAGCTTACCATTGTGAATCACCATTTAACCGCTTAGTCTGTGGTACTTTTGCTCTTAGTTTCTTCCTATACGCCTTTATTAATATTGGAATGGTCACGGGGCTTTTACCAGTAATGGGAAGCCCTCTGCCTTTCTTTAGTTACGGAGGAACGGCGATGATCACTCAAGGTATCTGTTTTGGTATCATAATGTCTCTTTGCTTACAAAAGACTTATAAACCATAAACCTAATCATAAATATAATTTTTAATATAGTGAATATTTATAGTGACTTTATAAAAGAGTTGTCATAATCTCGATCTTTCTTCGTCACACCCATTGGTTTGATATTACACTTCGAGCTACCTATGACAAATACACTCTCTATCGGCGCATTAGAATCTTTTCTAATCGCCATTTCAGTGCTTTCCCTTGGCCACTTTATCAACTCTAAAATTGGGGTATTTAAAAAATACAACATCCCAGAACCTATTGTTGGCGGCCTAATTGTTGCGTTTTCTATTACCCTTTTGCATTTTCAAGGTGTCAGTATTGAGTTTTCACTGCCACTACAGAATACATTTATGCTAATGTTTTTTAGTACTGTCGGCCTTGCTGCTAACTACACTCAGTTAGTCAAAGGCGGTGCTAAGGTTTTCTTATTCTTAGCGGTCGCTTCTTTTTATATCCTAATTCAAAATGCAGTAGGTGTAGGCCTAGCCAGTGCAATGGGACTAGACCCATTATTAGGCTTAATTGCAGGCTCAATTACCTTATCTGGTGGACATGGGACAGGTGCTGCCTGGTCACAGACTTTTGCCGAAAACTACAATTTAAATACAATGGAGCTTGCTATGGCTTCAGCTACCTTTGGTTTAATTATGGGCGGGCTGATAGGTAGCCCTATCGCTCAAAAGTTAATCCAAAAGCACAAGCTAGAATCAGAATATGGCACTGATGTCGACACTCATACTCGCTTCCCTGAGTTAGTAACTTACAATGACCGAGAAGAAGATAAGATTACAGCAAAAAAAGTCATTGAAATGCTGTTTATTTTATTGGTTTGTGTCGCAGGTTCTCAGCATCTGAGTAAATTTGTAAGTAGTTTTGGTATTACTTGGCTTAATATTCCAGATTTCGTCTATGCCCTATTTATTGGGGTATTTATTACCAATATCTTTGAAATCAGCAAGGTTCGTAAGATCGATACCGAAACTGTTGATATTCTCGGCACCGTTTCTTTATCGTTGTTCTTAGCTATGGCGCTTATGAGTTTAAAGTTATGGAATATCTTTGATCTTGCGATTCCATTTTTAATTATTTTAACTATTCAAACAGTTGTCTTAGCCCTTTTCTCTTATTTTATTACCTTCCGTATTATGGGAGCAAATTATGATGCAGCAGTAATGGTAGGTGGTCATTGTGGATTTGGATTAGGGGCAACACCAACAGCTGTTATGAATATGGGCTCTCTGGTTTCTCGCTTTGGTCCTTCTCCACAAGCTTTTATGGTTGTACCTATTGTTGGTGCGTTCTTTATTGATATTACCAATTTAATCATACTTCAGGCTTATATTAGCTTCATTGGTTAAATATCATTACAAATCAATTAGTAAATACCATAGAGATTGGAAGGCTAGCCATTCAATCTCTATGAAAAAATCTATTATGAACTTTTTATGACAGTGTAAATTTATAGTGACTTTATAAAAGACTTGTCTTACTCTCGATACACTTATCCCAATAAGCTAACTGCTTATTTTTCGTCTGGAGAATGGCGATGTTTGATTCATTTCTTTCGATTCTAACAGCTCTTTGGCAACAAGATTTTACCCTATTACAAAATCCAAATAGTGTCACTATGATTTACTTCTGTCTTATTCTGTTTATTTGGTTAGAGAGTGCTTTTATTCCTGCTGCTCCCCTTCCCTGCGACAGTGTGGTTATTCTTTCTGGTTCACTGGCTGCTGCAAATGTGATCAGTTACCCCGTTATTGTTACTGGTCTAATTATGGCAGCAGCAATAGGCAGCCAGCTCGCATTTATTCAAGGCCGCTGGTTACATAAATTTCCAATGATTCAAAAATGGATCAATGCCGTTCCTGCACATCGTTTACAAACCGTTGATTCTTTATTGACGAGACATGGCTTAATTGCTTTATTCGTTGCCCGCTTCATCCCTGTAGTTCGTCCTCTTTTACCCCTAATGATGGGATTAAGAATGCAGAAAACATCGCGTTTTCATTATTTTGCATGGATGAGTGCGATTATTTGGATTTTATTACTGACAGGCTTTGGTTACTCACTGTCTTTCTTACCAGAAAAGATCTCAAAATACATAACAATGGTATTAATGGCAGCACCAGTGATCACCCTAACCATAGCTGTAGGCAGTTTCATTAGTGGCTACTGCGTAAAAAGATATAGAAACAAACGCATTATTTAATTTATTAGATTCCATAATCTACAAAAAAGCCCTTAGCTTATAATAAGTTAAGGGCTTTTTGTTAGGTATTAGTATCTACTTTTTTACGATTATACGTCGTAAGTTGTTGATGCTGTGTTACCGCCTGTACCTGTCCAGTTTGTGTGGAAGAATTCACCACGTGGACGGTCAGTTCGCTCGTAAGTGTGAGCACCGAAGTAATCACGTTGAGCCTGAAGAAGGTTTGCAGGAAGACGAGCTGTAGTGTAGCCATCTAGGAACGTAAGTGCAGAAGTCATACATGGCATTGGGATGCCAGATTCCATAGACTTAGCTGCTACTTTACGCCATGCGCCCATACAGTTGTCTAGGATACCTTTAAAGTAAGCATCTGAACCTAAGAATGCAATCTCTGGGTTTGCTTCATAAGCATCACGAATGTTACCTAGGAATGCAGAACGGATGATACAACCACCACGCCACATTAGAGCAACGTTACCGTAGTTAAGATCCCAACCGTTTTCGTTCGACGCTTCACGCATTAGCATGAAACCTTGAGCGTAAGAGATGATCTTAGATGCTAGTAGTGCTTGGCGAACTGCATCAACCCACTCTTGCTTATCACCTTCAATTGGAGCAATTGTCTTACCGAATAATACTTCAGCTTCAACACGTTGATCTTTAAGTGCAGATAGGCAACGAGAAAATACAGATTCAGTGATTAGCGTTAGTGGGATACCCATATCTAGCGCGTTGATACCAGTCCACTTACCAGTACCTTTTTGGCCTGCTGTGTCTAGGATCTTCTCAACTAGCGCTTCACCATCTTCATCTTTGTAACCAAGGATGTCAGCAGTAATTTCTACTAGGTAGCTGTCTAGCTCAGTTTTATTCCAATCTGCAAATACAGCCTGCATTTCATCAGAATTCATACCAAGACCATCTTTCATGAACTGATATGCTTCAGTGATAAGCTGCATGTCACCGTATTCGATGCCATTGTGAACCATCTTAACGAAGTGACCAGCACCGTCGTTACCAACCCAATCACAACAAGGCTCACCCGCGTCAGTTTTCGCAGAGATACCTTGGAAGATAGGCTTAACGGCTTCCCAAGCTTCAAGAGAACCACCAGGCATGATAGAAGGACCGAAACGAGCGCCCTCTTCACCACCAGAAACACCCGTACCGATAAAGTGAATGCCTTTCTCGCGAAGAGCAGCTACACGACGGTTAGTATCTGGGAAGTTAGTGTTACCACCATCAATGATGATGTCACCTTTATCTAGAAGCGGTACAAGCTTGTCGATGAACGTATCAACAACATCACCAGCACGTACCATAAGCATTACTTTACGTGGTGCTTCTAGTTTCTCAACTAGCTCTTCCAAAGAGTAAGCACCAACAATGTTAGTTCCTTTAGCTGGGCCTTCTAGAAACTCGTCTACTTTTGCAGCAGTACGGTTATGAGCGACAACTTTGAAGCCGTGGTCGTTCATGTTTAAGATAAGGTTTTGACCCATTACTGCTAGGCCGATTACACCGATATCACCTTTCATTATTTTCTCTCCTTGCGGCTATTCGCGATTATGCGATAGCGCTTGCTGCATTTGAATCGAGGAACCACTCTGTTTCACCAGTTGTAGACTGGATTTTTGCTGCCGGATAAGGCAACTCTGAAGCAGGTGTCGTATGAATTTCTTTAACGATCTCAACTTTGCCTGAACCTAATACTAGGTAGCTGATTCGCTTTGCGGCTTCTAAAACTTTCGCTGTTTTAGAAACACGGATTTGACCAGACTCAGGATGAGAAGCCAGTACAGACAAGTTCTCATCTTGGTAATTAGTCACACCAGGAAACAATGAAGCCGTGTGGCCATCAGCACCAACACCTAATAAAATCCAATCAAAAATCGGTGTTCCGTTTTCAGATGGGATCACGTCTGCCATTTCTTTAGCAAAACGTTCAGCTTCAGCTTTTGGCTCGTCTTCACCACGAATACGGTGAATATTTTCTGCTGGTAAATTTACTTTAGTGAAAAGTAATGTATTAGCTTCACCAAAATTACTCTCCGCGTCATCAGGGGCAACACAACGCTCATCACCCCACCAAAAGTGTAGGTTATTCCATTGTATGCCTTCTGCATATGGTGCTTGCGATAACAATTTGAAAAGCATTTTAGGCGTACTTCCGCCAGAAAGTGAAATATGTACAGCTTTACCCTGCTCACTATACGCTTTCATTTCATTTGCTAAGTTTTCAACAACTAGCTCTGGTGTAGCAAAAATTTTGTGATTGATCATAATTCGCAGTAATCCGTGTCTGTTAAATTTTTGCATGGAAAACGCCATGCACGATCATCTCTTTGTAAAAGCTCATCCGCTTCTTGTGGTCCCCAAGTACCACAGGCATATCCAAACAAAGATTGAGGATCTTGTTTAAAGTCTAAAATCGGTTGAACATATTTCCAACACGCTTCCACTGCATCAGTACGAGCAAATAACGTTGCGTCGCCATTTAATGCATCTAGCAATAGACGTTCATACGCAGTAAGCATTTGAGTTTCTTGCAAATCAGCGTATGAGAAGTTCATCTTAACTTCTTTTGCCTTAAATCCAGCACCAGGTTCTTTTAAACCAAAGCTCATCTGAATGCCTTCATCTGGTTGAATACGGATAATTAATTTATTTTCAGGTGCATTCTGACCAAAAACTGGGTGTGGTGTTTGTTTAAAGTGAATAACAATCTCTGTTACTCGAGTCGGTAAACGCTTACCAGTACGAACATAGAAAGGAACACCATTCCAACGCCAGTTATTGATATAAGCTTTTAAACCGATGTAAGTTTCTGTTCGAGAATCATCGGCAACACCATGTTCTTCACGGTAACCCGATAACTGTTGGCCACGTACATCAGATGCCGTGTACTGACCTAACACAAGGTTTTTACGCAAATCATCTTCTTCAAGCGGTTTAAGACATTGAAGAACTTTAACAACTTCATCACGAATCGAATCCGCATTAATTTGAGCCGGTGGTTCCATGCCTACCATTGCTAATACTTGTAGCAAATGGTTCTGGAACATATCACGAACGGCCCCAGAGCCATCATAATAGCCACCACGTTCTTCAACACCAAGAAATTCTGCACCAGTGATTTCAACATAATCAATAAAATTACGGTTCCATAACGGCTCAAACATCGCATTTGAAAAACGAAGAACAAGTAGGTTTTGAACGGTTTCTTTACCTAGGTAATGGTCAATGCGGTAAATTTGGTGTTCTTGAAAATGGTTATGAATTTCTTTATCAAGACTTTGAGCTGATTCAAGATCATACCCGAATGGTTTTTCAATAATCAGACGCTTCCAGCCATTAGATTCATCGTTAAGGCCATGAGTCGCTAAGCAAGCTGGAATAACACCGTAAAGGCTTGGCGGAGTTGCTAGATAGAAAAGCGTATTCTGTTGCTCAAGTTGGTACTTGTCAGCCAACAGGTCTAACTTAACAGCCAATTTACTATAATCATCAACATCTGACGTATTTACCGCTTGGTAATGTAAATGCTCACAAAATGCAATAAGCGTTTCTGGATCTGTTTTTTCCATCTCTAGCAGTGATTTTTTCATCTTTTCACGATACGACTCATCGTCATATGGAGAGCGGCTAACGCCTAGGATTGAAAAAGATTCTGAAAGTTGATTACTCGCGTACAGATGATACAAAGCAGGAATAAGCTTGCGGAAAGTAAGATCTCCCGAAGCTCCAAAAATTACGATGGTATTGTTGTCCGAAATTGTCATTATTTCTCTATCCGATACACAGTAAAGTATGCGCGTATAATAGAGAAAATCTTTTCTAATTTCTAATCAATTTTAATTATTATATCAATAGGTAAAACCGAACAATATAATACCCTTACAAATAAAGCGGAAATAAGCACTGTAATTTATATAATCAAGAGTTTTTTATTCTTAATTTAAATATATTGTTGTGCACTTAAATTTACCACCATCTCGGCTTAAACTAAAAAGAAGACCCCTATATAATTTAGAAGTCTTCTTATCAGTTATATTCATTATTTAGAGCTCAGCACCGTAGCTGGATGTAACTGACTTGCCTTTCTGGCAGGATACCAAGTTGCAATTGCACTTAAACAGATCGCTGTAGCCGTCACAACAGCAACATCACTCCACACCAATTCAGATGGTAAGAAATCCACAAAATAGATATCACCGGATAAAAACTGGTGTCCTATTAGTGATTCTAACCCTTTAATCATTGGTGTTAAATTTAATGCCACAAAGGAGCCAAGAGCAGAGCCCGCTAAACTACCCGTTACACCAGAGAAGATCCCTTGGCACACAAAGATGCGTTTAATTAAACCATCATTTGCCCCCATAGTTCTTAATATCGCAATATCTCCAGCTCGATCTTTCACTGCCATCATTAGCGTAGACACAATGTTAAAGCAAGCAACTCCAATGACTAAAACCATCACAAGATACATAATTGAGCGAACTAATTGAATATCTCGATACAAGTAACCATATTTCTGAACCCAACTGCGTAAGTAAACATATTCAGTTAATGTTCCCCCTACTTCACGGACAATTTCTTGGGCGTTAAGCACATCATTCACTTGCAAAGAAACACCTGTGACACTGTCACCTAGATTTATATACTGTTGTGCATCTTTTAGAGGAACAATAGCTAAACCATGATCAACCTGCCCACCTAAGGACAATAATCCAACCACTTGCAAACGTTGACGCTTTGGAGAACGAAGTTGCTTACTTGCATTTTCATCTGGGATCATCGCTGTGATCCAATCTCCGACTTTTACATTTAATGTATCCGCAACGCCTTTACCTAAAATAACGCTTTGTTTATTCGCTTCGAACGCCTTCCATGCCTCGTTATCAATATACTCAGGTAACTTAGAAACCGCCGCTTCTAATAAAGGTTCAACGCCTCGAACTTCAACCGCTTTTAATTTACTGCCTCTTTCAAGTAAGGCGGTAAATCGAACATAAGGCGCAGCTCCTGTTACTTTTGGATGTTTCTTTGCTTGATTCATCATGGTTTGCCAATCAGATACTGGGGTTTTTACCCCTTCAAGCTCAGCGTGTGGAATAACAGAAAGCACACGATTTTGTAATTCACGCTCAAAACCATTCATCGCAGAAAGACCAATGATGATCACAGCTACACCAATAGCAATACCGAGAGTGGATGAGAGCGAAATAAATGACACCATTTTATTACGCTGCTTTGCACGAGCAAAACGACCACCAATAAAAAGAGAAAGCGGTGAAAACATTACGCCTCCTGCTCTTGGCTTAACGCCGAACGAACGGTTTCAGTAATAAAGCGACCATCTTGCATACTTAATTGCTTATCTAGTTTTGCTGCTAATTCATTATCGTGTGTTACCACTAAGAATGCAGTACCTGACTCTTGATTCAATTCGCGCATTAAATTATAGATGTCTAATGCTGTTTTATAATCTAAGTTACCCGTCGGTTCATCAGCAAGAACTAAAGCAGGCTTATTAACTAACGCACGAGCAATTGCAACACGCTGGCGTTCACCACCAGACAGTTCTGAAGGACGGTGTTCAATACGATGTGCTAGTCCAACTTTCTCTAGTAATTCTGTGGCACGCTTTGTCGCTTCTTTCTTATGGATACCACCAATTAACAGCGGCATGGCCACATTTTCTAAAGCGCTAAAGTCAGAAAGAAGGTGATGGAACTGATACACAAATCCAATATGTTGGTTGCGAATTTTTGCTTGCTTATTAGCACTCAATTTTGTTAGTTCATTTTGTTGAAAATTCACAGTTCCTGCTGTTGGTTCATCAAGTGCGCCAAGAATGTGCAGTAATGTACTTTTACCAGAGCCTGATGAACCCACTATCGCCACTAATTCACTTTCATTAATTTGAAAATCAACGCCTTTAAGCACCTCAGTTTCCATTGTGCCTTCTTGGTAAACCTTACGAATACCCTGACAAACTAATAATGGATTACTCATATCTTAATGCCTCTGCTGGTTGTACGACTGCCGCTCGATAAGATGGGAATACGGTCGCTAATAAACTTAATAAAATTGCTAGAATAATGACAATACACACTTGTAATGGTTCAACCTGTGTTGGTAAAGAGCCGCCAACAGTAAATAGCGACAACCCAAGTGTAGAAAGGATAACATTGATGTTACTGGCAAATAGAGCTCCCAATGTACCACCGACAATTGCGCCTATTACGCCGCTGCTTGCTCCTTGTACCATAAAAATAGAAAGTACCTGATTACTCGTCATGCCTTGTGTTTTTAATATCGCCACTTCTGCTTGTTTTTCCATTACCACCATAATTAAGGCAGAAATAATATTGAACGCCGCGATAGCTACAATAAGCCCTAGCATTAGACCCATCATGTTTTTTTCCATTTTTACCGCTTGGAATAATTCCCCGCGTTGATCACGCCAATCACTCCATGTCATGTTATTTTCTAAAGGTAATTTAGCTAACTCTGTCACTTGGAATGGGTCACTAAAGAATAAACGCCAACCTGTGATGTTGCCTTTTTTCAATTTCATTAAACGGGCAGTATCTTGAATATTCGCAACCATTAATTGGCCATCGACATCAGAGCCTGTATTAAACACGCCAACCACCTTAAAATTACGTTGGCTTGGGATACGTCCCAGAGGCGTGTATTGGCTAGCATTAGTCACCATAATTCGGACGGTATCACCATAACGGACACTCAGATCACGAGCAAGTTTTGAGCCAAGAAAAATACCATATTCACCCGTTGCTAATTGCTGTACATTGCCAGAAATTAACTCATAAGCAATAGGGTCATATTCATTTGGGTCAATACCAACAAGCATACCTGCACTCAAGCCTTTGGCGCTTTGAATAATCGCCTCTCCACGAACCACTGGGGTTACTTGGGTGACATGAGGTAAACTTGCTGCGTAATCTCTTTCATCTTCTGATGGCGTAATTTGCTCACTCTCACTTGAAATAACCGCTTGAGGTAATACTCCCAAAATACGGTCTTTAAGTTGACCTTCAAAGCCATTCATTACAGATAATACCGTAACCAAAGAGAGCACTCCGATGGTGATCCCCGCCGTAGACATATAAGAGATAAAACGGCTAAATCTATCGCCAGAGCGCCCTCTTAAATATCTTAAACCTATAAATACTGATACTGGATGAAACATAAATTCTCTCAATCACGCCTATCAAAGCTATAATAATAGCTACAGTCTATCACGTAAAATACTGGTATTTATTCCTTTTTTGCTCGTCTAACATTGATTGAATGATATTAAACACTTGCTGATACTTAGGGACTTCGCCATAATCATTAAATAATAAATAGAGGAACGCTTATGTCACATGACGAATATTTCTCGGTTCACTATGATTTAACTATCAACGTAGAACCTCTTGCTGCTGATAATTCACTTCCAAGCATGGCTGCCTTTGAACGTGAGATCCCAGCACCATTCAGAGTCGCTCAAGAGTGTAGTACCCTTGATGATGTCTCTGAAAACGAACTATCCTTCCTAAAACAAGATGATGGTAAACGTTTAGCTCATTACCTTACGAATCAAAATCAAAAAATAAATTTACTGTTGTCTTATCTGCTAATTCAACAAGATAACGAAATATTCAGACATAAAACGTCTAGCTTTGGCGCAAGTAAATTCACTTTTGAAAGTAAAACATCATTTGATTTACACCAAAAAGCTCGCGTTAAACTGTTTTTAGAGCACCCTCCCGCTGCAATCTATTGCTATGCAGCAGTGACACAGTGTACACCAACAGACTCTGGATTTATGGTTGAGATGGCTTATGAACTTCTTCGTGATATTGACCAAGATTTACTGATTAAAGCAGCACTGTACCAACAACAAAAGCTTCTTAAACTTCGCGCTCAAGAACGCAATTTAACTTAACGAACTGAATATCCTGATGCCTATAAAAAACTTACTGTCACTAACATTACCGACTAAAGCCAATGATACTCGCTCGGTTGGTAATTTAACGGGTTCATCTCTCGCACTTGCTATTGCGGAAATTGAACAACAACACACTGGACCTGTCGTCGTTGCTGTGACTGAGCCACAATTGGCATTTCGTTTACAAAATGAAATCAGTCAATTTAGCCAACGTTCGGTAGAGGTTTTTCCTGATTGGGAAACACTTCCTTATGACAGCTTTTCACCGCATCAGGACATTATTTCTGACCGTTTATCACGCCTATATCATTTGCCTCAGCAGAAAGATGGCACGCTAATTGTTCCTGTTAGTACCTTATTACAACGTCAATCACCGCAATCTTTCTTGCACAAACATGCGTTAGTAGTAAACGTAGGTGATCGTCTATCGTTTGATAAGCTGAAGTTACAGCTAGAAAAGTCTGGTTATTTACACGTAGACCAAGTCATGAGTCACGGTGAGTACGCAAGTCGTGGGTCTATTCTTGATTTATTCCCAATGGGTAATGCACACCCTTATCGAATTGATTTCTTTGATGATGAAATAGATACCATTCGTCAGTTTGATCCTGAAAACCAACGTACCATTGAAGAAGTAAAATCAATCAACTTACTGCCTGCCCATGAGTTCCCTACTGATGATGTGGCTATTGAAGATTTCCGTATTCGCTGGCGTCAACGTTTTGATGCTCGACGTGAACCGGAATCGGTTTATCAACAGATCAGTAAAGGCGCTTGGCCTGCCGGTATCGAATATTGGCAACCGCTGTTCTTTGATGAAACGGAAACTCTGTTCGACTATCTACCAGATAATACGTTATTAGTAACAATTGGTGATATAGAAAAAGCAGCCAATGATTTCTTAGCTGATGCCGAGTACCGCTATGACCAACGTCGAGTGGATCCACTGCGTCCTCTTCTACCTGTAAATGAGCTGTGGCTTCAAACGACGGATATGTTTGGCCTCTTTAAGCAATACCCTCGTGTAAAACTAGCAAGAGAACCAGAGATTGAAAAAGCTGGCCGTTTTAATCCAGATTTACTTGAGTTGCCAGAGATAGCAATTCAGCACCAAAACAAAGAACCGTTTGCACAATTTCGTCAATTCTATGAGAAATTCAGCGGTCAGGTGATCTTCTCTGTTGAATCTGAAGGTCGTCGTGAAGCTCTACTTGAATTACTTGCTCGCATTAAACTCAAACCCGCGATTTGTAATTCAATGAAAGACGCGGTTGCCCATAAAAACAAAGCGACTTTGGTCATTGGTTCAGCAGAACACGGCTTTATCCTACAAGAACCTTGTGTTGCCTTTATTTGTGAAAGTGATTTATTAGGTGAGCGAGTCATTCAACGCCGCCGCCGTGGTGACAATAAATCGGTCAACAGCAATACACTGATCCGCAACCTTGCTGAGCTAAAAGTAGGCCAACCAGTGGTTCATATTGATCACGGTATTGGTCGTTACATGGGTCTTGAAACGTTAGAAGTTGGCGATATGCCAGCTGAATACATGATGTTAGAGTACCTAAATGAAACCAAGCTGTATGTTCCTGTTTCTTCTTTAAATCTCATTAGCCGCTATTCAGCAGGAGCCGATGAAACCGCACCAATCAGTAAACTAGGCAGCGAAACATGGAGTAAAGCCCGTCGTAAAGCCGCTGAAAAAGTACGCGATGTTGCAGCCGAGCTACTTGATGTTTACGCAAAACGTGCTATTAAACCAGGGTTTGCTTTTAAACAAGATCGTGATGCTTACGCTGATTTCAGATCAAGTTTCCCATTTGAAGAAACGCATGACCAAGAAATAGCCATTAACGATGTGTTATCCGATATGTGTCAAGCCAAAGCGATGGATCGCCTTGTTTGTGGTGATGTAGGTTTTGGTAAAACAGAAGTTGCTATGCGTGCTGCATTCTTAGCTACGCACAACGAAAAACAAGTTGCGGTATTAGTTCCAACGACCCTACTTGCTCAGCAGCATTTTGAGAATTTCCGCGACCGTTTTGCTAACTTCCCAATACGAGTGGAAGTCCTATCTCGCTTTAAATCAGCAAAAGAGCAGAAAGAAATTTTAGCTGCAACGGCTGAAGGTAAAGTGGATATCTTAATTGGAACTCACAAATTACTGCAAGACAGCATTAAATTTGAAGATCTTGGTTTATTGATCGTAGATGAAGAACATCGCTTTGGTGTCCGTCAAAAAGAAAAAGTAAAAGCGATGCGCTCAGACGTAGATATTCTAACGTTAACCGCAACACCCATTCCAAGAACCTTGAATATGGCAATGAGTGGCATGCGTGATTTATCAATCATCGCAACACCACCTGCTCGCCGATTAGCGATTAAAACCTTTGTTCGTGAAAAAGCCGATGATGTGATTAAAGAAGCAATTCTTCGTGAGATCAAACGTGGTGGTCAAGTTTATGTTCTGCACAACAATGTAGAAACTATTCAAAATGCCGCTGAAGATATTGAAAAACTGATCCCAGAAGCACGTGTCACCTTAGCTCATGGCCAAATGCGTGAACGTGAATTAGAACGCATCATGGGTGATTTTTATCATCAGCGTTTCAATGTTCTAGTTTGTACAACGATTATTGAAACCGGTATTGATGTTCCAACAGCGAACACCATCATCATGGATCGTGCCGATAAACTCGGTTTAGCTCAATTACACCAATTACGTGGTCGTGTGGGTCGCTCACACCACCAAGCTTATGCATATTTACTAACGCCACATCCGAAAGCCTTAAGTAAAGATGCAAGAAAACGTTTGGATGCAATTGCTTCACTGGAAGACCTAGGTGCAGGTTTTACTCTTGCTACTCACGATTTAGAGATCCGTGGTGCAGGTGAATTACTGGGTGATGGCCAAAGTGGTCAAATTCAATCTGTTGGTTTTACTCTATATATGGAAATGCTTGAGCAAGCAGTTGAAGCCTTAAAAGAAGGAAAAGAGCCTTCATTAGATGATTTATTGCGTGAACAAACGGAAGTCGAGCTTCGTTTACCTGCATTAATTCCTGAAGATTACATTCCAGATGTTAATACTCGCTTGTCTCTATACAAACGTATTGCGAGCGTTTCAGATAATGGCGAATTAGATGAACTAAAAGTAGAAATCATTGACCGGTTTGGTTCATTACCAGAAGCAACTCAAACATTATTAGTCAGTTCAGAAGTTAAAATGTTAGCCGCTTCATTAAAAGTGAAGAAATTAGAAGCGCATGGAAACGGTGGTTACATTGAATTTGAACCTACCGCTGACATAAACCCTATGTTCCTTGTGTCATTATTACAAAAAGATCCTACAGGCTTTGCGTTAGATGGACCAACAAAGGTTAAATTTATAAAAGACTTAACAGAGAGACAAGTGCGAATTAAATACGTAATGGACTTGCTCAAATTGTTTTACGAAAATAGAATCTAACTATTAGATTTAAATAATAAGAAAATACTAATTTTTGGTCTTGATTATGGACAACCGAGACTTTAAAGACCCATTTCACTGGAGTTTGAATGAAAAAAATAATTTATGCGCTGATCCTACTAGCAAGCTGGCCTTCATTTGCTCGTCAATTTGACGTTGAAGTCATCATTTTTAAACGCAATGTTGAGCCTTCGTCTTTCCAAGAATCATGGCCAGACCTTCTTGACCCTATTAATTTAGGTCGTGCTTTTTCATATCGTGATAAAGCCGTAATGAATAAAAATAACGCTTTTTTAATTTCAGACTATAAATTAAGCAACGTATATAAAAAATTACAAAACCACGCAGGGTTTAAGCCTCTTGTTCATGTTGCATGGCGTCAAGGTGACTCGGGTTCTGCTCGATCACCAATATTTCATGTTCAAGCTGGACAAAATTTCTCAAACCGTTTTGTAGCCGATGGTCGAACACTCGAAGATGCAAAGGCCGATATCAATTTACAGCCCTTAGATGCACCTGTACCTACTATTGCTCAAAATGGCGAAGACAATCAGCTTGTTACTGGCTCACTGCTTGAGTTAGATGGAACACTTCAAGTATATGTGCAACACTATCTATATGTTAAAACAGAATTGGATTTAAAAATTCCTGGGCAACATGAATTTATTATCAATACCATGCTTGACGATCAAGCTGAGACGGTAAATGAGATCAATACAGACATCATGCCAATTCAAGAACTGAATTCTAATGTTCAATTTGGCCATTTAGAAGACGTAACACCAGAAACGGAAGTTAAAGAGTATCTAAAGTCTTACCGCATAAAAGAAAAGCGTAAAATGCGTAGTGGAGAAACTCATTATATTGACCATCCTCTAATGGGTATGATCATTCAGGTACGTAAAGTATAATTATATAAACTCTTTACACAATTTAACTAAAATAGGACGACATTTGTTGTCCTATTTCGTTTCTACTTTCCTAAAATCATGCTATTTTCATTCGAAATCATAACCTATGAGAATTCACATGAAATCTATCATCAAACCGTTACTGCTTATCCTTTCTTCTGCCCTATTTTTAACAGCTTGCAATGACGAAAACTCCCCAAAAGAAGGAACTCACTATGAAGTCCTTTCTACACCTTTAACTCAAGATTCAGTTGCACCTGTCACTGAAGTATTCGCACTCTCTTGTGGCCATTGCCGTAATATGGAAAATTTTTTACCAGTGATCAGTCAAGAAGCAGGGGCAGATATTGGAAAAATGCATATTACCTTTAACCAATCTGCACACATTGCTTCTATGTTCTATTATGCTGCTGAAATGCAAGTTGATGGCACTCCAGATCATGCATTTATGGAAGACCTATTCTCAGCTACTCAAATAGGTAAAGAAGCAACACTAACAGAGCAAGAAGAAATGTACGCTAAAGCATTTACCTCTCGTGGTTTAACAAGTCCTTACGAGTTTAATGAAGAGCAGCGTGATATTTTAATTAAAAAAGTAGATAATGCAAAACTACTTTCTGAGCAATCAGGAATTAGTTCTGTTCCTACTTTTGTAGTTAACGGTAAATATAACGTACTAATTGGTGGCCATGATGATCCTAAAAAGATCGCTGAAACTATCCGCTACCTACTAGAAAAGTAATTAACTAATATCCCTCCAGTAAGTAATAAAAAATACTTACTCGGTTCGGTATCTTACTATAAGGAAATATTGTGTCTAAAATCATTATCACTATTGCTGTTATCGTTCTTGGTTATATGCTGTTTCAACACTTTGTAAATAATCCAAAAGCAGCACAAGAAAATATTGAAATTGGTAAAGCATTCTTAGCTGAAAATGCCACTAAAGAAGGCGTAAAAACGACAGATTCGGGCCTACAGTACCTAGTTCTTGAAGAGGGTACAGGTACAGAACACCCTACAGCCAAAAGTAAAGTGAAGGTGCATTATCACGGCACTACGATTGATGGCAAGGTTTTTGATAGTTCTGTTGATCGTGGACAGCCTATTGAATTTGGTTTAGGCCAAGTAATCAAGGGTTGGACAGAAGGCGTTCAGCTAATGGTTGTAGGTCAGAAAGTTCGCTTCTTCATTCCAAGTAATTTGGCTTATGGAAACCGTGCGGCAGGTTCGATTCAACCAGGTTCAGTGCTAATCTTTGAAGTTGAGTTATTAGACTTCAAATAATGCCAATGTAATCAATTTATTTGCTTAAAATTCTTACCGAAAAATAAACCCATTACAAATGGCTAATCACAATGATTAGCCATTTGTATCTTTCAATTCCCAGAAAATCGCTCACCAAAATAAGAGCCTAGTAGGGCAAGTAAAAAAGCAACTACCCCACCTATCATCATTTTATCCATACTAAATCCAATATAAGAATATGGTGTAAATAGAGACAGTGATAGCACTACTAATACAGAGAGGAAAGCAGCGAATGCTGGTTCAAACATTCTTTTTCCTGGTGAAATTAAGCCAATAATTATTCCACCTATAAAAAATGCAGATAAATGTAATAATCCTTGTAGCATAAACTGTAGGCTTATAGATATATATCTACCAACAATTAACTTACCAACAAAACCACCAATCAATAACTCAACACCAATAAATGTTAAAAAGCTTACAAATATCCAAAATTTAGAAACAACACGTCTACGAGTCATATTTTATATCTTCCATTTCTATATTCTCTATCATACCAATTCAACAACAGTTATTGATATTCTATAGTTTTTATTTCTATCCCAACAGGTGATATTTCTCCTGTTATTAGCACTTTCATTGTATCGTTCACTCTCATCCAATAGGCCTTGCTCTTCATGCATACAGGTGATAAAAGTTCTTTAAGATATACACCACCTTCACATGTGGTAACTTTAGATTGTTCATAGGCGGCATTTTTTCCAGTAATCGTCATTGCTACCATATTTGGCTTAGCCGTAAAAAAATGGACTGCAGTTAACCCTCCTTGAGCTAAACCAAAAGAAAATACTAGACTTAAACACAATACATTTAAAGAGGCTTTCCAATTCGACTTATAATCTTGTTTATTTACATAAATTAAAAATAATAAAACAAAAACAAAGCTTAAAATATATACTATTTTTAATTCGTTGATATGATCGTCATAAAACCGGAAGTCTTCAAGAAAGAAGAACAAGTAGCCAATCAGTGAAGAGGCATAAACAGCATATTTACTATAACTAGATAGTTTTTGTACTAATTTACTTTTAGAAAAATAAACACGATTAAAATTAGCATGCGAATTTTTTATCGCATCCTTTAAGCAGGACTTCCCTTTTTCAAGAGTCACTTTCTGAGTTTTTCTCTTGTTATTCTCTTCATCGACTATTGTTAATATCCCATTTTTATCACTCAGAGCTTGGTAAGTAATGTGTATTTTTTTTGAACGCTCAGTAAAGGTGACATGGATATAGCTTGATTCATTTGCATTTTTATATAATCGTCGATACTCATAATTTAATACAACATCATTCACAACCACAAATAGTTTCGTCAACGTATTCATATCAAGAATTGGCGTGTTTTTTTTATTTCCGGTTATCTTATCTATTTCTTCTGTCGATATAGTTAATATCTTCATTTTATAACCCTAATTGATTCGATAACCAAGCTTATCAAGCAAAGTTGAATAACTTTTATTTTTAGGACAAACGCCACGAGTATAGTATTTATCCATTGCTTGTTTTTCTTTCAAGAATATTTGAGTAGACAAACTTTGCGCTAATGACTCAGCCTTAAGATAGCCATTAAGTGTTGCACATCTTGCCCAAATATAAGCTTCATTATACTTCCCTGCTTTTCTATATAATTGTGCGGCTTTATATTGCCCTTCTAGAAGACCTTTTCCAGCAGCAAGTTTCATCCAATACATTGATTTTTCCGTATCACCATATTGGTTATAAATCTCACTAATGAAGTATCGAGCAATTGGATTAGCTGGTATTTTGTAGAATGACAATAACGCTTTTTTATGATTATTGAGTTCTATATACTCAATCAAGCCTCGCATTAAATAGGTCTTCTCATCGTTCTCTTTCATATGATCTATAAATAAAATAGCATCATAAAATGATTGCTCTAGCATTAACTGGTTTACAATTTTATTACCTTCTAAAACGGATAAACTCTTCGCTGATTTTTCAATACCAAATAATTGTATTTTATTTGATTCTACCTCTGTTCTTCCCTCAACTGGATCTTTATTTAAATAATTTACCAAGGCCATTATTAAAATAATAAATATTGAGTGTTTTAATGCATTGTACATATAAATAAAAATAACCTTATTGACATTTAAAACAATATCATCCCTAATTAGGTATATAATACAGGTATTTTATTTCTATTTCCTCATTACTATCGTAAAATCTTCATCGGCATAACCTATAATTAACTTACTATTTGGGCATAGGCTTAAACAGTAATTTAAAACTTGTTCTGGATCATGTGATTCTAATAATTTGGAATAAGCAAAGTGATCACGGTTCAATAAATTAAAAATTACAGCTTCCTCTGCTTTCTCATACATAGCTTTTATTATTTTTGCATGATAGGTTTTATTTCTTGTTCTATAATTTAGCGAACCACTAGCAACTATAATATCAGCAGGTGGTAATTTTAAAGAAGAGAAGTCTCCTTTAATAAAATTACTATTTTCTTGCCGCTGAAAATGTTTTTTGGCTTGCTTAATAAAACTACCTTGTTGATCAACACCTACATAAGAGTTAACAGTACAACTCATATCAAGAAAGGTTTTAAAATCACCATAACCGCAACCTAAATCTAATATGCGTTTATTGTCAAAATCTAGTGACTCTACGATAACTTTGAAACGCAAAAATTGAGACTCTGTTGAACTCCAACCTAAGCTTTTAGCGTTATGACCTAAGTATTGTTGCTGCCTTTCGTCATGAAAGAGACGAATCGTCAGTCTATCTAATAAATGCACGTTTTACCTATTCTGTCTTTGTTTTCTGAGAGTGTACGCTTTGCAGCTGCTCTTTTCATCTCCTTAACGTTATCACACAGCATAAATACTATTAAATTATTCAAGATAGATACTCATCCCTCTTTAACCGTAGTATCTTCTCAAAACTGGATATTTAATAGTCAATAATTGCTCTTTTGATCACAACTCCATTACACTCTACCTTGCCTTAACCAATAAAAAAGATTATCTCTTTGTATATAAATATTAACTTACTTGTTAATTTACATAGGCAGATACTCATGGATAGAATTTTTACCAATCTTAACCTCATCACAATGAAGACAGATCTGTCTAAGCCAAATGATGGCTATCAAGTTATTAAAAATGCAATGATCGGTATAACAAATGGAAAGATTGAATACGTTGGTCACTCCTGCCCCGAGATATTTCATGGTCATCCTGATGTTATTGATTGTAGTAATGTCTTAGTCACTCCGGGATTCATTGATTGTCACACTCACCTTGTTTTTGCTGGTAATCGAGCGAATGAATTTGAACAACGTTTACAAGGCGTACCTTATGAAGAAATAGCAAAACAAGGAGGAGGGATTTTATCTACCGTATATGCCACTCGTGAAGCAACAGAAGATGAGCTTTATCACTTAGCAATCCAACGCTTAGAAGGCTTAAAGCGTGACGGCGTCACTACCGTTGAGATTAAATCAGGTTATGGCTTAACGCTTAATGATGAAATCAAAATGCTACGAGTTGCCAAACGCATTGCAGAATTACCAGATATAAAAGTCTCTACCACGTTGCTTTCTGCACACGCCCTTCCTCCTGAATACAAAGACAAGCCTGACGATTACATCACCTTAATTTGTGACTCAATTATTCCTACTGTCGCCGAACAAAAATTAGCGGATCACGTTGATGTATTTTGTGAAGGAATTGGATTTTCCACTAAGCAGTGTGAGCGTGTATTCAATATAGCATTAGAACACGGTTTAAAAATTAAAGGTCATACTGAGCAATTATCAAATCTTGGCGGCAGTGCATTAGCCGCATCTATGGGGGCTTCTTCGGTTGATCATATTGAATATCTTGATGAAGATGGTATCAAAGTATTAGCACAAAATAATACCGTAGCTACTCTTTTACCTGGTGCCTTTTATTTCTTGCGAGAGACCAAACTCCCACCGATTGAATTGCTGCGTAAGTATCGCGTTCCAATGGCTATTGCCACCGATTTTAACCCCGGAACGTCACCCATTGCTTCGCTTCGTACCATGATGAATATGGCTTGCACTTTATTTAAATTAACACCAGAAGAATCTCTACGGGGTGTAACTTGCCATGCAGCTCAAGCACTTGGGTTACAAGACTCTCGCGGAACGATTGAAGTAGGTATGGATGCCGACTTTGCACTTTGGCAATTAGACTCTCCTGCTGAACTCTCCTATCGATTAGGCGTTCCCGATCTTATTGCTCGTGTAGTTGATGGAAACATTTTTTATAATAAGGAAAGTTATGAAAAATAAGAGCTTAATCGATATGGCAAGTTGGACAGGCAGAGTCGATCTTGAAGATGGCGATCTCGGTTTACGCTGGCATCAAAAAATTACCGCTGCAACTAACTCAAGTACAGACGGAATAATGTTGCTTGGCTTTGCTTGTGATGAAGGAGTTTATCGCAATAAAGGCCGTATTGGTGCTTATTCTGCCCCACAAATCATTCGCCGCGCATTAGCCAATCTAGCTTGGCATCATAATAAAGCTGTTTTTGATGGTGGGGATACCTGTTGTGATGATGCTGATCTTGAAATAGCACAGCAACAACTTGGTGATAATGTTGAACAAGCCCTTGCTAAGCATAACCAAGTGCTTGTTTTTGGTGGCGGTCATGAAATTGCATGGGGTTCCTTTCAAGGCATTGCACGTCATTTAAAAAAGATCAATGAATCAAACCAACAAAAGACGCCACCACGCATTGGGATTATTAATTTTGATGCACATTTTGATCTACGAAATCCTCCACCAAAAGAAGATGAATTTGAAAAGTCAGAAAAGCAACTTCTTGGTAGCTCGGGAACTCCTTTTTATCAAATCGCTCAATATTGTAAAACGAATGAATGGCCATTTAATTATGCTTGTTTAGGATTAAACCGAGGCAGTAATACTCAAGCTCTTTATCACAAGGCTGATTCCCTTGGTGTACTTTATTTTGATGATACCGAAATGACGCACGCTAATCTTCCAATAATACACCGTGGTTTATCCAATTTTATTGAGCAAAATGATTACCTTTATCTCACCATTGATATCGATGTTTTTCCAGCTTCAGTTGCTCCGGGAGTGAGTGCTCCTGCTGTTCGTGGGGTCTCTCTTGAGATCATAGAACCACTAATCTGCCATATATTGAAGGCTAAAAATCATCAAGGTAATTCAAAGTTATTATTAGCTGATATGGCTGAATTCAACCCTACATTTGATATTGATAACCAAACGGCACGCTTAGCGGCAAGGCTTGCTTGGACTATCGCTCATGGAATGAAAACGTAAACATTAATATTAAAAACGCTTAATTTTAAAAACAGTCACCAATACTATTAACTCGCAAGGAGAGCAACAATGACACATGCATCGCCATCTAACCCTAGATTGGATGAGACCCGCACTATTATTGCCCCAACAGGTACAAAACTCACCGCTAAATCTTGGTTAACTGAAGCCCCGCTTCGTATGTTAATGAATAACTTACATCCAGATGTAGCAGAGCACCCTCATGCTCTGGTTGTATATGGTGGTATTGGTCGTGCTGCACGAAATTGGCAATGTTATGACAAAATTGTCGAAGTGCTGACTCGCCTTGAAGAAGACGAAACCTTGCTAGTGCAATCAGGAAAACCTGTCGGTGTATTTAAAACTCACACCAATGCGCCGCGTGTACTCATTGCAAATTCCAATTTAGTTCCTCACTGGGCCAATTGGGAACATTTTAACGAGCTCGATAAGCAAGGCTTGATGATGTATGGCCAAATGACGGCTGGCAGTTGGATCTACATTGGCTCTCAAGGCATTGTTCAAGGCACTTACGAAACGTTTGTTGCTATGGCTCGTCAGCACTTTGATGGTAAAGCCGCAGGTCGATGGGTATTAACTGGCGGCCTTGGTGGTATGGGTGGCGCGCAACCTCTCGCAGCAACCATGGCTGGGTTTTCAATGCTTGCTGTTGAGTGTGATGAATCACGTATCGATTATCGCTTACGCACAGGTTATGTGGATCGCAAAGCCACTACATTAGACGAAGCATTGGCAATAATAGAAGAATCAAAACAGTCTGGTACTCCCGTGTCTGTCGGTTTACTAGGTAATGCTGCTGATGTGTATGCTGATATCGTTCAACGCGGTATTGTGCCGGATATTACCACCGACCAAACGTCCGCTCATGATCCGCTCAATGGCTATTTACCGCAAGGTTGGTCAATGGAACAGGCCGCAGAAATGCGCTTAAAAGACGAATCCATTGTCGTATCTGCCGCTAAAAAATCCATGGCAATTCAAGTTCAAGCCATGCTTAATTTACAAAGCGCAGGTTCAGCAACTGTCGATTACGGTAATAACATTCGCCAAATGGCCTTAGAAGAAGGTATCGCTAATGCTTTTGATTTTCCGGGATTTGTGCCTGCATATATTCGTCCGCTATTTTGTGAAGGCATTGGACCTTTCCGTTGGGCAGCCCTTTCTGGCGATCCAGAAGATATCTACAAAACCGATCAGAAAGTAAAAGAGCTTATTCCTGATAATCCACATCTGCACAACTGGCTTGATATGGCGCGTGAACGTATCCAGTTCCAGGGATTACCGGCTCGTATTTGTTGGGTTGGTTTAAAAGATCGCGCTCGTCTCGGTAAAGCTTTCAATGAAATGGTAAAAAATGGAGAGCTAAAAGCACCGATTGTGATTGGTCGAGATCATCTTGATTCAGGCTCGGTTGCCAGTCCAAACCGTGAAACTGAAGGCATGATGGATGGCTCTGATGCCGTATCCGATTGGCCACTGCTAAACGCCCTACTTAACACCGCATCGGGAGCTACTTGGGTATCGCTTCACCATGGTGGTGGCGTTGGCATGGGATTCTCTCAACATTCAGGCATGGTTATTGTTTGTGATGGTAGCGATGACGCGGCAGAACGAGTTGCCCGAGTACTCCATAATGACCCTGCAACAGGGGTTATGCGTCATGCGGATGCAGGTTATGACATCGCAATCAATTGTGCTAAAGAACAAAACTTAGATTTACCAATGCTATCTGAACCAAAATAAGTAGCAATAAACCCTATATTAAAAATAATTATAAAGAATACCAACCTAGCTAAACGAGTTGGTATCACAACCATAACGAGAAACGAACTATGTATTCATTAGAAATTATTCCAGGCAAGTTATCTCTAAAACAGTTACGTGAAGTTAGCCGTCACCCTACTCAACTTTCACTTCATCCAGACGCTTTACCCGATATGATCACCAGTGCTGAGGTGGTTGCTCAAGTGATCCGAGACGGTAAAACCGTTTATGGCATTAATACCGGGTTTGGGTTGCTCGCCAATACCTGTATTGCAGAAGAAGATCTAGAAACACTGCAACGCAGTATTGTTCTGTCGCATGCTGCGGGTATTGGTCAATTCATGGATGACGCAACCGTTCGGTTAATGATTGTCCTGAAAATAAACAGCCTTTCTCGCGGATACTCAGGCATTCGCCCGCTAGTGGTCAACGCATTAATTCAATTAGTTAATTCTGAGGTGTATCCCTGCATTCCTAAAAAGGGATCTGTTGGGGCCTCTGGCGATCTTGCTCCTTTGGCTCACATGAGTACCGTTTTATTAGGCGAAGGGGAAGCTCGTTATAAAGGCGAAGTGATTTCAGGTCAAAAAGCCTTAGAAATCGCAAAGTTAGAGCCTATAACACTCGCACCAAAAGAAGGGCTAGCGCTACTGAACGGAACTCAGGCCTCTACTGCGTTTGCTCTAGAAGGTTTATTCGCCGCCGAAGATTTATATGCCGCTGCAACGGTCTGTGGTGCAATGACAGTTGAGGCCGCATTAGGCAGCCGTAAACCATTTGACCCAAGAATTCACCGTGTTCGTGGGCATCGTAGTCAAATGGACGCCGCATTAGGCTATCGTCATTTATTAACACAAAATAGTGAGATTGGTTTATCACATCAATGCTGTGAACGAGTACAAGATCCCTATTCACTGCGTTGTCAGCCTCAAGTGATGGGCGCGTGTTTACAACAGATCAGAAACTCTGCCGATACATTAGAGATAGAATCAAACTCTGTATCGGACAATCCTTTAGTCTTCGCAGAGGATGGCGACATTATCTCTGGTGGTAACTTTCATGCAGAACCTGTTGCAATGGCAGCAGATAACCTTGCTTTAGCAATTGCTGAAATTGGCAGCTTATCTGAACGTCGAATGGCGCTTCTTATCGACAGCGGTTTAAGTAAACTCCCTCCATTCTTAGTTGATAATGGCGGTGTAAACTCAGGTTTTATGATTGCTCAGGTTACCGCTGCTGCATTGGCTAGTGAAAACAAAAGCCTCGCTCATCCAGCCTCTGTTGATAGCTTACCGACCTCAGCTAACCAAGAAGATCATGTATCAATGGCCACCTTCGCTGGTCGTCGTCTAGGTGACATGGCAGAGAATACGCGTGGCATACTCGCAGTAGAACTATTGGCATCTGCACAAGGTCTAGACTTTAGAGCACCAAATAAGAGTTCAGAACGTATTGAAGAAGCCAAAAGCATGCTCCGTGAACGTGTCGATTTCTATGATAAAGACCGTTACTTTGCACCAGACATAGCCAAAGCTAATACCTTATTACTTGAAGCAAAATACAATGCATTAATGCCTGAGTCCTTGCTTCCTAGTATTTAGAAACATAGAAGTATCTAAAAACATAGAAACCTACAAAAAAACATAGCCGTAGCTTCTTGATTTATGATTAAGAAGCTACGGTTATGGCATAAACTCTTCCTCTATTCTCACTCATACATTTGAGTCTTGCTCTATAATCAGTACAATAGCCGACCAATACTTTTAGAGCACCCTTTAATCATGCCAAGTTCTTCTCTCTCAAAACAGCTTTTTCAAATGACATGGCCAATGATGTTTGGTGTTCTTTCTCTAATGAGCTTTCAATTAGTTGATAGTGCCTTTATCGGCCAACTTGGCATACTTCCTCTTGCTGCCCAAGGCTTTACCATGCCATTGCAGATGGTCATTATTGGTTTACAAGTCGGCTTAGGCATTGCTACAACAGCCGTAATCGCACGAGTATTAGGCGCTCAACAAGTTAAGAAGGCCAAACAGCTTGCCGGATTAGTTCTCACTCTAGGCGCTGGTATGGTATTTATCATGTGCTTACTCATTTGGTTCTCTCGAGGTTTATTACTTAACCTATTGGGCGCAGAAGCCAATGTATTTCCCATAATCGATAGTTACTGGCCTGTATGGTTAGCAAGTTGCTGGGCTGGTGCAATGATCTATTTTGCTTACAGTGTCTGTCGTGCTAATGGAGATACCAAACTTCCCGGCTTAATGATGATGGCAACCAGTATTCTCAATATGATCCTTGACCCCATTTTTATTTTTCATTTTGATTTAGGATTAAACGGAGCGGCTTGGGCTACGATCGTATCTTTCACCATTGGCTTCTGTATTATTTTACCTCCCATTTTCAAACGTCATTGGATCTCTTTTTCTTGGCATAACCTGCCAATTATCGCCTCCATTAAAGAGCTAAACTCAGTAATGACGCCTGCAATGATGAGTCAGTTACTTCCTCCACTATCCTCAATGATGGCAACTAAAATCATTGCCGGTTTTGGTGCTGCTGCCGTTGCGGGTTGGGCTATGGCTTCACGTATTGAGTTCTTTGCTATTGTTGTCGTTCTAGCGTTAACCATGTCGATTCCACCAATGGTCGGGAAAATGCTTGGCGCTAAACAATTTGATGATATTCAAAAACTGATCCATATTGCCGTAAAATTTGTTCTAGCTTGGCAGATTGGATTAGCTATTATTCTCTTTGCTATTGCCACCCCACTCGCTAATTTATTAAGCACGGATGTCAATGTAGTTCAAGTAATCGAGTCTTATCTTTTATGGGTTCCGATCAGCCTTAGTTCATTGGGTATTTGCATGTTAATGGTATCTGTTTGTAATGCACTCGGCGTTTCAATGCGAGCATTAACCATTTCTACATTACGACTTTTTGCCTGTTTCTTACCGATGATATGGCTAGGATCTACCTTATTTGGTCTACATGGCGTATTCATGGGCGCATTAGTTGGCAATACGATGGCAGGAATTATTGCGTGGATAATGTACAATAAAGCCATTCATAATCTTCAAAAAACCATAACCGCTAAGGACCGATAATGACCACAATTACGATACCAAAAAATAAGCGAGATGAATTAATCAACAAATTCCAAGGCTATTTTGAGCAAGAACTCGATATGGAATTAGGTCAGTTCGATGGTGAATTTTTGTTGGACTTTATTATTAAACACACAGGGCCTGTTTTTTATAATCAAGGCTTAGCTGACGCTCAAACGATTATCGAGCGTAAAACACAAGATATTGCCGATGAGATATACGAAATAGAGATGATTGAAAATCAATAATCAACATAAAGTTAATGATGCTAATTCTATTAAATATTTATTATTTATTATTTATTAAACTATCAAATAATTACTTTAAGATTAAACCGCTTCCTAACATAAGAAACAGGGCAACCGCATGAGTGGTTAAATTTTAACCTCTGAGAAAAAACCTGCCGTTAAAACAGATTCAAGCATTGAAGTATTCATCATGCATCGCTTTTGTTTACCCACGATACTCAGTTTTGTGGGC
>Ga0316197_10000027_pt1 | contig 179720 bp, 145 predicted proteins | sample OudBiesiAoxic_MG_FD_204939 | JGI IMG/M metagenome (GOLD analysis project Ga0316197, IMG submission 204939) | Coastal sediment microbial communities from Oude Bieten Haven, Netherlands - site A oxic | ecosystem: Environmental > Aquatic > Marine > Coastal > Sediment | place: Netherlands...
AAGAAAGTGGCTATTATCGCATGCGTCCGAAAGATGGTAGTCATCCTCAATTCGATGCTAAGAGATGGCGTCATGTGGGATGAGAATACAGGTAAAAATAAGTTATTGACGCCATAGTCGTTTGTTAGCTCACTTTTTCAACAGTAACTCATTTTTTTTTGATATAAAAATAGAGTTTAGTAATTTGTTTTTATGCTGCTCATAGGCTGTAAAATTAGAAAAACACACCTTAACCTTTTGCTTACCCATAAGTATGGAGAAATCTTGTTCATAGCATTTACCAGAGCTAGTTTTGTAATATGTATAGAATGGCTCTTTTACCTTGATTCTTATAATTTTCCCATTTTTCAGATAAATACCGATATAGCAGTCAGGCATTTTTACAGGTTCTAATAGCTTGCCAATAATGTGCATTTCTGTAGCTTTATATGGCAAAAAATCATGGTAGAGGCTTTCAATTTTTTCAAACGATATTGCTAATTTTAAAACAGGATCATCGGTAGCTATTTTAATATTTAATTTGTCATTTTGGTTAGAGTTAAACTCATGTTCTTCTGACTCAACCAAATTGAAAAATGTATTTTCATTGAAAAAATAACCTTTAGGATATAGTCCTTTTTTTAATAGCCTTATGTGCTCAATTTCAATATTGAATTCACTCTTATTTGTTATAGTCAACTCAACATCTTGTTTTATAGTTTTCGCTGTAACTTTTAACCTTGTAGATTTTTGATAATAATAAAAGACAATACCACCCAAAAAAGTGAACAAACCTACAAAACTACCAATTATCCCTAACATCTCAATTGAAAGGAATGATGGTTTTTTATCTGGTAATTCCAAATTATGCTCCGTACTCGATGTGTGAGCTAACGATCTAGTTCACGAGCCGAAGGTCTCGTGTAACGGCTTGTTCTTTACTTTCGGAGAGAGGAGGTTATCGCTACTCAATCCGTGAGTTCATATTCCATGCCCTTGGGGCTTAATTGATGCCCCCTGCGGCGTGAGGGAAGCATCGCTGCTTTACTTGAAGTCAATTGCAGGTCTCTTTAAAAGCTTTGCTTTACGAGCCTTAGCAAGTGCCTTCAAGCTATCATAAATTAGGCGTTTCTTCCATCGCGTTTGGCTCTATCTATTCCTTCGGCTAGACTTAAATATCACTTCTTTTTTGCTAAAAATCGTCTACCGCAGGTCAAGAACAGCTTATTCAATAGCAGCAGGATAACGTTCCAGGCTACTCGTTTGATTTCTGTTAACTTATCACTGCTAAGTGTCTGTTGTAAATAGATTATTTTTCCACAAAACTCAAGAAAATACCGTAAATCACAAAATAAAAAGATGCGTGCTTGTTTACGAGGTCTCCATAACACTTTTTGTCCTGTTACAACCCATTGATAAGCATAGATTAAAATTCATACATAGGTGTTATCGATGCGTCAATCTATCGATTTATGCATTTTTTTTATAGCAATAATCAGGATATGAGTTATACCTGTATATAAACACAGTGTTGCGATGGGGTGACTACGATGGGTCAATCAAAATTTATGGAGGCTATACGGACAGAGATCAGGGTACGTCATTACAGCTATCAAACAGAAAAATCCTATCTTTATTGGAATCGCTACTTCATTCGTCATTGTAATATTTGTCATGGCGCAGACATCACGCCAGCTTTGATTGAGGACTTTCTCTGTTTCTTAGCTGTGCAGTGTAAAGTTTCGGCAAGCACTCAGAAACAGGCCTTGTGTGCCATTGTATTTGCTTGTCGCTATGTATTAAAAATTGATCCCAATGAATTGCAATTTCCTTATGCTAAAGCGCCAAAAAGAATACCGCAGGTAGTATCTAGCGAAGAAGCAAAACTGATCATAAGCCACCTCTCTGGCTACCATTATTTAATTGGTGCTATCCTATTTGGCTCAGGATTAAGATTGAAGGAAGCATTAAATCTTAGAATAAAAGATATCGATTTAACCACCAAATCTATCTTTGTGTATCGAGGGAAAGGGCAAAAAGATCGAGTCTGCATGTTGCCTAATGAGTTGATTAATGCTCTCAAATCACAAATAGAACAGGCTAAAAAAATTCACGATAAGGATCTTTCAGAAGGCTTTGGTCTAGCTTCATTACCCATATCCCTCATCAGAAAATACCGCAATAGCGCATCTAAGTTTCATTGGCAATATATCTTTCCTGCCAGTCGCCGTTGTATGCATCCAAGCGATAATTATGTGTGCCGACACCATGTTCATCCAACGGCATTTTCACGTGCATTAAGACAAGCCACCACCGACAGCAATATAAATAAGCGCGTTACCGCTCATACTTTTCGGCATTCGTTTGCTACATCTTTACTACTCAAAGGTCATGATATTCGTACTATTCAAGAATTATTAGGTCATAGTGATCTCAAAACGACTCAGATATACACCCATGTCATTGGCGGGCATCATACTGGGGTCATTAGTCCACTTGATAGCCTTTAAGCTGGCTCCTACTTTTTACCAAAAAAAGAGTACAGGATGACTGCAGAAGGGTTTAATCAAGTTCAGGATGACGGCTTAATATGAATGAAATCCGCTTTAATTTGAAGTTAGCAAATTGAGCCAAATCGAAGAGAGAAAATACACCAAGTGCAGGTGCGGCTGAGGGTATCGAAAATATGGATGTTTTCGTTAAGCGGCCATATATGGCTTTACAGCGTCCCGAAGAAGTATCTGCACATTAGGTCGTTCTTAGGCGTCCTGCCTTCACGACATTTGTGCATCCCTACACGGCACTCACCGCAGGTGATAAGTACCCATGAATGTATAACCTTCAAGCTGGATCCTACTTTTTACCAATAAAAATAGTTCCGGATCACAGAATAAGAGACAAGAAAAGTTCAGGATGCCGGCTAAATATAAATGCAATCAGCCTTCACTCGAAGACTGCACACTTAATGACTTATCTTATGCTCCACCGCCCATACGGCCGCCTCAACCCGGCTCTTTAAGCCTAACTTTTTCAATAGATTCTTAACGTGAACCTTGACCGTCGTCTCGGCGATGCCGAGCTTGTTGGCGATATCTTTATTACTCTTGCCAGCGGCGATAAGCTTGAGGTTTTGTAGCTCACGTTGGGTGAGGTTTTCGAGCGGGGAGACTTTTTTACTGTTGGGTCTTAATGATCTTGCCAGAATCTGCGTCAATGGGTTACTGATCACAAACTCGCCCTGTATGGCGAGATTGATTTTCTCAATCAGCTCTTCAGGCTCTGAGTCTTTGAGCAGGTAACCATCGGTATTAAATTTGATGGCCTGCAGCACATCGCTTTCACTGTCTGATACGGTGAAGATGACGATTTTACTCTGCACTTCGGCGCGTTTAAGGGCGATTAAGGTGTCTATGCCGCTTAAGCCTTTCATGTTGAGGTCGAGCAGAATAAGATCCGGAGAGTGCTTGATGGCTAGACTTATCGCCTCATCTCCAGAGCCTGCTTGTGCGACAACGTCCAGGTTATCTTCTAAGGAGATAAGTTGAGCCAAACCTTGGCGCAGAGTAGGGTGGTCATCAACCAATAATATTTGTGCTGTAGTCATGTTTCATCTTCTTTCTTATATTGTAAGGAGATTATCAGGATCTTATCATGCGACTAGCAGACGCTAGACTCGTGTAACTGCTCGCATGTGTAAACTAATGTATAAACTCGAGCAGCACCTTAGTGCCGTTAGGGGAGTTGGGTTCAAAGGCCAAGACAGAATTCAGCGACTTTGCGCGTTCTTTCATGATCCCTAAACCAAAATGACCCTGCTGCTCAAGATCCCTTGGCAGACCCTTACCATTATCCCAAATAACCAGTTTGATCCTGTCATCTTCTTTGGCCAGATTAACCCCGGCTAAGCTGGCATTAGCATGTCTGTGAACATTCGATAAGCTTTCCCGAATGATCTGCAGTACGTGAATTTCTTGATTGGCCGTCAGATAATTTTGCGGTATTTCAAATTTTAATTCAATGGCATGTTGGCACTTTTCGGCGAACTCCGCCACCGTGCCCTGTAGGGCATTTTCCAGGGAGGGATCATCGAGTTTGAGCCTGAAAGTGGTGAGTAGTTCTCTTAGCTGAAGGTAGGCATTATTCAAACCTTGCTTGATATCATCAATGGTTTCATTGACCTGCTCTTCGGGAAGCCCTTTTTGCATCTTGCGCGTTAACAGACTCATCTGAACCTTAAGAAATGAGAGTGACTGCGCCAGAGAGTCATGCAGTTCTCGGGCAATCACGGCGCGCTCCTCGGCAATGAGTAACCTATTTTCGGTGTTCTTCTTCTGCTCTAATTCAATCGCGGTTGCGACTAGATCGGCCATGGCTTGAAGTAGCTGTTTCTGCCAGGCCTCTGGCGTCTCATATTTAGGCACTTGCCATACGATATCACCAAAAAAATGTCCGCGTTTTTCTAACACAAACTGGTGAACATCCATATATTGGTGATCTATGGTGTTGGTTTTAGCCTTGTAAAAAGTAAGGTTATTAATGCTCTTTTCGCAGAGCACGATTGAGATCTTTCCGAAACCCAATACCTGTACCAACTCCTGAATGATCTTTTGATCTATCTGATGATATTCGTAGTTAGATAAGTTACTTGCTGCCCGATATAAGACTTCGAGTGATTGGTTACTCCGGGTAAGTTCCTGAGTCTTTTTATCTACCCGATCTTCAAATTCCTGATAGGTACTTTGAAGTTGTTTTGACATATGGGCGATGGTGCGAGATAGCAGACCCAATTCATTGTCGGCAATGTGGTCTATCTTGATATTAAAGTTACCTTTACCCGCTTCGGAGGCCACTCTGACCAGCTGTTTTAGGGGGGTGATCAGCGAACGGTTAAGTTTAAACAACACCAAGGCGCTGACGATAAGAATGGAGAAGAGGGTGATCCCCTGAATTAAGCGTAATAAGCTTAATTTTTTCTCCGACTCCATCTGTAACAAGTTGACCAGCTTGTCTATTTTGACGGTAAAGCGATCGAAATCCTCGACTGATGTCGTTTGGGGAGATTGCTTGATCTCACTCCACGATAACAATATTTTTTGATGCTGAGCGATCACGTCCGGGTCATCTATGGTACTGGCTATCCCGCCAAAGAACAGATGCGACAATTTGTTTTCAAAGATCTGGATCTCTTGAGTAAGAATGGGCCGGCTATCCTCTTGAGCTATCAAATTAGCCCGTGAAACCCGGATGGCCTGCATTCTCATAGCACCGGCTCGGTTTATCTGTTCAGCATCCCCACTGAGACTCTCTGTCACTAAGATTGAAGAGATCATACTAAACAGGCCTAAGGTTATGATAATGGCCATAAATTGGCCTGCGGTTGCAACGAGTGATGAACTGCTCGTTGGCTCATCGATATAGAGTGACTCGCCAAGATTTTGTTTAATTTTCATATCGCCAACTTTACGTAAATCATATGTTGCTCCGACGGCCATTTGTTTGTTTTATGTTACTACTACTTAATAGTTTCGAGTACTCATATCCCCAGAATAAAAATGGGTTATTCACTATAAATTTATGAAATTCAATGCACTACAGGAACACTCTATCTAGTTCTTTAGTAGTAGCCTTATGTGAGCCACTGCAAACTTGCGAGTTTAAATATGATCTGGATCAACTTGCTATTTGGGTGTGGTGATACCTTCATCGTCGCAATAACAATATTTGAATGTCAACAAACAAATTAACGCATTCAATAAAGAATAAAAATTTAACAATGTTTTCGCCTCTAATTCAATCTGAACACGAAATAGAGAATAACCCTATGATCAGTTGGAGAAAATAATGTCTGATATCAAAAAATGGGACGTAGAAGATCCCAAGTTTTGGGACAGTGAAGGGAAGAAAGTTGCCAACCGCAACCTTTGGATCTCAATCCCGAGTTTGTTATGTGGTTTCGCAGTATGGCTATACTGGGGCATCATCACCATTCAAATGTTGAATCTGGGCTTTCCATTTGCCAAGTCAGAGCTATTTACATTAATGGCGGTTGCGGGTTTAACCGGGGCAACATTACGTATTCCCAGTAGCTTCTTCATTCGTTTGTGTGGTGGACGAAATACCATCGTCTTCACTACGGCATTATTGATGATCCCGGCCATCGGTGCGGGTATCGCGCTGCAAGATAAGAATACGCCACTTTGGGTATTTCAGGTGCTGGCTCTGCTTTCTGGTTTTGGTGGCGGTAACTTTGCCTCATCGATGTCAAATATCAGCTTCTTCTTCCCTAAGAAGCAGCAAGGTTTAGCCTTAGGTCTTAATGCGGGTCTGGGTAACTTCGGTGTGACAACCATGCAGATCTTAGTGCCACTTGCGATGACATTCGGGTTATTCGGCGGTGAGCCGATGGAGTTGGTCAACACGTCTGGTACCTTGATTGGTAAAATTCCTGCGGGGAGTGACGCCTGGATCCATAACGCCGGTTATATCTGGTTACTCTTCTTAATTCCGCTGGCGATAGTTGGCTGGATGGGGATGAATAACATTAAGGCCTCACACGTAACGCCTGACTTGCCAAGCCCCGCAGGGTCTTTTGGTATCATCTCAGGCATGCTTGCCATCGGCTTTATGACCTCAATCTTCGGCCTGTGGTTGATGTTACCTGAGAAGGTCGGGGGGTCAGGTTTTGGTATCAGTAAGTGGATAGTACTGCCTATTGTTATCGCTTTGACTGTGTTCCTGCTAAAGCTTATCCCGGGTCAAATTAAAGACAACCTGTCTCGTCAGTACAAAATCTTTAATAACAAGCATACCTGGGTGATGAGCATCATCTACACCATGACCTTTGGATCATTTATCGGTTTTGCTGCAGGTTTTGGTCTGTCTATTAAAGTGATCTTCGGTTATCAGCATGTGCTGGTTGACGGTGTCATGAACCATGATATCGCTAACCCTAACGGCCCCAGTGCATTGATGTACGCCTGGATGGGACCTTTCATCGGCGCGTTAATTCGTCCTGTTGGTGGTTGGATTGCAGACAAGATGGGTGGCGCTAAGGTGACCCAGATCTGTGCTGTTGTGATGGTTGCCAGTGCAATCGGTGTTGCTTACTTTATGCAAGCTGCCTACGCCTCACCAACACCACAAGAGTTCTTCGTACCTTTCTTAGTGCTGTTCCTTATCTTGTTTGCCGCTACCGGTATTGGTAATGGTTCAACCTTCCGTACCATCTCTATGGTGTTTGATAAAGAGCAAGCGGGCCCGGTATTGGGTTGGACATCGGCCGTTGCTGCTTACGGTGCATTCATCATTCCTAAGGTACTCGGTGAGCAGATAAAACTGACGACACCAGAAAATGCACTCTATGGTTTCGCCGTGTTCTATGCCGTTTGTATCGTCATCAACTGGTGGTTCTACCTACGTCCAGGTGCTGAGCATCATAACCCTTAATCATCAGATTGTTATGTTAAGAGAGTCAGCTTGGAACGACTCTTTTAGTTATGAGCTTCTATCAATAATAAAAATTGGTGACTGACGTTTAGTTTTATATCTGAAACTAAGTTGCCGTCAGTCATAGGTCAATGGAGTATAAAGATGAGTAATTTTCTTGATCGCTTACAGTTCTTAAAGAAGAAAACTGGCGAATTTAGCGATGGTCATGGTGATACCACCAATGAAAGTCGTGAATGGGAAAACAGTTATCGTCAACGCTGGCAACACGATAAAGTGGTTCGTTCTACCCACGGTGTTAACTGTACCGGTTCCTGTTCTTGGAAAATCTATGTAAAAAATGGCTTAGTAACCTGGGAAACACAGCAAACGGACTACCCTCGTACTCGTCCAGACCTGCCAAACCACGAGCCTCGCGGTTGTCCTCGTGGCGCAAGTTATTCCTGGTACCTCTACAGTGCCAACCGTCTTAAGTATCCAAAAGTGCGTAAGCCACTACTTAAGCTGTGGCGTCAAGCCCGTGCGAATCAAAATCCTGTCGATGCGTGGGCTTCTATCGTTGAAGATAAAGCTAAGACTCAATCCTATAAATCTAAGCGTGGATTAGGTGGCTTCGTACGTTCAAGCTGGGATGAAGTCAACGAAATTATTGCGGCAGCCAACGTCTATACTACCAAAACCTATGGCCCGGATCGCGTCATTGGTTTCTCGCCTATTCCGGCGATGTCGATGGTCTCTTATGCGGCCGGTGCACGTTACCTGTCGCTTATCGGTGGTGTTTGTCTGAGTTTCTATGATTGGTACTGTGACTTGCCACCTTCATCTCCGATGACTTGGGGTGAGCAGACCGACGTGCCTGAGTCTGCCGATTGGTACAACTCTAACTACATAATCGCCTGGGGATCAAACGTACCTCAGACGCGTACACCCGATGCGCACTTCTTTACCGAAGTTCGTTATAAGGGCGCCAAAACGGTTTCAATAACACCAGATTACGCCGAAGTATCGAAAATTACCGATGAGTGGCTCAACCCTAAGCAGGGCAGTGATGCTGCACTGGGTATGGCATTCGGTCACGTTATTCTGCGTGAATTCCACCTCGATAACCCGAGTGAGTATTTCACTAATTACGTTCGTCAATACACCGACTTCCCTATGTTAGTCGTGCTTGAGAAGCATGATGACGAGTCGCTTAAATCGACTCGCTTCCTGCGTGCATCAGATTTGGCCGATAACTTAGGTCAGGAAAATAACCCTGAATGGAAGACGATCGGTATCGATGAAAATTCAGATGAATTTGTCTCTCCAACCGGCTCTATCGGTTATCGCTGGGGTGAGAAGGGCAAGTGGAACATCAACGAGCGTGAAGGTAAAGAGGGCAAGGATACTAAGTTACAGCTGTCGTTAATCGGCGGTGATATATCACCCGTTGCCTTCCCGCATTTCGCTGCCGACGATACCAACAAGCATTGGGTATCTTGTGAGCACGATGATGTTCAGATCAGAAACGTACCTAGCAGAAAAGTCATCGCGGCCAATGGTGAAGAGCTTATCGTTGCCACGGTTTACGATTTGATGATGGCGAACTACGGTCTTGACCGTGGGTTAGGTGGCGGCGGTGTTGCCAATAGCTACGATCAAGATATTCCTGGTACACCGGCATGGCAGGAGAAGATCACCGGGGTTGCTCGTGACAAGGTGATTAAGGTTGCCCGTGAGTTTGCAGATACGGCAAACAAGACACACGGTAAGGCCATGATCATCGTTGGCGCGGCAATGAACCACTGGTACCACATGGACATGAACTATCGTGGCCTGATTAACATGGTAATGATGTGTGGTTGTGTGGGTCAGTCCGGTGGCGGTTGGTCTCACTATGTGGGTCAGGAAAAACTGCGCCCACAAACGGGTTGGCAGCCATTAGCATTTGGCCTTGATTGGGCTCGTCCTCCACGTCAGATGAACGGTACCTCTTTCTTCTACAACCACTCTTCGCAGTGGCGTCATGAGAAAGTGAGTATTCATGAAGTCTTGTCACCACTGGCTGATAAGTCTCAGTTCTCAGAGCATATGCTTGATTACAACATCAAAGCAGAGCGTATGGGTTGGTTGCCATCGGCGCCACAGTTGAATATGAACCCACTACGTCTGGCTAAGCAAGCTAAAGAAGCGGGCATGGAGCCTAAAGAGTTTGCTGTTAAGCAGCTTAAATCAGGCGACTTGAAGTTTGCTTGTGAGGCACCTGATTCACCAGAAAACTTCCCACGTAATATGTTTATCTGGCGTTCTAACCTACTCGGTTCCTCGGGTAAAGGGCATGAATATATGCTCAAGTACCTGCTTGGTGCGAAGAACGGTGTGATGAATGAAGATTTAGGTAAGCGTGGTGGATTCAAGCCTGAAGAGGTGGAGTGGGTTGATGAAGGCGCTACCGGCAAACTCGACCTTGTGACGACGCTGGATTTCCGTATGTCATCGACCTGTATGTTCTCAGACATTATCTTACCGACGGCGTGTTGGTATGAAAAAGATGATTTGAATACATCAGATATGCACCCATTCATCCACCCGTTATCGACGGCTGTGGACCCTGCATGGGAAGCAAAGTCAGATTTCGAGATCTATAAAGGCATCGCTAAAGCCTTCTCTGAGGTGTGTGTGGGTCACTTAGGTGAAGAGACAGACTTTGTGACTGTCCCTATGCTACATGACACTCCCGGTGAGCTTGCTCAACCCTTCGATGTTAAAGACTGGAAGAAGGGCGAGTGTGATCTGATACCTGGCTTGACTGCGCCAAACATGGTTGTGGTTGAGCGCGACTATCCAAACACCTACAAGAAATTCACCTCATTTGGTCCGGCTTTGGACAAGCTGGGTAACGGTGGTAAGGGGATTAACTGGAACACCGATGATGAGATCTTGCTGCTTGGGGATCTGAACCATCGCAATACCGATGAAGGGGTAAGTGAAGGTCGTCCAATCATCGAGTCTGCTATCGATGCTGCTGAAACTATCTTAACGCTGGCACCCGAGACCAACGGTGCGGTAGCGGTTAAAGCCTGGGCTGCGCTCAGTGAATTTACCGGTATCGACCATACTCACCTGGCTAAGCCTAAGCAGGAAGAGAAGATCCGTTTCCGTGATGTACAGGCTCAGCCGCGCAAGATTATCTCATCACCAACCTGGTCGGGTCTGGAAGATGAGCATGTGAGTTATACCGCAGGTTATACCAATGTTCATGAGCAGATCCCATGGAGAACCATCACGGGTCGCCAACAGTTCTATCAAGATCACAAGTGGATGCAGGCTTTCGGTGAGCAATTTGTCTCTTACCGTCCACCTATCAACACGAAAACCATCGATATGGTGAAAGGCACTAAGTCGAACGGCAATAAAGAGGTGGTACTTAACTGGATCACGCCACATCAGAAGTGGGGTATTCACAGTACTTACTCAGATAACCTCTTGATGCTGACACTTTCACGTGGTGGTCCGATTATCTGGATGAGTGAGATAGATGCCAAAGATGCGGGTATCGAAGATAACGATTGGATTGAAGTCTTCAATGCCAATGGTGCTATCGCTTGTCGCGCCGTGGTTTCACAGCGAGTCAATCAGGGCATGGTGATGATGTATCACGCTCAGGAGCGAATCGTTAACGTACCGGGCAGTGAGATGACGGGTACCCGTGGTGGTCACCATAACTCAGTGACTCGTGTGGTCATGAAGCCAACGCATATGATTGGTGGCTACGCTCAGCAATCTTGGGGCTTCAACTACTACGGTACTGTAGGGTGTAACCGTGACGAGTTTGTCGTGGTAAGAAAGATGGATAACGTCGATTGGTTAGAAGGTTCAAATACCGATGACCTGCCGCGTCCGTTACCTGCAAACCCAGATGAAGCATAAGAGGATCTGACCATGAAAATACGTTCTCAAATCGGTATGGTACTGAACCTTGATAAGTGTATCGGGTGCCATACATGTTCAATTACATGTAAAAATGTATGGACGTCACGCGAAGGCGTCGAGTACGCCTGGTTCAACAACGTTGAAACTAAGCCTGGCATAGGTTACCCCAAAGAGTGGGAAAACCAGGATAAATGGAATGGCGGTTGGGAGAGAAAATCCAACGGCGATATTCAGCCCCGTATCGGTGGTAAGTATCGGGTATTGGCGAATATTTTTGCGAACCCGGATATGCCGGAAATTGACGACTATTACGAGCCGTTCGATTTCGATTATCAGCACCTGCATACGGCACCTATCGTCGAGCATCAGCCGACAGCGCGTCCGCGTTCGGTCATCTCCGGTAAGCGAATGGAGAAGATTGAGTGGGGGCCAAACTGGGAAGAGATCTTAGGGACTGAGTTCGAAAAGCGTAACAAAGATAAAAACTTCGATAACATGCAAAAAGAGATGTATGGCGAGTTTGAAAATACATTCATGATGTATTTGCCACGTCTTTGTGAGCACTGTTTGAACCCGGCTTGTGTGGCTTCTTGCCCTTCCGGCGCGATTTATAAGCGTGAAGAAGATGGTATCGTCTTGATTGACCAGGAGAAGTGTCGCGGATGGCGCATGTGTATCTCTGGTTGCCCCTACAAGAAGATCTACTATAACTGGAAATCAGGTAAGTCAGAGAAGTGTATCTTCTGTTACCCACGTATCGAAGCGGGTCAACCAACCGTGTGTTCTGAGACCTGTGTGGGCCGTATTCGTTACTTAGGTGTGCTGCTTTATGATGCAGACAAGATCAAAGAGGTGGCTTCAACGGCCAGCGAAACGGACTTGTACGAGAAGCAGCTTGAAGTATTCCTGGATCCATTCGACCCAGCGGTTATTGCTCAGGCTCGTAAAGATGGCATCGCGGACTCAGTTATCGAGTCGGCGCAGAAGTCTCCTGTGTACAAGATGGCGATGGATTGGAAACTGGCACTGCCACTTCACCCAGAGTATCGCACCCTGCCAATGGTATGGTATATCCCCGCACTAAGCCCGATTCAGAGTGCGGTTGAAGGCGGCACCTTAGGCAAGGCAGGCGTTATACCTGATGTTCGCTCACTGCGTATTCCGGTTAAGTATCTGGCTAACCTGCTGACTGCCGGTGATGAAGAGCCTGTTGTTCGTGCTTTGGAGCGTATGCTCGCGATGCGTGCTTATAAACGCGCCGAAAATGTGGAAGGTGTTGAAGATTTAGAGGTGCTGCAGCAAGCGGGTCTGACTAAGAAGCAAGCCGATGAGATGTATCGTTACCTTGCAATCGCCAACTACGAAGACAGGTACGTTATTCCAAGCGGACATCGTGAGATGAATGTCCCCGAGGCCTATGGCGAGAAGAGCGGTTGTGGCTTCACATTCGGTAACGGCTGCAGCGACGGCCACAGCGGTGTAAACATGTTTGGCGGAAAGAAAATTTCTCGTCGTAATGTGATTAAAACCGTAAAAGTAGGAGATTAAACTGTGCTTATCCTCAAAGTCGTTTCACGTTTATTAGATTATCCAACCGCTGAGCTTTTTAGTGCAGCTGACGAGATAGTTGACGTTGTGAATCAATCGGATGAACTCAGTCTTAAAAAACGTGCCGAGTTGGTGGATTTTATCCGCCAGCTCACGGCAAGGGATTTATATGACGCTCAGGAAAGCTATGACCTCTTGTTCGACCGTGGTCGTGCGCTTTCCCTACTCTTGTTTGAACACGTTCACGGTGAGTCACGTGACCGAGGTCAAGCGATGGTCGACTTGATGAATGTCTATAAATCCAATGGTTTTGAAGTCGATTCATCACAATTGCCCGATTACATTCCACTCTATCTTGAGTTCTTAAGTGAGCAATCACCTGAGTTTATTCAAGAGTGGTTGGGAGATATCAGTCATCTCTTGACTATGTTATCTGAGCGATTGATCGATCGAAAATGCTATTACAACGTGCTCTTAGATTCACTGATCCAAGTCTCTGGTGTCGAAGTTGACCGCGCTGAAATTGCTGAAGCTGTCAGCAAGGAGGAGCGTGATGATACTGTCGAAGCCATAGATAAAGAGTGGGAAGATAAAGAGATCCGTTTTGATGATCCCGTGGGTGGACAGTGTTCGAGTGCTGGTATGCAGAACTCACAGAAGTCATTAGATCCAAATACCGTTCATCAAGTTCCAATCAAGTGGCACGATGCAGATGCTGCAGAAGTGGCGGGATTGTAAGGAGAAAACTATGTCAAATTTAAATTTTTTACTATTCGGGATTTATCCCTTTATTGCACTGACAGTGTTCTTTGTCGGATGCTGGATTCGATATGATCGTGAACCTTATAGCTGGAAAGCCGATTCGAGCCAGTTAATGGATCAGAAAGGGTTCCGTCTGGCGAGTAACCTGTTCCACATAGGCGTTATTTTCATCCTGGGTGGACACTTTGTTGGTTTGCTGACACCTGAATCTATCTATCATCACTTTATCTCCACCCCTAACAAGCAGTTACTGGCGATGGTGAGCGGTGGTTTCTTCGGGATAGTTTGCCTGATAGGCTTGGTGATGTTGATTAAACGTCGTTTAAACAATGACCGTGTTAAAGCCAACACCAGACGTTCAGATATGGTCGTACTGTATATGTTGCTGGTTCAGGTTTCTCTGGGCTTGTTAACTGTCGTTGTATCTATGGGTCACTTAGATGGCTCTGTGATGGTGTTATTGGGTACCTGGACCCAAAGCATTGCGACACTTCAAGGTGCACAGGCGGCTGCGGCGATTGAGTCTGTAAACATCATTTACAAGTTACATATCCTGGTGGGCTTAACCTTGATTATGATATTCCCGTTTACTCGTCTGGTTCATGTTATCAGTGTTCCGGTGAAGTATTTTGCGAGAAGCTATCAGATTGTTCGTCAACGTTAAGACAAATAGCTTAAGTTGAATAAGCGGACAGAGTTGTCTGTCCGCTTTCATTAGAGATTTTAATTAGCGTATCAATTAACTATTGAGATTAAGGAGCTTGATTTCAATCGTTAGTTAATAACTGAAACTGATATTTGTATTGCGCGTTAATGTTTAGATTAATACTTGAATAAATTTATTGATGACGGCTTAACGGCTGAATTATTTTAACTATTAAAATTGTATCTCTGTCAAAATAAAATTAGGTGTAAGCCTTGTCTGAATCGAGTCATTGAACCGACGAATACAAACCGGAATTCAAAGACCAATAATTAAAAGAGAAGTAATTATGAGTTCATGTGGCACAAGTACCCCAACGACCCCATCTAAAGAATCATTGCCGGTTATCTGTGTAAATGGGGTGACGATTGAAGAGACAGCACTCGCTAACGAGCTACAATATCACGCGCACAAGAATTTTGATGTTGTAGTTCAACAGGCCGGGCAGACATTGGTTATCAGGCAGTTATTGGTTGAGCAGGCGGAAAAATTTGGCCTGGATGTGTCCGGTGACAATGAAGAGAAGGGGGTTCAGCAACTGTTAGAGACGCAGGTTATTTATGACGATCCTAAAGAGGACGATTGTCAGCGATATTTTGATAATAATCGTGACAAATTCACCACTATGCCACTGATGGAGGTTGATCATATTCTGTTAGCCGCCGCAAAAGATGACATCGAAGGCAGAGATGACGCTAAAACTGATGCTAATGATATCATCAGCCGACTTCAAGGCGACCCCTCTCTTTTTGCTGATCTGGCTAAACACCACTCGGCTTGTCCCTCAAAGGAGACCGGCGGATCGTTGGGGCAAATCAGTAATGGACAAACGGTTCCTGAGTTTGAACGACAGCTTATGCTATTATCCGAGGGGTTGGCTACTAAGCCTATTGAATCTCGTTACGGGTTTCATGTGGTGAATATCGCGAGAAAAATTGAGGGTAAGCCACTCGAGTATTCTATGGTGTATGACAAGGTCCGTGGCTACCTGGTTCATCGCTCATCACACCTTGCCATTCAGACCTATATCCACAACTTAGTCGAAAAGGCTGATATATCAGGTGTTGAAGTCAAGTTTGCGGACGAAAACGTACACGTTTAATCGCAAACGTCTCTTTATACCGATTGGTATTTATCCCTGTGACACAGGGTGAGGTTAAAAAAGCGGCGTCAGTGCCGTTTTTTTAATGGTTTGAATTTTAAACATTTATCAGCTGCTTTATACAGGAAGACTTTCTTCTTACAATTGATATTAGTCGACTGCTTTCACTTCACTTCATTTGATTTCATTACTCATCGATTGCTGCTGCCAACTTTCGCTGTCTGAACCATTTACCACGAAGGGATTCTTCTCTCTGAAAGTGCCGATAGCCATGGCGATCGAGAGTAATATTATCGAGTTAAAAAATACCGGTACGATGACAAAGTAATAGCCAAGCTCATGTACTGTGCTGCCACCGATGACGGCCGTCACAGCCGTGGCACCACCGGGAGGGTGCATAGAGCCCGTTAAGTGCATGACTAACATGGCGATACCTATTGCAACCGATGAGGCTAATACTGGGTTTGGGATCAGATAATAGGCTGAAATGCCTATAAGGGCCGAGATAAGGTGTCCACCGACCAGCGGCCAGGGCTGTGATACCGGGCTGTGAGGAATGCCAAAGATTAGCATGGCCGAGGCGCCGGTTGAGGCTAATACCATTGGCATATTATCAGCCTCGAGAATGCTGTTGCTGAAAAAAGAGGCGCATAATGTCGCGAAGAATGCCCCCACTATTGAGGCGAAGACTTCCAGGTTGGACATCTTTCTCATCGGCATAGGCAATTACCCCTTGAGCATTTAACATAAGCATAACACCATAAATGTGCTGCGAAGCAACCGATCGAATTTTTAATAAAAATGCCCATTCATTTCATCGCGTGTTGGTGAGTCTTAAACCAGTTTATTTTTTACCATGGAACGGTGAACCTTCGAGCCTACTCTGGCCAGATCTGAGAGATCCAGTAAGCTGGGTTTTTCATTATTTTCCAGTTTGCACTCCCAGTATTCGACCTCAGAGCTGATGTATTCCATTAATTTTTTGGGGCAGCCGACGCAGACACCTGCACAGATCTCGTGTTCAGGCACTGTGAAAGGCAGAGCTGATTTGATCTGTTCGATGAGGATGTGCATCGCTTGAGTGGTGTCAGGCTTCAAAAAGATTATTCACTTTCTATTCAATTGGTTAATTTTATGCTTTTGTGCTCAATAAATTGCGTAAAAGAAAAGGCTGGCACCGAACACCTATTATCACAGAGTGAGTAATATCAGGTATCGTCGAGTGACCAGCCACATTGTAACGTATCGCTTAATTAACCGTTAGCTTCCAGCTCAATTGGGTTCTCTTCACGGTCAAATATGACATAACGGCCGATGCCGTTGCCGGTTTCGATATCGTTGGCCATCTTATTTAAAAATGGTTCGGCTTCATCAGTGGTGGGTGCCACTCCATTCTCACCACTGAGGCTGGCAATGAAGACAAAATTCCATTGCTTCGCGATTGAGTCGGCTTCTTTGACTAACGCACTGAAGGTGGTGAGCTCGGAAGGGAGTTTGTCTACGCACATCACAGGAGAGATAGTCCCTCGCTGGTGTTTCTTGCTCTTTTTAGGATTGGTTGACTCAGCATTGGCAAAAAGGAACATCAGACGTTGAGGTGCCGATTGTTCATTGGTCATTTGGAGAAGTTCTTTGAACATTTTTATCATGTAATTCTCACCTTAAACTTAATTTGTTGCTCTGGTGGTTTAGGAAAATGATAATGTTTCTACTTAATTAGAAAAAATCTCTAAATAGAAAATCATTCTTATAATTATTATTTCAGTGGTGTAACGTCATCAGCCTTGTTTAAACATGGCGACGACTAATATCAACATTAGGATCCAGAAACCTGATAATAATTGCCAAAATAATACCTGACTTTTATTCTTTGCTACCTTGGGGTCATCACGCAGGTAGACGGGGTTCGGATTTCTTAAGTCTGTTAAAAATTCATCGATGTTTTCATAACGTTCCTCTAAATCGAACGCGACGCCCCGTTGAAGTGTTCTGTCGAACCACATGGGGATAACTGGGTTTACTTCGCTGGCAGGTATGTAGCGAAGTCTGTCGTACTCAAAAGCGGTTTGGCACTCCTCAATTTTTTCGCCATAGGGGAGTTTGCCACAAAATAGCTCATAACTGATGGTAGCCAGGGCGTACAGATCGCCTTGGATCCCTGTATTTTTACCGAGTAGGTATTTAGGATCTGAGTAAGTTGCGGTTCCTAGTGCGCCTTCGTGCTCCAATGGAATGAAAACCTCGGCAAGGCCTGCGACAAAAACCGAACCAAAATCAACAATTTTTATGTTGGTATCTTCATCAATTAAGATATTGGCCGGCTTTAAGTCCTGATGAATGGTTTCTGTTTTATGGAAATCGGATAATCCTTTAGCAATTTTCTCGATAATTGAGATTGCCAGCTTAGGTTTAGGAAAGTGGTTTTGTTTCATCCACTTATCCATCGATACCCCGTGTACATACTCCATCAGATAATATAAACAGGTTCTCGGTCTCTTTTGCTCGATTATCTTGACGACGTATTCACTGCTTATCCGTTTGCCAATCCACTCCTCCTGTATAAATCTATCGATATAGCCAGTGTCCTCTTCAAAGGTGATAGAGGGGGTTTTCATCACCATCTGAAAGCCTGTGTCGGTATCTTCGACAAGATAGAGCTGACTACGACTACTGGCAAACAGCTCCTTGATAACTTTATAGCCATCGAGCTTCACCCCCGGGTCCAGTGGGGGAGGGAAAGGTAAGCGTAATAACTTAGAGTTGTAATCGTTGAGGCTTTCATTTGGAAGCTGATTGACCTGAGCAATAACCCCGCTGATATTATCGTCGCTGCCATTATCGAATGCGGTTTTGGCCAACTGATCGATTTTTTCCTGCTCAGAAATGCTTAACGAGAGTATTTCGGTAAGTTTATCCAATTCGATAAAGTCATGGATCCCATCAGAGGTCGCGAGTAACAGATCGTTATCTTCCAGATCTACGGTGCTGTAATCTATCTGTAGACAGTTATCCATACCTACCGCACGGGCTAAAAAACTGCGCCCTGTCGCAATGCTGGCAACATGGTCTCTTGTCAGCTGCTTGAGTTCATTGTTACGGAACAGATAGGCTCTACTGTCGCCCACATGAAAGAGATGACAGGTACGAGATTTAATCACCAAGCCGCTAAAGGTTGTCAGATAACCTTTCTCCTCATTGGCAAACTCATGGCTACGTTTGAAAAGGGTAATGTTGATGCTTGAGAGTAGTTTTTGCCCGGCATGTTTTACTGACCAGGTATCCGGGGTAGGGTAATAGTCGTCGATGAAGCGTTTTACCGCTGTTTCACTCGCATCTTTACCCGCTTCGGCGCTGCTGACACCATCGGCTACAGCAAGAATGATCCCTTTACCCTCTAATAATCTATCCTCTACCGGGACAAAAAATCCAACCGCGTCTTCATTAATCTCCTTTAAACCCTTCTCGCTATGGCTTGCCAGATTTATGCTTAGACGGTTGGATTTTTTCATAATAAATATCTTTTTATTAATAGGTACTTAGATAGAAAACATTACCAGTTATCTATAACTAATAACAATCAATATAGGCATTAGTTAACGTCGATAAGCTCAACGGTACCATCTTCATTTACCTCAGCCATATGGCCTTTTGGTTCATTTAAGAACATTACGGCGAAGAAAATCAGCGCAGCAGAAGCCGCAATCACCATAAAGAAGGTACTGTAATCCACAAAAGAGAGGACGGTCAGGTAAGTGACGGCACCAACGTTACCGTAGGCTCCGGCCATTCCTGCTATTTGCCCTGTCATGCGGCGTTTAACCAGAGGTACGATTGCAAATACAGCTCCTTCCCCCGCCTGAACGAAGAATGAGCAGCACATAGTCGCAATAACAGCCAGTGGTATTAACCAGCCTCCGTCAACCTGGCTCAATACTGAGTAACCTACGGCCAAGCCACCGATGAAGATCATCAGGCTCTTGCGGCGACCAAATTTATCACTAAACCAACCGCCGGTAGGACGGGCGACCAGATTCATAAAGGCAAAACCTGAAGCAAGCAGACCCGCTTTCACCGGATCTAAGCCATCGAACGTTTCTAAGAAGAATAGTGGCAGCATAGAGACTACTGCAAGCTCAGAACCAAAGGTGACAAAATAGGCGACATCTAAGATAGCGACCTGTTTAAAGTCGTACTTCTCGATGTCTGCGACACCTTTAGTTAGGTTATCTTTGTTCACACGCCAGATAGAGTTGACTTGTATAAAGAACAGAACAAATAAGCCAAACCACATTAAGTACATAACTTGTGTAGTAAACAGGTTTACTCCCGATGGGGATAGCTTCCATGCGAGTACGGCCAAAGCGATATACATTGGAATGTTCATCAGCAGATAGAAGTAAAAATCTTTCTTGCTGGTGACCTCTAAACCGCCAGATTTTTTAGGTTTAAAGTATGTCGAGCCCTTTGGTGTGTTGCGTGCCATGGTGTAGAAGAAGAAACCATATAGGCCGGCAATAATCCCCGTTAGACCTAAGGCATATCTCCAGCCGTCGTCTCCACCAAAAGCATAGGCGATTGTTGGGAGTGACATTGCCGCCGCCGCCGAACCGAAGTTACCCCAACCACCATAGATCCCCTCTGCGATGCCGACCTGTTTTGCCGGGAACCACTCACCAACGAGACGAATACCGATAACAAAACCTGCGCCCACAAAGCCTAGTAGGAACCGGAACAGTGCAAGCTGTTCGAAGCTTTGGGCCATTGCAAAGCCCATACAGATGAACGATGAAGAGATTAATAGTCCAGAGTAGATAATTCTGGGGCCAAATTTATCGACTAAGATACCAACAATAATTCGTGCAGGGATTGTTAAAGCAACGTTTAATATGAGCAGTGCTTTAACTTGTGCGCTTGTTAGGTCGAAAGCCTCTTTGATGAAAACTAACAGAGGGGCGTGACTGAACCAGACGACAAATGTTAAGAAAAAAGCAAACCATGTTACGTGAAGTGTTTTAATTTTCGGATCTGCGAAGTTGAGCAGATTCATCTTCCCTTCGTTAGACATTTAATAAACTCCATCAAGTTATTACGAAGAAATATTCATTTTATATAAATGTTAATTTTATTATTTTTTTGTAACTGACGATAGTTTGCGCTAATCAGGCAAGCGTTTGTTGATTTGTATCAAGTATATTGCGAATGTTTGATGAATGTATCGTATATGCTTGATGTTGGAGTTGTGTCACTTTGGTTCTGTGATCCGCGTCTTGTTATGACCTGTAAGTGTATGGCTGAGGAGCTTGTTTGTTACTGTTTTGTGGTGATTTTACCCCCCTTAAGGGGTAATTCTTACTCATGTTGAAATGAGTCGTTCTCGCACATTTTTTGGACGCCATTGAGGATCTTTATAGAGGTATGAGTTTAACATTGACTTGAAACAATCAAATTTTTGAGTGTATTTCAACTATCTAGCTTTATTCTTAATTCATCTGGCATGTTGATTATATGTTGCTCTTACGTTGTCGTACTACTTTGTTTGAGGAAAATAAGCAGTTTAATAGAAAGTACTTATTAGGAGGTATTTTTTTCGGCCTGATCATCATATTTTATCGTCGATATTAGCTTGTCTGACCTTTTAACATTTTTACTTTCAATTTCCTGGATTGATTTAAAAATAGTTTAACTGTCTTTTTTCTTCTGTTCGATGAGAGGGGTTGATACTTTAGCGCCACATAATATTGAGTGAAGCGTCTAAAATCGGTTGCGATACCCGGAAAGGTCTGCTCCACGATAGTGCAAAAATCTGTTGGCCCCTGCTTTTTATCTCTTATCAGCCCCTTTTTCTCGAGTAAGTGACACATTCGAAGATAGGTTGAAGATACCCTGTCTTTGCCTCTGTAAAAATGGATCAGACCCGCGCTATACGCAATAACAAGCCCGATTAAAGTGATACTCACCAACATAAAGATGGCTATTTTTTGCTGAGTGACTTCCCCTAATAACTTTTGAAGGAGTTGCTCCTGCTTGCTTGTGTCGAAACCCAGGACCCAGACACTCCAGTAGTAATCGATACTTGCCAGCGTGAGCCTTAATTCATTGAGAAGCGGGAACTCCCTTAGCCTTAAAGGACTAAATGGACTGTCTAACAGGTAGCTCTCTTGTGCTGGAAAATAGGAGTCAAAACCTTCGAGTACTCGCTCTGGTGCAATCATGGCGGTGGGGTCAAACCTTACCCAACCCCTATTCTCAATCCACACCTCTGCCCAGGCATGTGCCATATATTGATAAATACTGAGGTAACCGGCACTTTGGTTAAACTCGCCCCCTTGGTAACCGGTGACCAAACGCGCCGGAAGACCCGAGGCTCTGGCCATAAAAGTGAATGCACTGGCGTAATGCACGCAGAAACCGGCTTTATTCTCGAACAGGAAATCATCAATCTGTTGAGGCCCAACCCGAGGAGGCGTGAGTGTATAAAAGTAGGGCTGTTCGGTGAAGTACTTCATCACGGCGTTGAGTCGGGTTATCGGATCCGGGAACGCTTCCTTAAAGGATTGTGCTAACTCGAAGGTTCTGGGATTAACGTCATCCGGCAGTCGTAAGTTAAGCCGTCTGACTTCAAGGTCGAGGGTTCTATCCATTGTATATTGAGGGTAACTGTCGACATGGTATTGAAATTTTTGATCGACACTTCTAACCGAATATAGACGGTAATCGGGGAGGTTGATGATGCCTGTATCTGAACTGAATGCGGCATCGAGACCAAATAACCAATGTTGGTTACTCGGTTCGGCGATCACTGAGTATTGTATCGCCGAACCTTCGGGCCGTTGCCGTCTTGCGGTCGTGTATGGCGTATTCTCTTCGATATTTTTAATACTTGAGTGTTGCGTCCATCGCTTGCCATCGTAGTCTTCCATCACCAGCGCTCGCCAGTAGAGCTGTTGATTGCTAGGTGGCGAGGTTGAAAATTCTGCCCTGAAAGCCAGTGCAGCCGAGCGTGTCAGTTCAGTAATGTCACCGAAACTCACTTCATCTGATAAGCCGGTTTGAGTGGATTTCTGTTGAGGCACCATCCAAAGGGGAGGGAGCCTGGGTAGTACCAGGAAGAGCAGGGCGGCCAGAGGGAGACTCTGCAGAAGAAGTCTAAAGCCAATTCTGGCGGTATCTTTTAGTTTTACATCTTCTCTATAGAGGCTGACCAACACGCAGGTGTTTATTCCTGTGACAAAGGTGAGGTTAACGGCATAGAAAATGGATTGTTGGTCGATGAAGGTGATGGCGATAAGAAAATAGCCTACCAGTACCACGGTTCTGACATCACGCCTGTTTCTCATCTCAATATACTTAAGGGCATAGCCTAAGATAAGCAGGTTGATGAGTCCGTTAAGTAAACCTATCTGTGAGGTGACCAGAGCCAGTGTTATCGCCGATGCGATTGCCAGAGCTGTTACGAGATACCTGGGGGGCTTTGCAACCTTTCCGATGAAGATTCCAAAGCGCCAGACAAGACAGATCCCACATATTGCCATGGTCCATGGGGTGAGCTTATCGTATAAGGGGGCAAGAACCGCGATATTAACGATAAGCAGCCATAACAAGCTATGGCGGGAGATGATCTCTTCCTGACTAGGGTGTGTCATGAGTCCCCCTCTACGCACTGGGGAAGCAGGGCGAGCTCCTGAAGGCAATGTACGCGGTGTGCATCACCGTCTGCGGGAAGAATTTTTTTCAGGCCAATAACCAGGCCGAATACTTGTCCTCGGCCACTTACTTTATCGATTGTCCAGGTCAGTTCGCCTAACAGCCTTTCAAGATCGGGAGAGGTTAAATCTTTAAGGATTAGCCAGTGTGGCTCTCCCTGTGGCTGTTGGAACTCTTTACTCAGCATGCCTCGTCCCTGGGCGAGTTGCTTCCATGCGACCTGCCTTAAGGATTCTCCCGGTATATGTTGCTTAAGCCCTTTAAATTCATCAACGCCGGGAGTATGCATGCCCCTGTCGCCAGTGATATTCTGGTTATCGGCATCGATCGACTTAAGCTGTGAATCAGACGCTAAGGGCTTGGCAAAAACAATGTGTGGGTTATCGAGGTTGACATGTGACCAGGCCCTGCACAGGCCTAGTGGATACCGGGATTCGATTTTCAAACGACCCGGTGAGACACGGCCCCGGGCAAGGTTATCGAAGGGTACCAGTGTCACAACCGGCTCTTCACCGATAGTTTTTATTACTTTAATCTGATTACCAGGATAGTTAAGCAGTACTTCAAATTGGGGCTGGGAGGAGGAGAGCTTTACCGGAAAGACCAGTGTTTCTCCTGCATAGGCCTGGGGAGAGGCGCAAGCGTTTAAGGTGAGCCCCGCAAGATTACGGTAGCTATAGATAATGCAGGTATTAAACAGACTCAGTAGCAGTATGCTTAATCCTATGACTAAGTTATTTTGATAATTTGTGCCAAAGACAAATAAAATTAACACCAGAAAAATCCAGAACAAACCAAAGCCCGTCGGGAGTATAAAGATACTTTTATGGGCTAACGTTACTCTCGAAGCCGGAGGCAGTCGCCTGTTGAGCCATTGAGCCCACCAGAGGTTAAATCTGCTTACCTTAGTGCCGTTTTTTTTCATGACTCTAAGTTTAGGTCAAAGGATAGGGTTGACGTTGCTTAGGATTTTCTGAGATAACGCTTCTCCCTGTTGTTGGCTGCTGCTGCGAATTCTATGTTCGGCGACCGCAGAGAATACAGCCTGTACATCTTCAGGCACCAGATAGCTACGTTTGTGGATAAAAGCCCATGCTTTCGAGGCTTGTAGCAGTGCTTTACTGGCGCGGGGTGAAAGGCCAAACCCCTCATTTTGTGTACGGGATGCATCAATCAGAGCCAGGATATACCCCAGTAAGGCATCCGATGCACTGACCCTTTCCACTTCCTGTTGTAATTGGCAGAGCTCCAACTGAGTGATGCACTGAGGCAGTATGCTCATCTGAGGAGATTGATCATGGCCCTTAAGCATGGCTAATTCGGCGTCGGCGCTCGGATAACCTATAGATAGGCGCATCATGAATCGATCCAGTTGAGACTCCGGAAGAGGAAAAGTGCCCGATTGTTCGCTGGGGTTCTGAGTCGCAATAACAAAGAAGGGGCTAGGGAGAGGGTGCGTGATCCCATCGACGGTGATCTGATGTTCAGCCATGGCTTCGAGCAGGGCGCTTTGGGTTTTGGGGCTGGCTCGGTTTATCTCATCGGCCAGTATCATCTGTTTGAAGATAGGTCCCGGGTGAAACACAAACTGGGATTGTTCTTTGTCAAATATTGACACGCCTAAGATGTCGGCCGGCAACATATCGCTGGTGAATTGAACGCGCTGATAGCTGAGGCCCAAACTCTGTGCTATGGCATGAGAAAGGCTGGTTTTCCCCATACCGGGCAGATCTTCGATGAGAAGGTGTCCCCTGGCCAAGATACAGGTGAGTGCTAATTTTATCTGTTCAGGTTTCCCTAAAAGTACACGGCCCAGCTGAGTTATGATCTCTGTGATAGGTGGCTGTGTCATCGAAGTTCCTTTGCTGTTTTCATATCACTATGCGGTAAAACTGCACATTGATCCAGTTTCACCATAAGCTGATCAAGGTTCATTTTTCGAGTTAGCCGTGAAGCATCGGGTTGAACTGCCTAAGAGATCTGCGATTTAAATCAACTTAACAGAGCTGTCGGCATATTGAAACTGGGGCTTAAACAGAAAGCCTTGTACCAGATCGATGCCGAGCTTTTGCGCAAGAGCGAGTTGTTCTGTGGTTTCGATGCCCTCAAGGACCGTCTTTTTATTGCTGTCTTTTGCAAATTGTATTAATGCTTTCATTAAATGTTGCTGTTCAACATTCTTGGATTTATTGAGCCATTCGATGTCGAATTTTAACACGTTAACCTGACTCAATAACGCTAAAGATAGCATGGAGTGGGGCGCGCCGATGTCATCGAGTGCAACGGCTATCTGTTTGGCTTTTAGCTGAGAAACGAGCCGGGTTGAGAGGTTCGCATCGTTGATGCAGGTGTTTTCGATGATCTCAACGGTAAGATCTGCACGGGTCGATAATAACGCCAGCATGTGGTCGCTGTTGTGCTCTATTGCATGGGGATCTAAATTAATGAACAGGGGTAATGAAGGAGCTGAGTGCTCGAGTTGGAATTGTTTTGCCTTAATCTCTATGTCTGCCAGTAGCCTGGTTTGGCTGTGAAGTTGCTCGAAAATGATATTTGGTGGCGTCGACACTCCTTGTCCATCGCGAAACCGTGACAGGGCCTAATACCAATCAGTATAAGAAAGTGATCTACTCAGAGTTATTTTTGGCAAACTAATTCAAGGCGAATAGATGATGCAATGGTGATCCCTTGTGAAGCTATTCAACGAAGATGTAGGCAGCCAAAAATACTCCTGAAAGGCGAGTTTTAGCGCTTCTGATGCTGCGTTAACGAGCTTAAACGTAGAATAACTATGCTCTTCACTCGCTGCCTTGCCTCAGAAGCGCTAAACTCTCGCTGAGCGATCACATCTTTATACTGATTGGTATAACCATATACCTGTAGGTCAGATGTCTGTATCAAGGGTTGGTATTCTGCGCTTAAGTAAAGCGTGTCTAGTGCAATCATAGGCGTATCAGCAGGAACCAATGTCAGCTTAATGTAAATAGTAATTATTCACATTGTAGCCCGTGAGTCTAAAATCTTTACATAGTGGGAGGTTAACCGGATGATTTTTGGTCGAAATGAACGTTGAAATAGCCAAATATCTGATGCTTTCTGGGCCTTCTCAACAGAGGCCCTGTACCCGTTTTTAGTATCTGAAGTTCAATTCCTGAGCCGAAAACAGCTCTGGTGATTTCCCCTGTTTGACTTGATAGATCACACGATAACTGAGTACCGCTTGTACATACTCGCGGGTTTCTGTGAAAGGGATTGATTCGATAAAAGCCATGACATCCAGCTTTCCTTCTGTCTGCTCTAGCCATCGCTTGACCCTGTGGGGACCGGCATTGTATGCGGCCGTCGCCAGTACGCGATTATTGCTAAACTGTTTGAGTAAGCGGGCGTAATAGGCACTGCCCAGACGAATGTTCGTCTCTGCCTGATATAGACTACGTTGGCCCTTGTACTTGATCCCCTCTTTTCTGGCAGTCTCTTTTGCCGTGGCTGGCATCAACTGCATCAGACCTCGAGCGCCGACGCCTGAGGTTGCATAGGGATAAAATGCACTCTCTCTTCGGGCAATCGATCTCAGTTCATCGACGTTGACTTTCTGCTTCTTGCTTGCCTTGATAAAGGCGGCATCGGCGGCAAAGGGGAACCTCATTGTCATATCGTTCCAGAGTTTGCCCTGGATGCTGGCCTGCACGCCAAGGTCATGCCATTGGTTTTCCAGTGCCAGCGTCGCATACTCTTTTTGCATCGCTTTGCTGTGACGGTTTAACATCTGTATCCACTCTGCTCTGGCATCGATGACTTTATCGATAGCAAGCAGTTCAATGACCCGACTTAACCCCTTATCATCGTGGAGTTTCTCTCTTAATGTCCCGTCACTCACTGTCTCTTTGTGTTCTAAGGTGAAGTTAACCTCGAGTTCGTTGGCGGCGGTAAAACCATAAAAGTTTCGAAGCTGACTCAGTTGAATTAACTGAGTTGGAGCTGTGTTCTTGTCCGATGTATCGATCCTCGTTTGCCAATATAGCCATCTGGGATTCGCACTTTTTTGTTTACTGAGCAGGGGTAAAAAGGTACTGACCGCCACAAAATCATTTTCACGTAATGCCCATCTCAATCTGGCTTCGATAAGATCATCACTGTCGAGCAGGGGAAGCATAGAATCGACAAACCCTTTGAGTTTGTCCTCCTGTCTGATAATCGCACGCTTAATTAAGTAACGACTGAGTTTGCGTCCCTGATAATCACTGAATCTATCTGCTTTTTGATAGGTAACATACAGCTTTACGGCCTGATTAAGGTCTTTTCTGGCCAACTTTCTTAAGCCGGATTCGACGATATCGGCATTGATCTTGGCTGAACCTTTATATGTTTTGGTATGCCTTAAGCTTCTGGGATCTCTGTAAACCGTCAGCAGCTTCTTCGCCTCGCTCTTATGTGTTGTGACCTTCTTCGATAGATACTTCAGTAGAGAGTATTGATTGGCATTGAAGCTGAGTAACATGCGAGACCAGATTAACTCTTGTGAGCGGTAGCCGGCCTTTTCCCACGCCTTAAACAGCGGATCACACTCATCCGGGCGAGATTTTCCGTATAACCAGAGTGCCTGCGCTCCTTTAAATGCCGTTTCCTCATTACCTTGAGCGAGTTGCGCACGATAGAAGTAACACTGAAGGGCGATGTTGTTTGGTCGATTTGGACTGATAATTAAAAAGTCCTGCCACTGCTTACGTGAGCCTGCTCGCTTCAGATAACGAAAACGGGCGGTGTTATATAGAGGTGTGGCCTCAAACTGAGTAAGCTCTTTCAGTGCTTTTTTGCCCTTGTGGGTCAAAATACTATCGATATCGGCATGAAAGTCGAGATAGACCGACAAGGGATAATTGTCTAACTGAGACCGCAATTGCTTATATGTCTTGATCTTTTTATTATCTAACGCTTTTCGTGCGTCCAAATATCTTTGTTGATCGGGAGTCAAACTGCTTGAATAAGCCGGGAAGGTGGCAGCAATAGCCGCTACTGCCATGAGAAGTGTGACAATAGCGAGGGATCTGTATGTTAAAATGCCGATTAACCACTTACGCATTTTGAGTGTTCCTTTCTGATAGGATTGGTTTTACATCCCTATAAAGTTCTTCCATCCCCCAGCGTTGGCTTACCGGGCAGATCCGGATCAATTTAACTTTTTTTCATCGATGTGGTACTCGGCGAGGGCCTTATCGAGCAGGCGGGGATCGAGTCGCTTACTGGTATCGACCCCTAACTGCTGCATCTGATGCGCCTGCTTGACCAGATTACCTTTTCCGCTGGAGAGTTTGTTCATGGCACTGGCATAGGATTTTTCCGCGCCCTCCAGTGCTCGGCCTAACTTTTCCATATCGTCGATATATCCACACAGTTTATCGTATATTTTCCCGGCCTGTTTGGCGATCTGTTGCGCATTTTGATTTTGATATTCATAACGCCAGATATTATTTATAGTCCTTAATGCCACAAGCAGGTTTGTCGGGCTCACTAACATAATATTCTGCTCAAGGGCGTAGTTTACCAGGCTCGGGTCATGCTCGAGGGCTAGCAGGAATGCGGGCTCTAGAGGAATGAACATGAGCACGTAATCCAGGCTGGTTAATCCATGCAGTTTTTGATAATCCTTCTGACTGAGCCCTTTAATATGTCCTCTCACCGAAAGCACATGATCTTTCAGCGCCTGAGTACGAACGGTTTCATCCTGGCTGTTAAAGTAGCGCTCATATGCCACCAGCGACATCTTGGCATCTATGACCACATCTTTGTTTTCGGGGAGATGAACGATGACATCCGGCTTAAATCGCTTGCCATCATCATTTTTTAGATCGCTTTGAGTGTCGTATTCATGTCCCTCACGTAATCCACTCTCCTGCAGGACACGGTCTAGAATCACCTCGCCCCAATTGCCCTGTTGTTTATTATCACCTTTAAGCGCGTTGGTCAGGTTGACTGCGTCCTGACTCATCTGCAGGTTTAACGTTTTTAGCGATTCCAGTTGGTGGTTGAATGCACTGCGCTGAGATTGTTCGTTGGTGTAGGATTCATGGACTTGTTTTCTAAATCCTTCCAACTGCTGTTTAAATGGCGCGAGCACACTGTCGAGTTGATGGGTGTTTTGGTGTTGGAGTTTTTCGCTTCGCTCTTCGAATATTTTATTGGCTAAGTTTTCAAACTGTGTTTTAAGCCGGAGTTCGGCATCTTGTAAGACGTTAACTTTATCCTGCATCGCTTCCTGCTCTGCGTTAAATTTTACCGTCAGTGTCTGCTGCATCGCATTGGACTTCGATAGTGCTAACTGAGTTTCCATCAGTTTTCGCTGGCACTCGCTAAATTGAGTCTCTAACTTGGGGAGGCGACCCGCCTCGGCCTGCGCTTTTCCAAATGCTGCCAGATTCTGCTCTAATTTAAATTGAAATTGCTCGAGTTGCTGATCTTTATCGGCTAGCAGGGTGTCACTGCTTTTGAGTGACTCCTGTATCTCCTCTATCGCTTGCTGATGTTGGGCTATTAGATCTTCTCTTACGCTCTCCCATCTATGACGAGTCAGTTTCTGATTGAGCAGCGCGCCGATTAAGATCGCCAGGAAAGAGACGGCTGCCAAGATTAATATTTCAGGTAAAGATAGAGCGATATCGATAGGCATAAAGAGGAAGGCCATAGTTATAGGAGTCAAAGGAAAGTCATAGATTCTCATGCAGAGTCGCTATCTTCAAGTGCCTTAGCGGTAAATGAATAACTCTTAATCGATTATGTGGCTTTTCGTCTCTAGTATTCAGGAAAGGCGTAGAGGTAGGATATTTTAGGCGGATAACAGCTTTGCCCTGTAGCATATATCCGGCAACTGGGATTCAGTTGCCTTTACTCACATAGTTAATATAACTTGATGTGAAATAGATCACGTTTCAATGCGGTCTTATGTTGGAACAGGAATAGAGGGAGCAATGAATGCATTTTCATAAGAGACCGTCGTGGGACAAGTTTAAAGAGAGTGATGTAACACCTGAGCAGGTGTTTAATGACCGTAGGCGTATATTGAAGCAGATGGGGTTTGTTGGTGCCAGTGCATTACTGTCTTCGAATGCCAATGCCGGTATTTTTGATCTGTTTGGTGATAAAAAAGATGCACCTCAGTTCTTACGTTCAGAGCTACCACATACCAAAAATACGCAATATGATTCGGCGCTAAACGGTGTATTAACACCCGAGAGTAAAGTGATTACACACAATAACTTCTATGAGTTTGGTACAGCTAAATCTGATCCTTCAGAGAATGCCCAAGGCTTCAATGTTGAGCCGTGGAAATTAGTTGTAGATGGGCTAGTCGATAATCCGCTAACACTGGATCACGACGAGCTGATGAAACTATTTGCATTGGAAGAGCGAACTTATTTGCTCAGATGTGTAGAAGCCTGGTCCATGGTTATCCCTTGGGTAGGGTTTCCGCTGGCGGCTTTACTTAAGAAGGCGGGAGTAAACAATAATGCTACCCATGTCGCTTTTGAGACACTATTTGATCCTGAGCAGATGCCGGGTCAAAAAAGTCGGTTGATGGGAGGAGGCATCCATTACCCCTATGTGGAAGGTCTCACTATCAATGAGGCGATGAGTGACCTGTCATTCCTCTCTGTTGGCCTCTACGGGAAAACATTACCGCCACAAAATGGGGCGCCCATCCGTCTGGTCGTTCCATGGAAGTATGGCTTTAAGAGTATTAAATCCATTGTAAGAATTCGGGTCACGGATAAGCAGCCACCAACGAGCTGGAATCAGTTAGCCTCGAATGAATATGGCTTCTATGCCAACGTGAATCCAGACGTGGATCATCCTCGCTGGTCTCAGGCAACAGAGCGGCGGATCGGTGAAGGAGGGCTGTTTTCAGCAAAGAGAATCAATACACAAGCTTTCAATGGGTATGGGGAACAGGTGGCGGACCTATATAGAGGCATGGATCTTAAGACCTATTTCTGATTTGGCGACTTACGTCATGGTGACCCATAGGTAATGGGTCATTAGCGGGCCTACTTCTTTAGCACTGCTTGGGGACCTCTTGGTTATTCGTTTTGGTTTTAGTATTAGTATTAGTTTTTGGAGTTATGAATGCGGTTGACGACAAAACACCTTTTTTGGATAAAGGCAATGATTCACTTCATCGCTATTGTTCCGATAGGGTATCTATTTTTTCTTGTTCTGACGGATGGGGCTGGTGGCGATCCTGTTCAATACATCATTCACTATACCGGGATCGGTGCGTTAAATACCTTGGTTGTTTTGTTAATGGTGTCGCCTCTGGCGCGTAAATTTAGACAGGGGGGACTTATTCAAACCCGCAGGATGTTGGGTCTATATGTTTTTGCCTATGCTTCACTGCATATCATGGCATTTGTCAGCTTGGACCTCCTGTTTGAGTGGTCTCTATTTCTGCAGGAGATCGTTAAGCGACCCTATATTGTGGTGGGGATGATCAGTTATCTCATCTTGATTGCACTTTCAATCACCTCGCTGAAATCACTGAAACGGAAAATGGGCAAGCGCTGGCAGCAACTCCATAACCTGGTATATCTTTTATCGGTATTGGCGCCGATTCATTTTTACTGGTCGGTAAAATCTGAAGTGATAGAACCCAGCCTATATATACTGGTGATCGCTTTTCTCCTGCTGCTGAGGGTACGCTTATCAGTAAAACTATCTCAATCTTTATCTTGGTTGAGGTTAAAGTTGAATGTTTAGCATAGCCAGAGTGATCGGTGAATAGGCCTACAAATTTTAACCCCTCTGGCAGGCAATATTCAAACCTGGCTAGATATGGCTGTTTTTGTGATCCACTTCTCGGAATTTCTTTGTTAATAATGGTGGGCATTTTTTGACAAACCGGCTTTTATCTTCAAAGGTTATAAGTAGGGCCAATTGCATCAACGCTTAGGGAATGACAATGGACAGTATTAATAGTTTGTTTCGAAAGGTAAAAATTTCAACTCGCCTCTTCATTATGTTGGGCTTATCGATCGTTGCGACCATTTTTATGTTTCTGTTTGCCCTTATAAGCATTGAAAATCTGTTGCTCGGAGAAAAAGAGTCAAAATTGTCCTCATTGGCAGATGTAGGTGAAAAGGTGATAACCCGCTATTACCAAAGTGCTCAAACCGGGGAAATGACCGAAGAGGAGGCCAAGCAAGGTGCCATCTTAGCTCTGGATGAGTTGAGATATGCGGGCAAGGAGTATTATTGGACAATAGATACCAGTGGAATGATGATTCAACATGCATTTGCTAAAAAGCTTATTGGTACCAACGTATTGGGAATAAAAGACCCTAATGGAGTCAAATTATTTGAATTGATGGTGTCAGGCACAGAGCGTAAAGAGTATGCACTTATCGAATATATGTGGAATCGACCTAATGTTACTGAGCCGAGTCCTAAGATGAGTGTGGTAAAACGTTTTAAACCTTGGGGCTGGATTGTCGGTACCGGAATGTACGTGGATGATATTGAAACACAGTCAGCCGCGTTTACCTGGCAGTATCTGTTAATCGGGGGGCTGGTTTGGTTACCCGTTATCGTTATTCTGTTTATCATTATTCAAAGCATATCCAGCCCCATGCTGCAGACGATTTCTGCCTTTGAGAATATTGCTAAAGGTGAGGGGGATTTAACCCTGAGACTCGAAGAGTCTGGTAATGATGAGCTGAAAGAGGTCGCGAGCAATTTCAATATCTTTATCGAAAAAATTCAGGCTGTCGTGCAGTCGGTGTTGACCTCTGTTTCCCATAGTCAGGAGCTGGCCACCGGGCTGGCAGCCATATCTTTGGAGGCAAATCAAGTCACCAATAATATGCAGTCCGAGACAGAAAGTGTCGCAACCGCTATCAATGAAATGTCGATGGCTGCATCAGAAGTTGCATCGAATGCACAGCTTGCAGCAGACAGTGCCGGAAGTGCAGATTCAGAAGCGGATAGGACGACGAGTGTAGTAAGTAGTGCGATGGATAAGATCAATGATCTTTCGGCCGAACTGGAAACCACATCGGAAGTTGCGCAAGGCCTGCAAGTGAGCTCAGGCAAAATTGGTCAAATACTGGACGTTATCGTGGGGATCGCAGAGCAAACTAACCTGCTGGCTCTGAATGCTGCCATTGAAGCGGCGCGCGCTGGTGAAGCGGGTCGTGGTTTCGCCGTGGTTGCCGATGAGGTGAGGACATTGGCGAGTCGGACTCAAGAGTCTACCCAAGAGATTAATGGCATTATCGATGCCATCAGAAATTCGATTATGAGTGTTAACCAGTCTGTTGAAAAGGCTAAACTTCGCTCCAGTGAGACGGTTCAGGAAACGGGGCAAGTGGTGGATGCACTGGACACCATCAAGTCATCTATCCGTCAGATTTCAGACATGAATATTCAAATTGCCGCCGCTACAGAGGAGCAGAGTGCAGTTATTGCAGAGTTAAATATGAATGTGACTCGTATTAATGATATCTCGTTAGAGAATCAAGAGAAGAGTGTTCAAATTGGAAATTCGAGTCAACAGATACAGGACGGCTCAACAGAGCTCAATAGTTTAGTATCGAGTTTTAAGGTATAGACAAAGAGTCAACCGCATAGTGAGTGTCGAAAGCCAGGCTTATAGCCTGGTTTTTCGTATCAGGTCACAGTCAGTGAGTCTGAGTTGCAACAGGTTTTTCTCCTGAATATTTTGCTTTGGGGTTAAATGCTTCCAAATAAAAACCAGTAAAAATAATAGCTTCATCTTGTTCGACGATTATGTAGCAGGTAATCTGAACCATCATTATCACCCGGAGCTCCCATATGAATGACCTGTTACCCGATTTATTTGATCACTTTGCTGGTGAACTTTCGCTTTTATCCGCTAAATTTAAACAGTATGGAAAGAGAAACATATTCTGGGGCGAGGTGGTGACGATTCAGTGCTTCGAAGATAACTCTAAAGTTAAACAGATCCTGTCAACGCAGGGGAAGGGGAAAGTACTCTTTGTCGATGGTGGTGCTTCGATGGACAGGGCGCTCCTCGGTGATTTAATCGCCTTAAGTGCCGTAGATAATAGTTGGGAAGGGGTTGTCATCAATGGTTGTGTCAGGGATGCGGGGGCGCTTAAGAAGATGGACCTTGGTATTAAGGCTCTCGGTGTCAACCCGATTAAGACGGTTAAACTCGATCAGGGAGAGGTCAACATTTCACTCGATATGGACAGCGTTATAATTGAGCCCGGTATGATGTTATATTCGGACGAAAATGGTGTAGCAATAGCAGCTAAGGCATTAGATCTCACTTTCTTGTTGTAAATTTATTCACAAAATTCAGATGGAACCTGTTATGAAAATTTTGAAATGGTTTTTGGTTGTATTTTCTATTCTCATCATTTCGTTGGCGGCCTACTTGACGCTGGTGTTTGATCCCAATGATTTTAAACCTCAGCTCGTTGACGCCGTAAAAGAGAATACGGGACGCGATCTTGTGGTCGCAGATAAGTTGTCATGGACATTCTTTCCATCGATAGGCATAAAACTATCCAATGTTTCTCTGTCAAACCCATCGGGTTTCGATGCCAGCTCCATGTTGGAGGTTAATGAAGTCGTTGCCGAGGTCGCTCTGATGCCTCTGTTTAGCAAGCAAGTTGAAATTGCTCAGCTCAATATCGATGGACTGACGGTGAATCTGGAAACGCGTATCAATGGGCAAACCAGCTTCGATGGTCTTGAGGGGAGTAAGAGTGCAGATAAACCTGCCGCTGAATCGAGTGCTCAAACCGGTAACAGTTTGGCTGGCTTGAATATCGGTGGTGTTGCCATCACCAATACCCAAATCCGGATGCTGGATGAAAAGACGGGCACTGAGCAGCTCTTTAGCCTGGAAAAGTTAACCTTAGGTCAGTTTGCGTTAGGGGAGTTCGCCCCACTGGAATATCAGTTTAATGCCCAGCTTCCGGATATGACCCTATCAAGCCGTGGTGAAGGTTTGATTATGGTAGACACGTCCATGCAGGCAGTTGAACTAAAAGATCTCAAAATTGAGAATGTAGTCGAAGGAGAAGGGATACCGAATAAAAAGCTTGATATTAATCTACTGACTCAGGTCTCGATAGCGTTAGATAAAAAGCGGCTGAAACTGTCTTTAGAAGAGTTTGTTGCCGATCAAATCGAGGCGAAAGGAGAGGTGAGTGTTGCCTACGGTGGTAAGGTGCCCAATATTGACGGCCAACTGAGCTTCGGTGAAATTGATTTAGATAAGCTTATGCCATCTGGCGAAGCAAAGGGTCAGGCTGATGATAAACACAAGCCTGCGACATCGACCGAAGAGCCGGATCTGTCGGCGATGAAGTTAATCAACTTCCAGCTGGGTGTGACCGCCGAGTCGATAAAGGTTGCCAATATGCTCACCAGCAAGTGGGTGATGGATCTTGCGTTAAAAGATGGCGTATTAAACCTGAGTAAACTAACGGCAAACCTTTACAAAGGTGAGCTATCTGTCACCGCGCAAGTCGATGCTCGAAAATCAGTACCGAGTTACAGTTTTGAGAAATCGGTGGAAAAAGTGCAGATCCGTGAACTGTTGAAAGATGCCGCGGAGGTCGATCTATTAGCCGGCAGTGCAAACTTTACCGTGAAAGGAAAAGGGCGAAGCTTAATTACGGCGAAGATGAAGAAAAATCTTGCCGCAAAGGGTCAATTCGAAGTGTCTGACGGTGCGTTATATGGTGTTAATATTCCACAGATGTTGAGGGATGCGCAAGCCAAGTTGAGTGGCGATCTGTCTTCAAGTGGTACAGTTGAGAAGAAAACCGACTTTACCAGTTTAACCGGGACGTTTTCGCTTGTTAATGGTGTCGCTTCTAACCCTGATCTACTTATGGCCTCTCCATTAATTCGTCTGTCTGGTGCCGGAACTGCCAATATTGTCACCGAGGCATTAGATTACTCTCTTACCACCTCAGTTGTTGGCTCCCTCGAGGGACAAGGCGGAGGAAAAAGAGAGGCGTTACATGGCGTCGAAATTCCATTTGCTATCTCTGGTACATTCTCTGAGCCAAAGTTCGCTCTGGATACTGAAGCCCTGTTCGATGCTAAGTTGAAGCAGGAGACTGAAAAGGTAAAAGATAAATTAAAAGATAGCCTCTTAAAGAAACTGGGTGGATTTTAATGAACAAGTTATTACTCTTATCCCTTGGAGGGGTCATGTTAACGGCCTGCTCTCAGGGGGCGAATAAGGAAGACGTCGCCGATAAAGCCATGTCTGAGGAAGGCAGAGCGGTGCAAACGAACTCGAGTGCAGTAGAGATACCTTCAGATCTGAAGTTGCGAGATGACAAGTTGACCCCAAAGCAGGTTGAGGCAAAAGATGTGGCACAAAAAGGGTTGTTAACGGGGGAGCTGCAAGTGACGCCTGATAATGGTTTGAGTGTCTTGTTGACGATTACCAATAATCAAGACTATGGCGTGCTCATTCAATACCGCTCAGGGATGACCGCCGATTTACACTTAGTGGATCCACAAGGAGAAAAAGTTTGGGCTTGGGCAGATGATATGATGTTTACTCAAGCACTGAGAGATACCTCGATAGCATCGGGTCAAATGATCACAGCGCAGTTTACCGTACCTGAAAGTGTGCTGAGTAAGCTTAAGGGTAGAGGTTATTCGCTGGTCGCAAAATATGTGGGTAAGGCGACTGAATCTAAGCGAGTGGCGATGAGTGATGTGACCATATCACTCGACTCCTATATCAATTAACTGTATCTGTTTTAATAAAGCGTGAACGTGTAATAATTAAAAGCCAGTGTCTTTGTGGACATTGGCTTTTTTGCACCGTTCGAGTCGAGTTAGCTATCAAACTGTTTTACCAACTCCAACTGCCTGCTACTTTGCGCCGTGACCTCTTGGCTGCAGTTGGCAGCATGTTCACAATTTTGTCTGAAGTTGTTGGTACCGGACTCAAGCTCCATCGCGCTGGCGTAGACTTGATTAATCACGGTAGATTGCTCCTCGGCGGCAACGGCAATTTGCTCTCCGTTGGCCTCCATCTGGTTCAGTGCGTCGCTGACTGATCGTAGACTGTCCGATAACATTTGATCCGATTCAACACTTTTTGATGTCAACTGGTGGCTTTGTTGCATCTGGCTGACAGCCTGAGCCGTTGTATCGCTTAGTGTATCTATGATGGACTGGATCTCTTGGGCGGATGTTTGTGAGTGATTGGCCAGACTTCGAACCTCATCGGCAACCACGGCAAAACCACGTCCGGCCTCACCGGCGCGAGCCGCTTCGATTGCCGCATTAAGTGCCAGAAGGTTTGTCTGCTGGGCAAGACTATCAATGACTTCCAATACAGACTTTACTTTCGTGCACTGTACTTCGAGTTCTGAAATTGATTGTTGGGAATCAGTCAATAGATCCGTTATCTCTGAGGTGGTGCTCTGGCTCGTCACCAGTGCTGATTGCGTCATTTGGATCTTTTCTACCAAGGTCGATATTTCATCGGCTGAACTGGTGGTGTTGTGGGCAATCTCATTAACCGCTTCATTCATCTGCCCAATGGCCACAACGACCTGCTCAAGGTTCGATGATTGTTCAACTAATTGCGTTTGATTGGATTGAGTCTGTTGATCTTGCTCCTCCATGCGCTCCTGAAGCTCTTCACCGCTGTCTTTGACGCGCCCCAGAATTGCAAGACACTCCGCTTTCTGCATTCTCAGACTCAATTCAAGATGGGATAATTCATCTTCGTAGCCAGTGTAGATAACTTGATTCAGCGCGCTATCATGAACCTTACGACTCATGGTCATCAGATGATTAAGTCGTTGATTTAATCGACTCAAAGGCAGTAAAAAGCTGATTAATCCAACGGCAATTAAACCCAGTGCAGTGGGCGTAGCGGCTTGTGTGGCGAAATAAAGCATCAAACATGAGATAGCCCAGCTCAAGCCTAAGGTATGAACGATGGAGAGTCGATTCTTGGGAGTCACTTTTTTTCCTGCGTTGATACGCTCATAACAGGATTGGGCTCTTGCTTTAAGCTCCGGTTCCGGCTTGGTCCTGACTGATTGATATTCGGTTATCTTACCTTGGTGTTTTATTGGCGTGACGAAGGCATTGACCCAATAGAATCGACCATCTTTGCAGCGGTTTTTTACCAATCCCATCCAGGAACTACCGCCTTGAACGGTTTGCCATAGATCCTTAAACGCCGCTTTGGGCATATCCGGATGCCTGATGATGTTGTGAGGTTTACCGATCAGCTCAGATTGCTCATAACCACATGTCTGCATGAAGTCACTGTTCACATGAGTGATGTGACTATTAAGATCCGTTGTCGATAGAATTTTATAACTGTCCGGGTAGGTGACTTCGTGTGTTTGTGACTGATTGTCCATAATATCGGTATCTAAGTTGATTGGAGTTTTTATTTGGGGGGATTATTGAGAATTTTTCTTGGTAAAACTGTGATTATCAGCAGTTTATAAGGTTCATCTTAGATGTTTTTTTAGCTCTTGTGATGGGGGTCGCAATGATTGGTTCTGTGTGATAGTCGGAATATATACCCAAACCACTTCAAGATGCAGGATTGAGCATCTTAAGGTAGCTTGGGTAAATGACTGCAACGGCTTTCGCTGCAATCACGTTCGAGCGGTGATCCTATTTGGCGTATACAAAGTGACTCAGTTTATTGTTTAGGCTCGAACGTCGGTAACATCAACATACAACTTCAACTTTTGTCCCGGTTGAATGTATTTTTTCTTTTCAAGTGAGTTCCAACGCACAAGATCGTTGATTCTTACTTTAAATTTTGAAGCGATACGGGCGAGTGAATCTCCAGAACGTACGGTGTAATTGACCTTGCGTGTAATCGCTGAGCTCTGCTTACCGCTTCCCGTCCAGATCGCTAGCTCTTGGCCAATTTTTAATTGATCTTTAGGTGCCATACTGTTCCAGCTGGCCAGTTGAGATACCTTAACCTTATTGGCTTTGGCAATTTTCCACAGCGAGTCACCGGAGCGAACTCGATGGGTGATCTTTTGACTGCCACGTTTAACATTTTGTTTAGATATCTTTCTCTGTCCTAGAGAGAGGGCATATTGATCAGGGTCCTTGGCTGCCACCGGGATCAATAGGTGCTTGCCGGCGATGATGGTATTTCCCTTGATATCGTTAACTGCGCGCAGTGCAGAGGGAGTGGTTCGATATCGTTTAGCGATAAGCCCCAGGCTATCTCCGGATTTTATCTGATAACGTTCCCAGTTTAGCCTCTCTTTAGCGTCAGTATCAGCCAAAGCAAGGTTAAATCCTAACACCCTGTCAACCGGTAGAACCAAGTTGTGTGGCCCTTGCGGCGCCGTAGACCAGCGGTTGTACCCTGGGTTGAGCTTATGTAATTCAGAGGTCGTCATATTGGCAAAGCCGGCAGCCAGGGCTAAATCTATCTGGCCCTTTACATTGACCACTTCAATATTAGGCTCATTATCGATCGGACTCAGCGTAATGCCGTATTTCTCGGCGTTTTGGATCACATCGGCTAAGGCCAGAAGCTGTGGAACGTATCGCTCAGTTTCCGTTGGCAGATCCAGTGACCAAAAATCGGTTGGTTTGCCATTTTTTTTGTTTCTTTTAACCGCGTTTCTGACACGGCCTTCGCCTGTGTTGTAAGCTGCAATGGCGTAGAGCCAGTTTCCGTGGGTTTTCTTATACAGATATTCGAGCATATCTAATGCAGCCACTGTTGCGGCCGGAACATCCCGACGTCCGTCATACCACCAGTTCATCTGCAGACCAAAATGCTTCGCCATCGGGGAGGTAAATTGCCACAAACCCGAAGCAGCGCCGTGGGAATAGGCAAAAGGATCGAATGCACTCTCTACGATGGGGAGCAGAGCCAGTTCGATGGGGAGATCCCGTTTTTCTATCTCTTCGACGATCAGGTAGAGAAATGGCGTTGCCCGCTCGGATACTCTGGCAAGATGCTGAGGATGCTTGATATACCATTCACGGTATTGCTTCACTAATTTGTGCTCAGGAACCGGGAGCGTTAATCCAAGACGAATTCGTTCCCAGACATCTGTGATCTCGACAGCTTCAACTTTTGCCGAGCTTTCAGAGCTCTCGCTCGTGATTGGAGCTACAATCTGATTGACGTTTTGGTTTTTAGTGGCTTCGGGAGCCGGGGTGTCAAGTGACTGACAAGCCGAAAGCAGGGAGAGACTCCCTGCAATTACAATAGTTTGTATGCGCATTAAAAAAACATTCCTTAATTCCGTCCCTCTGTTTTTTGAAATCATGATAAAACGGGGACTTATTTAGCGCATCATTCTAATTTATTTTTTAGAAATTGTCCTTCCATTGTCTGAGAAGCCCGAAAACGGTGACATTATCTGAGTGTTTAGCCTCGAAATGGCTGGAAACTGAGCGCTGGATCGCCTGCGTATGACAACGCAGGAAAGGGTTGATACTCAGCTCTTGCCCTATGCTCGACGGGAGGGTTGGCTTTCCAAGTTTTCGTTGTGCGATACAGTGCTTATTATGAGCGGCCAAAGACTCATTCTCAGTATCGACAGCAAGGGCAAACTTGAGGTTTGAAAGTGTGTATTCATGGGCACAATACACCTGCGTATCATGGGGCAGCTTGGCAAAGGCTTGCAGTGAGTGGTGCATCTGCTCAGGCGTCCCTTCAAATATTCGACCACAGCCTCCGCTGAAGAGCGTATCACCACAAAATAGGTGGTTTTCTATCAGATAGGCGATATGACCTAAGGTATGCCCCGGGACTGAGATAATCTTTGCCTTCGAGGTTAGTTTTGACAGCGTGATCTCTGTTTGGGTCGATATCGGTGTTTTAATATGGGCGATATTTTCATTTGCCGGGCCAACAATTTCAAATTCATCATCTGCGTACTCGATGAGTCTTTTAAGGCCTCCGGTATGATCCTCATGATGGTGGGTGATTAATACACCGGCCAACACCTGTTTGTGTGCTTCCAGATGGCGTATTACCACCTCTGCATCACCCGGATCGACGACATAAACGAAAGAGTGTGATGCTTGGGAGATGACCCAGATATAATTATCATCAAACGCGGATATTGGCGTAATGGTTAAGCTATCAGAGTTGGATTGTGATACTAGCGATTGCGCGTCTTGCATTTTGTGATCCCGATTCAAACAAAAATTGTACTCTGGTCAGTTTACTTATCAATGCTATTGCTTGTATAGCGCTTTAAGGCTTTAATAGTTTTATATTAAATATTATTTAATCCCTATATTTATTGAGCATTTTACAAGGTCACCTCATTAAGTTGCGATATGAGTGATCCACAGGAGTTAACATTGTCAGTTAATCCCGGACCACAGCTACTCGAACAATGGTCCCAATTGCCAAATGGCGATACCATTAAGCAGCATATTGAAAAACAGCTGGCTCCCTGGTGGCCTAAGGTCTTCGGTTATCATATGTTGAGCTTGGGGGCCTTGAGTGCTGAACTTGATATGCCGGGGCTTCCCATTGGGAGGCGCTTTTCACTTTTTGATGGTGAAGGTGCAGCGCTTAGAGCCGATTTTAGCGCATTGCCGATTCAAAACGGTGTGATCGATGCGATCGTTATGAATATGCTGCTCGAGTTTGAGCCGGATCCTTATAAATTACTGCGCGAAACTGACCGGGTTTTAATATCGGGGGGCTATCTCTTTATCATAGGTTTCAACCCGCTTAGCCCCGCTTTTATTGGTAAGATATTGCCGAAACAGCAAGAGGCGTTTCCCTGGTGCGGCCGCTTTTTTATGCCATCAAGGGTCAAAGATTGGCTTGGACTGTTAGGATATCGGGTGGTTTGCGATGAGCGTTTATTGTATCACCATATGTTAAGTGATATTAATCATGACAGTATCTGGCAACATGCTTTAGAGGCATGGTTACCCGGTTCCGGTAGCTTATACCTTATTGTGGCTAGAAAGCTTGAATCTCCCTTGACGCCGATCCATGAGAAGCGAAAAATCAGACAACCTAAATGGAGGACGGCGCCAAGTGCCGGACGTGCGGGTCATCATTCGAAGCAACAGAGTTAACCTCGGTGATCTTGAGTGTAAGTAATTATTCAAATATTTTCATGTATGCCAATCGGTTAGTAACGCTAGGTATAAAGCCATTAAGTCAATTTAGAATAGAAACAGATGCGAATAACGTTAAAACAGCTAACCATTTTTGAAGCGGTTGCGCGAAGTGGACAAGTTGCCCGTGCGGCAGAAATGGTAAACTTATCGGCGCCTGCAACTTCGATGGCATTATCAGAACTCGAGAGTCAATTAGATGCGAGACTGTTTGAGAGAGTGGGTAACCGATTAAGACTTAACTCTCAGGGCAGTTTGTTGCTGCCTTTAGCGACCGAAGCATTGCAAAAATTCGATCAAATAGAGCATCTTTTCTCTTCTCCCGAAGCGGAGCTCAGCGGCACACTAAACGTCAGTGCCAGCTCTACCATTGGTAATTACTTGATGGCAAAAAGCTCAGTCGCATTTTGCCAGCAGCATACCAATGCGCTTGTGGATCTCGATATTACGAATACGCTCAGTGTGATTAAGTCTGTGCTCGAGTTTCGCAGTGAAGTTGGATTTATTGAGGGCCAATGTCTGGATAGCCGAATAATTGTTGAGGCCTGGCACAAGGATAAACTCTTGGTATTTTGCCACCCGGCGCATCCTCTGGCGGGTCAACGGGTCACGCCGAACGCACTAAAGGGGCAGCCTTGGGTGATGAGAGAGGAGGGCTCAGGTACTCGCGATTATTTTATCAGTTCGGCTCAAGCCTTGGGTATCCAGCCCATCGAGAAGTTCAACTTCTCAACCCCTGACGCTATCAAGCAAGCGGTAAAACAGGGGGCGGGGTTAGCGGTTCTGTCAGAGCTTACGCTCGAGAAAGAGGTAAGCCGAAAAGAGTTGGCGATTATTGAAGTTGAAGGACTGGAGTTAGAGCGTCAGTTTTATCGTATTCATCACAAGAGTCGCAAGTCGACACCTTTGTGCGATGCCTTTATCGACTTCTGCAAGAGCTTTATTAATGTGGCTACTTAATATCCGTGGTTCTTACGCTTGATAGCCCACATCTTCTTGTTTAGGTTTGGCTTCTGCTGCCTCTCTGGCTAAAGTGTCGCAGCGTTCATTTTCAATATGTCCGGCATGACCCTTAACCCAGAGCCACTCAATCTCATGACCTTGGCTCGCCTGATCTAATCGCTTCCAAAGATCGACATTTTTTACCGGCTGCTTACTCGAGGTGATCCAGCCCTTTCTCTTCCAGCCATGGATCCACTGAGTGATCCCTTGCCGCATATATTGGCTGTCACTGGTCAGCACGATTTTACAGGGGACTTTTAGTGCTTCCAATGCGATAATTGGCGCCAACAGTTCCATTCGATTGTTGGTTGTTAACAGGAAACCGTCAGCGAGCTCTTTGGTGTGCTGCTTGTATTTCATCACTACACCATAGCCTCCGGGCCCGGGATTACCTAAGCAAGAGCCATCAGTAAATATAGAGAGCTGTTTCATACCCATCATCAAGTTGCTACCATAGTCAAATCGTTGGGCGAGTATACCCAAAAACAGAACAAGTGCTATTAATCTTATGAATATCGTTTCAAGTGCAAAACGTCAGGTTATTCTGGATACAGAAACCACAGGTATGAACCAAGGGGCCGGGGCCATCTACCTTGGACACCGTATCATCGAAATTGGTTGTGTGGAGGTGATTGATCGCCGTCTTACCGGACGTCATTACCATGAGTACATCAATCCGCAACAGATCATCGATGAGGAAGCGATTGAAGTTCATGGTATTACCAATGAATATGTCGCTAACAAACCTAAATTTGCCGAGATTTCTCAAAGTTTTATCGATTTCATCGATGGTGCCGAGGTGGTGGCCCATAATGCGAGCTTCGACGTTAGCTTTATGGATCACGAATTTTCTTTGTTGCAGCCACGGGGTCCAAAGACGGCAGATATCTGTCAGATTCTGGATACACTGGATATTGCAAAATTCTTGCACCCGGGACAGAAAAATAACCTGGATGCCTTGTGTAAGCGTTACGGGATAGATAACTCTCGCCGGGAACTCCACGGCGCATTACTCGATGCGGAGATCTTAGCTGACGTCTACCTGATGATGACGGGTGGCCAGACGAAGTTTAATTTATCCAGTGAAAAAGCGGGTGAAGAGGATGGAGGGATCAATCGTTTAAGCCCAAACAGAGCAAATCTTAAAGTGATCAGAGCAACGGCCGATGAACTAACTAAGCATGAAGAAAGATTAGATTTAGTTGCAAAATCAGGACAATGTATTTGGCGAGGATAAACGTCACTTTATGACTTTAATAAAGATCAAGAATAAGCTTATTGGTTTACTTATAGCGCTAAGTATCGGCTTGAGCACCATGGCCCTTGCTGCCGTTGTGCCGTCAGAGAGAGCCCATGAGCTCAAAAATCGTTTTCGTATCGATCATATGGTCGATAGCCTCACTTTAGTTATTCAACGCAAATATGGCAGCGGCCCCGTTGTCATCGTTTTACCCGATGGTAGTAAGTGGTATGCCAGTCGTCACCCAAAAAATGTTAAATGGGTAGATGGTCTCAGTGGCGATATTGTGACTATCGAGAGGCCTATGCCTGGTCCATGGCAGTTACTCGGTCGGGTCGTTCAGGGCTCCACAATAAAGAAAATCTCAAAGTTAGACATCTTAGTCGAGCCCTTCCCACAACCTCTGTTTCAAGGGGAGCGGTTAAAAGTTACAGCTCAGCTCTTAGGCGATGAGCAGCGCATCAGAATGCCTGGATTAGATTATCTGGTCGAGTGGACTGCTAAATTTGTCAGTGACCATCAGGTAGGTGAAGAAAATTTTGCAACGGGAAATATTGTCGTAGGCTCCTATAAAGATAATGGAGAGGGGCTAGATGAGCGTCCCGATGATGGTCTGTTCACCGGGAAAATAAATTTAACTCAAGCCTGGGGCACTTATGATCTCCATGTGAATGCGAGAAATAATATTTTTGCCAGGGATTTTCATCATAAGTTTGTATTGTCTCCTATCCCCATCAATGTCGATGTCATCGAACCTGAAGATCCGCTAAAAGATCGATGGAAGTTACTTGTTAAGGTCAATGACGAGGCCGTTAGGTTAGATGAGACACATTTAGATTTTGAATTAGTAGGGCCGGCGGGACTGCAACTGCCTATTACTATCAATGGTCTTGAAGAAACTGAAAGTGAGTTGCTACTGCCAGAAGTTGCAGAGTTTGGCAGCTACCGGATTAAAGGCGTAGCGGCAACAACCACACTTAACGGAAGAGAGATCTTACTCAGTATGCCCGAGCGGTTCTTTAATTTGATTGAGCCACCTGAGCCTCCACCTACAGCCGAAGAGTTAGCGGCTATCGCAGCGAAGAAAGCGGCTATTGCCGAAAAGAAAGCCAAGGAAGATGCTGTTTTTTGGATCGTATTGGTTAACTGTGGCTTATTAGTCTTCGGTATTCTAGGTTTGCTTATCTGGCGTAAACGTCGCAATTTGAAAGAGGCGTTAGCGGCAACCCAGTTACGTTTAGACGAAGAGAAGGCAAAGCAGAAGGAACTTGGACCGGCGTTGGATGAAATTGATTTAACCATGCCGGAAGATCCCCCTTCGTAATATTGGGCATTTAGTTTGAAAAAGCAGCTAATATCTTAGGATCGCTGCTTTTTTAACTAATCAGTTTAACTCTTAAAAAAATTGATTGACGAGACCAACCGACCTATATATTATTCACCGCAACTTGATGTGGAGCGGTAGTTCAGTTGGTTAGAATACCGGCCTGTCACGCCGGGGGTCGCGGGTTCGAGTCCCGTCCGCTCCGCCAATCAAGTTACTAAATTTAGTTTTATTGTTAGTGACATAACGATGAAACAGCTGCAAAGCAATAAGTTTAGGAGCGGTAGTTCAGTTGGTTAGAATACCGGCCTGTCACGCCGGGGGTCGCGGGTTCGAGTCCCGTCCGCTCCGCCAAACAATGAAGCCCTTGTCGAAAGACAAGGGCTTTTTTGTATCTATAGATTTATAAAGTTGAATGCTGAGCGGTCACTCTCGAGCATCCATGGTCTTTGTGACATTACTGCTTCCATGCACGTCGTAGTTCAGTTGTGCCACCCTATGTTTAAAAGCAGTGTTCTCTACATTGCTATGTCATACACTCCGTTCATCGAGAAATAAATTAAAAATGATTCGTCATAAATGCTTTTATCAACTTGATAAAGCCATTCTGTGCTAATTTCGCACACTTCAGTGTTTGTTCATGAGACAGGGCGACATCTCCTAAGCCCTCGGCCATATTAGTGATTGCACAGATAGCCAGTACGGGGAGGCTACAGTGAGCTGCAGATATGACCTCAGGTACCACAGACATTCCGACTACGTCTCCGCCAATGATCTGCATCATGCGTATTTCGGCCGCAGTTTCGAAATTAGGCCCACTGTAGGAGACAAACACCCCTTCATTAGCATGAATATTCTCTCTTTTTGCCACCGCTAATGCTTCCATACGTAAGGATTTATCATACGCATTCGCTAAGCTAAAAAAACGTGGCCCATAGGCGTCATCATTGCGACCTGTCATGGGAGTGCCTGGCATGGTATTGATGTGGTCATTGAAAATGACGAGGGACCCGACGTCGATGGTCTCGGGGCGTAAAGACCCGGCGGCATTAGTAACGATTAGCAGTTCGCAGCCTAAACGTTTAAAGGTACGCACCGGATTGGTCATGACTTTCATGCTTTGGTGTTCGTAGTAATGGCCGCGACCTTTCATGCAAACAACATCGATACCATTCATTCGCCCCAAGACTAACTCGCCAGAGTGACCTTCGACGGTGCTGACAGGGAAGCCATCAAGCTCTTCATAACTAATGCAGACTCTCTCTTCAAGTTCGTCGGCAATGACCCCCAGGCCGGAGCCTAGAATGAATGCCGCTTTGGGACTGAAGTTTGGTTTAAGGGTTAAAATGGTGGCTAGTGCATTGTCTACAGGATCTGTCTTCATGGTCTCTTCCTTTCCGATTAGTTAGCTTACGTTCAATCTACCTTAAGGTTTGTTCTCAATTAATCACTTAATTCGACTTAATTGTCCTGTTTTGGCGTACAATGTAAGCGTCTAAACGCAGGGGAGCAGATAATGGACATTAATGAAAATGTAATTAATGGGCGTATAACATTAAAAATGCTTCGATATTTTTATGCGGTATCTCAATGTATGCATTTTGGAAAAGCCGCGGCACAGCTTAATATCTCGAAATCGCCCTTGAGTGCTCAAATTAAAGAGCTGGAATCAGTGCTTGATGTGATTTTGTTTGAGCGTACGACTCGCCAAGTTCAGCTGACTGAAGTCGGTCAGTTATTGAAACAGGAGTGTGCGTTACTGTTCGATGTGTTTCGTGACTCGATAAATAAGGTGACGAAGGCTGGCAGGGAGCTAGATAACACTATAAACATAGGGTTAATGAGCTCAATATTTTGGGCCGGGTTCGGGGCTGCTCTGAGAGAGTTTAAAAAGAACTACCCGCAATATGTCTTTAATTTTATTGAGTTGGCGCCACACAAGCAGAAACAAGCGTTAATTGAGCATCGTATCGATATCGGCTTGGCTCGGTTTGCCGATTCCCGAAACATTCATCCACTGAGTGCAAAGCTTTTATACGCAGAACCCATGTGTGTAGTGGTGTCCGATGAGCACCCGTTGAAAGTGAAACAAAGTCTGAGTTTAGGTGAGCTTATCAATGAAGAATTTGTTTTTATGAAGCGTACAAATTCAGCATCCACCGAAATGATTATTAAGACATTTTTAGACTGTGGTTTTTACCCTAAGGTGAGTCAGGAGGTCATTGAGCCGACGACGTTAATGGCGGTTGTGGCGACGAGCACTATGGTGGCAATCGTTCCTCAAAGTTATCGTCAACACCAATGGCAAGATGTGTGCTTTATTCCGTTAGAACAGACCATTTCAGCCGATATCTGCGCGATTTATGACAGCCGCTCCGCAACAGAGTCCGTCAATGCGTTTTTAACCGAGATACCAGATCTACTCAGTCAACAAAATATCAACTAGCGATTGAACTTGAACCTGTGTCCCCCTTCAATATTCAGGATTTAATCCAGTGAACGAAGGGAGGGGGAACGCGGTCTGTTATGAGGTGGTATTACATCTTGTCTTCGGCTCTGCGCTTCTTAAAGTCAGAGTCCGCTTTCCATTTAGGCCAGTCGTCATTGGTCGCCAGTTCAGTCGCTATATCGACAATCAACTCGATCTCCTGCTGCATGCCGCCTAATGACCAGGATGGTGAATAGTCATCGGCCTCCTTATGGTATCTGTGGCTGATATAGTCAGGATCGGTATCTCCCAGACTCATAAACAGTAAACCAGGCACGCCTTGTTTAGCTAATGAGAAGTGATCGGAGCGAAAGAACAATCCATTTTGAGGCCTTGGGTCGAGCTTAACGTGTCTGCGCTGTTTACTCGCAGCCTTGTCCAGATAATCCTCAAGTTCTGACATGTTCTTGCCATATTGCAATACATAGTCAACACCATCTAAGGCGTTCATACCATCGATATTGAGTAAGCCTACGATGTTTTTAGTGGGTAAAATGTTGCCACGAGAAAAGAGTTCTGAACCAATCATGCCCGTTTCCTCTGCGGTAAAATTGGCAAAGAGAATTGAACGTTCAAACGGTTTTATTTTGTGGCGTTCCATCAATATGCGTGCAATTTCAAGTGTACCTGCCACACCGGTGGCATTATCGATGGCGCCATTATAAATCTTGGGCCCTTCAGGTGTTTGCTTGGTACCAAAATGATCCCAGTGTGCACTGACGATAATGGTTTCATCGGGTCTTTTGCTGCCTTTAATTAATGCAAGGACATTGTTTGATTCAGCATGCTCGATGGCTGTTGTCATGTTTAAGCTGGCGGTTTGCTTTAGCACAACAGGCTTGAAGTGACGGGAGATAGCCTGGTGTTTCAATGAGTCAAAATTCAGACCCGCTTGAGCAAATACCTGCTTCGTGGCTTCATGCTGTATCCAGCCCATGATGGGCAACTTACTCTTGTTATTCTCGTCGTCGACTAAGGTGTATTTACTGCCGGTGTTTGAGCTTTCCACGACGCTCCATGGATAGGCGGCAGGTGCGGTTTCATGGACAATTAATACCGCTTTTGCACCTTGCCTGGCCGCTTCCTCATATTTATAGGTCCAACGTCCATAATAGGTCATGGCGTTGCCGGTAAATAGATTATCGTCTTGTGTCGCGAAACCGGGATCATTGACCAAAACAATGACCGTTTTACCTTTTACGTCGATGTCGCGATAATCGTTCCACTGATATTCAGGCGCATTGATGCCATATCCTACAAATACTAACTCCGAATGTTTGAGTTTGATATCGGTATTCATCTGCTGAGTGCGGGCGGTAAAATCTTTTCCCGCCTGTAACTCAAGCTCACCTATGGTTAAACGCATGGACTGATCTGAGGTGAGCTTGGCCATGGGCACGGTTTGGAAGAAGCTGCCTCTATTGCCTCCGGTTAATCCAATCGCACGATATTGCTCCGCCAGATAATCGATGGTGACTCTTTCCCCGTCAGTCAGTGGCCCTCGACCGGCAAATTCATCGGAAGCCAGTATTTTTATATGGCGATGGGCATTATCGAGGTTAACTTCAGAGGCTGGCACTTTTGACATCTGTTGCCCGCACGCCGATAAAAATAGCGTTGAACAGAACGTCATTAACAAGAGGTTTCTACTATTCATGTTGTTGTTCGTATAGTGAATAAGGATTAAACACTATAAATCATTTTATTATCACGCGCATAGGCTGTTTCTTCTATCCATAGCTCAAATTTGAGCCATACTCATGTCATTCATCAAAACTAATCCGCAATTATCTATCCTTAAGTCATTAGGCTTTACTCTGTAGAGCATTCTCGGTTGAATTATAAGATGTTTGTGGTGCGGGGATTGTGAAGCCGGGATTGTACTACGAATACTAATCGGTATAAGAGTCCAACCGAAGACACTTCTTGAGGAAGAACGTTATGGTCGAAAAAATCACAGCCATGCTGGGACTGGTAGGTGTGTTATCCCTTGTTTGTCAGTGGGTGGGCTGGAAGATGCGATTACCTGCAATTTTGCCTCTCTTGTTATGTGGTTTACTCATGGGCCCCGTACTTGGCGTACTCAACCCAGATGAACTCTTCGGTGAATTGCTTTTCCCGATTATCTCTTTAGGTGTTGCCGTCATTCTCTTTGAAGGTGCCTTAACCTTGAACTTTAAAGAGATAAAAGACCATGGCCGCATGGTCACACACCTCGTATCGATAGGTGCACTGATCACTTGGCTCTGTATTGGGGGGGCAACTCATCTTCTGTTAGGTTTTAGTTGGACGATGGCCATGCTATTTGGTGCCTTAGTCGTTGTTACCGGTCCGACGGTTATCGTGCCTATGCTTCGAAGTGTTAAGCCAAAGACACAACTGGCAAGCATTTTACGTTGGGAGGGAATTATTATCGATCCCATAGGTGCACTACTTGCCGTATTGGTGTTTGAATATATTGCGGTGGCCGCCGATCCGACTACCCATATGATCTATGCCCTTGGTTATATGCTTGGGGTCGGCTTAGGTTTAGGCGCATCGGCGGGGTACTTTGTCGGACAGATTTTGAGACAAAACCTGTTACCCCACTATCTGAAGAATACCGCAGTGTTAACCATTATGTTGGGGGTATTCGTTGGCTCGAATTTGTTGCAGGAGGAGTCCGGGTTATTGAGTGTGACCGTTATGGGCATCTTCTTAGCCAATATGAGAGGGGTCGATATTGCCGATATCATCGAGTTTAAAGAGACACTAACGGTGTTGCTTATCTCTGCGTTGTTTATTTTGTTGGCCGCTCGCCTGGATTCTGATGCCTTGCTAAGCCTGGGATGGGAGGGGGTTGTACTATTGGCTGTTGTGATGTTTATTGCCCGTCCACTGAGCGTTTGGTGCTGCGGAATAGGCACGTCTTTAAGCCGTGCGGATAAGTGGTTTTTAAGTTGGATGGCACCTCGGGGTATTGTTGCGGCGGCCGTTTCTTCGCTGTTCGCCATTAAACTCGAAGGGTTGGGGGTCGAAGGCGCGGGGTTAATTGTGCCTTTGGTATTTTTAATTATCATAGGGACTGTGGTTATTCAAAGTTTAACTGCGGGGATCTGGGCCAGATACCTGGGGGTTAATGCCGGCTCTTCCGAAGGCTTATTGATTTTCGGCGCAGCGCAATTCTCAAGGGAGCTGGCAAAAGTATTACAATTTAAACAAGTTACCGTAATTCTTGCCGATAATAACTGGAACAACATCCGATTGGCGCGTATGGACAACATCCCCGTCTACTTTGGTAACCCCGCATCGGAACATGCGACAAATTTTCTGGATATGACTGGAATAGGGCGCTTGTTGGTTATCTCTCCCTATCGGCAGCTGAATCCTCTGGTGAGTTTTCATTATCAGGATCTATTAGGAACCGAGAAGGTCTATGGCTTGAGCAGCAGTGAAGAGACGAGTGCGAGACATCAACTATCCGAAAGTTACATGAAAAGGCTTTGCTTATTTGGTGAGTTCGTTACTTACGCCAAATTGGCGAGCTTAATGTCCAAAGGGGCAGTGATTAAGAGTACCAACATTACCGATAACTTCAGTTTTAATGATTTTTGTAAACGCTATGGAGACAGCGCCATGCCGCTTATCTATCTGGAGGGGACGAAAGTGCATATCTTTACCGCTTCAACTCCTCAGCTATCGAGCGGAATCGAGTTGATCAGTCTCTTGCCGGTCGAGGCGCAGGCATTGGCCAAGGAACAGGACCTGTTATCAGAGAGTCGGGATGATGTTGAGAGCGACTAAAAGGGTTAAGTTTTAGTGTGTAGTCGAAATTATCAAAAAATGATGTGCTTTAGTCTAAAGTAAAAAGAAGGAGGCTTTCGCCTCCTTCTTTTGATTTACTTATTACTTCTTATAGCATGCCATTAACGGTTAAGCTGCTTGCTCATGGCTTGGGCTAGTGATAGTGAATGCTCGTAACTCCTCAGGGTCGAAGTCATCGACGTTAATTGATTTCATTCGACCAATCTCTGCACGTTCAAGTAAATCAACGTCATCTTCGCTTAAGACACCCAGTGCTTTACCTTCGGCTGCTATCTTGTCCAGCCACATGAACGGAAGACGCTTACCTGCGGCCTTACACACTTTGTCATACAGAGGTTCACAAGCAAGAATATCTTTAAACGTCTGCTCCTGAATACCGACGGCATTGTTTTCACAGGCAGTCCAGAATTGACCTTTACCCAAGCGGTCACGACTCGCGCAAGGTGTTTGCATAATCTTAGCGACTTTATGGTCTAACACATCACTCGGACGTTTCAGTGGGCGACCAAATGGGAAGATTACCAGGCGTAAAACATGGCCCAGACCCATAGGGAAGTTATCTAAAAGGTCGTCGAGAGAGTCTTGAAGCTTATACAGGCTATCCTCTACGGCCCATTGCACAAGTGCCAGATCTTCTGTTTGACGTCCGTCGTCTTGATAACGCTTAAGAGTTGCCGATGCCAGATATAATTGGCTCAACAGATCGCCGAGTCGAGCAGAGATCCGCTCCTTGCGTTTCAAACCACCACCCAGTGTAGCCATGGCCAGGTCAGAGAGCAGAGCCAGGTTAGCACTGAAACGGTTCATATGCTGATAGTAACGTTTTGTCTTATCTGAATATGGAGAGTTTGAGAAACGGCTTGAAGTCAGACCCAGCCAGAAACTGCGAACCAGATTACTGGTGGTGAATCCGATATGACCGAACAGGGCCGAATCAAAGTCATTCAGACCTCTATCGCTATCAGAATCGAATGCCGACTCCATCTCTGCCAACACATAAGGATGACAACGAATCGCACCTTGGCCATAGATGATCATCGAGCGGGTCAAGATGTTTGCACCTTCAACTGTGATTGCAATTGGCGCCGCTTGATAGCCACGGCCCAGGTAGTTATTCGGGCCTAAGCATACGCCTTTACCGCCATGGATATCCATCGCATCGATGACACATTTTTGCATTCTATCGGTTAGGTGGAACTTAACAATCGCAGAGATAACAGAAGGTTTTTCGCCTAAATCGATACCGGTAGTGGTTAAGGTTGTTACCGCATCCATCAGGTAAGCGTTACCACCAATTCGAGCCATAGGCTCTTCGATACCTTCGAGTTTACCGATAGGTAGCTTGAACTGACGACGAATACGGGCATAAGCACCAGTCGCAACAGCTGCGGTTTTAACACCACCTGCAGAGTTTGAAGGTAGAGTGATACCACGACCAACCGAAAGACATTCAACCAGCATACGCCAGCCTTGTCCCGCCATTTCCGGACCGCCGATGATGAAGCTCAGTGGAACGAAAACGTCTTTACCTTTAGTAGGGCCATTTTGGAACATACAGTTAAGAGGGAAGTGACGACGACCGGCTTCTACCCCTTTAATGTTCGTTGGAATGAGTGCACAGGTGATCCCAAGTTCCTCTTTATCACCCATCAGGTGATCAGGGTCTTGAAGTTTAAATGCGAGTCCAAGTACTGTCGCAGTCGGTGCCAGCGTGATGTAGCGTTTGTTCCAGGTGAGTTTCATACCTAAAACTTCTTCGCCTTCCCACTCACCTTTACAGACGATACCAAAGTCAGGAATGGCGCCAGCATCGCTGCCCGCCTCCGGGCTGGTTAGAGCAAAACAAGGCACTTCCAGACCTTTAGCCAGTCTTGGGAGGTAATGGTCTTGCTGGGCTGGAGTACCGTAGTGTTGCAGCAGCTCACCCGGACCTAACGAGTTTGGTACGCCAACGGTTGAAGCCAACTCACTGCTGACCCCGGCAAGTTTTTGTAAAACGCGAGATTGAGCGTAGGCAGAATACTGAAGGCCACCATATTTCTTCTTGATGATCATTGCGAAGAAACCGTGATCTTTCAGGTACTGCCAGACCTCTTCAGGGAGATCACCAAGTTGATGGGATACCTGATGTTGATTCACCATCTTACACACTTCTTCGACTGGACCGTCCAGAAAAGCTTGCTCTTCGGCACTCAATCTGGCTGTCGGGTAGTTATGAAGTTTCTTCCAATCAGGCTTACCTGCAAAAAGATCCGCATCCCACCATGTGGTGCCCGCTTCGATCGCTTCTTTTTCGGTTGAAGACATCTCAGGCATGATGCCACGGTAGAGTTTTAACAGAGGCCTTGTTAGATAGTTTTTTCGAAATCCACTGATGTTTAGGGGGAGCGTGATAGCTAAAAAGATAATCCACACAAGGGGACTAATCACTTCAGTTGCTGAACCTACAGCCATGACGACTGCGGCGATGATGCTTGATGTAAGCAGAGATACTCTTAAATAGGCTAAGGCGCCTAATGTAAAAAGCATCGCAAGGATCCAAAGTAGGGTAGTCACTGTTATTCTCCTTAAAATGCGACCTGAATATTGACCATGGGCCAAATGTTTTACTGATCATAATCACAATTATAGGTTGTGGTCAGACCTGTGTCGCATAAAATTTAACCCTATGTGTGACTTAATACAAGTAGTTTTTCAAACAAACGTTTAAAAAATTGATTGAAGTCTGGATTCCACTTTTAGCTTCAAGTAGTTAAACTAGAACTATTATAGATAGTGATGAATAGGGCGTATGAATGTGTGAACTACTGGCGATGAGTGCCAATGTGCCGACAGATATAGTTTTTAGCTTTACCGGCCTGGCTCAAAGAGGTGGTGTCACAGGCCCTCATGTCGATGGTTGGGGGATCACTTTTTATGAAGGAAAGGGGAGTCGTACTTTTAAAGATGCCTGCCCCAGCAGCGAATCTCAAATTGCGAAGCTGATCCAATCCTACCCTATAAAGAGTGAGGTGGTGGTGAGCCACATCCGGCAGGCCAACCGAGGGTGTGTATCCCTTGAGAATACTCATCCCTTTACCCGCGAGTTATGGGGACGGTATTGGACCTACGCCCATAACGGCCAGCTAAGTGAATACCAGGATAAATTTAGCGTTTCAAGATATCAGCCCGTTGGTGATACTGATAGTGAGCTCGCTTTTTGTTGGTTGTTAGAGAAGGTTGTCGAAAAATTTGGTGGTAACGAGCCTGAGGATATCAAACTCGTTTATGAGTATATTGCCAAGCTAGCCGATGAAATTCGAGCATTAGGTGTATTCAATATGATCTTAAGTGATGGCGATCATTTGATGAGTTATTGCAGTAACAACTTGTGTTATATCACACGTAAGGCCCCGTTTGGTAAGGCTCGACTGATAGATACCGATGTGGTTATTGATTTCGATAAAGAGACGACGGCCAATGATATTGTTACTGTGATAGCCACCAGACCATTAACTAATAATGAGAATTGGCATATCTTATCCGCGGGTGAATGGAAGTTGTTCTGTAAAGGAGAGCTGATAGATGCTCAGTGATTATACTGATTGGTATTAGTTAATTAAGTCTGATTAAGGAGCTAGGCATCAATTGCACCGCTAATATTTGTTAGCGGTGCATAGCAAAGAATTATTGTGGCGTAATCACCTTGGAATTCAATGGCTCGGCGTTGACGGTTTGCTGTTCCTGAGCGAATTGATAACTGAGTAATTTAATATCGAGTTGTTTACTACCTTTTTCGAAGTGAGTCAGGCGAACCGGAAGGAAACCTAAATCCGGTGCCATCCAAAAAAATGTCTGCCTCTTGGTGTTATCTCTAATCACTTCGATCTTGATGGTTTCATAACTGCCACTTTCAATGTTCATTCTCTCTTTTCCGACGACTTTAAAGCCGTATTCATCGAGCTCTCCACTTTTCACCATGACGTAATGTAACTCTTTCTTACCCTGAGCAAGATCCAGACGAAATTGCAGTTGTACCATTAAGGGATCATATAAGATGTCAGTGTAGGGCAGCTTTGCTCTTTCATCTTTATAGCGACTGTGAACCACCTCTTGCCCCTTGGCAAACGCCGCCTGCTCTTGATAACTCGGGCCTGTGCCTTTACGGTTATGGGTATAGCGCATAGGTGTAAGTTGTAGATTATTCAGGGTGAAGTCACTGACCATACTTCTCTTGTCGGAGAGTACTAACAAACTTAAGTCACTATCGAAACGGTAGTGATATAGGTTTCCCTCGGCACTTGGCAGTTGGTACCTGGCTTTGCCCAGTTCGATGCTGCCATAATTGACCTGATATTCTGCCGTATGTGGCGTCAGAGGCCCGGGCTCTGCGCTTAGGAAAAAACTAAAGCATAATAAATTCGTTGCCAGTACGAGTCGTTTACCGATAGACAATGAGATCTCCTTAAACAGATATTTTCAACACACTCATTCAAGTATGATCATAGCAATATTTTACTAACCTTGATATTCAGACAAGATTAATCCTTTTCAGTTCACTGAACCCGAGACATGTCGAGTCAGCGATATACATTGCATGTTCAACTTATCAGATGCGTTTTTTATCTCTTTGATTAATAGTTTTTAAAATGGGATCGCCAGCACTAAGGTTGCAATATCAGGTTGCCATTCATAATCCTGCAATTTAATTTTGCCATGATTAACCACAACGCCTTCGAGCCTAAGATGTTCCATCTGCTCAAGATAGGGTTGCGAGTTTTCTTTAAAAGATATTCGCCCTTGACTGTTAATGACTCTGTACCAAGGTAAAGACATCTCTCGCGGTGCAGATTTTAGCGCCTTCGAGACATATCGGGCTCTTCCGGGTAAACCGGCCAGATCGGCAACTTTTCCGTATGACGTTACGCGGCCTTTTGGGATCATACCCACAATAAACCAGATCTTCTCCATCGGCGAGTGCGTTTGCTGTACTGACACCAGATCTCCAGTTTCCTTCAGCTATATATTACGGCCATCATATCCCCTAATCGTGATACAGACCAGAATACACGGCTAGGCACGATACTCCTTGATACTTTTGTTGGGTTATAAGCTGGATGTTGAGCCGTTTTTAAGGTTTTGTAATAGTAAGTAAAGTGTGTTGAATGGGCCTGATTTGACAGTGATAATGATATCTTTTCCGGTGTTACAAATGTATTTCAATAATAAGGGGGGACTTCCCGTAGCCCTCATTTTTCTCTGTCTCTGTAGTACAGCGAATGCACAAACGACTCGTCATATTGCTGACCCACTCAATTTAACCACCACCTTAGGGGCGGGATTCGACGCCGATGTATTAAAAGTGGCGGGGCGCCTGGGGGGGGAGAATCAAAAAATAGAATTAAATTCGAATTTTGGAGGCGATAAATGGAACTTGTCTTATCTCTATTCTCCTCAAAGCGCATTGAGTAACTGGAATTTTAGTGCATCGATTAAACATGGGAAAACGGATACGGAAATTGGCCGCTTTAACCATTACCAATATCAGCTTGGCATTATCAGCGAGTTTAATGGTTGGATGGACACTGCCGTATTTACCGAATTAGGGGTAAATTACCTGAGTGTAAAAGATAACCCAAGCAGTGACAGTATTACCGCCACTGCCAGTGTGACGGCGCTTAAACCCTGGAGTGACAGGTGGTACAACACCTTAGTTGTCAAAGGTAGCGCGGCGATAGATAGCAGTGAACGTTATGAAACTCATGCCTGGTTATCACTTGGGTATCGCGTGACCGAGCGATGGTCTTGGGAGATCCGGTATCGTTATGAAAATAATCAATATGAGAGTTTCAGTGAAGAGGAGACTAAGTTGGGCTTTGCCATACAGTCTCAATTTTGATAAAAAAATGGGTAATTCATTGTAATGTAGATGATTCGGACACAGATAACTCACGCCAATATGAGCAGTTAGTTAACTGTGGCCGATATAGCATTTGGTATGACTTATTTATGTCGCCTCTATTGTCTCCTGTTGCAGCTCAATATCATGGGATTGAGTTGCACCAAACTTATGAAATAATACCAAACCTACGGCAGTGACTAAGCCAAAACCGCCTATGATGTACCACATAAGATCGGGGCGGTGGGCATTCTTTGCGACTTCCGAATATAGGTAACCCGATAGAGGGCCTGCAAGTAAGAAACCTATAGCAGACGAGACAAAGTAATACCCCATAAACATGGCTTTTTTGTCGTTGGGGGCAAAACTGGCCACGTACTCCTGGCTCTTTGGCGATGCAACCATTTCGCCGACAGAGAAGACCAAAATGGATGTCAGCACCATAAAGCCCCCCATCACCATCCCGTGAGCCACTCCACCGAGTGCAGTACCCAGAGATATGATAATGGTACCGGCTACTAAAATAGGCAGTGCTTGAAAACGCTCTATAAAGCGACTGATCATCACTTGAAGCAGAACGATTGAGAGGAAGTTCAACCCAATCAAGTACTCGGGATTTATTTGTCTGTGTTGGGCAGTCCAGCTTTGTGAATAGCTGACGGCAGTTGATGGATCTTGTGCGATGGCTGTTAGACCGATATTCAGTTCGGTTAGGGGGACCATTACCTTTGAGTGGACCAGTTCGAAATAGGCTTGATTGATGTCAATCTCGTTGCTGGCTACCGCCTGAGAAAGTCTGACTAGCTCAGCTTGCAGTGTGGGAGTGTCGACCGGGGCTAAAAAAGATAAAAGGTCAGGGTATTGGGCCAACATGACCACAAGATCTGACGTATCGACAAAGTCACGAATGAAGATTGGAAGTGTGATAAATATCTGTTGATAGACCATCCAAAAACCGGACAAGATCAGCAGGTAGATGACGAAAGGTTTATTTCCTAAGCTGATCTTTTGTCTGTACCAGGGGGCTTTCAGGTTTGATTTGGCCGTGAGATCCCATAAAAAATGCCCGCTAAACCAGGCAAAATAGATGATTAATGTTGTTTCTCCAGATATCCACTTAGCGCCATAAGACATCAATATGACTAAGGTCCCAAAAAATAACATAGCAAAACGTATATTCCCCAGTACTTGCTGAATGTCTGCAAATACTGCGCTTAATGGTTTTCCTTTCTGTACTTTAGGATCGGTAGGCTCCTTATAAAAAAGTAGAGCAGGAATAAAGTTTACCGCGATCCAGAACGACGACATGATGAATACCCAATCCCAGCTTATTGCCCGAACATATCCGGCAATAAAGGGGCCCAAAAAACCACCTATATTAACCATCATATAGAATATGCCGAAACCAAGCCCGCGGTTGGTCTCATCGGTGGTGCGTGCAATTGTGCCCGTAACAACGGGCTTAAAACAGGCTGCCCCGAGTGCGACGCCCATAAAGGCGATAAAGAAGCCGGCGAATGAATCGACCTGTCCCAGAATAAAATAGCTTGGACACATGATGAGATATGCAGTCAAAAACATCTTGCGGTAACCATAACGGTCTGCAAGTGCGCCAGTTAATACCGGAAATAGATAGAGAAAAAATGGGATCATTCCCTGGAGTAGTCCACGTTCCTGCTCGCTGAAGCCTAACCCTCCCTGTCGAGCTGGAGAGGTCATATAGAGTGATGACAGAGTGAAAAAGCCATACCAGGCAAGACGTTCAAATATCTCCATCGTATTCGCTACGAAGAAGGTTTTCGGCAAAGGCGTACGTTTGACTTGCGACATATATAATCCGTATATTGTATACACTTCTCCTTATGCTAGCGATTTAACGTCATTATTACAAGTTAACATGACTCGATTGGGTCGCTTAATTAGTGGACAAATACAATAACGACTTTGATATGAATGGATAATACCAGTTCCATTAAATATGTGATCAATTCAGAGCTGTCTCAGGGCTTTCAATTCTAGGCGCATTTTTTGAAGAAATGGTTATTCCCTTTTGAGACTATGCAACGCAGTAGTGGAAGTCCTGAGAAGCTCACGTAGTGCGGGTTTAAAATCACTTTATGCTGCGTATGTGGTTTTCGATATAGAATAACTATTAGCTACAATCCACTTACTTGCCTACAGTGATTTTAATTCCCGCTGAATGACCAACTATTTAATGGAATTGGTATAATATCGATAGCAGCTATCTGGATAATTCATTGAGCCAGAGTTGCCTTTAAGGATAATTAGGTCATAATGACGCCAAATTTTTCCCAATATGTGATTTTGCTATGGCTGTACTGGATATTCTGACAATCCCCGATGAACGTTTAAAAAGAAAAGCTCAACCCGTTAAGGATATCGAATCGGTACAAGGCTTTATTGATGATCTGCTGGACACCATGTATGACACCGAAGACGGTATCGGACTAGCTGCGACTCAGGTTGGCAGCTTACATGCTATCTTGGTCATAGATTTGTCACCAGAGCGAGATCAGCCTCAAGTGCTGATTAACCCTGAGATTATCGAAGCCGAAGGGGACTTTGTCGGTGAAGAGGGGTGTTTGTCTATTCCCGGCTACAGAGCAAAAGTCACCCGCAGTGAAAAAGTTAAGATAAAAGCCTTAGACCGTACCGGAGCCCCTTTCGAGATTGAAACCGATACCTTCCTGGCCATTGTGATACAGCACGAGATGGATCACCTTCAGGGCGTTGTGTTTACCGACCACCTGTCTAAGCTTAAACAGCAGATCGCCTTAAAGAAGGTCAGTAAGTATAAGTAATGTCTGTTGAGACGTGAGTCAGATGTTCTATCTTGAAATGCGCCTAGGCTTAAAACTATAGGCGCTAAATTCAAGTCTCTATTCAAACCGTAAAATTTAAGTGCCTAAACCGGCAATGGACATTTCAGTTTAAGAGGCAGACTCATGCTAATGCACAGGCCGCCAGCTTTGCAGTTTCGAGCGCTGACTTCACCGCCGAGTAACCTGATGCTCTGCTTTACTATGGCCAGCCCTAAGCCATAACCGCCCTGACTCGAGTGACGTGCCTCATCCATTCTTGTAAATGGATTAAACAGAGTGATGAGTTTATCTTCATCAATCCCGGGACCGTCGTCTTGGAATTCCAGCTTAAGCCTCCCATCAAGCGCCATACTGCTTACCTCAATGTGACACTCCCGGCCCGCATATTTAAGGGCATTTCTAAGTATATTCTCTATCGCGCTGATGAGGTAACTCGTGTCTGTGTATAGAGGAATATCTTCGTTCGGTCCATTCCAGTTGATTGTTTGTTTATCTGTGGCTTCAAATTCAATATCTCTGAGTACTCCAGCTCTCAATGACCCGATGCTGGAGTGAGTTGGATTAAGAGTGATATTGGTATTATTCAGTCGGCTGAAATTAAGAATACTGTCGATAAGCTTTGCCATCTGTTCATTTTGCTCTTTGAATCGTGATATCAATGGCATCTGCTGAGCTGTGCCTTGCTTCTCTAACAGGTGAAGTGCAATCTCTTGCCTGGCCAGCGGCGTCCTCAATTCATGGGAGACATCCCTCAATAACCTTTCCTGGTTTTGCATGCTGTTTTGCAACTGTTCTGCCATGTAGTCGAACTCAGTTGCAAGATGATAAAACTCCGGCTCTTTAACAGAAAAATGATGAGCGATCCTTGTGGTTAACTCACCCCCAGCGAGTGCCTTCGTACCCATTTGAAGATGGGTTAAAGGGCGGATCAGGTAGCGTCCTAATAGGGAGGAGAAGAGAAACAAGACGGTAATGCCAACTAATGTTCTGATGAGCCAGAGGCTGCCGCTGAGCTGCTGTGCAGGGTGGAGATCGGCATTGAGCTGAACGACTAAAGTGAGTGCAGCGTCAGAATTAAAGCTATCGGACAGAGGTATGCCGATCAGGGGCTTTCGAACGCGGTCTCCCATCGGCTGTTGTAACTGCCTCATATATTGCAATTTAAATACAAAGTGGGGATGCATCTCTCTGTGACTGACGGATTTTTGGTCTTTATCTAATATATAGAGTGTAAAATCTTGTTCACTTTCCCATTTAGCCAGCCCTTCAATGTCGTTTTTATTTAGAAATGCTTTGGCTTCATTTGCAAGTTTTTGAAGATGCGCTTGGGTCGATGCGGGGAGAGTCAGCAGCTGATTGAGTACAACGCTTTCAATGGCAGTGGCTATGAGTAAAATGGCCAGCAGCGAGACAGCGAAGTAACTAAAAAGCTTGACCTGAAGCCTTGAGAAGAGTCCTGTAAAGGGGAGATATTTGGTTGATTGCTTCATGCTCGTTATTCAAGTTAGCCATTCATTTTGAATGGTTGGTAATAATAATCGTTCTCACCATCCTATCTTAGTCATTGGTTAGGTTCTAGGCTCAAGCTTGATAAATTTGAACCCTAACGGCTATTCGTTAGATAATGCTTCGCTCAGTAGCCGGTTATACCAAATTGGTATTAGACAAAATTTAAGAAATATCGATGAATGTGATCCTGTTAACCCATGAAAGAGAAGTCGAACGCCCGACCAATACCGGCGCCTTGGCACTGAAGGCCTACCCTCAGTGGTGTCGCCGAATTACCTGGTCTCGGGTTCGTCCCGATGAAACGTTATTGCAACTGCTGTTGCAACCCGGTGCGGCAGTCTTGTATCCGGCGGTGACGGCAGAGGCTCCTGTTGACGGGAAAAGTGGTGATACACAAGGCATTGAGTCACAGCCTTTAGGTCCATACTTGACAGAACTGCCAGAAACCTTGGTTATTATCGATGCAACCTGGCAAGAGGCCAGAAAGATGATCCGTCAAAGCCCCTACCTGCAGCAGGCCAATAAATTTGCGCTTCCTGAAGTTCAGACCTCGAAATTTAAATTAAGGCGTAATCAGGTCGACGGAGGCTTGTGCACACTGGAGTGCATCATCAGACTATGTTCACTCAAGGGCTTGACTACAGAGGCTGAATATTTAGAGCAAGAGTTTGTCTCGATGAATGATACTCATCGGCAGTAAGGTATTGTGCTGAGTGTGGTAGTTCGCAGTGATTGAAGTGCTGATATCTTCATAAAAAATGCCGCCGGGAAGACGATTCCCGACGGCACTTTTAATTTCGCACTTATCTCTATTTACCAATCACTTAACGTCAAATATGGACGGGTAGGTGATTAGTGAGCTTCTCTTAATAGAGAACCGGTAGATAAGTGAGCACTAAACGGTCACGTTCGAGCTGACCATTCAATATCTCGCCAACCGTACCCGCTGTAAGTTTGATGCTCATGGAGTCAGGATTGCTCTCTATAAACGCTTCAACACTCTCAATACGCTTGATTAGGTTCATCGCCAGAGTATTTTCTGATGTAGCAACGTAAATACGACCGTTCAGCTTAATCTCTGCTTGCGAGTCAAGTGCAGGTCCCGCTAAGTGGATACCCACATATTCACGCCATACTCTTGCTTTTTGCTCTCCCTGATAGTCACTATCTACGGAGGCAAGAACGACCTGACGTAACATCAGTTCCAGCAGATTACTCTTACCTTTAGGCTGACCATTGACGGTATCGAAACCAAAGTAGCGTGACACCATGCGATCGTAGTTAGGCAGTGGTTCAATACTTTGAGTGGCAAAATCGACGTAGTTAGGCAATAACTCATTAAGTTTACCGCTTGCACCACAAGACTCAACAAATAACGCTGTGCCGCCATTTGATAGTCCTGGACCGTCTCCCATTACCATCTTACAAAGCATATCCTTGAAGTCTGTACCCACTTCAGGAAGATCGACCAGTGCTTTATAGCCGCGTCCGGTCGTACTGCGAGCCGTAGTTCTGGACACTAAGGCACGAACTGCAAGTAATTTGTCAGGCCATACACCTAATACATCACGTTCGTTGACATAAGGGTGGTTAGGCGACGACGCAGGCACCTTAATACCGTTAAGCAGTCGACCCGAGAACGCCACATCCATATCCAGCTTGTCATGGAAGCTTGGGTTAATCGCGTAGTTAAGGATCAGATCTTTAAGCGCTTCCGGTGAGTCTGAGAACTTACTTATTACTTCACCTGGTTCTAGCTTGGCTTTCATATCACCGCTCTTAAAGCGGTACTGGGCCAGCAGCTCGGCGAAGTTATAAGACTTTCTCATGGCAACTGAGCCATCTTCGACCATCTTGAAAGTCACATCGACGCTGGCATCATTTTCACCGGCGAGCGTTAAAAAGAACTGAGCGGCATCATTCAAGGCTCGTTGATTATTACAGTACCAAGCCGTTGCTGAGTCATCCTTACATGGCTCGACGAAGTAGTTTTCCGGTAATCCGAAAATACTCTCCAGGCTACTGATGTCTTCGACAAACTGACGAATTTCATCGAAACGACGTTTACGACCGACGGTGTAGCTAAGGGTATGATCTTCGAACAAGGTCTGACGATTATGTCTGAGGTTTGTGGTCTCATAGCTATCGTTATACTTATCGATATAGAATTGGGCAATATCGTTTAAGTTTTCACCGGCATCACCACGGTTACAGTTGCTGTTTAATGAAACATGACCATCGGTACAGAAAGAGTAACTACGTAGGTCGTGCTGTTGAGCTATGTTATATAGCGCACCAAAACGTGTGTCTCCATTGACGTTACCATCAATAAGTTCATGACGACGCTTCTCATCTTCCTCTTTAAGAGATACGAACTGAGCGGCAGTTTCAGGCTCGGCTTTAACCTCAACTTCCCTGGCATAGCCAAATCGAAGCGCAGCCAAGTCATAGGGCTGTAGCATGGTGGCAAAACGGTTGACGTTATAGTCCATCTGGCTTGAGAATTCTGCTTTAGCAGTCAGGTTCGGGTAACCTGCTGCAGAAAACTCATCATTAAGCGCCTTTAACTCTGCTTCACTGAAGGTGTTAACGGCATCGGTACTACCTGAGAAATTATGTCTCAAACCGAAAGTATGACCAAGTTCGTGGCTTAAAGTACCGGCGAAAGCCTGAGCCGCAAGTTGTGTAGTTAGTTCATCTTGCAACGCGATTGGCATCTCTTCGAAAGCGATAAGTTCACTGCCAATATTACCGTCAACCCATAAGGATGGATTTTTCCAGTCGATCTCGTGGTGTTTAACACCTCTTGGAAGTTCACGGTTTTTGCCACCTTCTGCAAATACCGTATCAACATGCATCATGCTGTTTTCTGACCAAAATGCCTGTGTATCGGCATCAAATTCGACTAAATTTTCGAATGTGTTGTCTACCGGTAACTTTGGCAGTGTGCTGGCTGAAACTTCAAGCGCAGTATCAGGTTTAGCAAACATACCTGTATCTGCCGTTGTGTCGGTAACTTTTGCCACTTCCGCAGTAGCGGTTGATGAGTAAGGAACACCTGTGAGCTCTGCCGCAGATGATGCGTCTAACTTGCCACGATTATAATCGAGGCGAACCTGGCGATAATAACGAACGGCGCCTTGTTTGAGGTTAGAGCTGTACTGGTTAACTCGGGCACTAACGATTTCACCTGTTGCAGGGTTAGCCGCAGAAGGCCCATAGCCTGCCAGACCATTATCGAGAGGTTCATCGAACAGAGTTATATTACTGTAACGCAAGTCGCCATGACGTTTATCATTGGCTTGTTCGATAACAAGTTCAGGGAAGCCTGTTTTATACAGCTTGTTTTCAATATTCAGTGCGGTGATCGTTTGATGAGCAGCGTCTAAATAAGGCTTGTTTTTCGGCAAGAAGAAATTGTTACTTAGATAATAAGTCAATGTCTCCTTAGTCGGATCGACCCGGTTCATGTAGGTACGAACATATCCATCGACACCTGCGCTGTCAGTCGCATCGCGATAGGTATGATCCGATGTGAAGAATCCGTAGGTTCCATTTTCGTTCGGACTGTATGGGATCGCCTTATAATCTTTATTTGCCAATTCATCGATGGCTACGATAGAGATATATTCGGTACTGGTGAAAGAGAGGTTATCCAGGCTGCCATTATAGAACTTATTAAGACACTGAGGCTCGGCTTGATAGGTGTGCTCAATTTCGAAGTTGATGACACCTTTGGCCAGATCCATCTCATAGCCTTTCCAGTCGCCGCTGTTGACCAGACGAGGGTCCTCGGTTTCGGTAACGCATTGACCGAACATAAAGAGATCGTTAATGCCAAGTTCGGCGATCTTGGTTTCGGCAAAGTCCGGAACAAAGTAGTTTTTGTCCTGCCACTTAAGATCGGCGTCCTTGTTTTCCTCTTCGACGTTAATACACTCACGCCATCTGTCTTCGGTACACTTGTAGTCAATGTACTTACCGGGAATGGTCAGAACTGGCGCTTCATTGTACTCATCGTCGTAACGAGAGTCATGATCTAGCCCGATGGCATCGCGATCGATTTGGCGTACCTGAATACCATTTTCGGTCTTGCGTAGCGTGACCAATTTCGGGGTGCCCTGAGAGAAACCGCGAATTGAAGCCGCATAGCGAGGGGCTTTTCCTACACTGCGAATATAGAGATACTGGCGTTCGCCGGCCTTGTCTATGTCAGCTGTGGTGATCTGTTTTTCATCTTTGGGAAGTTCCTTATAAGGTTCTTCTCCTGCGCCACAGCCGGTAAGAGCCCAAGCTCCTGTTATGGCCAAGCAAAGCATTGACTTCTTCATTTATACCTCTTAATTAAACGTCTTACTTATAAATATGTTGTTAGTGACAAGTAGAAAGTTGAGCTCTTCTTGTCGTAGACTTCGAAACCTTGAGAAGGGCCTATTTCGGGATCATAGAATTTGCCGCTGTTGTTGTGTCCCACAGCAACGACCCAATCTGAACTGAATTCCCAGCCCAGTTCTTGAGCAAAAGTAAACTGGTCATCCATACGTCTGCCGTAATAGTTTTTTGACATACGATAGCGGCCTGTCACATCAAAATAGAGGCTGTCGGTAATTTGCCATTGGGCATCGGCTAAAGTATCGAACTGGTGTTCAATCAGTACTCTCTGACCGGCCGTCTTATACTGGTAGGCGTTATAGCGATAGCGAGGAGAGACGTAAAAACTCATTGAGTCTGTAGGCGTCCAATATAGATAGCCAGCGATCCGGGGAGCATATTGCAGGCGATCGAGTTTGGAGTAATGATTTCCCGGAAGATAAACGCCGACACTGCCTCTGAGAAACAGAGTGTCTGAAAACTTGTGAAAAGGTGTTCGATAATCAAGTAGGGGATCGTAGAAGCTCGACTCTTTTCCATGCAGGGTTTGTTTTTCACCACCGAGAGTCAGTAACAAACTCCCCCAATCAGACTTATAACTGACTCGGCTACTAAAGTTATATGCCTGATAAGCACTGAAAGTGTCAGAATCATAAGAGTTACGGGTATAACCCACGTTGACATAACCAGACCAATTGGTTTCGACTTCCTTACGTGTGATCTCATACTCGTTAACGGCATAAGCTGATGTTGAGCCTAATAAGGCACAGCCAGTCAAAGCGATACAATATAAGTATTTAAACTTATTAGTACCTTGATTCATCGATGTAGAAGAAAAAGCGAGTGTTGATGGCATATTCCAATCCAATATATTTTCATTAACAAATTAAATGTGTTCGCAAACTTAAAAGTAAAGTCTGATGAGTTTTTTCTAATTAAGTTTTAAAAGATGACCGGTTAATGAATATTAATCTGGAAATCTCGAATTTTTATTTCTTGCTGGTTTTAAAGTCCAGAAATTAACCCTACGGCATATTGTTTGAACGCTATGAGTAAAGGGTAGTGACAGCTTTCTACCTCTAAGCGTTCAAGCAATCGAAAACAAATGTGCTTCATGGGTAAACGTTTTTTATCAGTTGCTTACGCGGATTTATCGGCAAAAGCTAATGGTGCATTCAATCTAAATTAGACAAAGTTTATTAAGTGAATAAATTATTTATCACCTTGCGTAATAAATGGTACGCCGTATTGATAATATTCTAAATAACATGCGACTTTAAATTAGAAGAATGCAATCAACAGGGTTACATGTTGATACATTTATTTGATGATATGTTTATATTAAATGTTTCGTCAACACTTACTTTAGTCTTGTTTGTGGTGAAAATATAAAAACTCTGCATGAGATCAAATAAACAAATTAAAATTGTATATTACTATGTTTTGCTTGTGTGAGTTTTGTTGGTGGATTTGTTAATGGGATTGGTGTGTTTAATGCCTGTTCAGAAATGTTGATGCAAGGAGTGGTGTAATTAAAAGTGTAATAAATTCAAATTTTCTATTCGTATATGGAAAATCAATCAGTTTGGGCTGGAGTGCATTGACTTAAAAGCTAATAACCATTTCTTCATCAATGCTCCTTGAATTGAAAGGCCTGAATGTCTAAGAGCTGCATACCTATTGAGTCGTTTTTATAGAGGTGCGGCGAGATGAAACCATGAATGTAAACTGGCTTTAAGATCAAAGCTTAGTGTTGCAAAAGAGGAGGCTAGTAAGCGTTAATATCTCGATGACATAAAACGGGATAATGGCTTGTATTAAAGAGGTCGGGGGGCGTATGAAGGTGCTCTTTTCGACATTCCATGTCGATGTTATTTTGTTGAGAGAGAAGGTTATCTTATCGGCTAATTAGATGAGTGTCAGATAGACACAAAGGAAATGGCTTATTGCTCCACCTAGTACGAACAGGTGCCAGATAGCATGATTATAGGGGATACTTTTACCCACATAAAAGACGACTCCTAAGCTGTAAAAAATTCCGCCGGTTAATAACAACTGGAAACCAAGTGGGGACATGGCCGCAATCAAATCTGTGATGACGGTCATGCATAACCATCCCATAACCAGATAAAGGGCGACACTAAACTTCTTGAATCGATGGATAAATAATGTTTTAAAAAGCACTCCCCCCAAGGCTAAAGACCAAATTGAAATTAAGATCACTCTTGCTTGAGTGCCCGTGAGGGCGATTAACATCAAGGGGGTATAGGTGCCCGCAATCAAGAAGTAGATGGCGCAATGATCCGCGATTTTAAGTTTATGTTTCAATGATGGATCAGAGACACTGTGGTACAGAGTAGAGCAGGCGAAAAGGAGTATAATACTGGCACAATAGATGACCACACCGATTAACTGAATATTTGTTAATGTGTCTTGGCCTTTGAGCAAAGAAAAAATAAGACCGATTATCCCGGCGATCACACCCAGAGCATGGCTCATGCTATTTGCCGTTTCTTCATTTCTTGTGTAACCACTTGAATTAACGCTTATGGACGGCGAGGCAGTGGAATCTAGTTCCTGTATAGGCATAGTAAAGTTGCTTCTGGTAAGACCAATTGAGGTGATTGTAACAGCATTTATTTAAAAATACCACGCTTGGGCGTACACGTGTACGCTTGTTTTGTTGGCTATATTACAGGCATAAGATGTCGAGATTTGAAATCGGTGACCTTAGTTTCAGGCAGTCACAAATAGGAAAAGGAAAATCGAACTATCATAAAATATCACTGCTGAATGCGACTATTCGGCTTGTCATAACCTCGAATAATTCACGTTCTCTAAGCAAAATAACTGAGGTTATTGACTGACAAAGAGGGATGAAAATGATGATTATAATTCATGCTTAGGGCTGTGCGGAGTAATGAACATGGCCTGTGATGTCCGATAAGCTGCTGTTTCTTCAGGTTGAGTGGTAGTTTTTAATCTGTATTCCCAACTCAATGACAATAAAAAATAAATCCCTTGTTTAATTTATTACATTAAGTCTATACTTCTGCCCATCTTGTCGGAGTGCCTTTTGGCTGAGACCGTTTATTCGGGATCCGTTGAACCTGATCGTGTTAATACTCGCGAAGGAAACAAGCATGATAGTTACACTGAACCTGTGCGGTAGTGATTGATAGTTGAGTACATTTGTACCAATAAAACTTAACGTAAATTAAGATTTATTATCGATTCGTTACAGTCGTACACATTAGATCCTTTATTCGAAGATAATCATTTCATCTTTGGGTAAAAGTGAGTAATTATCTGATGCATCTTCACTATTTTTGTTGATGTATTCGCTATTCAACTCTCCAGGCAAGCAACTTCATTCTTTTATTAAAGTGAGATTGCTTATGTCAACACGTCGTGAAACCCGAGCTCAAGCTCAACAATTTATTGATAATCTAAAACCACTTCAACATCCAAATTCTGAGAAAGTATACTTAGTCGGTAGTCGTGATGATATTCGAGTGGGTATGCGTCAAATACACCAGTCAGATACCATGATTGGCGGCACAGAATCTTATCCCGTTCTAGAATCAAACCCTCCACTGAAAGTGTACGATTGTGCCGGTCCATATTCCGATCCTAATGCTAAGATTAATGTCCGTAAAGGACTGAAAAAATTCAGGAAAGATTGGATCCTTGAGCGTAATGATACTGAGCAGTTGAGTGCGGCAAGCTCTGGTTTCACACAGCAAAGGTTAGCCGATTACGGACTCGACCATCTGCGTTTCGATTCTCTTCTTTCACCCAGAAAGGCCAAACAAGGTCGGTGTGTGACCCAACTGCATTATGCCAGACAGGGGATCGTTACCCCGGAGATGGAGTACATTGCCATTAGGGAAAATATGGCTTTGAGTGAAGTGACCGATGAGTTGTTAACTCAAAAAGCGCCAGGTGAAAGTTTTGGCGCCGAGATTAGCCAGCCTATTACCCCTGAGTTTGTCAGGCAAGAGGTGGCACGGGGACGTGCCATTATTCCGCTGAATATTAACCATCCTGAAGCCGAACCTATGATTATCGGGCGTAACTTTCTGGTCAAAGTTAACGCCAATATCGGTAACTCTGCGGTGACCTCTTCAATCGAAGAGGAAGTTGAAAAGCTGGTTTGGTCGACGCGTTGGGGAGCCGATACGGTAATGGATCTATCGACGGGTCGATATATTCATGAAACAAGGGAGTGGATCATACGAAATTCTCCTGTGCCCATCGGTACCGTGCCCATCTATCAGGCTCTGGAAAAGGTCAATGGCGTGGCTGAAGATCTTACATGGGAGATATTCAGAGATACGCTGCTTGAACAGGCAGAGCAAGGCGTCGATTACTTTACGATTCATGCCGGTGTGTTACTTCGCTATGTGCCGATGACGGCCAAACGTTTGACTGGCATCGTCTCACGGGGTGGATCGATTATGGCAAAGTGGTGCCTTTCTCACCATCTTGAAAACTTCCTGTATGAACACTTTCGCGATATCTGTGAACTTTGCGCCGTCTATGATGTTTCATTATCACTCGGTGATGGAATGCGCCCTGGATCGATTGCCGATGCCAACGATGAAGCCCAGTTTTCTGAACTCGAAACTTTAGGCGAGTTAGTGAAAATTGCCTGGGAGTACGATGTGCAAACGATCATCGAGGGACCGGGTCATATTCCCATGAATCTGATTAAAGAGAACATGGATAAGCAGCTCGAGGTCTGCGATGAAGCGCCATTTTATACTTTAGGGCCTCAGACTACCGACATTGCGCCGGGTTATGATCATTTCACTTCGGGGATCGGCGCGGCAATGATTGCCTGGTATGGCTGTGCCATGCTCTGTTACGTGACGCCAAAAGAGCACTTAGGTTTACCGAACAAGGAAGACGTTAAACAAGGCTTGATCACCTATAAGATTGCCGCTCATGCCGGTGATGTGGCTAAGGGCCATCCGACGGCACAAATTCGAGATAATGCTCTGTCCAAGGCAAGGTTTGAATTTCGCTGGGAAGATCAATACAACTTAGGCTTAGATCCCGACACCGCAAGAGCCTATCACGATGAATCACTTCCGCAGGAATCGGCCAAGGTGGCGCATTTCTGCTCTATGTGTGGCCCCAAATTCTGTTCTATGAAGATAAGCCAGGAGGTCAGAGAATATGCGGCGGCGCAAGAGGTTAAGCTACAGACTGACAAGGAGTTTAAGGCTAAGAGTATTAAAGAGTCGGGTATGGCTCAGATGTCTGCAGAATTCAAGGCTAAGGGGGCAGCGCTCTACCATGAAAGCGGCGCGCTGATAAAAGATGTTGAACTTGTAGAAAACGAGGGCTAGGCCATGACTGATTTAGAGCTGACTTCGTCAGCTTTAAAGCCTGTGGTTTGGACCATTGCAGGCTCAGATAGTGGGGGAGGCGCTGGCATACAGGCCGATCTCGCGACAATAGAAGATCTGGGTTGTCACGCTTGTAGTGCGATCACTTGCTTGACGGCTCAGAACTCGGTGAGCGTGACTCTAGTTGAACCTGTGTCCGAAGCTATGTTACTGGCTCAACTCGATGTGCTACTTTCCGACCTACCGCCTAAGGCGATTAAAATTGGACTCTTAGCGAGTCAAGCGCAGGTAGATCTCCTCTCTCAATGGCTCAACACCTCTTTGCGTGAGTTTCAAAAAATGAATGCAATGGATGTGAGCGTCATTCTCGACCCTGTGATGGTCGCCAGTTGCGGCGCTCATTTTAATGCAGAGTCAAGCACTAAAGAATTAGATTATGGTTCAGCAGGCCCCGTCGGTGATGGGACTATGAGTCACCTGAACTTCCTGCCCTTGAAAGGGTTGATCACGCTTATCACACCAAATTCGACCGAGCTCAGTGTCTTGTCCGGGCGCAGGCTCACAGATATGAGCGACTGTCAGCTGGCGGCAAAAGAACTGTCTAAGGCATTTGAGTGTAATGTGTTGGCCAAGGGAGGGGATCGGGGGGCGGCGTGGAAAGCCAACACGGCGCAAGATATATTTATCTGTGTTCAGGCGCCAGGCAGCGCCGAAATTCATCAACAAAGGAGCTATCTACTCTCGAGCCCGAGAGTGGATAGCAACAATACCCATGGCAGTGGCTGTACCTTAAGCTCGGCTATCGCCAGTGTTATGGCGTGTGGCTTCGTACTGCACGATGCCATAGTGGTTGCTAAGGCCTATGTCACAGAGGGGATAAAGCAGAGTCATCAGCCGGGGAAGGGGCCTGGTCCTCTTGCACGTACTGGCTGGCCTGACAAACTTAGCGGATTTGCTCACATCTCTTCATTAGATGGCGGCGCTTTAATGCCCGACGATTTGTCCTTTAAGATTCTCGATGACGAGCTAGGTGTTTACCCGGTAGTGACCGAACTATCCATGTTACAAGTATTGTTAGAGGCCGGGGCTAAGACGATTCAACTTAGAATAAAGGATGCTGACGATCCAGAGCTTGAGATGAAGATCTGCAAGGCTATTCAGTTAGGCCGTGATTATTATGCGAAAGTCTTCATCAACGATTATTGGCAGCTTGCAATCAAACATCGTGCCTTTGGCGTACATCTGGGTCAGGAGGACCTCAATGATGCCAATTTGTCCCAAATTGCCCAATCGGGATTAGCACTGGGCGTCTCGAGTCATAGCTATTTTGAGCTGTTACTCGCCTCACAGTTCAACCCTTCCTATATAGCGCTAGGACATATTTATCCTACAACGACAAAGGTTATGCCATCCCGGCCTCAAGGACTCCATAAGCTTAAACATTACGTTGACCTGTTAAAGGGGCATTACCCTCTAGTCGCGATTGGTGGTATCGATCTCAACCGACTCTCCGCCGTGAAGAAAACGAATGTCGATGATATCGCTGTGGTCCGTGCGGTGACGCAAGCCAAGGACCCGGCAGTTGCATATCAAACGCTGGTTGCAGCATGGGAGAATATCTGTGATGAATGACTTAGATTTTATCCGGTATTCCAGACAGATCCTGCTCGATGAGGTGGGGGAATCTGGTCAAGACTCACTATGGGCGTGTCATGCGATTATTATCGGCGTGGGTGGTTTAGGCTCGCTGGTGAGTCAACAGCTCGCGGCTGCGGGCGTAGGCAAGCTGACCTTAGTGGATCACGACTGCGTCGAGTTATCTAATCTACCCAGACAACTCTTGTTCAATGAGAGTGACATAGGAAACAATAAAGCGGTCACGGCAGGAAATAAGCTGGCTTTGGCATACAGGCAATGCCAAATCACGTCTGTCACCGAGAAATTTGGTCAAGACAATGGTGAACCTATGGTGAAGATGGCCGATTTGGTCATCGATTGCACTGATAATTTTATCACCCGTCAGCACGTAAACAGATGTTGCGTCGCTGTGCAGCGTCCCTTAGTCACCGCTTCTGTGGCACATTTTCACGGTCAGATATTCACCGTCGATCCGAAATCGGCCCCCGAGTCTGGCTGTTATCACTGTCTGTTTCCTGATGGCTCACAGGTATCAGAAACTTGCCGTAACGTGGGAGTACTTGGCCCTATGGTTGGCGTCATGGCCTCTATGCAAGCATTGATGGCCATCAATCATCTGCTCGGTATCGGGCAATGCAGCGGAAAGTTGATGAGATTTGATGGGCTAGCGCTTAAGTGGAGAGAGGCGTCATTGAGCCGAGACCCGCAGTGCCTTGTTTGTGGTCCGCAAGATAATGGTTCCGGTCGTCATCAATCCAGTCATGAACACGCTTGTCTTGACCTGTCTCGTAATAATCAGCCTTTTAATGAGGAGTCCAGTCATGAACTCGACTAAATCTGTCCTTGAGTCCAAACATGTTAGCACCATAACAGTCTCTATCAATGATGACCCCCTTACCATTCCCGATACGCTCTCCATAGAGGGGCTCTTGCTGGCGCAACACATTGCGATCAACTCGGTGGCTGTGGTCTGTAACTCAAATGTAGTAACGAAAGGGCTGTGGAAAGAGCAAGTCTGCGCCGAAGGTGATCGTTTTGAAGTCTTTGCCGTTGTGGCAGGAGGTTAGCATGTTAAAAATTGCAGAACATGAGTTTAGTTCCAGGTTGTTTACCGGTACCGGAAAGTTTTCATCGGCTAAGTTAATGCTTGAGTCGATTCAGGCTTCGGGTTCCCAGCTTGTGACTATGGCGATGAAAAGATTAGATCTTAGCACCGGTAGCGATGATATCTTATTACCCTTACAGCAAAGTGGTATCAAGTTACTTCCTAACACTTCCGGGGCCAGAAATGCCAAAGAGGCAGTGTTTGTTGCACAATTAGCAAGAGAGGTACTGAACACCAATTGGGTCAAACTTGAGATCCACCCCGATCCCAAATACCTGATGCCGGATCCGGTTGAGACCTTGGCAGCCGCTAAGACCCTCTGCGATGAAGGCTTCGTTGTCTTGCCCTATGTTCATGCCGATCCGGTATTGTGTCGCCGCTTGGAGGAGGTGGGGTGTGCTGCTGTCATGCCACTGGCGAGTCCCATAGGTTCGAACCAGGGATTAGCCACTGAAACTTTTCTCAAAATCATCATCGAGCAAGCTCGAGTACCCGTGGTGGTCGATGCCGGGATCGGTACACCGTCGCAGGCGACACACGCTATGGAACTTGGTGCAGATGCAGTATTGGTCAACACCGCTATCGCCAGCAGCCAGAACCCAGTCGCCATGGCTCGCTGCTTTTCTCAAGCGGTAGAAACCGGCAGAGCGGCGTATCGTGCGGGACTCGGCCAAGTCAGTGTACGCGCCGAGAATACGAGTCCGTTAACAGGGTTTCTAAATGACTAAGATGATCCGTTTAGATTCATTACACTGGAGTCGCTCATGAGTTTTTTATCTTATCTTCAAAACCTTGACAGAGATAAACTCAAACTAAAGCTCTATTCAACAACCAGAAAGGATGTTGAAAAGGCGCTTATCTCACCTATGGGCTCGCTCGACAGCCTATTGGCGTTACTTTCCCCTGCGGCAGAAGCATTTATTGAGGAGATGGCGCAGCGATCAAAGGCCCTGACAAGGCAACGATTTGGCGCCAATGTGGGTATGTATCTGCCACTCTACCTGTCAAATCTATGTGCTAATGAGTGTGATTATTGCGGCTTTAGCATGAGTAATAAACTGAAAAGAGAGACCTTGAACCTTAAAGATGTCGATGCCGAGATGGCCGTGATTAAGCAAACGGGTTACGACTCGATACTGCTGGTTTCCGGAGAACACGAAACAAAGGTCGGAATAGAGTATTTTAAATCTGTATTACCTAGAGTAAAACAACATTTCAGTTACCTTGCGATGGAAGTTCAACCGCTTAAGGAGAGCGAATACTCTGATTTAGTCGGCTTAGGATTAGATGCGGTGATGATCTATCAAGAGACGTATAACCCGGATACCTACGCAAAACATCACACCAGAGGGAAAAAGCAGGACTTTCCCTATCGACTGGAAACGCCGGAAAGAGTGGCCAGAGTCGGCGTCGATAAAATTGGTATAGGCGTATTATTGGGCCTGGATGATTGGCGTTTAGATGCGCTTTTATTAGGCCATCATCTCTCGTATCTTGAGTCCAGGTATTGGCGTTCTCGTTACAGTGTATCACTGCCCAGGTTAAGGCCATGCACGGGAGGCATTACTCCCAAGATTGAATTGACAGATAAAGGATTGGTTCAATTGATTTGTGCATTCAGATTGTTTAATGAACAGCTTGAAATCAGCCTTTCTACACGTGAGTCTGCCCAATTACGGGATAATTTGTTTGAACTTGGGATAACCAATATCAGTGCAGGAAGCTCTACTCAACCCGGCGGATATGTTAACCCTGATACCCAATTAAACCAGTTCGATATTAGCGATGAACGATCGGCGCAAGAGGTGAGCATTGCGATCAAGGCCAAAGGCCTAAACCCGGTTTGGAAAGACTGGGAGTCGGCCTGGATCTCAACGGATCCGGCGTGACACATGGGGAGGACTTAGTTATAAGAGCAGAGAACGAGCACTTTATTTTACGCGTGTCTCCAGGTGTTGAATTGGTATAACCAAACAGAAGTCATTGGTCTAAATTAGAAAACTGATAATAGGTACAGTGAATATCTCTGGTTAGCTAATCTTGAGTATCACAGAACACTGTACTTTTAACTGTTCATGGTCAATAATTAGCCATAGGACCAAGTTTTTTTGGAGTTATTATTATGCAAATTCCCCCCAGTTATTCATCTGGATTATCTGGATTATCTGGATTACAAAATGCGCAGTCTGGTCTGACTCAGGCTACGGTAGATGTGGCTAAGCCTGCACAACCTCAGCCTAATGCAAATCTGGAGGCTGATGCTACCAGACCCGTTGAAAATGTAGATAAGACAGAAGCGTTAGTTTCGGCGATTGAAGCGAAAAATCAAGGTGAAGCCGCGGTTGAAGTATTGGAAACCTCTTCTGAGACTATCGGCACGATTATAAACCTTGAGGTGTAGTCATTATGTTAGGCGTCATCTCTTCGCCTGATATTCAGCGAAGGCAGGAACAGTCGTTACCTGCTTCGCCTTCTGTTACTTCAGCTACGGTTAGCTCAGTAGCATTAAAGAGCCCTTCAACATCTCTCTCATCAAGTGTATCTTCATCGATTAGTTCTTCAAGCCAGTCTTCAACCAGCTCAACTATCAACTCCCCTACGATAACGCGCTCACCCGTTACTCCCAAGCCTGTCAAACCTTTCAGTATTCAAACATCGTCAGATACGGTCGGTCTCTCTCCCAATGTTTTTGCCCCGGTGACAAGCTCAGCAGTGCTGACTTCTAAGGTGTCATCGCCTGAATTTTCCAGGCCGTTAGTCGCATCTGGAAGCGATTTAGTCTCTGTAGGTGATAATGCATTAAGCGTCAATGAGAGCAAGACGCAGGCTGTGTTTAATCTTGCGCTAGGACCTTTGTCAGTCGCTGGTTTAGTTAATGCACAAACCTCCCCCTCGGCTGTAGGATTAAGCGAGCCGACCTTTAACCCACAATCAAGCCCACGATCCGCTAAAGGTTCTGAGAGTCGTTCAATTTTCAACGACATTTATGGGACACCAGTAACCGATATCGGCGGCAATGGGGTTACAGATAGCCAAGCGACACCGACAGCTGGCGACATAAGCGCTAAACCATCGGATACGTCTGAAAGTGTTGCTCAGAACATTTTTGCAAAAGAGCCTTCGGCGCCTGAAGAAAAAGTGACGGGTTCAATATTTGAACCCTCTGATATTAGTAAGAAAGCGTTTGAGGAGCAGGGCAGCGATAGTAATGTGGTTGTCGAACAACAAATCCTGGCAGAGCTTGCTAAACGAGATGCCGAAGTCAAGGCTCATGAGCAGGCTCATTCCTCAGTGGGAGGTAATTTGGCTCAGAGTCCACAGTTCAGTTATGAGCAGGGTAGTGATGGTAAGCGATATGCCGTCGATGGTGAAGTGTCCATCGATATCTCAGTCGTTCCAGGCGATCCTTTAGCGACGATAAACAAGATGAGGCAGGTGTACGCCGCGGCCATGGCCCCAGCTAACCCATCAATGGCCGATATCAGAGTTGCCGCCGATGCGATAAGAAAGATGAATCAGGCTCAGTCGGAATTGGCTGAGAAGAGGCAGAGCGAAGTCATGACAATTAAAGATATGGCCCCTCTGATAGATGCGCAAACCATCATAGATGGTTTCACCGAGCCTGAACCACCAGACATGACGATAGGCGGAGAGGTAGACAGCACGGGAGCCATACGAAGAGTGCAGCCCGAAGAAAATAATGTGGTGAACCAAACCATAGAGACGATAAACGGGCAGTTAAAGGCCTCACCTGAGCCCACATTTGAGTTGTTAAGCAGTAAAGAGAAAACCGAAGGTTATCTCACTAAGGCCTTACTCGAAAAATACCTGCCCGTTGATAAAGCCTCCAACTCCTTGAGCTTCAGTGTTTAAACCTAAGCCCGTTAATTTTGCCCATTAATTTTCATTCTTGCAGTGCTGTTGCATAATCAATTGCTCGAGTCGAGCACTTGCCGGACCTTGCCTATCCCTGTTGGGGATGATAAGACTCATCATAACCTTTTTATGGCTACTCCCCTTGAGGTTGAGTTGACATAGTTTTCCTGTTTCGATTAATGAATCCACCAGGTGCTTCGGGACCCAGCAAAAACCGATATTGCGGTTTAGTATGGCTAATGCTTCATGGAAATTTGAGACGGTCCACCTTTGTTCAGCCTTTAACCAGCCAAGATCGATATTAGATCCTTGGCCAGTGTCTTTAATCACGATTTGAAGGTGCTGGGCTAATGTCAGATCATCCTTAATATTGGGGTTAGAGGCCAAAGGATGATCCGGGTGGCAGACTAATAAAAAATCTAACTCGCATAGGGGTTCACTGAGAAAGCCTTTAGGAGCTACCCCACCGGATATCGCAATATCGACGAGTTGATCTTTAATCAGCTCATGTGTGCCTGTGATCACTGAATCGACAATCGTTATGCGCGTACCCCGACTCTCAGGCAGGAAGGCCGATAGTGCATCGACCAGTTTATCCATCGGATAGATGATCTCTCTTGCTATCGTAAGACTTGGCTCCCAACCACTCTCTAAATTATTGGCAAGTAATTCGAGCTCAGCCACAGATTGAGTGATGTGGCGTGACCGTCTCAAGAGCACTTCGCCTTGCTCGGTCAGATAGGCTTTTCGACCTTTGACCTCGAGCAGCTCTATACCCAATTGAGCCTGGAGTTTTGCCACGGCATGATTCAGAGAGGATTGACTCTTATTGAGTTTTGCAGCGGCTTGCGAGTAGCCGCCATAATCGACGACTGCTTGTAACGTACGCCATTGTTCGAGTGTTGATTTGGCTCTATCCATAATTAACTCAATCCACTTCTCTACATATCATCTGATTTCGGTTGCTTACAATATCTACAATAAGGTTTGTTATGTGCCGATTATTTGGAATACTCCATTAGCTCTACCGGAGCGCCATTAACCTCAATAAAAGCAACCATCAAGCCTTCACTGGGGGAAGTCGGTTCAATAATGACTTTTTTGCCCTCCAGTTCTACCATTAAATCGTCAACCTCAAAAGCGACGTGTGGTACAGTTTTAACTAATTCTGGGTATGGCGCATCTGCCCAATAACGCTGCCATTGAATGCCATATGGATTATTCTCATGATCTGATACTGTCATTTTCAGATGAGGCAAATCAATTTCACCTTCAAAACTGGCCGTTGTTGGAATGCCTAAGTGATTGAATTTCATTGAAAGTCCTAATGAGTCTAAATTCAAGTGTACAAGGATGACCTGATAGCAGTCAGGCCATCTTTGTTATGCTTCCGGGAGTCGAATCGTCTTACCGGTGAAGGGGCTCATGGTTTTGCTTTGACCTGCTTAGGCAAGTATTTCTTCGTTGCCTTAAGTTGACCGAAGTAGGGACCTTTATGCAGCTTTTCGGGCCACTTGAGCAACATCATGGCTAATACATTTCTGTGTTCCCCCAGGGCAAGGGCGGGATTTCCCATCGGGGAGGGGATGATCTGCTCCTCCTTATCGAATGCATTAATGATATGTTGTTGAGTCAAGCCGACAACAGGATTATCTGATAGCCCTGCAAGATGAAAGCTAATACCGACTTCGGCAATAATATCATCTGTGGCATCTTTTAATATCCGGTCGATATTGGCTTCAAAGTAGTCAAGGATCCAGGCAAACTCCTTAGGGCTGACGTCATGCTGATAGTATTCACTGGCAGCAAAAATGAAGTGAGTCATGCCGTAGAGTTTATTACGATACTGTTTCTTATCTAGCTTATGGTCGTTTTTATCCGGGTAGACAGATATAAATGCCTGTTTATAAGACTCTAAATAATCACCCACACCCAGCTGTTTAGCCCAATAGACATAGTTAATCAGTTGAGCCGCCCAAGATTTTATCATCGCTTTGTCGGTCAGTCCGGCTTCAAGTTCGGCTTGCTTAAGGGTCTTGACTAATTTGTCATGACAGGGGCCAGTTAAACCAAACTCATCGATCCGGCTTGAGAAGCGTAGCAGCACATCGGTATAGAACAAAAATTCAGGAAACGGTTTCAGGGCTTTCTTGCGTGCCTTTGCTCTCGGGCCTTTACCCAGTACTGAGATGGCTCTTTCGGCTTCAGACTCAATAAAGCCTGGCTTGTCTAAATTGCAGGCGTAAAAACCCTGGGAGTCGCTGACCGCATAAAGATCGACAAGCGCGGCATTGGCATACTTTTCGTCGCCGGTCATGCGATACATTCTAATACCATAGTGTCCCTGTATTCTGGGGGGGAGCTGATACAGGTGCTGCTCTAGGTTGTTTTTAATTCCGTAAAACACTTCATCTTTAGCCGTAGGGCTCACCTTGCTGGTGGACATTTCTGAGCTGGCAAGCGCACCAAAGCTAAAAAGCGCAAGTGATAGGACGCTGATCTTGAAGATGGGTGGCATCATGTATCCTTTTTATGAGAGATGTGGCATCTATGGGTGAACCCAAGAGTGTCTCGAGTCTTTGCTCCAGACGCGACGAAGGTTCATTTATCATCAGTATGTCAGAAACTTTATATTGATCCTGACAATCTTTGGTTGATTGATAAACAAAGTTGGCAAGGGAGGCTTGCCAAACATCTTGATAATAAATCGGGCCTTCGCTGGCAATGGCGAAGAAGTTGTAAGCATAATTTTGCGGTTCACTCCAGGTTTGCCCGAATGCTCGAATAAACTCATCGTTCAGACTGGAGTAAAGTTTAGGTGTTGCTTTGGAATAAAAATTGAGCGCAACCTTGGCTCTGAATACCTTTAGTTGTCGACTATAGGACGCTAATTTCTGCTCACGGCTGTCGTCAGCTAGAGGAGGGAAAACAGCGCTTGATAGGTAATATTCCAACCAAAGTTGACCTAATTTAGACGTATCTCCTGTTTCGCCTAACGCATTGACAAGATAATGGTGGCTGCTGGATGATAACCTAGTCAAGGCCAATGCTGTGGCCTGAATCAAAGCTTGCTGCTCCCTGTAGCTAGTGAGCAGAAGCTTAGATGATATCTGTATCTGACCAAACTGATTTCCCACTACTGGGTATCTTAGTGTCTGTGCGCGAATATAGGGGGCCTCACCGAAGAATATATCGCCCAATAACCTGCCTCTATGCCACACTCGATGAATATTGTCTGTGACTATTTCAACATGAAAGCCCAGTGGTTCAGCGGCCTTGTATAAACGTGTCAGCATCGAAACTGAATCTACTGGCGCGACTTCGGTTATGTTGCTCTGGCTGAGACTGGTACCAAACTGCCAGGGCGGTGAGTCTACTCGTTGAGTCACCGAGTCCAAAAATACTTTTACAAGTGTCGGTGTTGAAAGGAACTGTTTTGATAGTGAGTACTCGGTGTGATCTCTGAAACCCGCTTGAGTGGCAGCTTCATTTCTTAATCGAACGATACGGGTTAATGCTTCTGCGTTTTTTTCATGGGCACGACCTTGGTAGGCATTCCAGACAAGCTTTTGGCAACGTGAGTCTTTTTGCTGTATTAAGTAAGCTGCGATATTTTTATCGAAGGATCTGTTTTCCGTTTGGGGAGAAGCCTTGGGTTCCCTCTCATTAGCGATATCACAGTTAGTATTGCCGAAATGTAATGTTAACTCTTGGGATCTGAGGCCTAGCTTCACGGAGGCTTGCGACGTATAAAGTTGAGATTTATGGATTAAGTTGGCGTTAACATCGACAAGGTCACTCCAGCGTGATTTTAATTGAAGCAGCTCTTGGTTCTCTAGATTGTTGAAGCTCAGCTGCTGAGCTAACGCGGGTGACGATAAGGTTTGTGTCATCAAGTCGGCCAGGTGAAGCTGGCATTGCAGCAAACTTTCCTGATATTTGGGTGATATGGGCAAGCTTTTATAGTATCGCAGGCGATCTTTGACATTAAAGAGACCTAACATCGAGGCCTCTAATGCACGGCTTTTAGCTTCGGCATCTTCATTATCACGCAAGGCTGCAGGTGACGAGGCAAGAACTTGTTCTGGTGGTTGCAGCTGTAGGCACTGCTCAACGAGAAGGGGGAGAGGAGATACGGCGGCCAGAGCCGCCGAATTGACACTTAGATAGAGACTAAAGCTGAGCGCTATGAGCAAAATGCTTTTTGGCATATTCGACACGTTCATCCACTGTCATATTATGGTTACCCAAAGAATCGACATGATCCAGGTAAGGTAAAATTCCCCGGTTATTGGCTATCTGAATCGCAAGCCCCGGTCTGGCATTAAGCTCTAGCAGGAGTGGCCCCTTGACCTTATCGAGTACCATATCGGTCCCCAGATACCCCATTTCACTCATTTCATAGGCTTTAGAAGCGGTATGAAGGAGGAAGTCCCAATGGGGGACCTGTATGTCGGTTAATACCTTATTAGTATCCGGGTGTAGATCGACGGGGGTGTCAAATTGAACCGCATGCAGCCCTTTTCCCGTTCCAATATCTACACCTACGCCTACCGCACCTTGATGAAGATTAGCCTTACCATCGGAAGCCGCGGTGGACAGCCTGAGCATTCCCATGACTGGAAATCCCTTATACACGATTAACCTGATATCCGGCACACCTTCATAGGAGTAACCATCGAAAACCGGATCAAATTGAATGAGTCCTTCGACGATGCCGACATCAGGCGCGCCACCTAATGAGAACAAGCCGCTGAGAATGTTCGAGACGTGGCGGTACACCTCACTTGGCACAACTTCTTGGCCGTTAGGCTTATAGTAACGTCCCTCTTCGACTTTGGTTATGACCAAGATCCCTTTGCCGCCAGACCCTTTAGAGGGTTTGATAACGAAACCATCCTCTTTGAGAACCATTGCGGGGATATCTTCGATCTCATGTTGTTCACGCACCACGCCAATCAATGCCGGAACGGCAATATCATTAGCAAGAGCAAGCTCTTTAGTCGTTAATTTATCGTCTACCCGCTTATAAAATTTACGCGGGTTACAGCGTCCAATATAATCGATGTTACGCTTATTCATGCACAGCACGCCTTTCTTACGCAGTGCTGAGGGGGTGGTAAATGACAGTCTCATGGCTACTCTCCGGCCAATGGCTTGAAGCGTCTAAGTTCGAGCAAGCGGTAACCTGTATATTGACCCATCAACAAGACCACGGCCAAAATGACCAGGTGAATGCCTAAGAAGTTGAATACCCAGTGTTGTACCCAAGTCGCACTCATTGCAAGATAAGCCAGTGTCGCAACGAATAGGCTGCCGCCACCTTGTAAAACCACCTCTTTAGGGCCTTCCTCTTCCCATAAAATAGACATTCTTTCTATGGTCCATGCGAGAATAATCATAGGGAAGAAGGTGATGGTTAAACCTTCACTCAGACCTAGCTTATAAGAGAGGAGGGTAAATACACCAATAATTCCGATGACGACGATAATGACTGCCGATATTCGTGAGATCAGCAGCAAGTTTAGATCCGACAGATATGAGCGGATCATCAAGCCACAGGCAACGATCAAAATGAAACCCACTAGACCGGTTAGTAGCGTTGTCTGGATAAAGGCTAATGCAATCAATACCGGCATAAACGTCCCTGACGTTTTCAAACCGACGATGACACGTAAAAAAACCACCATTAACACGCCAATAGGGATCAATAAAATTCCCTTGAACAGGCTCTGCTCTTCCAAAGGCAATTGATACAGGGAGAAGTCTAATGCGTTCTGGTTATTCATCACATCCAGAGACGTTGCCAGTGCGGAGCGTGTATCTTGAAGCATCGAGAAGTTGACCAGTGAGTTGACGCCACCGGTGACATCGAGTACCGACTTGCCGGAGCGATCCCAAAGCAACAGATTCTCACCACGACCCTGAGTACCATTGGTGGGATCGAAAAGGTGCCATTCGCCTTTATCGTAGACCTCCACAAAGGGGCTCAACTGCTGTCTGCGACGCTGATCTTCCAGGAACAGACCACTCACTTCCTGAGCTGGTATCCCTTTACTTTGGAGCATATGCAAAAATAGCTTAGTGGGAGAGTTGCTGCTTAATAGCAGTTCAATATTTTGGCTTCTCTCCTGTGCATTCAAGGCTTTGTTCAGCTGTTGAGCAAAAGAGAGGTTCGTCGCACTCTTTGCCCAAACTTCCTCCGTTGCCTGCTCTGCGGCGGCCTGTTCGGTGGCTGGCCAGATATACGGTTTGGGGGCGGAAGGTTCTGTGCTGGCGATGACCTTCGTTGAGCCGGTTGGAATGATGGTTACCTTGTAATAAAGGTCTTGCTGCCCTTGCGCCGAGCGGACAGACCAAATGGCACGCCTGTCTGATTGGTCGTTAGTATCTGTAATTGATAGGCCATAACCGGGAGATGTTGCATTTTCGACAAGAATTTCGAATGCCGGATCGCTAGGCAGTGAAAAAGAGACCTCGGCAGGGGCACCAGTGCCTTGAAATTGCACCTTAGCGTCGACTGCCCAACTTTGTACTTGCTTACCGGGCAGGAAAGGTACCTTATGCTCTATACCACGGTAAACGCTTGCAGTGATCCCCAAAATAAATAGCAGTGCAACGAGTATGTAAAAGGGTTTCTTAGAATGCATCAACTAAATTCCTATTTGTTTACGACTGTGGCCGTCTTCTTTTTTCCATGAATATAAGTTTGCCCGACATCGACAACTGCGATGTCTTGCATAAATTTACGACCGAGTAAAAGTGGAAACTCTAAGTGGCTACGATCAACCAGGTTAAGATCGGTTTCGGCTTTATACTTGCCTATCTTCAGATGAGCATGAATAACCGGACGGCGATCACTTTTCTCATCAGAGTCTTGTTTTATTCGTACAAAACGTTCGACTTTTGATTCGAATGTTTGTGCCGGAGCCTCGGCTCCATCGGTGAAGACATCGAAGCGTACCCACTGTTTTCCATCTCTCTCGAATAGGATGATATTGCGTGAGTCGAGTGAAGAAGATTCAGCACCTGTGTCTATACGGGTATTGAAATTGGCTTTTATTTCGTCAACATACACATTCTCTTCCGCTCCGAGCAGGAATTTACCGCCGAGGGGGGAAGGGGGACAATCCACTGGGACTGGTACAATTGCCTCCTTAGGGGCAATATTTATCGTCGAAACTTGAGTCTCGAGAGCTTTTATTTGCGCAGATAACGCTGTAAAACCAGTATTTTGAGCTTGTTTAGACGCATCGATAGCGTTGACAAGATCAGCCTGTTGTTTCGCCAGACCTGATTCTAAAGCCGCAGCATCGATAGGCTGAGGTGCATTTTCTGTTGTTTTAGTTGCTGCACAACCCGCTAAGGTTGAGATCACGGCAATACAGATTATCTGCTTTAACATAGTGCTTCCCATTTACTATTGTATTTCAGTACGTGTGATATCGATCTCTTACTTAATCGACTCAATGGTAGTCATTACCAAAAATGTACAAAATTAATTTTAAACTAAATCTTTATTGGGTTGATTCTTTGTCGCGATAAACGTCGCTCGTTTAGGCGCAGGATAACCTTCAACAGTTAGATCTATATTGGTCGGATCCAGGTAATCGACTAATGACTCATTCGGCATCCAATCTGTGCTTCTCTGTTCAGCCAAAGATGTAACGTCAATATCTACACATTTAATATCAATAAAGTCTGCTTTTTTAAGCCAAAGTTCTAATGCGGCTGCAGAAGGAAGAAACCATACATTATTCATCTTGCCATATCTATCTTCCGGTACGAGAACAGTATTTTCATCACCATCAATGACTAAGGTCTCTAAAACTAATTCACCACCTGTTCGCAATTGATCTCTTAGTTGTAACAAATGGTCAATAGGTGAACGACGGTGGTACAAGACCCCCATCGAGAATACGGTATCGAATGCATCCAGTGGTGGGAGCTCTTCGATTCCTAATGGTAGTAGATGAACCGGGTGGTGATCGCCGGCTAAGCGTTTGATTGCTTCAAACTGACAAAGGAAAAGCGTGGAGGGGTCGATACCGACAACATGCTTAGCACCTTCGCCCAACATCCGCCACATATGGTAACCACTGCCACAACCAACATCTAATACGGTGCGATTGTTCAATGGAGAGAGGTGTGGAAGGACGCGTTCCCATTTCCAGTCAGAACGCCATTCAGTATCGATATCGATACCATACACTGAGAAGGGGCCTTTACGCCAAGGTTGAAAAATCCTTAATAGATTCTCCAGCTTTTCCTGTTCACCATTAGTTAGCTGCTGGCCGGAACCAATGGAGACACTGTTCTTCAGGTCGACGGTGTCTGGGCTTGGATAATGTAACTTGTTGAGGACTTTTTCCCATTTAGGTAGGGTGCCATGCTTATGCTCACGTTGCCATTGACCTAAAATGGCGGGAAGGGTTTCTAGCCAATGTTGTAGGCTGGAATCTGCAATTTGTTTATAGAAGGAGCTGAAACTGATCACTTTATTGTCACCCTAGATAGCTGCAAAATTGAAGCAATGGTATTTGATTGATAGTCGATGAATGATTCTAATTCATCTCATGGCATGCTTTTATGACTGCTAATTATTTTATGGCAACCATAGAGGCAAAGTTAAAACATTGAAACCATACGTTGAAATGTTTAAACCCTTGTGCTTTGAGGCGAGCTTCATGCTGTCCCAAAGTATCTGGTTTCATAACGTGCTCTAAAGAACTGCGTTTTTGGCTGATCTCTAATTCGCTGTAGCCATTGGCCCTTTTGAAATCCAGATGCAGATCCACCAGTAATGACTGTATGGAATCATCTTCAAAGTTTAGCTTCTCAGAGAGCACTAAAATCCCACCGGGTTTGAGCCCTTGATAGATGTTGCTTAATAGTCTCTCTCTATCCTTAGGTGCCAGAAATTGCATCGTGAAATTGAGAACGACCATAGAGGCGTTTTCAATCTTGATGTCCCTTATGTCACCGCAGACAAGATCCACAGGGGTTTCACTGACATAGGCACTCAGGTTTTCTCTGCAACGCTGGATCATCGACTCACTGTTATCGACGGCAATTATTTTGCAATTACGATTATCTACGTGTCTGCGTATACTGAGCGTCGCAGCGCCAAGAGAACAGCCGAGATCATATATATTGCTGTCTGTACTAACATACTTTTTAGCAAAATCACCGAGCGTGTTGATAATTTGACCATAACCGGGAACTGAGCGTCTGATCATGTCGTTGAAAACACCGGCAACCTTCTCATCGAATTGAAAATCGCTTATGTTTTCATATGCTTGAGCATATATAGTATCTTGGGATGTGTTCATTTGATTAACATGGGTAATTTCAACGTTTTATTCTAACGAATGATAGTCGCAACCAGCAAGTCTAGTACTGGAAATTTATCATAAAATTTTGTCTAATAGCTTATGAGTAGCAATGTATTTACATTTATGTGACTTTTTTGGGAATAGCATTTGAAATCATTTATTAAGCTTCTGTCATTTTTGCTTATTAGCTTTTTTACCTCCGAACTTTATGCCGATGAAGGCAAGCCGTTGGTATTAGTTATGGGAGAAGATAGTTACCCTTACCAGTTTGTGGATGAAAAAGGAAAACCCCATGGAATACTTATTGATCTGTGGGAAGCCTGGAGCCAACAAACTGATACAGAAGTTGTTTTTGTTTCACGTCATTGGCACGACTCGCTCAAACAACTCTCTCAAGGGGATGCCGATGCTCATGTTGGCTTAGCCCAAACTTCAGTGCGTTCAGAGATATTTGATTTCGCTCATCAGATATCCCAAGTTAGGACTTATCTCTACCTGCATAAAAACCTCTCCGACAGATCAACATTTTCAGATCTTATCCCGTATCAGGTTGGTATCGTCTCAGGTTCCTCTCATGAAGCCGAATTACTTGCCCTTGAGCCAAAATTATCCTTTAAACGCTACAACAGCCGTCACAGCCTATTAAAAGGGGTGATAGAAGGTGAGGTACATGTTTTTGCCGGAATGGAAGGTTACCTTAGAGACAACAACCTGAATCGACAGGTCGTCAGTCTTTTTCCAATAAAAAATCGACTCTTGATAAAAGAGTCGCCTCTGCATCCGGCTGTTATTAAGTCTGATTTAAAGACGCTAGATAAGATAAATTTGGGATTTGCGGCAATTCCAAGGCAGCGTTTTGCGGCAATAGAGGAACGTTGGCTGGGCATTAATCAGCAAAAAAGAGGGATAACGGTTGCAACCACACTCAATATTGAACCTTACGTTTCTCTGGGGGGGGATGGGCTGCCCCATGGCTTGTATGTGGATATTTGGCATTTATGGTCTGAAAAAACGGGGATCCCGGTTTCCTTCTCGACAGGGGATATGAACAGCTCATTGGATGAGGTTCGAATGGGCGGCGCCGATGTCCATATTGGCTACCCGGAGAGTGACGCACTGAAGAGTGGTCTACTGAGAAGCCAATTATTGTACAAGGTAAAAAGCCGGCTATTTAGTTTCGGTCATTCAATCGATAACTTAGATTCACTCGCCGGAACACTCATCGGTGTGGTTCCGACGTCTCCTTACCTTGGGAAGTTAAAACTGGCCGTTCCGAATACACAACTCAAACTCTATGATTCTGTCACGTCGATGATCCAAGCGGCGAGAGAGGGGCATATCAGTAGTTTCGTCGCATCATCTGCATGGACCCAACATTATCTCGTTTTAAATAATGCCTGGTCAGAGTTTCATCAGTTTGATGCTCTTGAATTTGAAACCGATATATTTGTGTTAACCCGACCCGAGAATTTGGGGCTTGATAAACGTATCAAGGCAGGTTTCGAATTAATAGATCAACATGAATTGGCCGAAATCGAACAAAAATGGATGCTCAATAGTAAGAATCGTGTTTTCGATGTTGAAAAGACCCGACTTAAGTTTTCTGAGTCTCAACAAGACTACCTTGAATCTGTCGATGTCTTAAAAGTAGGTTATCTGACTAATTGGAAACCTATGGAGTATGCTGATTCAAACGGTGAATTTTCGGGAATTAACAGTGAAGTTGTAAAACTTATCTCTGATAAGCTGAATATAAAGTTAGAGTCTATCGTTTATGACGAATGGCAGGATTTGATCACTGCACTACTCAATGGTGAGGTTGATATTGCCGGGAGTGTGGCTGAGACCGAGGAGCGTAAGAAAAAACTCTTATTCAGCGAACCTTACTGGCCATCGCCATGGGCCTTGGCGACACCGATAGATCGAGTATCTGTATTTCATATGCAACAGCTAGTGGGTCAAAGGCTTGCCATCGTCGAGGGTTATCAACTGGTCTCCGATCTAATGGGCACTGATTATGGCTTGGATTTGCTGATTGTTGCCGATACACGTGCTGGCTTGAAAGCCGTATCAGAAGGGAAAGCCGACGCTTTTGTCGAAAAAGTTATCAATATGGCTGCTGAACTTAAACAGGGGGATTATGGAAAGCTAAAAATGTCAGTTTTGGCTGACTTTTCAGATCAACATAGTCACTTTGGGATCCACCCGAATAAGGCAAAATTAGTCCCAATGATAAATATGGCAATTGGTACTGTAAATCAGCAAAAACAACAAGATATTTATCAAAATTGGGTTAAACAACTGCCTCTTGCACCAAAGCCGTCACAGGTTCAATCTTGGTGGTTTTTTATCTGCTTTATTATACTCGCTGCGATAATGTTCTTATTGTTTTACAAGTATCGAATGGGACAAGAGATCAGCAAAAGATTAATGTTAGAAGATAAACTTAATCATCTTGCTAATCATGATAGCTTGACCCTGTTACCTAACCGCTCACTGCTGGATGATAGGTTAGAGCAGGCTGTGCTCCATCACAGCCGAGACTTAAGTTCATTTGCTTTACTCTTTGTTAATATTGGCTGCCTCAAAGAGGTTAATAAAAAGCTAGGTCACAAGTTGGGTGATAACTTACTCATCAGTATCACTCAAGAGTTGAAACTGTCGGTTAGAAAATCTGATACTGTGGCAAGGTTCGGCGCCGACGAATTTGTGATTATTTTGAACCGAACGAAAGATCTGGATATCGTCTGTCAAGTCGCCGAAACAATCTTAACTAATTTAGCAAAAAATCCTGTTGGTGACATACCAATCCAAGATGTGAAGCCAAGTATTGGAATTGCTATCTACCCAGCAGATGGTGATACGGCTGTAGAGTTATTGAAAACTGCTGACAAGTTAATGTACCGCGCGAAAAAAAGTGGTGGAAATTGCTATAAATCATCGTGATAATGCATGTTAATTTATACGGGCCCTGATTGCTCGGGAAATGAACTGCTTGATACTTCGCCAACCAGTGGCGTAGTGGTTTTGTAATCGGCAATATTTAACTATAATGCCGCTTTTGTCTTGTTTAGAATATTCCTCAGCCATAGGCTTGCGGATAAAGGAAAGAGTTAGATGCGCAGTCAATATTGTGGAGACGTCAATAAGTCTCACGTTGGACAAGAAGTGACCCTAGTGGGTTGGGTAAATCGTAGTCGTGACTTAGGCGGCGTTGTCTTTCTCGATCTTCGTGATAGAGAGGGTATTGTTCAAGTTGTTTATGACCCAGATTTACCAGAAGTATTCGATGTCGCTAGCACGCTGCGCAGTGAGTTTTGTGTACAAGTAACGGGTTTGGTTCGCGCACGTCCTGACAGTCAAGTTAATAAGGATATGCGCACCGGTGAAATTGAAATTTTAGGCAAGGGCCTAACAATTTTAAACAGCGCTGCTCCTCTTCCTATCAACATGGATAAGAATCAGCACAACACCGAAGAGCAGCGATTAAAATATCGTTACTTAGATCTGCGTCGTCCCGAGATGGCCGATAGAATTGTATTTCGTTCGAAAGTGACCAGTGCCGTTCGCCGTTTCCTGGATGATAGTGGGTTCCTGGACATCGAAACGCCAATCTTAACCAAGGCTACGCCCGAAGGTGCTCGTGATTACTTAGTCCCGAGTCGTACCTATAAAGGTCAATTCTTTGCTCTTCCTCAGTCACCTCAGTTGTTTAAACAACTTTTGATGATGTCAGGATTCGATCGTTATTATCAAATCGTAAAATGCTTCCGAGATGAAGATTTGCGCGCCGATCGTCAACCTGAATTTACTCAGATTGATATCGAGACCTCTTTCATGAGCTCTGCCGAAGTGATGGCTAAGACTGAAGAGATGACTCGTGGTTTATTTAAGGATCTGTTAAACGTCGATTTAGGTGAATTTCCTAAAATGACCTTTGCCGAGGCGATGCGACGTTATGGCTCTGACAAACCAGATCTACGTAACCCTCTGGAACTTATTGATGTTGCCGATATCCTCAAAAATGTCGAGTTTAAAGTATTCCAGGAGCCGGCTAACGATCCTGCAGGCCGTGTTGCCGTTCTTTGTATCCCTGGTGGGGCAAAACTGTCACGTAAACAGCTCGATGAATATGCAAAGTATGCCACTATCTATGGTGCTAAAGGTTTAGCATGGATGAAGGTAAATGACCTTGATAAAGGTCTGGAAGGCATTCAATCTCCGGTACTTAAGTTCCTGAACGAAGATGTGGTTAATGGTCTGCTTGAGCGTACTAACGCTAAGACTGGCGACCTTATCCTCTTCGGCGCCGATAAAGCTAACATTGTAGCCGAGGCTATGGGCGCACTTCGTCTTAAAGCTGGTGAAGATTTTGACTTGTTAGAAGGTGAATGGAAACCGTTATGGGTTGTTGACTTCCCCATGTTCGAACCAACATCTGATGGTGGTTTGCATGCGATGCATCATCCATTCACAGCACCTATGGGTATTACGCCTGAACAGCTTGAAGCCGATCCAACAGCCGCTATCTCTGATGCCTATGACATGGTACTCAATGGTTGCGAACTCGGTGGTGGTTCAGTACGTATTCATAACAGCGAAATGCAATCTGCTGTATTCCGTATTTTAGGGATCGAAGAGGAAGAGGCTAATGAAAAATTTGGTTTCCTACTCGAGGCTCTACGCTATGGAACACCACCACATGCCGGTTTGGCATTTGGTTTAGACCGAATCGTTATGTTGATGACAGGGGCGACGTCTATTCGTGATGTGATGGCATTCCCGAAAACAACCACTGCTGCATGTCCATTAACCAATGCTCCTGGTTTCGCTAACCCGGCTCAACTTGTTGAGTTAGGTGTCAATGTTATCGAAAGTGAAGATAACAAAGAAGAACAAGAGTAATAACCATATTGGCCGGGTGAATGCCCGGCTGATTTCGAGCCTATTTTACCCAATGTGTTAACTGGGCTCGAATTTAGGAGAGTGAGATATGGCTGGTCATAGTAAATGGGACAACATCAAGCATCGTAAAGCGGCGCAAGATGCAAAACGCGGCAAGCTTTTTACAAAATTTATTCGTGAACTTACCGTTGCAGCCCGTGAAGGCGGATCGGATGTCGATTCTAACCCTCGTCTTCGTGCCGCTATAGATAAAGCCTTGTCTAATAACATGACGCGTGACACCGTTGAGCGTGCGATTAAACGTGGTGCCGGCGAACTCGATGGCCAAGTATTGGAAACCATCATGTATGAAGGCTATGGTCCAGGCGGCACAGCTGTGATGGTTGAAACCATGACAGATAACAAAAACCGTACGGTCTCTGGTGTTCGGAATGCCTTCAGTAAATCGGGGGGCAATTTAGGTACAGATGGTTCAGTCTCTTATCTTTTCGAGAAACGAGGCGTGATCTCATACGCGCAAGGCGCAGATGAAGATACCATTATGGATGCAGCACTCGATGCTGGTGCCGATGATGTGGTCACTCATGAAGATGGTTCGATCGATGTGTTTACCACACCCGAGGACTTTGGCGCGGTAAAAGATGCGCTGGATGCGACTGGTCTTGAGGCTATCAATGCCGAAGTGACGATGATCCCATCGACAAAAGCTGAACTCGATGCCAGCACTGCACCCAAGTTTATTCGTTTAATCGATAACCTCGAAGATCATGATGATGTTCAGGAGGTTTACCATAATGCAGATATCTCCGATGAGATCATGGAATCCTTAGATTAAAACATGTCAATTATTCTCGGTGTGGATCCAGGTTCAAGGATCACCGGTTATGGTGTGATCCAGTGTATAGGTAGGCACCAGACATATTTAGGAAGCGGCTGCATTCGTACCGCTTCCGATGACCTGCCTTACAGACTTAAGCAGATTTTTGATGGCGTTTCAGAAATCATACGTCAATATCAGCCCGATGAGTTTGCCATCGAACGCGTCTTTATGGCGAAGAATGCCGATTCAGCACTTAAACTTGGCCAGGCACGTGGTGCTGCGATTGTTGCTGCAACCAATGCCGATTTGCCAGTGGCCGAATACTCCGCAACTCAGATAAAAAGTGCGGTTGTTGGAACGGGAAAAGCGCAGAAATCTCAAGTTCAGCATATGGTCCAACAGATCCTCAAATTACCCGCCGCTCCCCAGGCCGATGCTGCCGACGCATTAGGTGTCGCTATCTGTCATTTTCATACTAGCCAAAGTTTAATTGCTTTGGGGGGAAGAGCTAACGCAAGAACTTACGGACGTTACAGATGATTGGTCGTTTAAGAGGTTTACTTGTTGAGAAACAAGCACCTGAAATTTTACTCGAAGTGCAGGGCTTAGGTTACGAAGTTCAGATGCCCTTAACCAGCTTTTATGAACTTCCTGAACTGAATCAAGAAGCCATTGTATATACCCATTTCGTGGTGCGTGAAGATGCCCAACTACTTTACGGTTTTATCACCAAACAAGAACGTGCACTTTTTCGGTTACTGATAAAAACCAATGGGGTAGGACCAAAGCTGGCTCTGACCATACTTTCAGGAATGACGGCAAGTGAATTTGTTGCCTGCGTCGAACGTGATGATATCGCGACGTTAGTTAAATTACCCGGCGTAGGTAAGAAAACAGCCGAGAGATTGTTGGTAGAGATGCGTGATAAGCTTAAGAGTCTAATGGAAGCATCCGCAGGCTCTGAGCGTGAATTTATGCTTAAGTCAAATTACACTCCTGCGCCTGTGATAAATACTGCTGAAGAGGATGCCATTGCGGCACTGTTGTCCCTCGGGTATAAGCCTGCGCAGGCAAGTAAAGCTGTTTCAGCGGTATATCAAGATGGCATGGACTCAGAGACATTGATTAAATCGTCACTGAAATCGATGTTATAAACTGAGTTAATGAAGAGATACTGATGATAGAAGCCGATCGTTTAATCCATGCTGAGCCACAAGGGCCCGAAGAGCGTGATGAGCTGGTAGACAGGGCGATGCGTCCTAAGCTGCTCGATGAGTATACGGGGCAAGATGATACCAGAGCTCAGTTAAAAATATTTATTAAAGCGGCTCAAAATCGGGGGGAGGCACTGGATCATATGCTGATCTACGGACCTCCGGGGCTTGGAAAAACAACATTGGCGATGATTGTTGCCAATGAGATGGGTGTAAATATTAAATCTACCTCGGGCCCCGTGCTTGAAAAAGCCGGCGATCTTGCTGCACTTCTGACTAATCTTGAGCCTGGTGATGTTCTGTTTATCGATGAGATCCATCGTCTCAGTTCGGTAGTCGAAGAGATCCTTTATCCGGCGATGGAGGATTACCAGTTAGATATCATGATTGGTGAAGGCCCGGCTGCTCGTTCAATCAAGCTGGATCTGCCTCCCTTTACGCTAATTGGCGCGACGACCAGAGCCGGAGCGTTAACTTCACCTTTACGCGCAAGATTTGGTATTCCTCTCAGGTTAGAGTTTTATAACACCAAAGATCTCAGTTCCATTGTATCCCGTTCGGCTAATGTCCTCGAATTGCCAATCGATGACGAAGGAGCAATCGAACTGGCCAGACGATCACGTGGCACGCCGCGTATTGCTAACCGTTTGCTACGACGAGTACGGGATTTTGCTGAGGTAAAGCACGATGGTGAAATCAACAAGTCAGTCGCGAATCTGGCATTAGACATGCTCGATATCGATTCCGAAGGTTTCGATTATATGGATAGGAAACTATTGTTGGCTATCATAGACAAGTTTATGGGTGGACCCGTTGGCCTCGATAATTTAGCCGCTGCGATTGGCGAAGAGAGAGAAACCATCGAAGATGTGCTAGAACCCTTTTTGATCCAACAGGGGTTTATCCAGCGTACACCACGAGGCCGTATTGCAACTAATCGTGCATACCAGCATTTCGATATCATACAGCCCGACAAGTAGTAGAGAAATTTGTCTGAGGTCTTAAGATTAGTATTAGGCCTCTGGCAGATAGATTGAACCGATTGCAATCAACTCAATCCTGTTCAATTGAACTCCATCAAAGCCAATCCAAGTCAATCCAATCTAATCCAATCTAATCCAATCTAATCCAATCCAGATCTGTGAGGTCAGGCTAGGCTACAGGGCTCTTTCTCGCCTTTGAAACATGTACTCAATTGTTGTTATATTTAAATTTAAAGCTAGGAGCAGCATATTATTACGTGTAAATAACACCCATGGTGTTGATAGTCTGTTTGCCTGATATTTAAAATGGCAGGCAGGCTTTTAATTGTGTCGATTTATATTAATCTTGTAGATTGTTAATTTTTCAAATTGATTTATTAGTTAAACACTTTTGTTTATGTTTCTGAATTAAGTTGGCCGCATTAACATTTGTGGTAAAAATTAATATTTACCTAACGGGCACGCAAAACTGGTAATATTTAACCTTCAAAAGTATCCCTATGTAACTGCATTATTCTGTTACAAACGCTTAATAATTTGGCATTTTACAGGATAACTAACTGTATGAAGGCTTAATGCTTCATCTATATGAGAAAGCTTAGCTTGTAAAAGTACAAAATGCTGTTTCAAGGAACTTGTCCTGCCCATTAATAAAGTTGTTTTATGTGACGTATGTCACAGCTTGGTTATTTTGCATGGTTATTGAAAAGTTGCAGGTTACGCAGTTTTAAAAACTGCCTAATTTAACTCTTGCCAGTTATAAAAACTAAATTGTCAGGTTTGATGATAATTGAACTTCCCGATTTATCAAGTCGTTTACATAGCGCGTCATTTTATTTAACCGTTGCTTTGGATAAGTTAATCATTTGAGTGATTGACTGTATTAAGGTGAAACTTCAGTATCAATTTCAACGCCAATAAATAAACTCTAAAGGCGTAATAAAAATAAATGATAAGCATAAGTTAGGGAGTAAGTTTTAATGATAAGAACATCACAGCATTCTCGTAGTAAATTAGCCTTAGCAATTAAATTTGGTTTAATTGCATCAGTATCAACCACAGCTTTTACCGTATCAACAAGTGCAGTGGCAGAAGAAGCTAAAGTCGAACGTATTGCAGTTACCGGCTCCCGTATTCAACGTCAAGATATGGAAACAGCATCTCCTGTTACAGTGATTGATGCTGCAACCATCAAAGCTGAAGGTTTCACTTCTGTGGACCAAATGCTACAAGCACAGACTTCTATGGCTGGTGCCGCAGTGGGTTCTAGCACTAACAATGGCGCAGACGGCGTTGCTCAGGTTGACCTTCGTGGTATGGGCTCACAGCGTACGCTGGTATTGCTGAACGGACGCCGTATGGTGAACTCAGGTTCTGGTGCTGACAGCGCAGTGGATCTGAACTCTATTCCTGTCGCTATGATTGCACGTGTCGAGATCCTTAAAGACGGCGCTTCAGCAGTATATGGTTCGGACGCCATTGCCGGTGTTGTTAACATCATTACTAAGAAAGATTTTGAAGGCTTCCAGATTGATGTAACTGGAGGTATGACTGATAAGAGCGACGGTGAAAACGGCGAGATCAGTGCTCTTTATGGTTTCAATACAGATACTGGTAACTACACATTTGGTGCGGCTTACTCGGAACGTCGAGGTGTTATTCAGTCTGACCGTGACTGGACAGATCCAGGCGCCAGCTCATTCATTCCAAACGGATCATTGGGCGGAATGGTTAAAGATGAAAGTGGTAACTGGGTTGATCGTGAAGAGGGTTACGATTATACACAAGATAGCTTTTACCAAACGCCGAGCAAGCGATACAGTTTGTTCGCCAACATGACTCAAGAGCTTGGCGGTGATCTGGTGCTAACGGGTGATATCCTGTACACCAAGCGTAAGTCTAACCAGCAGATGGCGCCTCAGCCTGCTAACCTCGACCTAGATGTGTGTGAAGCAGGTGACGATCCTACTACGTGTGTAGAACTTGACCAAGATATGATCGATGCAGGCATCACGCCAAACGATAAAGGCCAAGTTAACTACAGAAAACGTATGAGTGACGTTGGTCCTCGTATTTATACTCAGGACACTGATACATTACGGGTTTCTGCCGGCCTGGCAGGTTCTATTGATGTTAATACTGGTATGGATTGGGATATTTCCTACACTTACGGCAAAAACAAAGCGGACACAGCGGTAGAAAACTCAATTAATGCATCAATCATGACGGATGCAATCTATGCTGATCAAGACCCTTGGTTAACCGGTCAACCAATGACAGACCAAGATTTGCTGAACAGTGTTGCTTACACCGAAGAAGCCGATGGCGGTAATGAGCAACATGTATTCTCTGCGGGTCTAACGGGTGAGTTATTTGACCTGGATGCCGGTGCCGTGGCCTATGCAATTGGTGCGGAATACCGTTACGAAAGTGGTTACTACAATCCAGACCCTATTGTGGTTGCGGGTGAAAGTACGGCCGCTCAGCAAGATCCTACCGATGGTAACTACAATGTAATTTCTGTGTTTCAGGAAATTAGCGTGCCATTTACTGATAAGCTAACCGGTGAATTTGCTCTTCGCTTTGATGATTACTCAACATTTGGTAATGCGTCAACCTGGAAGATTGGTTTAACCTATGAAGCGACCGATGACTTGATGATTCGTACGGTAGCGGCGACGGGCTTCCGTGCACCTAGCGTAAGCGAGCTATACGGCGGAAACTCAGGTTCATTTGATTACCTGGATGATCCATGGGGTAATGAGCAAGACCCACAGATCTTAGTGATTCGTACCTCAGATGAAGATCTTAAGCCTGAAGAGTCTGAGTCATATACTGCGGGCTTAGTGTATTCGCCTAGCTATGTGGATGGCATGTCGCTAACTGTAGATTACTGGCGCTTTAAAGTTAAAAACGCGATTGCCCGTATGGATACACAAAACGGCTTAAACAACTGTTTTGCCGGTGACCAAGCGGCGTGTGAAGCGTTCAATATTGGACCAAATGGCGATCTAGATAACCTAACAAACTCGCTAACTAACGTAGGCTATCAAGATACCAGCGGTATTGATTTTAACTTAGCTTATAGCTTTGAAGCATTGAGTTTAGATTGGACAATAAGCAACGATACCACCTATTTGCTGAATTTTGAGCAAGATGGCGTAGATTACACAAATACCATCGATGGTAATTTCGGTGCTTATGCTCAAGTTCGCAACAACTTCAGCATTAAAGCGGGTCAAGACGATTGGAACGTTATGTACTTCAACCGTTATATTGGTGAAATGGATGACTTAGGTGAAGGTTCTAAAGTTGATGCCGTGCTTTATCACAACGTATCAGCATCTTATTACTTCAATGATACTTGGATGATGAGCGCAGGCGTTAAGAACTTTACTGACGTAGAGCCATCAAATGTGTCTAACGGTAGTGACGGTGGTACTGTACCTGAAGTGTATGACACCATTGGTCGCCAATACTACGCTGGTGTAACCGTTAAGTTTTAAAGAAAAATCATCGTTAACTCGATAGAGAAAAGCGCCGTAAGGCGCTTTTCTATTCTTGAATTCGACCTAGACTGAAATGTATTTAACCCAGTCCTTTCTGTGCCGAACTCATCTGTATTAACTCAATCTTATATCCGTCAGGATCTTCAACGAAGGCTATTTCTGTACTGCCGCCGGCCACAGGTCCTGGTGCCCGAACAATCTTACCGCCGGCATTCTCGATGGCTTTACAACGAGCATAGATATCGTCTTCACCGATTGCAAGGTGGCCAAAGGCATTGCCTTGATCGTAACTGTCGGTATCCCAGTTATAGGTCAGTTCTATCACGGCGCTACCCGTTGACTCATCATCGAATCCAACGAAAGCAAGTGTATAACGGTAGTCACTATTTTCAGATTTACGCAGTAGCTTCATTCCCATGATTTGGGTATAAAAATGAATACTGGCTTCTAAGTCAGCGACACGGATCATGGTGTGTAGAAGTTGAGACATGGTTACCTCGAGTGATTTATTATTAGTGACTAATTATACGTCTGTTTAAGTGTGTGTGATGTTCAGAAAAATGGTGCGATCCATTAACTTGAGAGCAGATCACACTTTGAACATTTATTGATTTGAATCTATGTTATTTCTTTAGATAATGCGATAGGAAACTATCATAACCATCTAATGAGAGTCTTAAATGAACACAGAATTAAAAATGGCCATCAGTACCACAGCTATCATTGCCGTGTTTTTATCGGTTTTCTTCGTTTGCTTGTTCTGATATCCGCTTCAGGCAAATAAAAAGCCGCTATGCGGCTTTTTTTGTTTCAGGATAATGCTTATCAGTATAAAGATGTGATCGCTCAGCGAGAGTTTAGCGCTTCTGAGGCAAGGCAGCGAGTGAAGAGCATAGTTGTTCTACGTTTAAGCTCGTTAACGCAGCTTAAGAAGCGCTAAAACTCGCCTTTCAGGAGTATTTTTGGCTGCCTACTTCCACGTTGAATAGCTTCACAAGGGAGCACCATTGCATCACCTATTCGCCTTGAATTAGTTTGCCAAAAATAACTCTGAGTAGATCACTTTCTTATACTGATTGGTATTACTCCGGATAGACCTTCTCTTTGAATTCACAAAGCTCTTCAATCAGACAACTACCACAGCGAGGCTTTCTTGCTATGCAGGTATAGCGTCCGTGAAGGATGAACCAGTGATGTACGTCGACCATAAACTCACTGGGGACCACTTTGAGCATCTTATCTTCAACATCGACAACATTCTTACCCATTGCAAATTTTGTTCTGTTAGCGACTCGGAAAATATGCGTGTCGATGGCAATGGTAGGCCAACCGAATGCGGTATTGAGGACCACATTGGCCGTTTTTCTGCCGACACCCGGTAGTGATTCGAGTGCTTCGCGATCCTCGGGCACTTCGCCATCATACTTTTCGATGAGTATTTCACAGGCCTTAATAACGTTTATTGCCTTGTTGTTATAAAGGCCAATTGTCTTTATATATGCTTTTAGACCATCGACACCCAGTGCTTGGATGGTATGGGCAGTATTTGCAACGGGAAATAACTTATCGGTGGCTTTATTGACACTGACGTCAGTAGCCTGAGCCGAGAGTGTGACCGCAACGAGCAACTCAAACGGACTGGAGAAATTAAGCTCAGTTTCGGGGTGAGGGTTATTCTCTCTTAAGATTTCAAGGATCTGTATTCGTTTAGACTTGTTCATCTCTTTTTTTACTCTTTCAATGAATGCAGATTAGCTAACTTTAGTTATTCTGGCGCGCGTAACCGTTTCAGTAACAGCGGGCGTCGTTGTGTGGTCTGCAATTTGTTTATCGACAATGTTTTTGAATGCTATCAGGAAGCCCATACCAATAAATGCCCCAGGTGGTAGCATGGCGAGTAAGAAGCTGGTGTCAACTTGCCACAAATGAATCGTCAGGCTAGCAGCCCAATCGCCAAGCAGTAAGTCAGCACCTTCAAATAATGTTCCTTGGCCTAAGATCTCACGAGACGCGCCGAGAACCGATAAGACAAGCAGAAAGCCTAAGCCCATCATGAAGCCGTCGAAAGCGGACTTAACCACTGAGTTACGTGATGCAAAAGCCTCGGCTCGCCCAATGATCACGCAGTTGGTGACAATCAGAGGTAGAAATATGCCGAGTGAGAGATATAAGCCGTAGGCATAGGCATTAATAAGCAACTGCACACAGGTGACGAGCGCCGCGATGATCATGACGAAAACCGGAATGCGGATCTCGCGGGGAACAAAATCTTTCACCAGTGATACCAGTACATTTGAACCAATAAGCACGGCCATAGTCGCAAGGCCTAGCCCTAGGGCATTGGTGAGCGTTGCTGTGACGGCGAGCAGGGGACAAAGCCCTAACAGTTGGACTAATCCGGGGTTATTTTTCCATAACCCTTGTAATGCGATTGTCTTGTATTCATTCAGTTCATTGTTCATTGGTAGTTAACCTCACAATTTGCAGGCCTTGTCAGCAAGGTATCTTTATTTGAATTGAAATACAGTAAGGCATTTTTGACCGCTTTAACGTAGGCTCTGGGGGTAATGGTTGCACCGGTAAATTGATCAAAATCTCCGCCATCTTTTTTTACATGCCAGAGTCTGTCTTTTTCATCTTGTATGGATTTTCTATTAAAACCCAGTACCCAATCTGATTTTCGCAAATCAATCTTGTCACCAAGCCCTGGTGTTTCTGAGTGGTTCAGGGTTCTTACACCCAGTACTTCACCCGCTGTATTGATACCTATGACGAGTCTGATATTACCGTTATATCCATCAGGCGCCACAGCCTCTATTGCGATAGCGACGGGAAGACTCTGCTTTGTTGCTATGTATGAAGGCAAGGGCTCATCGATACCTAATGCATCTTCATCATGAATAAGAATACAGTATTCAGTTAGTTCATTATCATGAAGTTCATCGGGGATGATTTGATGTAACACCCGCTTTAACTCGAGTTGCTGTTGCTGCTTTATCTTGTCGAAGGTTTGCTGGTTGACTACTGCCACCAGTGCCGTACAAAAAAGTGCGAATACTGCTAATAGCAAACCGTTTTTTATCATAGATTTTTTCAAGTGAAGCTCCGGTCTGCTTAAGTCGCTGATCTATGGCCGTAGGCCCTAGGTTTCATGTAATGATCGATAAAAGGAGCACAGAGGTTGGCTAATAAAATGGCAAATGCAAAGGCATCCGGGTAGCCACCAAACGTTCGAATGATATAAACCAGGATACCGATCAAGGCACCGAAGACTAAACGTCCTCTTACACTGGTGGCCGCCGTCACAGGATCGGTAGCAATGAAGAAAGCTGCCAACATGGTCGCACCAGAAAATAGGTGTAACAGGGGACCTGTGAATGTATCGGGATTAAGCAGGTAGCCAATACTTGAACAGATAAACAGAGCTGCTAATATGCCGCCAGTGATATGCCAACGAATGACCTTTAGTTTCAGCATAACTAGCCCACCGGCAAGGTATGCCAAGTTGACCCAAAACCAGCCCACTCCAAATCCATTTGAAAAGATTGCTTTTGAAAGGCTTTCAATTGTGGTCAGACCCATGGCCAAATCAGTTTTGATTGTATCGAGTGGGGTTGCCATCGATATGCCATCAAACCCGAGTTTATAGGCACTGATTTCAGAGGAAGAAGCGCCAGTGAAAATCATTTGTAAACTGTGAATAAAGTCTACTGGCTGGCTCGCTATCACTGAGGGAGCAACCCAACTCGTCATCTGGACAGGAAATGAGATCAGTAACATGACATAGGCAGCCATGGCCGGATTAAAAATGTTATGCCCGAGTCCGCCGTAAAGCTGTTTAACTATCACTATCGCAAACAGGGTTCCTATCACCGTTACCCACCAAGGTGCGAGAGGTGGAATAGCGATACCTATGAGTAATCCTGTTAGTAGTGCGCTATTATCTCTGAGTGTTTCAGTGACATTACGCGCTCTGAGTTTAAGTACAAGTGCTTCACTGATTAATGCAACACTCATGGCTAACAGGGCTTGGATAACAGTACCCCAGCCAAAAAAGAAACACTGCACTGCTACACCGGGTAGGGCACATAACATGACCCGCTGCATTAAAGAGCTGGTCTGAAAACTACGACTCAAATGAGGCGAAGAGGCTATCTTGAACGCCATCAGTTATTCCTTTTCACTTTCTGTTTTTAACATTGCTTTTTTAGCCTTCGCTTTGGCAATCGCTACCGCTATCCGAGCTTTCTTATCATCGACGGGAGGGGCTACCTCTTGTGGTGCATCGCTTGTTTTAACCGGAGCCACAATCTCATCAAAGCTATCTGCTTCCGAGGCTTGCTGCGCCGCTTTTTTCGCCTTTGCTCTGGACACGGCCGCCGCAATCTTAGCCTTCTTATCATCGATTGGGGCAGTCACCCCTTCAGGTGTATCGATAGGGTCAAGCGAAACAGTCGACTCATCGCTGCTAGCTATTTTCGAGCCTTGCTGCGCGACTTTTTTCGCCTTTGCTCTGGCTACGGCCGCCGCAATCTTAGCCTTCTTATCATCGATTGGGGCAGTCACCCCTTCAGGTGTATCGATAGGGTCAACCGAAACGTTCGACTCATCGCTGCTAGCTGTTTTCGAGCCTTGCTGCGCCGCTTTTTTCGCCTTTGCTCTGGCTACGGCCGCCGCAATTTGCGCCTTTTTGTCATCGCCGGAATTGACCTCTGAAGGCTGTGAATGGCCTGCAGAGGCATCAGGATTGTTTTGTGCGGCCTTGTTAGCCTTAGCACGAGCAATGGCTGCAGCGACATCCTTACGCTTATTATCGGGAGCGTCTGGTGCAGTGGTAGAGGCATTTGAGCCGGCGGCTGCCTTCTTGGCTTTAATTCTGGCCATGGCCTCGGCTACGGCATCTTTATCAGTACTGGACATCGTAGACTTACGCCGCTCGGCGGCTTCTTTTTGCTTCGCTTCTCGGGCGAGTCTCTCATCCTCTAACCGCTGAGTTCTCAATTCAAATCTTTGTTTAGCTAACTCTGCTTGCTTCTTCTCTTCAGCCTCGGTTTTGACTGCGGACTTGGCAATCCTGTAATACTCAACCAAAGGAATATTACTCGGGCAAACATAGGTACAGCACCCACATTCGATGCAATCAGCAAGGTTAAAATTAACGGCTTTATCGTATTCTTTGGCTTTTGCATGCCAGAATAGTTGTTGTGGCAACAGTTGAGCCGGGCACACCTGAGCACACTCTCCACAGCGAACGCATGGTAGTTCTTTTTGCTCCGGTGCCAGCTCTTTGCTATCGGGTAAGAGCAGACAATTACTTCCCTTTATGATGGGAGCGCTGTCATTGTATAGGGCATAACCCATCATGGGACCACCGATAATGACTTTGTCTGTTTCATTACCCCTGAACCCCGTTTGGGTTAACACGTGAGATATTGGTGTGCCAATCGGTACCCAATAATTACCTGGGTTGGATGTGTTATTGCCTGTAACGGTGACTACTCGTTCAATGAGGGGGTAGCTTCTTAAGACTGCCTCTTTGATGGCGTAGCAGGTCGCGACATTTTGGACGACGATACCGAGCTGCGCAGGAATGGAACCTGAGGGCACCTCTTCACCGGTTAAAATCTGTATTAACTGTTTTTCGCCGCCGGAAGGATACAGTGTAGGAACGCTGGTTATCCTGACCCCCTCTTTGGGGAGTTGACTGCGGTTTAACGCGTGATGCATCTCTTCAATAGCGTCAGGCTTGTTATCTTCGATCGCGATTATCAGCCGCTTAGGCTGAAGTAAACGGTGGATAATGGCGATCCCTAAGCATATCGCATCACTTTGCTCGCGCATGAGCATGTCATCGGCTGTGATGTATGGCTCACATTCAATGGCGTTGATGATCAGCAGTTCGATGTCACTGGCCGGATTGAGCTTGATATGGGTAGGAAACGCCGCGCCGCCGAGGCCGGCAATACCAGCATCCTGAATTTTCTTTAAGATCTCTTCGTTTGACCAAGCTGCAATGTCGCTCCATGAGAGTGGGGCATGGATATCTGGTGACAGTGTATCGCGCCCATCAGGGGTAATGACACAACTTAGCACCGGAAGCCCGGATGCATGATTACTGGGACGCTGTTCAATTTTAGTCACATGACCCGATGTCGGTGCATGTACAGGCAGGTGACCGAAGTGGGTGCCGCGTGTTAAAAGCATGCCCTTAGTGACATAATCGCCCTCAGAAATAGCGAGAACCGATGATTCACCGACTTGATTCAGCGGGACGATATACTCATCGGCTATAGTCAGTGATGCAATAGAGGTTCTATTTGAGAGGCTCTTTCTCTCTGGGGGATGGATACCGCCAATTGAACGCCAAAGTGTGCCTTTATCAATCTGTTCAAATAAAGTTAGCACTGGCATTCCTCATCCAAGATTTTTACGGGAATAGCATTAAGCTTCCAATCCCAATTTTTAACGGTTTGTTCTACGGGCAGCATATCTATGCAATCAACCGGGCAGGGCGCTACGCAAAGGTCACAGCCGGTGCAGTAGTCGGTGATAACTGTGTGCATCAACTTACCGCTGCCTAAGATGGCATCGACAGGACAGGCTTGAATGCATTTGGTACAGCCAATACATTCATCTTCACGGATGTAAGCGATTTTCTTGACTTGTACCTCTTCGGTGGCTGAAAGGGGCTCAGGTTCAACTCCGGCCATATCCGCCAATTTTTCCATTGTGGCACTGCCACCGGGTGGGCATTTGTTTATTTTCTCACCATTGGCAATCGCCTCGGCATAAGGACGGCAGCCAGGGTATCCACACTGACCACATTGAGTCTGAGGCAAGAGAGCTTCTAATTGATCGACAAGCGGATCGCCCTCAACTTTAAATTTCTCTGCGGCAAAACCGAGTAAAATACCAAACAAGAGTGCCAGGAGTGTCAGTAACATTATTGCGATAAAAATTCCGGACATACTTATTTAACCAATCCTGTAAAACCCATAAATGCTAGAGACATAAGACCCGCAGTGATCATCGCAATAGCCCCTCCTCTAAACGGAAGAGGCACATCGGCTGCGGCAAGCCGCTCACGCATGGCCGAAAATAGGATCAGCACCAGAGAAAAACCAACTGCAGCCCCAAACCCATAGATAGCTGACTCGATAAAGTCATGTTTCTCACTGATATTCAGTAAGGCGACACCAAGCACGGCACAGTTGGTCGTGATAAGAGGAAGGTATATCCCCAGAGCCCTATAGAGGGAGGCACTGGTTTTCTGGACAAGCATTTCGGTGAATTGAACCACGACGGCAATGACTAAAATAAAGCTCATGGTCCTCAGGTAGCCAAGCTCAAAAGGTAATAACAGATATTGGTTAACCAAGTAGCTCAATATGGACGCGAGCGTTAGAACAAACGTTGTCGCCATCGACATTCCAATGGCAGATTCGAGTTTGCTGGACACTCCCATGAAAGGGCATAAACCAAGAAATTTGACTAATACAAAGTTGTTGACCAACACAGTGCTGATCAATAGCAGGAGATATTCACTCATCTCTTATTCATTTTTGAAGGCAATTATTCCCTCTATTATCGGCTTTTCCGTGCCTATAAACAACACATAGAATACAAGGTTTTACTGAAATTGTTTTTTTGCTTTGTTCTTAATCAGTCTGACTCGATCGTCTGTGCAGCTTGGGGTTGTGAAATATAGTAGCCTTGTAAACCATCGACGTGCATTCTCTCCAATACCAGTTTCTCTTCCTGACGTTCAACGCTTGTCGCAATAACCCTGATCCCGAGCCTTCTGGCTATATCGACGATCATCTTTATGAAAAACTTATTATTAGTGTCCTGATCAATCCCATCGGTGTAGCTTCCGTCGAGCTTGATATAGTCGGGTCTCACCTCTTTAAAAAATTTAAAGGAGGTAAAGCTGAGTCCAAAATGCTCAACAGCAATTCTTGCCCCGACGCTGTGAAGTACTCGAACAAATTTATGGCTGGTTGATAGATTGGTTTGCATGCCGGACTCATTAAGTTCAAATACTAATCTGGCAGCGATATGACGCTGCTTGGCGAGTATATCCTTGAGCCAGGCGACAAAATTATCCTGCATAATTGAAGAGGCACTTATATTTATGCCGTAGGCGCCTGACATGGCAGGGTTATTAATCAACATCTTAATGGTGTTTATTATAATAAGTTTATCGAGCTCTAATATCATGCCATGGCGCTCGGCCATTGCGATAACCGTTGTGGTTGGTAAAAACTTCCCTTCACTGTTATAGAAACGGGTCAACAACTCTTTATAAACTAATACCTCGGTTCTACAGGGGTGGATCGGCTGTTGATAAAATCTTAGGGCTTGTCTGTTAATAAGGTCATCGATGGCCTCTTTCCAGCGCGTATCTCCATATACCTCATCGCCATTAAACTTATCCTGCATATAGAAACAGTTTGGCCCCAATGTTTGGGCAATGCTTACCGCCGTATCTGCAAGTGTGAGTAATCTGACCATGTCACTGTCATGTTGATAAGGCACAAGGCCAACATGAGCGACTGACTCGGCATTCAGAGAATGTTGATATTCGTCAAAAAGCGATTTCAATGATTCCAGAAATGATATGCCATCTTTGAGGATGAGACCCGGAATGAACACAGAAAAATCTGCAGTCGAAATTCTGTAGCATTCGGAGTCAGGGAATTCACTGGCCGCTTTGCGAATACAGTTGGCGATCTCTAATAAGTAGTCGTCACCTGCTGTACGACCTAAGTTATTATTTATTTGTGATAATTCAGAGGCTTTTACAATTGCCATTAGGCCAATGTGGTCTTTACTCAGTTGTGAAAAAGATTCTAATTTTTGAGTGAATACGGTGCGTGTGGCTAAACCTGTTACCGGGTCTTGATAAGCGACCTTGGTCAGTTTTTCACTTTCATCGGCGGCGTGTTTTAAGTTCGTTTTGAGTTTTACCTTTAACTTTTCCAGCGCTACCCCGATAGGTTTTAACTCTGAGCCGAGTTTAGAGGTTTCAAAAGCATCAAATGAGTGATTTGAAAGGCCTGCAATATAGCTAGCCGAGTATCTGACAGCCCGCTTAAACCTTAACATCAAGAGAAAAAAAGTGATGGCCACAAGCAGGTAGGCAGCGCCTAAGATGAATATAGCCTTTTGAAAAGAAGATATTGCAGCATTAAGAATGTCTTTTTTGAACAGCTTTATCTGTAGTCGGCCCTCTTTGAAAGAGCGGGTATCAGAGATCTCTATTGGAAACAGGGCAGCCAAGGGGTGATTAGAAACCGAAATTAACTCGCCTCGGGTAAGGTTATTGCTGCTATCTGTACTATGAATATATTGAAAGAATTGAAATTTATTCTGTTTTTCCAGTTCACTTAAGAGAGCATTGCCATTGACCGGTAAGATTCGCTCGGTACTAAAGCTATTTTGATAAAGTGCGAGTCTGGCGTGGGCTTTTTCTGATAGTAAATGAGTTTGTTCTACGTATACGAGGAAGCAGATACCGGCAAAAAGGACAAATAAAAAGCTTTGAAATAGTTTTGTTAAGCTCATAAAGAATCCATACGCAGAAATGAAAAATTACATTAATTTTAGTAAATTCTGTGAGTCATTCTATCTGAAAATAAGGCAGAGCGAAAATTTAATGCAGAGTTATAAGAAGAGTGTGTACAAAAAGGTATAGATGGCTCCCCAGACTGGACTCGAACCAGTGACATACGGATTAACAGTCCGCCGTTCTACCAACTGAACTACAGGGGAATCGATTTTTTTTGTTATTAACAGATGTTTATAATTTGGCTCCCCAGACTGGACTCGAACCAGTGACATACGGATTAACAGTCCGCCGTTCTACCAACTGAACTACAGGGGAATCGAATTATAACTTTACTGATTTTACATTATACACTAATGGCTCCCCAGACTGGACTCGAACCAGTGACATACGGATTAACAGTCCGCCGTTCTACCAACTGAACTACAGGGGAATTACTAGTTTATTTTTTTGAAAATATGGCTCCCCAGACTGGACTCGAACCAGTGACATACGGATTAACAGTCCGCCGTTCTACCAACTGAACTACAGGGGAATCGATTTTTCAAAGATGTTTGTTGTTTATAATAAAGTGGCTCCCCAGACTGGACTCGAACCAGTGACATACGGATTAACAGTCCGCCGTTCTACCAACTGAACTACAGGGGAATCGATTTTCTTTATTATTAACAAGTCAGTTTAATAATTTGGCTCCCCAGACTGGACTCGAACCAGTGACATACGGATTAACAGTCCGCCGTTCTACCAACTGAACTACAGGGGAACATCATTATTAAACAGGTAAACACCTGTTGTGCCTCACTTTAAAATAACTTTGGCTCCCCAGACTGGACTCGAACCAGTGACATACGGATTAACAGTCCGCCGTTCTACCAACTGAACTACAGGGGAAACGTTTAAGCTATTCGTCGTTGAAGACGGAGCGCATATTAAATCGCTCTTCATGATGAGTCAACTCGAGTAACAAAAAAAAGTGTAATTAAGCTGTTAAGTGCTCACCTAACGTCCATCATGATGTAGATTCCACCGTTTTGATGCTTGTATGGCCATATTAAATGGGGCAAATAATATTCTGTTGCGAACATTTCAATAAAAGGCTGATCGAAATGCGATTTTTAAGACTTCGTTCAGGTTCCTGGCTGATACTTGCTATATAGAAGGTGCCTGCTCTCTAAGGAGGAAGAAAAACTCTACACAAAGGAAGGGAATAGTGTGCTCAGTAGAAGAGGGCTATCATGCATGAGTCGAGAGATTCAATTGTTTCTACGGGTAAGCGCCTTCTTACATCGCATATTTTAGGCTGCTTTACCTTATACCAATCAGTATAAAGATGTGACCGCTCAGCGAGGTTCTAGCGCTTCTGAGGCAAGGCAGCGAGTGAAGAGCATAGTTGTTCTACGTTTAAGCTCGTTAACGCAGCATCTGAAGCGCTAAAACTCGCCTTTTAGGAGGTTTTTTGGCTGCCTACTTCTTCGTTGAATAGCTTCACAAGGGATCACCATTGTATCATCTATTCGCCTTGAATTAGTTTGCCAAAAATAACTCTGAGTAGATCACTTTCTTATACTGATTGGTATTAGTCTTTTCCTTTGATTTAGCCAAACGCATACAGGTGCAAACTCGAAAGTGCGCAGTAAGAGAGTGTTCGAGTATGGAACAATGCCAATCAGTATGAGCGAGCTCTTCATCTACTTAGCTACAATTATTGGGCCACCCGCTATACAAGCCATATGCTCTAGCATCACGAAAATGAGGAGGAATACCCTTAGAAATGTTAATTGAGTTTCAAATGTAGCAAAATTACATACATTTCTTATGTCGCGCGCCACCAGGCTAGCTCCTCCTAAAGCCACGTGTAATCAGGGTTAGATTGACTTATCCACTAAATCTGTGGATAAACCTGTGAGTTAAGCCAAAAAATGTGTTTCAAACCCTCATAAATAGGGGCTTGAGCTTAAAATGCACATCATTTTTGTAGGTAAATAAAATCCTTTATTTACAATGGATTGCGAAAATCAAGAACTTCTTGAAATCTTATTTTTACCTGTTGCTTAAATGTAACTGAATGAATGCTCTATCTTGTGTATTAATTTGGCATTTTTATTGGGTTTGCGGCGATATTTTGTCCATTATTGCCAACGGTCTAGCATGTTCTAAAATTTCATGGATAAAACAATAAAATGTCATTTTGTTATGTTAAGAGCCGAACAATCAAGGTCCTTAGCTTGATATTATCCTTTCATGTCATGACTCTAAACGAATAAAAACGGCTTTATAAAAATGCCCTAACTGGAACCATTACTATTAGTTGTCATCAATGAGTGATTAATGACAAGTTAAATCATGCAAATAATGGATGATATGTCGATGTTGCAGCGATTGAAACGGTGAGAATTAATGGCGTCTGAGCCTGTCGATAAGTTTTAACAAATTCATGTAAGTTAGCTCAATTGGAGCAGCGGCCTCCGGGTTCGTCAGCGGTTGATCGACTAACTATCCTTAAAATGGCGCATGAACTTGGCTCTTGGACCTTGAGAAAGAGTGACAGATAAAGCTGCATACCCAAGTTAATGTTTCATTAACGAACAATGGTCACATAATCATGTGGATTAGTATAAAATGGAGGGCTAATTATATGGGGAAGAACTCTGTGACAGAATCTACGTTTCAACTTGAATCTCAATACAGTCCTGCAGGGGATCAACCTAAAGCAATTGAAAAGCTGGTTGATGGCATTGAGTCCGGAGTTGCTTGCCAAACATTACTCGGTGTCACCGGCTCAGGTAAGACGTTCACTATTGCTAATGTGATTAAACAGCTAGCGAGGCCCACTATTATTATGGCCCCGAATAAAACCTTGGCTGCTCAATTGTATGGTGAAATGAAGGAGTTTTTTCCACACAACGCGGTTGAGTACTTTGTCTCCTATTACGATTACTATCAACCGGAAGCCTATGTGCCATCGACGAATACTTTTATTGAAAAAGATGCTTCGGTTAATGCGCATATCGAACAGATGAGACTCTCTGCAACTAAAGCCCTGTTGGAACGCAAAGATGTGGTACTCATCGCGTCTGTATCGGCCATTTACGGTCTGGGCGACCCTGATTCTTACCTGAAGATGTTATTACATCTGAGACAAGGTGACTTCATGGATCAAAGAGATATCTTAAAGCGACTAAGCGAGTTGCAATATACCCGTAATGATATCGAATTGAAGCGGGGGACTTATCGAGTCAGGGGAGAGGTCATCGATATTTTCCCTGCCGATTCGGATAAAGAGGCTATTCGAGTCGAATTGTTTGATGTAGAGATAGAGCGTTTAAGTTTATTTGACCCCCTTACGGGTCATATCAGTAAGCACATTGCCAGAACAACCGTATACCCTAAGAGCCATTACGTCACACCACGTGAGAAAATTCTTGCTGCGACCGAAGAGATCAAGGAGGAGCTAAGGATAAGAAAAAAGCAACTATTAGATAATAACAAGCTGATAGAGGCGCAACGAATTAACGAGCGTGTGCAATATGACGTCGAGATGATGACCGAGCTGGGTTACTGTTCCGGTATCGAGAACTACTCTAGATACCTATCCGGTAGATCTGAGGGCGACGGGCCGCCAACTTTGCTTGATTATTTGCCCGATGACGGACTGTTGATCATTGATGAGTCACATGTGACCGTTCCGCAAATTGGTGCTATGTACAAAGGGGATAGATCCAGAAAATCTAACCTGGTCGAGTACGGCTTTCGATTGCCATCTGCATTGGATAACCGGCCACTGAAGTTCGAAGAGTTTGAAAGCCTGATGCCGCAAACTATCTATGTGTCAGCCACGCCCGGCAAGTACGAAATAGATAAGAGTGATGGTGAGGTTGCCCAGCAGGTCATCAGACCGACGGGACTACTGGATCCTGTACTCGAAGTTCGCCCTATTGCTATTCAGGTTGATGATTTGCTTTCAGAAGTTGCTTTGCGGGTAAAGGTTAAAGAGCGTGTACTCGTGACGACATTGACTAAACGTATGTCAGAAGACCTGACAGAGTATCTCGATGAGCACGGAGTTAAGGTCAGATATCTGCATTCTGATATTGATACGGTTGAACGGGTAGAGATCATCCGGGATCTACGATTAGGCGTGTTTGATGTGCTGGTTGGTATTAACCTGTTGAGAGAGGGGCTGGATCTTCCGGAGGTGTCTCTGGTGTGTATACTCGATGCCGATAAAGAGGGGTTCTTACGCTCTGAGCGTTCACTCATTCAAACCATTGGCCGCGCTGCACGAAACATCAACGGCAAGGTTATTCTCTATGCCGATAAGATAACAGATTCGATGTCTCGAGCGATGGGGGAGACCGAACGACGTCGTAAGCTACAGCATCAATTTAATCTCGATAATGGCATCGTTCCTAAGGGAGTATCTAAGAAGATCACCGACGTGATGGATGTAGGTGACAAGAGTGTAGATGGGCTGAATGTTGACAATAGCATGGTTGCAGAGTCCAGAGCACCTTACGGTGGTCCTGACATTGCGACACTCAGTCATCAAATGGATACATTAGAGAAGCAGATGCATGAGCATGCTAAGAATCTAGAGTTTGAACAGGCGGCTGCACTTCGCGATCAGGTTGCAAAACTGCGAGAGGCGTTAATTAAAGCTTAAGAGGTGACGGTTATGGGGCTGAGATTAGGCCCCATATTTTCAGGTATTAACCTTAGCTTTGAGTTTACTCATTAATCCCACCAAACCCACGATTAAAATACCAGTGATCACGCCGACTAAGTGAGCTTCGGTGGCGACTCGTGCATCAATCATCTGTGTGACCTGAATGCTCGCACCAAATATTTGCTCGTAGGCAACCTTGATGATCACACCTAACAGTAGCAAATAACCCGACTTGACTCCTGTCGAAATATCGCTTATTGCACCGTAGGTAAACAGTCCATGTAACATGCCACTTAACCCGACATAACCTAGCAGGCCCGGATAGAAGAGGTACAAGCCCAGTCCTTGAAGTAAGCATAATACTGAAAAAAGTATGGTGAAATTAAGTGCTCGAAAATGAGGTTTAAAGAGTAATAAGAGTACCCAAAAGCCAGCCAGATTCATCAGCAGGTGCCATTGATTGGTATGCAGTAGATTACCGGTGAAGAGTCGCCAGTACTCGCCATTAGAGATCCCATTACGGCGAAAGGCCAGTAGTGAGTCGGTATCCATAGTATACAGTAGGGTGCAGCACAGGGTTATCAGTGCTGCAATGCCGTAACTACTGCGTATAAACGCTTTTATTTTTGACACTTTATTTTTTACACTTAGCCGCTAAGTCAGATTGAACTAGCTCCTTGTTATTACAGTAGTCCTCTAAGCCACGCTGCCTGAGAAGACAAGCCGGGCATGTCCCGCACCCATTGCCGATAATGCCGTTATAACAGGTTAATGTCTCATCTCTGACTAATTCGAGGCTCTTATATTGGTCGGCTAAAGCCCAAGTCTCGGCCTTATTCAACCACATTAAAGGCGTGACGATTTTGCATTGTCTATCCATTCCTTGATTCAATGCAGACTCCATCGCCTTAACGAAGTCATTTCTGCAATCCGGGTAGCCCGAAAAATCAGTTTCACAGACCCCGGTAATGACAGAGTTGGCGCCTAATTGGTACGCATAGATCCCTGCCAAAGTGAGAAACAGAATATTTCTGCCCGGTACAAAAGTATTGGGTAATCCATTTTCCATCAGCTCATTAGAGACCTCAATAGAATCCCGGGTTAGCGCCGAAATGGCTAACTCGTTAAGCATTGAGACGTCTAATACCTTATGACTGACCAGTCCTAGCTGTTTACCCAGAGATCGGGCAACCTCAATCTCCTGACTATGGCGCTGTCCATAATCGAAGGTAATACCATGCACTTCATCATATTGGTTGAGTGCTTGGATCAGACAGGTGGTCGAGTCTTGTCCGCCACTAAATACAACTACCGCTTTTGACACTTTTGACATAAATGATTTCTTACTGAAATAAACTGTGACTATTTTAACTGACAAGGGATAGCTTGCAACTCTTGCAGGAGGAATAAAATGGGTAATCATTAGAGAGGGAATACGAGTAACGCTTCACGGACTAATCAATACTTGCCTGCAAGCAAAAAATAATTTATAAATGCCGACCATTCTTTTTGAGGTTTATCATGAAATACCCTGTTAATGAAGTGTTCGAGACGATTCAAGGGGAAGGCTTTTTTACCGGCGTTCCAGCTATCTTTGTTCGACTTCAAGGCTGTCCGGTTGGCTGCGCTTGGTGTGACACTAAACACACATGGGATGTGATAGAAGACAATAGAGTCGCGCCAGAATTGGTGATTCAAGTTGATGGAACGATTGGTCGCTGGGCTGAACTTACGGCTGAAGCGTTGATCAGCAACTTCAAAATAAAAGGTTTTACTGCAAAGCATGTGGTTATCACTGGGGGAGAGCCCTGTTTACATGATTTGATCCCGCTGACTGAATCACTTAACCGATCGGGTTACGCGACTCAAATTGAGACCAGTGGCACATTTGAAGTGATATGTTCAGAAAAAACCTGGGTGACGGTTTCGCCTAAAATAAATATGAAGGCGGGTTTACCCATTCTAGAGCAGGCTTTAATCAGAGCGAATGAGATCAAGCATCCGGTAGCGACTCAATCTCATATCGATGATCTGGACTGCCTGCTTAAAGGGATCCCACTGGATGAAAAGACTATCTGTTTACAGCCTATCAGCCAGAAGAGTAGGGCGACTGAGTTAGCGATGCGTATCTGTATTGAGCGTAACTGGCGCCTCTCAATACAGACACATAAATATCTAGATATTGACTAATCAAGCTTTCCGGTGAGGCTAACCTGTTCCAGTTTAGCCTCATAATGAGAAAGATTGCCTATGTTAGTTTCTACCCATTGTGGGTTGTAATAGGTATCGAGGTAGCGCTCACCCGAGTCACATAGAAGGGTTACCAAGGACCCTTTTTTCCCCTCTGCCAGCATCTTTGTGGCTATCTGTAGGACCCCATAAAGATTTGTCCCCGTTGAAGGTCCCACTTTTCGACCTATTATTTTTTCTAACCAGTAAATAGTAGCAAGCGAGGCCGCATCCGGAATTTTAACCATGCTATCGACGACACCCGGTATAAATGAGGGTTCGGCTCGAGGTCGGCCTATTCCCTCAATCTTGCTGCCCTTAGAGGAGGTGATACTCTTATCGCCGGTTTGGTAGTAATCGAAAAAAACGGAGTTTTCAGGATCAACGACACAGAGTTTTGTTTCGAGGCGTTGATAACGTATATAGCGCCCTATAGTGGCAGAGGTTCCGCCGGTACCTGGGCTCATCACGATCCAATCGGGGATAGGGTGTGGCTCACGACTCATTTGATCAAAAATGGAATTGGCAATATTGTTATTGCCACGCCAATCTGTTGCTCGCTCAGCAAAGGTGAATTGATCCATATAATGGCCGTTTAAGCGATTGGCTAATCGCTCTGATTCAGCATAGATCTCACTAGAATGCTCGACGAAATGGCAGGTGCCACCATAAAATTCAATTTGTTCTACTTTCTTCTTTGCCGTCGAACTTGGCATGACTGCGATAAAGGGTAAGCCTAACAGTCTGGCAAAGTAGGCCTCTGATACAGCAGTGCTTCCCGATGATGACTCAATAATGCTTGTGTCACTTTTGATCCAGCCATTGCAGAGTGCATAAAGAAACAGAGAACGAGCCAATCGGTGTTTCAGGCTTCCCGTTGGGTGGGTACTCTCATCTTTGAGGTAGATGTCTATACCTTCAAGTGTCGGTATATCGAGCTTGATCAAATGGGTGTCTGCACTACGTTGGTAATCGGCCTCAATGGTGGCGATAGCCTGATTAATCCATGAATTTGACATGCTGTCTCTTATTTCAGGTTATTACTTAATGTTCTAAATAATAGCTAAAATGCATTAGTGATGACAGCGAAAGCTGAAGTTAAATCCGGGGCTGGACGAGTCTAAGCGATATGAGTCTGTATACAGAGGATAGGTTTTGTTATTTATTATTAGTGTTGATTTGTGTGTACGCTTGATGAGAAATATTTGATGCGATAGTCGATGACTAACTAATAAAGTTAACTAAAATGAAATTTAATACGATGGGGGTAATTGCGGTTTAGATAGAGGGCTAAGATAGAAGTGGTGGAGGGAGAAGGATTCGAACCTTCGAAGGCTGAGCCGTCAGATTTACAATCTGATCCCTTTGGCCACTCGGGAACCCCTCCACATTTTCTACTTTTACTTGCTTACAAACTTACTACTGACCAGCTTTATAACTAAAATTGAAGATGGTGGAGGGAGAAGGATTCGAACCTTCGAAGGCTGAGCCGTCAGATTTACAATCTGATCCCTTTGGCCACTCGGGAACCCCTCCACATTTTCAACTTCTTTTACTTCTTTCTCTAACTTCCTTTAAAAGAGTTAACTATGCTGCCGATAAATAAAGATGGTGGAGGGAGAAGGATTCGAACCTTCGAAGGCTGAGCCGTCAGATTTACAATCTGATCCCTTTGGCCACTCGGGAACCCCTCCGCATATATCTTTATCTTACTTTCAACATATTCACTCTCTTAAAATAAGCAGAGTACACAAATGGTGGAGGGAGAAGGATTCGAACCTTCGAAGGCTGAGCCGTCAGATTTACAATCTGATCCCTTTGGCCACTCGGGAACCCCTCCTCACTTGCGGCGGCAATAATAGTCACAAACGTTTGCGGAGTAAAGCCAATATTGAAATTAATTCTAAAGTTCTTGTTCAAGCGGTCGATTAAGTATCAACGAGTTGATTTGTTGGTGTTTTTTTATGCAGCCAGGTAAGATTTTAGTTAATGAGACACAATTAGGCTCTCGCCTTAATCGCGCAATCGATAGCGATCGAAGGGGAGAGTTTGCGCTATTGCTTGCTTTATTGTCGACTGATGCAAGAGATATGGCTCAGTTTCACATTAAAGATCATGCCTTATCTCAGGATGCTGAACTCAGAGCTAAATTTGACCTTCCACCAGAAGAGACATTAATTGGCGACTTAACAGTCGTGCCATCACCGGTAGACAATAGTGAGCAATTTCACCTGGGCGGTGGCAGAGCATTTCAACTCATGCAGGCCCTAAAGCCGGAAGCTATCGTTACCAGAGGTGAGGAGTCTATAGATATGCAGCAGGTATTGGCCAACTGTGACTTAAATGTCAGGCAAAAATATTGCTCCAAGGCTCAAGGTGAAACATATAGACCCGAGGTGATGCATTTTGTCGACCAGCTGTCTCTGCAGCGTCAGATGAGTGAAATATTAGCCTGAGTTTGTTGTATCAGGTTATTAGTGCGTTTGTGAAAACAATCAGTTAGCCCTACTTTTTGGTCTGAATTATGTTTTGGTCTAAATTATATAGTGATAACTTTTCTTGTCGGGAAGATGGAGTAGCCTGAATGAATGCATTTTGTCCCAGTCACTTGTCTCTGCAGTGTCAGATGAGTGAAGTTTTGGCTTGAGAGAGTTCATACTATAAATAAGGCTATGGCTTAATATCGGAAATTATAGGGTTTTGTGATCTAACCCAGAGCTATGCAGCGTAGAATTTATGAAGTTGACGTATAATAAGTGTCACAGTTTACTTTAGAGTCTTTAAAAGATGAAAAATATTAAAAATGCCCAATCAGATCTCGTCAACGATACTTGCAGCGATTGTGGTAGCTATGCCGACATAGGGGCCGTGATTGATGAACATGATACCCAGCTAGTGGTAAGTTTTACCGGCGATGCAGCTCAGGCTGATGCAGAGGCACTGTCTGAGAAGGCAAGAGAACGATTCGAAGAGATAAAAACGGAGATTAAATCTGAAAATTCAGAGGTCACTTTATTGCTCAACTTCGCATTTAGTGCCGAAAAAATGATTTTTCAGCTCGAAAACGGTATTTAAATTAACACCGTGTGTTGCCGACTCGTGACTTTGTCGTGTAGTCTCCTAAAGAAAAATTACATTTAAAATTTTATACACATTTATATATTGGTTTCATTATCTCTGGGCTCGCAAAACAAAGTTAATTTGAGACAATCAGCAAGCCATTTGGCTTGCTACTTCAAGGACATTTAGTGAAGAAACGTAAGTATCAACACTTATTGGAATTGATCGTTAATTCCAAAGCCAAACAAGAAGGTGACTTCCAAAAGACTGCTGAACTGGCTACTGAGCTTCTGTGTCAGCAGTTGCATGTTACGCACGTCGGTGTATGTATTCTCTCTTGTGATAACAACGAAATTAGTAACATAGCTAATTATGGCTCCTTGCTGTCCGACACTTTTTTGCGACCAACTCCCCTCGATTGTCCTCACTACATAAGCGAGCTTAAAAATCAGCGTCTCATCGATGCGACCGATATTGATACCGATGTCAGACTCGATGAGCTAGCTTCGGTCTATTTTGCCCCTAAGGGGATTAAGTCCACATTAGATATCGCGATCAGAATCAACGGTCATCTTGAAGGTGTGCTCTTTCTGGAGAGAAAAGATCACTTTCATTGGTCAGACTGCGAAATCCATATCGCGTCGCAAGTGGCCGATCAGCTGGCATTAACGTTAGCGACGCGCAATGCCTATGAAAAAGATGAAAAGCTTACGCTATTTTTAAGTGCCGCCGAGCAATCTGAACAGATCAGTATGTTAATCAATCTTCATACCGATATTATTGAATACGTAAATCAAGCTCATGAAGAGATATCGGGAGCCGCTAAACAACAGATCATTGGCCGTTCGTTTAAAAATCTCGATTTTTTCAAGCAGCACCCAGAACAGGCCATGGCAACATTGGCAAAAGTTCGAGAGGGTAAGTTTGCTAAAGGCGACTGTGAAATTACCCGAAAGAATGGCTCCACTTACTGGCTGAGGTATTCGGTTAAACAATTTATTACAGAAAGAGGCAACCATTTTGCATTGGTTAATGCCGAAGACTGCTCTGAAGAACTGAGGTACCAATCTGAGTTAGAACGTTTAGCATGGCATTGTGGTTTAACAGGTTTATATAATCGTACTTACTTCAATAGAGAACTCGAAAAAACGGCGAAGGGTCAGCTTATTTTGATCGACCTTTGTGGTTTTAAACGATTTAACGATACCTATGGACACGAGAGTGGCGATATTCTTCTTATCGAAATCGCAAGAAGGCTAAAGCATTTTGCCAATGTAAACCATACCGATCAAATCGCGCGTGTGGGCAGTGACGAATTTGCCGTTATCCTTCCTGAGCAGAGCGAAGCCGATATGGAATATATTACCGCTAGGTTATATCGCCAGCTTATCATGCCCGTAACGATAGGCAGAGAGCAGATAGAGCCCAAACCCGCTCTGGCGATTGTCGATATTAACTCAGTCGAAGAGCTGTTTTTACCCTTGGCGTGTGCCGATATCGCACTACAATATGCGAAAAAGAAACAGGGTGATACGATTCAGATCTTCAATAATGCATTACTTAATGCCTTTAAAGATAACTCTCAAATTGAACGAGATCTGCAAACTGCATTGCGAGGCAGAGAGTTTGAACTCTATTATCAGCCATTGAAAGATCTTCAGAAGAAGGCTTACATCGGCGCCGAGGCCCTAATCCGTTGGCATCACCCCAAGAAAGGGGTGCTGTACCCGGGGGCGTTTATCGATATCGCAGAGCAGACAGGCATGATCAATGCCATCGGTTCCTGGGTACTCGAGGCGGCCTGCAGACAGCTTAACCTATGGCAACACCATAACATTGACATCTCTATGCATGTCAATGTGTCCGCAAGGCAGTTTTTTAGCGGCAATCTGTATGAACAGGTATGGCAGTTAGTCACTCGTTATCGATTGAAACCAGGAACTTTGATTTTAGAGATCACCGAAACTGAGTTGATGGAAGATATCAAAAATGCCACGAAATTGTGTCAGGAGCTTTCTGAGCTAGGTGTCGGTCTTGCAATCGATGACTTTGGCACTGGTTATAGCTCTATGCGGTATCTGAAACAGTTTCCTATCAGTAAGCTTAAGATTGACCGCTCTTTCATTTCAGACTTAACGGTAAGCCGTGAGAGTCGCGAGATCGTGAGTGCGATCATTGCAATGGCCTCTGCGCTAAATATCTCCTTGACGGCGGAAGGCGTGGAAACGCAGGAGCAGGAAAGTTTCTTGTCCGAGCATAAATGCCACCAGGCTCAAGGTTTCCTCTATAGTCCTGCACTAAGAGAATCGGAGTTCAGCCGGTTTTTATTTCAAGACAAACCTGAGTTGATCCACTAGATACCGATCCGTTTCGTGAAGACATATCTCGTTGAATGACAGGGCTTACATGGCCTATCTCATACAACACTGTTTAAATTTCTTACCGCTATTACAAACGCAAGGCTCATTCCTCTTTGGCAGAACTGCTGCCTTTTGCTCGCCTTGAGTATAAAGCCAGCGCCCATCGACACACTCAAACTGAGAACACTCATGGATAGCATCTATCTGAGTCTCATCCCGATACCAAGCCTGAAAGCAGACCTCTGCGGAGTGACCGCTACTGCTTGCCGACAAGATATCGAGAGACAGCCAGCTTGGTTCTTCGCTCTGAGCCAATGCGTGTGCAGTCAGATCTCCTAAATAGTCAGGATGATGAGTCGCTATCAAGTACTCGTACTCTTTTAGCACAAATGCGCTATAACGGCTTCTCATTAATGCTTCGGGTGTCGAGGGGAGGGTTAACCCTCTATGGTGCGGCTCACAACAATATGAATAGGTAAGTGGTGTATCATCTTTGGTGTTACCACATGGGCAGATTGTGTCAGGATTAGTGGTCATTATTCTCTGTAGCTAGCGGTGTAAATTGACGACCATAATACAGATTTGGAGAAGGTTTTGCATTGTAGTAGAACGGAGGCTCGGCGCGATTATTGGTATCGACGGTCAAATACCATTTCCCATCTTCATTTTTCTTAGAAACGGTGACGAATTTTCCGGCAAATTCGCTGACAGGTTCTTCTGCATCTTCAGGTGGGTAAAAACGAATTAAGTAGTAACCGATATCGGTTGCATTACTCGTCTCCATCTGACGTTCTACGACTCTGAAATCGACCTCAATTCGTGCTTCTTTGTGTTTAATTTTGCCAAAAAACTTTTTGTACAGGGCAATAATATTTTTTCGGCCCATCGTTATCTCTTTGCTCTGGTTCTCGGGGATATAGCAAGCGTCTTCGGCGTAAATACTTTTTACCAGATCGGCATCCAGATGTTCAAATGCTTGAGAAAATTGGGTATAAAACTGATTGAGCGCCACGTTATCTTCAGGCATAGCGACAGCTGGCTGTAAAACACAGACCAGAGAAAGGAGACCTGCTGCGATAAATTTAAAAAGTGTCATTAATGATTTCAATTCTACTAATACTGATGTCACTATAATAGAAGGTGTAACCGATCTAAAGTTTTAGTTCTTAACAAAGTGTGTCTAAGAGGAGAATTCAGTGGTGAATGATGATGTTTCATCCTTTTTGGACGAGATGGTAGGGGTTAAGCCCCTAAGTGGAAGTGATCAAGTCAGGCCGATCCACAACGGTGATATCTCGGTATCCCAATTAGCCCGAAAAAATGCGGCACAAGTATCAGAAGCGTTACTGCTGCTGACCACAGATATTAACCTTATTAATCCCGTAGAGCCCCAAGAGGTGATAAGTGTCTGTCGGGACGGTGTTCAAATGCCGGTATTTAAGCAGCTGAGTGCAGGAAAGTATAAATTCCTCTCGGAGTTGGATCTTCATGCTTTAAATATGCGTCAGGCAAGGGAGACGTTATATCACTATATCGAGGACAGGTACGACAAAGGCGAGCGGTGCGTTCTGATCATTCACGGCAAAGGCTTTAAGAGTAAGCCGATAAATGCCTTGATCAAATCTTGTGTGGTCAATTGGCTGTCGAACCTGGATAAAGTGTTAGCCTTTCATAGCGCGAAAAGAGAGCACGGGGGAACGGGTGCGTTATACGTGATGTTGAGCAAGTCTGAAAATAAACGTATCGAGTCGAGAGAGCAAAACCATAAGGGCAGCGGTTTCAGATAAGCAGCTTTAATCGGGATGGGTTTAAAAAAGCGCTCAACATCACTGTTGAGCGCTTTTCAGTTTATGACTCTGATAGTTTCAGACTACCAACCACACTGACGATTGGCTTCACTGTTTTGCTTATCTAACCAGACTTGTAATGGTGCGAAGTAATCGAGAACGGCGCGGGCGTCCATATCCTGACTTCCTGTGACCACTGCTAATGCTTCAGGCCATGGGCGACTCTGCCCCATCTCTAACATTGCGTTGAGCTTTGCGCCTGCCTCCTTATTCCCGTAGATACTACAACGGTGAACCGGCCCCTTGTCTCCGGCAATATCACACAGTGCCTTGTGGAACTGGAACTGTAAGATATGGGCTAAGAAATAACGTGTGTAGGGAACATTACCGGGGACATGATACTTAGCCCCTGGATCGAAGTTATCTTCACCTCGCGCAATTGGCGCCTTCACACCTTGATATTTCTCCCTTAAATCCCACCACGCCTGATTATATTGTTCCGGCGTGATCTCACCACTGAATACCTTCCAGCGCCATTGGTCAATCATTAAGCCAAATGGCATAAAGGCGACTTTATCTAATGCTTGCTTAAGTAACAGGCCGATATCTTTCGATGCGTCGGGCACTTCGTCCAGTAAACCTATCTGTTTAAGGTAACTTGGGGTGATGGATAGGGCGATAGTGTCACCGATCGCTTCATGGAAGCCATCATTGGCACTATTTTTAAAGATAAACGGCTGCTCTTTATACGCGCGTTGGTAGTAGTTATGGCCCAGTTCATGATGAATAACGGTAAAATCTTCGGCCGTTTTTTGAATACACATCTTGATACGGATATCGTCTAAATCGTCGAGATCCCATGCAGAGGCATGGCAGACCACATCCCTGTCCTTAGGTTGAACAAACAAAGAGCGTTCCCAGAATGTGTCGGGTAACTCGGCAAAACCCAGGGAGCTGAAGAAGCCTTCAGCCTGTTTTACCATCTTTATTTCATCATAGTTATGCTGTGCGAGAAGCTCAGTCACATCATATCCGGGATCGGCATCCTGTGGCGCGACTTTATCGTAAATATTGCCCCAACTCTGTGCCCACATATTACCCAACAGATGCGCAGGAATAGGCCCCTCTTTGGAGACAACCTCATCGCCGTACTCATCATTTAACTCGCCACGAACATAACAGTGAAGTGAGTCATAAAGTGGCTTAACTTGCCCCCATAAACGATCGAGTTCGTTAGAAAACTCGTCGGGCTTCATGTCATACTGACTACGCCATAATTCAGATAGGTTGGCGTATCCAAGATCTTTTGCCCCTTCATTTGCCAGTTCGACCTCACGTTTAAATAGAGGGCGCATAGATTTGGCAATTTCTCGCCATCCTTTCCAGACTTCGAGCAGCTCAGCCGGGTTTTGTGATTCAGCCATGATGGCCGACAGCTCGGGTTGTGTTAAACAACGACCATCGTCGAAGCAATACTTTCCTTTTCCGTAAAGTCCGTTCAACTCGGCGCTGATGTTTGCAAGTTCGGCATTTTTCTTAGGGTCGAGTGGGGCCGGCAGCACCAAAGAGCTACGTAAAATATTAAGCTTACGCAGGCTGACTTCATCGAGAGGAAGCTGAGTATACTTGGCTGCCATGGTGGCCAGTTTTACCGCGGTGGCAGTCTGTTTCTCACCTACGGCAGCAGAGAGGGCTGCCGTATCTTGGGTAATGAAGTTACTGTAGATCCACTCAGCGCGGTTAATTTCTATAGAAAGTTCGCTAAGTTGTTTCTCTGAACCCTGAATAAATTGCTTGGCTTCATCCATTTCAGATTGAGTGCCGGCATCTGACGTCAGCGGGCTGTTACATGCCGTAGCACCGATAGACAGAGCAACCAGAAGTGAAAGCTTTGAAAGCGTTGGAGATAAACGTGTCATCGAATCATATCCCTTGTTATTTTTGTGTTGCGTATTTTACCTTAAAATCATCTGTTTAGTAGTATCAGATTGAAATATGCGGAGATATGAGGTGAAAACCGGGTGGTGATGTCGTTCAGGCACGGGGCTATCTCAAGGACTAAGGACCTAACATTTGAGTCAGTGAACAGATAAGTCCCGTTAATTTACTTTGCAATCGGGTCTTTTCGGTTAAGACCTGTTTCGACGAGTTTAGCCACTTTTTTTGCTGAAAGAACAGCACCTTCCTGTAAGCCATCGTAGAGATATGCACCGACATGGTAAGTGTGATTGTGGCCGTTGTCGTCGATGATTTTTCGACGGTAATGAAATGCTTCGACGGTATAGAGTGGGGTGTGATGTTCAAAGGATTGAATGATATTTTCTTTTGCTATCAAACTATCAATATTGAAAGCCAAACTATAGTGTTGCTCTGACGATAAGCCACAGATCCGGCTTAAACTGGCGTTGTAGCCCCATCCGTCTTGGGTCTGGAAAAAATCAAACTCAGATGGATGGGCTATGCCATAGCGTTGGTAAACCAGCGGATCCCTATGCAGGACAGTTGTGGCAATATTCTTTTTCCAAGGAGCGAAAAATTGTAACTCGCGCTCCGTAGGATTGGCTAAGAGTGCGAGGACCGGATCAGGTGGGACAGCTAAAACCAGTTTATCGAAATCTGCCTCTGTGTTGTCCCTGAATTTCAAGACGATACCGTTATCTGAACGGGTAATTCCCTCTATGTTTGCATTGCGTATCACTTTACCGTTTAAAAGGCGTTCTATTTTCTCGATATAGGTGTAGACACCGCCATCAATCCGTTTCCAATCAGCCCAAAAATGTGGTCGGACTACCTGTGTTCTTATAGGCTAAATGTTCTCTGAAATCAGGGATATAATTCTCTTCAACGATATCGATTATGTTATCTAAAATTCCTCTTTTTCTCTTTCGGTATGCTTTGGAATCGTCAGCTTTTAAGTCTTTAAAATATTGATAATCTGCGACGGTCAAAAACTCTATGATCTGCTGGCCCTCAGGCCGGTCCGAATGGTCATCAGTTAAAAAATCTGGCGTGGAGATGGCAAAACTGGGGGCCGAGTAATCATGTTGGTTATACATGGCATCAAATGCGGCGTTAAGATCTGGGTTGCAGGTATGGAAGATGTTCCATCTACCAAAACCATAATCTTGTAGATTGATATCCTTAACCGAACAGTAGGCCATAAAATTTGAGGGTGAATAGGCATAGTTTAATTGCCTGCGTAGCTTCAAAGAGAACTTTTCGATGCCAATTGAGTGTGCGGCTTTCTTGGGGTCCATATTACAAATGGTACATTTAGCTTCATACTGCGCGGTCTCCTGGGTCGTTAGATCGCTAGCCTTAACCCCAGTTACTCGGTTATTTTCGATCATAAACTTGTCTACATGAGTCTCATAGATTATCTGCCCGCCATTATCTTCAATGGTCTTGGTCAAGGAGTTAATGACATGCTCAAAATGCCGTGTCGGGTAATAGGCGCCCCTTTGATAACCGGTGAAAAGCAGTACCCAGGCACAAAATGAAAGCTGATTGGGCGGAAGTAAAAAGTCCGGCCATTGTAAAGCCAGCAGTGTTTGTGCTTCCTGAGGTAGGCGGTGTTTGTCAAAGATCTCCTGCAGGGTACATCTGATGTTGTTAAACGCCGTGACTGTTTGGCCGAAGTTTTTGATGATATTCTTATATTGTTCGTCGCCGGAGAGCACCTCTAATCCGTCGGCAGTACGTCTGACTTCATCGATAAAGGCGGTGCACTGTTTAACATGTTGAGGAAATAGTGCCCATAGACGAGCTAGCAGTAGATCTGTGTCATAGGGAATATCGAGTTGGTATCCAGGCATACGCATATGATCGAACCCTTGTGGATCGAATGACTCAAATGTCACCTGTTTGTCGAGTTTGAGTTTCTTGAGAACCTTGTTTACCGTTTCACCTTCTCCGCAATTCCAGACATAATGAAGTTGAGCATTGAATTTGTAATGTTTACCGATAGGGAAGGTATGGCCGAAACCTCCGGGGTACTGATGTGCTTCAAGCATTATCACTTTACTGCCTGCTTTTGCGCTGAGTGCGCCGAACACTAATGCTGATAAACCACTACCGACAATCAAGTAGTCCACATCCATTATCGACTCCGTCTGGCTCGTGAGGGCAAGGTTAGAGGCTGATGCCCTGATCTCTTTGAGTTTTTACCCTGTAATATTGAGTGTAGTGCCCAACGGGTTAGCCAGCAAATGAAGAGAATTGCTTTTAAAAAGTAGTAAACACCTCCTAAGAAGAAAAAGTGTCCTTGATTGAGCTATCCTTTTTGAAAACAGGTTCAAATGATGGTTTTAAAGACAATTGATAATTGTATATTGGACGTAAACTATTTAGGATCACCTCAATATCTTTCCGATAAAGAAATAAGCTAATGACTTCTGATTTATATTTTATCTACGACTCTCATTGTCCTTGGAGTTACGCGGCAACACCTGTGGTCAATGCACTCAGTGAAGCTTATCCTGAAATGAATATTCACACGATGCACTGTGCTCATTTCAACGGCAGTGATAGTGCGGGTCAGGAGCAAGTGGACGCAGTGTTAAAATTGAGTGCGGTTAAGTTTGGCAGAGAACATATTCGCTATGTAAATAGCCCCAAGAATGCCATTAAAACCGCTAATTTAATGGCGTGGATGCAGAATAAACAACCCAATAAAATGTTACCTGTATTGAATGCACTGCAAAAAGCACATTTTCTCGAAGGTAACCCCCTCGATTGTAAGCATGATTTCACTAATATTCTCGAACAGTTTAAATTGTCACCGTCGAATAAAGTGTTCAGAGATGAGTTAAGTAGTGAAGCAGAATATATTCTTGAAGATATTGCAGAGATCCAAGAGATGATTGGAACAAGGGCATTTCCAGTACTCTTATTGTCAACCGAAGACAAAGGCGTTTTTATCGATCACTCCTTGTATCTAGGCCAGCCTCAAGCCGCTGTTGAAACTGTAAAACAAGAGTTAAGCTAGGTTTAATTAGAGACGAACTTTACCATCGAAGATGCCATGGTACTCGGCGGTTGAGTGAGAAAAGGTCTGTGCAGATTGCACAGACTTTTTTTATCATTTTGCTGGGGTTTTGTGGCTTTCACCACAAAGTATGTAGCCATGGAATAAAGGATTACGACTACCGTTTAGTAATGCTCTTCCCTAATAATCCTCGTTAAACACCTTTCTCTCTCCAAACACTGCCTTAAATTGATCTCTGGATTATACTAGTGATAAGTGACTCATATTACTGAATAACTCTCCTATGAATCCAGATTAACGCCGGTAAAGTAAGGATTAGCATGGATAACATTGAAATTACAAAGTCTCAAGAGATCTTGCGTAAAATAACTAAAATTGTGGAAACTGAGTGCCCTCAGGACGCAAGTGCATTATTAGAGGAGGGGTTCGTTTTATTAGCAATCAGTACTAGCATTTTTGAAGACAGTGAGAATCGCTTTGTTTATTCGCTTGGTTTTCCAAAACCTGTGGTGGAACTGAGTGACTGGGCCCGTTCAAATTTTTAAGATGCCGTCGGTGTTATGGAAAAAGGCGCCGACGGAAAAACTTCAGTGACCAAGGTAAGGTTACGGCCTCACATCCTGTTTACTGGTGAACGTCAGCCGACGATGGAACAGTTGGAAAAAATGCATCATCTGTCTCACGAGAACTGTTTCATTGCAAATTCGGTAAAGACAGAGGTGACAACTGAAACTCTAAGTCATTAAAGTTGTTGGCTATGTTTCATTACCAACCTGAGTTATCAAAGCGTTACTGCCAAAATATCCAGACAAATGTGGATAGGGTCACGATACAGATAAGATTAAGAATAACCCCCACTTTCATCATCTCTCGCTGTTTGATATGACCCGAGCCAAACACTATGGCATTCGGCGGCGTGGCGACCGGTAACATAAAGGCACATGAGGCGCTGATACCTATCAATGCTGACAAGATAACAGGTGATACTCCCAGCACTTCCGCTATCGAGGCAAATATAGGGACTAGCAGTGCTGTACTTGCGGTGTTGCTGGCAAATTCTGTCAGGAAAACGACAAAGGTCACGACCATCAAAAGGATCACAAACAGATCGGCCTGCTGAAGGTATTCACTTAAGCTATGGGCCAGAAAGGCACTGCTGCCGGTTTCTTTTAGTACATTACTCAGGCAGATCCCTCCACCGAATAGCAGTAATACCCCCCAGTCTGTTGTGTTGTCTATGTCTTGCCATTTTACGACTCTGGCAAGACTCAGCAAGATGATAGCAAGGAGGGCAACCAGACTATCAAATCTGCTATAGCCACCAAGATAGGCATTGAGTGGCTTACTGAATATCCATAAGGTTACGGTGATGGCGAAGATGATAAAAGTGATAATTTTGGCACTGCTCCATTTGACCCGTTCACGGGGAATGTTGAAGGTGTAACTTAGGTTGGGCTTTAACATCAGGTAAAGCAGGCCGATTGCGAGAGGGAGCAGAATCAAGGTTATCGGTAAACCTAGCATCATCCACTCGGTGAAGCTCAGTCCAACCTCGGCTGCTGCGATTGCATTAGGCGGACTGCCAACGATAGTGGCAATTCCCCCAATACTGGCACAATAAGCTATTCCCAGCAGTACAAAAACATAGGTGTTATGATCACTCTTGTCATCGACTTTAGCTAAAATACCCAATACCAAGGGCAACATCATCGCCGTTGTCGCGGTGTTACTGATCCACATTGATAGAATGGCGGTCACCGCGAATAACATAATGACTGCGATACTCATCTGTCCATTGGCGAGTTGCAGTACTTTGTCTGCTATGACTTTATCTAATCGCTGGCGATGCAAGGCAGCGGCAAGAGCAAAGCCGCCAAGAAACAGGAATATGATCGGGTTGGCGAAGTTACCGAGTGCCTGTGGAGTATCGAGGACACCGAGTCCTGCGGCAAGCAGAGGAACGAATAGAGCGGTGATCGATACGTGAATAGCCTCTGTCAGCCACAATATGGCAATAAAGGTGAGCAGGCTGAGACCTATCACGATATCGTCTTGAAATGGCAGTGTATTTAACATGAAAAAAAACAGAAGCGCATCGACAAGAAAGATCAAACTCTTGCGGTGTAACAACCAATCTTTTATGGCGAGCGACAAACTATTCATATGCTTTCCTTAGCACCGACCTTTCTTTGGCTAATAAGAGATGTGAGAGGAACCCATGCGGTACTCGGTATAGATTTTACGGTTAGTATTATTATTGCACAGCTGAGCGCTTTTACTGGTAATTAAATAGGGATAAAGCCGTTGGTAAAATAATTATTTTGCGAGGGCAGATATTCGGTAAAAACTGATTAATTTTTTCTGTCTACTCTCTGTCGCGTAGTGGTCATTTTTCTCTTGAGAAAGTCAATAAATTCGCTGCTTGGCTAGATAATATTTGAAAATCATAAATTTATTTAGACAGGAGCAATCCGGGCGAACATGGGTAAACTTCTGTGAGTTTCAAACGATAGTTGCATTAATGCCGGACTTTCTTTGAAATAGTACGCATCGCGTGCAATTGATAGCTAATTTCATTTGACAAAAAGTGAACCAATGTTTAATTTAAACGTGTGTTTAAAATAGAGTGATAAGGTCACGGAATGGCAAATAGATCCGATACTAAAACAAGAATACTGGATGCGGCAGAAAAGTTATTTGCAGAAAGGGGCTTTTCTGAAACCTCATTACGTCTGATAACCAGCAAAGCCGAGGTCAACCTGGCCTCCGTTAATTACCATTTTGGTTCGAAAAAAGAGTTGATCCGCGCCGTCTTAGCTCGGTATCTCGATGTCTTTATGCCAGTTGCTTCGGCCGAAATCGTCAAGTTGCAGGCTTCGGATAAAAATGCCTCACTCAATGATATTTTTTCTATCTTAGTCGAGCCTCTTCTGGATCTGAATAAAGTCAGAGCGGAGGGTACGAGTACCTTCTTGCAGCTTCTTGGCCGCGGCTACATTGAGAGTCAGGGACACCTGCGCTGGTTTATCACGACTCATTATGGCGAACATTTAGATCAGTTCGTAAAAGCGGTTGCCGATAGCGCACCACATATTCCCCCCGCTGAGATGTTTTGGCGTTTACACTTTACCTTAGGTACAGTCGTATTCACCATGGCTTCGGCAGATGCGTTAATCGAGATAGCCGCAGCCGATTTTAGTGAACATAACAATATTGAGACCGTTATTCGAAAAGTGATCCCATACCTCTCTGCCGGTGTGTCAGTTCCTGTTAATTAAGGCGCAAAATAAAAGGTAATACCATGACTCTACTCATACTTGCACTACTCATAATCATTGTGCTTTTTGGTGTCAAAAACATCAGGATGCAGTTTATCACTCGTCCGATTTTTTCATTTTTTAAGAAGTTACTCCCGCCTTTGTCTGATACAGAAAAAGAGGCGATGGAAGCCGGCGATGTTTGGTGGGAAGGTGAACTTTTCAGGGGCAAACCTAACTGGGAAACACTGCACAGCTACGGCAAGCCCAAACTGACTCAAGAAGAACAGGATTTTATCGACAATCAGGTCATGACGGCACTGACAATGATCGATGATTTCGACATTGTTCACAATCGCAAAGATCTGCCACCAGAGCTTTGGGAATATTTTAAGAAAGAGGGCTTCTTTTCCCTTATCATCCCTAAGCAGTACGGAGGTAAGGCTTTCTCGGCTTATGCTAACTCAACTATTGTGGCTAAATTAGCCAGCCGAAGTGTGAGTGCCGCCGTGACGGTCATGGTACCTAACTCCTTAGGACCTGGCGAACTGCTTACCCATTATGGTACACAAGAGCAACGCGAAAACTGGTTACCTAAACTCGCTTCTGGTGAAGCCGTACCTTGCTTTGCGTTAACGGGACCCGAAGCGGGCTCAGATGCCGGCGCCATTCCGGATGAAGGCATTGTCTGTCGTCAGGAGTTTGAAGGTGAAGAGGTATTAGGGTTAAAACTTAACTGGGATAAGCGCTACATTACGCTGGCTCCCGTTGCTACAGTATTGGGGCTCGCCTTTCAAATGCGCGATCCCGACGGCCTGTTAGGAGGTAAAGAAGCCCTTGGTATTACATGTGCGCTGATCCCAACGGATCATCCTGGTGTGAAAGTGGGTCAGCGACATAATCCACTGGGCATGGCATTCATGAATGGTACCACTTATGGGGAAGATGTCTTTATTCCACTGGATTGGATCATCGGTGGTCCACAATATGCCGGCAGAGGTTGGAGAATGCTGGTTGAGTGTCTCTCGGCAGGTCGAGGGATCTCACTGCCTGCACTGGCGACGGCTTGTGGCCATACAGCCACTAAGACCACAACCGCCTACAGTTATGTCCGTCACCAATTTGGTTTATCAATTGGTCAGTTCGAAGGTGTTCAAGAGGCTCTGGCCAGAATCGTCGCCAATACTTATCAACTTGAAGCTACAAGGCGTCTCACGACTACGGGAATCGATCTGAAAGTGAAACCTTCGGTTGTCACTGCGATCGCAAAGTATCATATGACTGAGATGAGCCGGGATGTTTTAAATGATGCGATGGATATTCAGTCAGGCAAAGGTATCCAACTTGGGCCGAAGAACTACTTAGGTCATGCTTATGTCGCTAACCCTATTTCTATTACGGTTGAAGGGGCAAATATCTTGACTCGCAGCTTGATGATCTTTGGCCAGGGGGCGACACGTTGTCATCCGTATGTGCTTGCCGAGATGGAAACAGCCGCCATGGAAGACTCCAGCGCCGCACTGGAAAGGTTTGATTCTCTGTTGTTAGGCCATATTGGTTATGGTGCCCGAAACGCATTTAGCTCCCTATTTTGCGCATTAACCGGCAGCCGTTTCAACCAATCGCCGGTGAGTGGTGAAACACAGCAATATTATAAGGATATGACCAGGCTTTCGTCGGGTTTAGCCTTTATCACAGACCTTTCTATGTTGATCATGGGCGGTGACCTTAAGCGTAAAGAGATGTTGTCTGCAAGACTGGGTGATGTGCTCAGTGAATTGTACTTAGGCTCTGCGACCTTAAAACTGTTTGAAGATAATGGTCGCCAGCAAGATGATCTCCCTGCCGTAAGATTTGTAATGGCTACACGTTTACAGAAAGCGGCAAAAGCCTTGGATGGGGCGTTGCGTAACTTCCCGAATCGCCCCGTTGCCTGGGTAATGAGAGCCTTGATTTTCCCGATAGGAAATCACTTCAATGGGCCTACCGATAAGATGACGACTGACTTAGCTAAGGGAATGCTGCAACCCGGACCTGCCAGAGACAGACTCACATTCCTTTGTCCCGAGTTTGAAGGCGATAAAGGGGGGATTGCCGAGGTTGAAGATGCATTTCTTGCTCAATTTGAATGTCGTAACACCTATAAGAAGATCAAGAAAGCTCAGCGCGCGGGAACCTTACCTAAGAAAATGGCTAACATGGCACTCTTTGAGATGGCTCTTGAAGTCTCAATCATCAATAAGGGTGAGTTTGAAGCTGTTGTGAACGCTGACAAATTACGATTAATCGCGATTCATGTCGATGAGTTTGAAACACTTTAACGGATAGTAAGCCATACTATATCGTAAATGTTAGATTGAAAAAGGTACCCGTCGGGTGCCTTTTTTTTGTTTGCCCCTGAGCGGAACTGACATAAATAGATCAAAGTTGGTTTCGACACCGAATACCATCAGTATAAGAAAGTGATCTACTCAGCGTGTTGTTTGGCAACGAATTCAAAGCGAATGGATGATGGAATGGCTGGTGAAGGACCAATATTGTGTTATTAAGGCCATTTATATCAGGGTTGAACAGGCAAAAAAAAAGGTACGCATCAGCGTACCTTTCTTAGAGTGAATATCGAAATTATGCGACGATTAATACTTTACAAGTATTTGTTCCGCCAATAGTTTCCATAGAGTCACCCTTAGTCATCAAGACCATATCACCGCTCTTCAGGTAACCTGCTTGAGATAGTGATTCTAATGCCTTTGAAGCCAGCTGTTCTGCCGCGAACTGCGTAGAATCAAAATGTACAGGCTGGACACCACGGTAAAGCGCCATTTTTGCAAGCGTCACGTCATGACGAGACAAAGCAAAGATAGGCAGTGCAGAGCTGATACGTGACATTAACTGAGGTGTAGCACCTGATTCAGTCAAGGCAACGATCGCTTTCACACTTTTCAGGTGGTTAGCTGCATACATAGTTGAAAGTGCAATTGTCTCTTCAGCAGTAACAAAGCTCTCATCGAGTCTGTGCTTAGATACTTGTACACTAGGATGCTCTTCAGCACCAAGACAAACACCTGACATCGCTTGTACAGTTTCTTCAGGGAAGTCACCGGCAGCAGTTTCAGCTGAAAGCATCACAGCGTCAGTACCATCGAGTACTGCGTTTGCAACGTCCATGACTTCTGCACGAGTTGGCATTGGGCTTGTGATCATCGACTCCATCATCTGCGTTGCAGTGATGACACTCTTGTTGAGTTGACGTGAACGACTGATCAGTTTCTTCTGAACAGCAACTAATGCTGGATCGCCGATTTCAACACCTAAGTCACCACGGGCAACCATGACAACATCAGAAGCGCGGATCACATCATCCATTGCTTCGTCAGTGGCGACAGCTTCAGCTCTTTCTACTTTAGCAACGATAAGTGCATTGCTTCCCGCTTGTTGAGCAAGCTCACGTGCGTAGTCAAGGTCTGCACCACTACGTGGGAAAGAAACTGCCAAGTAGTCGACCTGAATTTGAGCCGCTGTGACGATGTCACGCTTATCTTTTTCAGTGAGTGCCGCAGCCGATAAGCCACCGCCTTGCTTGTTGATGCCCTTGTTGTTTGATAGAGGTCCGGCAACCGTCACTGAAGTGTGGACTTTATTACCGTCAACACTTTCAACTCTTAGCTGTACACGACCATCATCAAGCATAAGGATATCACCGATGCTTACATCATTCGGTAACTCTTTATAGTCGATACCAACCTGGTTCTCATCGCCTTCACCTTTTTCAAGATCAGCATCTAAGACAAAGCTTTGACCTAGGTCTAGCTGAACTTTTTTGTTGTCTTTAAAGGTAGAAACACGAATTTTAGGACCCTGTAGGTCACCTAAAATAGCAACATGAACACCAAGTTCTTTTGCTATGTTGCGTGTATCGGTAGCACGCTTAAGGTGGTCTTCAGGAGAACCGTGTGAGAAGTTTAGACGAACAACGTTAGCGCCTGCCTTGATTATGCGGCGTAAGTTGTCATCGCGATCGGTAGCTGGACCCAAAGTAGTTACAATTTTGGTTCTGCGGAACATGAGATACTCCGTTAAGTTTAAAAAAATTCTGACACTATATTAACAGACAATACCTACTTTTGTAGGAAAATTACAAACAAAATGATCTAGCGCAAGTTATAGTTTTTGTGAAGTGCCACTAAATATTAGTCTAAATTTGGCAGTACGGTGAATGTTGTACTGCCAGAATGGTGTAGAAAGTCAGTTACAGTATGGGATCTTTATCAATTCTAGATTCCTTTAATACCTCTTTAACGCGTTTAAGACTCTCTCTAAAGCGTGGTCCGCGGCGTAAGGTGAATCCGGTAGCTAACACATCGATAACGACTAATTGTGCGAGACGGGACGCCATAGGGAGGTACATGTCGGTATCTTCCGGCACTTCCATGGTGACGGGTAGGGTACATTCAGTAGATAGAGGCGAGTGCCTTGCCGTGAGGCCAATGACCGCGGCGCCGTTCTCACGAGCAATGCGGGCGATATCTATCATAGACTTAGTACGGCCTGTATGGGAGATAAGTACGATAACATCTCCCTCACCACTATTGATGCAGCTCATACGCTGCATCAAAACGTCATCGAAACAGATAACGGGTACATTGAATCGGAAAAATTTATTTTGGGCATCATGGGCCACAGAAGCCGAGGCTCCCAGGCCGAAGAATGAGATCTTCTTAGCTTGAGTTAAGATATCAACGGCTTTATTTATCGCTGCTGTATCCATGCTCTGGCGAGCGGTATCGAGCGAAGCCATTGAAGATTCAAAGATTTTTGTTGTATAAGAATCAGGGCTATCATCTTCTTCCACATGTCGGCTGACATAAGGCGTGCCATTAGCTAAGCTTTGAGCTAGGTGAAGTTTAAAATCAGGAAAGCCTTTAGTATCTAACCGTCGACAGAAGCGATTGACGGTAGGTTCACTGACATCAGCCATCTTTGCCAGAGTAGCGATACTAGAGTGGATCGCCGTTTGGGGTGAGGCGAGAATAACCTCAGCAACTTTGCGCTCTGATTTACTAAAATGTGTAAGGCTTTTTTGAACCTTTTCAAGGGTATTCATATGCGTACGTCCACTCGAAAGTAATGTAATTATATTTATTCTTTTCTGTCATTTTAGAGAGTATCTAAAAATGAGAAACCCGACCTTTATGGAGAATTATAATTCAGGCACTGGTAAAACTTTCTACTATATATAGTAATTTAATCACGAAAAGCATATCAGATTTTGTGTGTGAATGCCTAGGGCACTCAGTCCCGCTTTTTTGCAAAATTTAGATGCAATTAACAAATTCTGTTGTTATATTACAACAAACATGTGAAATATTCATCGAATCGATGTCGCACTGTGACAAAAGGAGATTTAGGAGCTATGGGCATAACAACACCAGAAGCCAAAGCTTGTGATTTTGTATTGTTTGGTACTAAAGGGGACTTGGCTCGCCGTAAGTTACTTCCCTCATTATATCAACTCGACAAAGCTGGCCTTTTAAACGAAGAGACTAAAGTACTCGGCGTTGCAAAAGATGCATTCACCCAAGAAGAGTATCAAGAGTTAGTCGTCAAAGCTTTGCGGGGGTTTGTCAAAGAGGAGTTGTGTGAACAGACACTCGAACGCTTCTTATCACGATGTCATTATATTGGTACTAATTTCACAGAGTCTGAAGGTTACAAGTCTTTTCATGACATTTTAGAGCCCTCTAAACGCGTCATGGTGAGCTATTTTGCCACTCCGCCGGCCATCTTCGGTGATATTTGTCGCTGCCTCCACGAACAAAATCTTATTTATCCTGACTCACGTGTCGTTCTGGAAAAACCCATCGGTTCCGATCTGGAATCATCTAAAGTGATTAACGATCAAGTTTCTGCTTATTATAAGGAGAGTCAGGTTTACCGTATCGATCACTATTTAGGGAAAGAGACAGTACAGAATCTAATCGCCCTTCGCTTTGCCAATTCACTGTTTGCTTCGAAATGGGATAATCGTACCATCGACCATGTACAGATCACCGTGGCCGAAGAGGTGGGTATCGAGGGCCGTTGGGGTTACTTCGATAAAGCGGGTCAAATGCGCGACATGATCCAAAACCATCTACTGCAAGTGCTAACTTTGGTCGCGATGGATCCACCGGTTAATCTGGATGCCGACAGTATTCGTGATGAGAAAGTAAAAGTACTTAAATCACTGCGTCCGATAAACTCAGATAATATTTACGAAAATACCGTTAGAGGCCAGTACTCTTCAGGTTTCCTACAGGGCTCTCCCGTGCCTGGTTATTTGGAAGAGGAGGGGGCGAATACTCAGTCTAATGCGGAAACATTTGTCGCCTTACGTGTCGATATCGATAACTGGCGCTGGGCTGGTGTACCTTTCTATCTTAGAAGTGGTAAACGCATGCCGACTAAGAGTTCTGAGATTGTGGTTTACTTCAAAAACCCACCTCATAACCTTTATCGTTCTAACTATCGCAACTTGCCGCCGAATAAACTCACCATTCGTCTTCAACCACATGAAGGTGTTGAAATTCAGATGATGAACAAGGTGCCGGGTCTGGAGCAGAAGCAACGTCTGCAAACAACCAAACTCGATTTAAGTTTCTCTGATACCTTCAAGAACGAACGGATCGCCGATGCCTACGAGCGTCTGTTACTCGAAGCCATGTTAGGAAATCAAGCCCTGTTTGTTCGACGTGATGAAGTTGAACATTCGTGGAGATGGGTCGACGGTATTATTGAGGCTTGGGAAGATAGCAACGAGAAGCCAAAGGCTTACCCAGCCGGTAGTTGGGGGCCTGTAGCATCAGTTGCATTGATAGCCAAAGATGGCCGCTCGTGGGACGAATAGAGGAACATGACTATGATTAAAGAAAGTGTGTTCAAATCTTTTGATGATAAATCATCACTGGAAACCCAGCTTGCAGAGCGAATAGCTAAGCAGCTACAGGAAGCCGTTGATACCCGCGGTAAGGCGAGTCTCATTGTCTCCGGCGGTTCGACACCGCTCAAACTGTTTCAGTTGCTGAGTAAGAAAAGCATCGATTGGTCTGAGGTCTATATCACCCTTGCCGACGAGCGTTGGGTTGATAATGACTCTGATGCTTCAAATGAAAAGTTAGTCAGGGAGCACCTGTTGCAAAACAGAGCTTCCAACGCCAAGTTTCGTGGCTTAAAAAATATGTTCTCCTCTCCTGAAGAGGGATGCCTTATGGCGATTGAACAGTTGGCCCATTTCCCACGTCCATTCGACGTAGTGATTCTGGGCATGGGTAACGACGGACACACATGTTCTTGGTTCCCTTGCTCTGAAGAGATAGATACAGCCTTAACGACACAAGATGTGTGTGTGGCGGTCAATCCTGTCAGTGCTCCGAACCCTAGATTGTCGTTGTCGAAAACAGCAATATTAGCCAGTCGTCAAATTTATTTACACATTGTAGGTGAGCAGAAACTCTCTGTTTATCGTGAAGCGCTTGAAAATGAAGATGCTAACAGCATGCCGATCAGAGCCGTCTTAGCTCAACATAAGACACCGGTCGACGTTTACTGGAGCGCTTAAGGAGATATTATGCACGCAGTAGTACAATCTGTTACTGACAGAATTATCGCTCGCAGTAAAGAAACTCGGGCAAAATACCTGGCCGCACTCGATGAGGCTAAGCTTAATGGGGTTCACCGTAGTTCACTGAGTTGCGGTAATTTAGCCCATGGTTTCGCCGCCTGTCAGCCAGATGATAAACAGTCGATTAAAGCACTGACTAAGGCCAATATTGGCATAGTGACAGCGTTCAATGACATGCTGTCGGCTCATCAACCTTATGAAGCTTATCCTGCACTACTTAAGCAAGCTTGCGCCGAGGTGGGAAGTGTCGCTCAGGTTGCCGGTGGTGTTCCAGCTATGTGTGATGGTGTGACACAAGGTCAGCCAGGCATGGAGCTCAGCTTGTTAAGTCGTGAAGTTATCGCCATGTCGACGGCGGTGGGCTTATCTCATAACATGTTTGACGGTGCCTTATTACTGGGGATCTGTGACAAGATTGTTCCCGGCCTATTGATTGGCGCCTTAAGTTTTGGTCATCTTCCGATGTTGTTTGTTCCTGCGGGCCCGATGAAATCAGGGATCCCGAATAAGGAAAAGGCTAGGATCAGACAGCAATATGCGCAAGGGAAGGTCGACCGCAAAGCGCTGCTTGAAGCTGAATCTCAATCATATCACAGCGCTGGTACTTGTACTTTCTATGGTACGGCCAACAGCAATCAGTTGATGCTGGAAGTGATGGGGCTGCAACTGCCGGGTTCGTCGTTTGTTAATCCGGATGATCCATTGAGAGAAGTACTCAATAAAACCGCGGCTAAGCAGGTGTGTCGTTTGACCGAGATGGGCACCCAATACACGCCTATCGGTGAATTGGTCAACGAAAAGTCAATTGTAAACGGTATCGTGGCATTACTTGCGACGGGGGGATCTACAAACCTCACTATGCATATCGTCGCCGCCGCTCGCGCTGCGGGTGTGATTGTTAATTGGGATGATTTCTCTGAGTTGTCAGATGCTGTGCCATTGCTTGCTCGTGTTTACCCTAATGGGCATGCAGATATCAACCATTTCCATGCCGCAGGCGGGATGGCGTTCTTGGTAAAAGAATTGCTAGATGGTGGGCTGCTACATGAAGATGTTAACACTGTCGCGGGTTACGGATTGAGACGTTATACCCAAGAGCCAAGATTAATTGATGGCGAGATCAAATGGGTCGATGGTCAGGGCGAAAGTCTGGACACTGAAGTCTTGACTAAAGTTGAGACTCCATTTCAGGCAAACGGTGGGCTTAAGCTACTTAAAGGTAACTTAGGTCGTGCAGTCATTAAAGTGTCAGCGGTTCAAGAGTCTCACCGCTTTGTCGAAGCGCCTGCGGTTGTCATCGACGATCAAAATAAGCTAGAGGCTATCTTCCAGGCCGGCGACTTAGAAAAAGATTGTGTTGTCGTAGTTAAGGGCCAAGGTCCGAAAGCTATTGGTATGCCAGAACTTCATAAGCTGACTCCTATCTTAGGCACATTGCAAGACCGCGGTTTCAAGGTCGCACTATTGACCGACGGACGTATGTCAGGCGCATCGGGTAAAGTCCCGGCGGCTATTCACTTGACGCCTGAAGCGCTGGACGGCGGCTTAATTGCTAAGGTTCAAAATGGCGATCTAATCAGAGTCGATGCATTAACCGGTGAGCTGACACTGTTAGTCGCCGATGAAGAGATTGCAGCTCGTGAAGCAGAGAAAGTCGATCTCAGAAGTACGAGTTATGGAATGGGTCGAGAGTTGTTTGGCGCATTAAGATCAAACTTAAGTAGTCCGGAAACTGGCGCTCGCTGCACCAGCGCTATCGATGAAAACTATTAATAAGGAAGAACTACGCAATGCTTGAGAATAACTGGTCGTTACAACCACAAGATATTTTTAATCGAAGCCCTATTGTTCCTGTTATGGTTATCAATAAGATTGAAGATGCCGTGCCCTTAGCCAATGCACTCGTTGCCGGTGGAATTAGCGTACTCGAGGTGACGCTGCGCACACCTTGCGCTCTGGAAGCGATAACTAAGATAGCCAAAGAGGTGCCCGATGCCTTAGTCGGTGCCGGTACGATACTTAACGAAGCACAGTTGAAGCAGGCGGAAGAAGCTGGCGCTCAATTTGTAATCACGCCTGGTGCTACGCCTAGCTTGTTGAAGGCTGCGATGGCAGGTAAGATTCCTTTAATTCCCGGCGTTGCCAGTATCTCTGAGGTGATGACAGGTATGGCATTGGGTTACACCAACTTTAAGTTTTTCCCGGCTGAAGCATCGGGTGGCGTAAATGCACTAAAGGCATTTTCCGGTCCGCTTGCTGATATTCGCTTCTGTCCAACGGGTGGTATTACACCTAGCAGTTACAAAGATTATCTGGCGCTTAAAAATGTTGATTGTATTGGCGGCAGCTGGATAGCCCCATCGGATGCGATGGAGCAGGGTGATTGGGAGCGTATTACACAGCTTTGTAAAGAGGCTATCAGCGGTATTTAAGTTGGGCATCGTCTGGTTTCGCAATAATCTTTCGGTCTCAGTTTCCGTTTAGTACAAAGAGAAAAGGCTATCCATTTGGATAGCCTTTTTATTGCTTATTGCTTATTGCTTATTGCTTATTGCTTATTGATTAGAGCTTAGCTTAGAGATATTGAAGATGGACTCTACACGCCATACTCGGTATCTTATTTCGCTTCCCTGCGGCAAATAAAAGACCTCAGGTAAACGACTGTCATATCTTATTTTCAGGTTACCTGGGATCTGCAGGAAAGCCTCTTTCTTCGCAATATCTAAACATGCCATCATGGTACTTGGTCCATCATTTATTTGATTGACCCTATAGAATTGATACCCCCAGCCTTTCACTGACTCCTGTATCAGCTCTCCCGATAACCCATGCTTATTACAGTCAACCATTTTGGTCTGTCCTATCTGTATCTCTACCATATAATTATCTTCATCATCGAGTGGTGGCAGTGTGAGAATGTGCTGCTCCATGCCCTCAGCAGGTGCCGGGAACATCTTCGAATCTTCATGAGCCTGATAATTGGATGAGCCGTAGGTCTGTGACGTGATCATATTTTGATTAAGGCCACTTGGGTGTGCCGGACTCGTCGCTAATGCATTAAATGAAAGAAGAGATACAGCTAAGACCGAAGTTGTGATTGCATGTTTTATCGTTTGTCTGATGATTGTCATTGTTAAGTTCTCCAAAAGTGCGGATAGCTGCTTAAATATCATTAAGCCAAAATAATTACAGGTAAATTGAATCAGTTAACCCTATAAACGGTTCAGTTTGAGAAAAGGGTTAAGGTTTGAAAAATTTTTATCATACGAGAGGAATTTGCCGAGCATAAGTGGACTGAGTTGTCCGTGAATGTCCATGTTGTGAGACGCCTTACCATCATTAAAGTTCAATGTTTCTGGTGTCTGCTTGTGGAACAATTTAACTATTTTTGAGAAGTCTGACACGGAATGATGATTATTCCTATTTAGTAATATACTTTGATAGTCAAAGTATATTACTATCGGTTAAGTTTGAACTTCAAACTATTTGAGTGTCGAGATATATTTATTCGAGACTATTTGAAGTTCTAGCCCGTTTGGCGACCAAAAATTATTTAACTAAAAAATTTATAGGGATGATATGAATAGCAAGTCTCACTCCATTCAGGCCTGGCAACATCAGCACCAGTTTGCCAATATCAATAATGATGGCGAGCGTAATACTCGTTATGTGCTGTACCTCACCTTGATCACTATGATTGCGGAGATCGCGTCAGGTACAATTTACGGTTCTATGGCGCTATTAGCTGATGGCTGGCATATGGGGACACATGCGGCGGCATTTATGATCACGTTATTTGCGTATCGTTATGCTAAAAAGCACGCGAATAACCCAAATTTTACCTTTGGTACCGGAAAGGTCAGTGTGCTTGGTGGTTTTACCAGTGCTATCGCCTTAGGACTCGTGGCTCTGATCATGTTAGTAGAGTCAGCTGTTCGAATATTCAATCCGCAGCAGATCCAATTTAATGAAGCGATAATGGTTGCCCTGATAGGATTAACTGTCAATGTGATCAGTGTGTTTCTGTTAAAAGATCACCATAGTCACGACCATGGGCACGGTCACGGACATTCCCATCATGATCATAGCCATCATGATCATAGCCATCATGATCATAGTCATCATGAGTCACATACATCCGAACAGACTGATCCCTCGAAAGGGCATCATGATCATAACTTGCGTGCGGCATATTTTCATGTGCTCGCCGATGCCTTGACTTCGATATTAGCGATCTGCGCTCTCTTGCTGGGTAAGTTATATGGCCTGAATTGGTTAGATCCTGTGATGGGCATAGTCGGCTCGGTGATTATCAGCCGTTGGGCGTGGAACCTGCTAAGACAGACAGCACCTATCTTGCTAGATACCAGCATCGAAGATAAGTATAAAAACATGATAGTGTCTGAGATCGAATCGGAAGAGGATCATCAGATCGCCGATCTGCATATCTGGCGAGTCAGTGCAGATCATTATGCGGTTGCGCTATCGCTAGTATCCCATAAGCCTAAAGATGCGGACTATTTTAAGAGTAAACTTAAGAAATTTGATCGCTTGAGCCATTTCACCATTGAACTCAATACCTGTCGTCAGGCAGAATGCACTTAACGAGTATGTGATTAGAAATAAGAGAGTGTGATGAAGTCTACTGAAGATAAGCTGAACCATGTGATGGTTGAGTTTTATGAAAAACTATCTTCCTGGGAACAGGCGGTAGTTAAGGACAAAGGCTATTCATTACCCTTAGTGCATACTGTTGAAATTCTGGGAGGGCACGGCCCGATGAGAATGAAGGAGCTGGCAGAGAAGATCGGGGTGACAACCGGTACCTTAACCGTGCAGATAGACAAGATGGTTAAATTAGAACTTGTCACCCGAAAGCCCCACGAGTCAGACCGGCGCTCAATTCTTGTTGAGCTCACGAGCCAAGGCCACGAGCTGTATGAGGAGCATGACGCGCTTCATCTTCAGCTCACCGGCGAACTGACGGCTAAGTTTTCCGATGAGGAGCGCACCCAGCTGCTCAGTTTCCTGCAAAGGGTTAATGCTGAGTTTTAACATGTAGCATTTTTCGGGCCGATACTCACCGCAGGTAGCGGCCTTGATTCAAATAGACTAACGAAAATTCAACGATAACCCCTCCGATGTTCTACCACTGAAGCTAAATTGGGGGGCTTTCTTTTGCTTAAGAAAAATTTTTTTTTAACCACTTTACTATCATAGGTATACAAAAGAATGTGCTATATTGTTATGGATTATCGATTTATTTGTAACTAAATGTGATTAATGTGGGTGGTGAAAGCGATTTTTATTTAGGGTGAGAAGAATAAATAAAGGAAATTACTTCGAAAAACTCATGGGTATAGAGAACAGGTAACAGCGCAGTTACCTATCGGTGAGTTAAAACAATAACAATATCCCTTTGGCGGTGAAGCATGAACTTAGCTAAACATCTGTCTGATACTGAAGTATCGGCAAAAATTCTCAGGCATGCAGTTCCTAAGATGTCTGAACACAATATTCCCGTAACACCTGATAATTATGCCGTATGGTATGAATACTATCTTGGGATTAATCTGGACTTGAAACGGGCGATAGATGGTCTGATCGCAAATGGCATATCGTTTAGCGCAGAGGTTAATGCCGGCTTATATAAGAACTTTATTCAAGAACAGTCGTCAGAAGTTATTGAAAATGTTCAGATTGAAACTCAGATCCTGATTAATAATCTATTGACAAAAATTAGTCAGATGAATAGCGGCACCGCCAGTTTGAATGATACCCTGTCCGAATTTCATCAAGATCTAAAACAGAGTCCTGACGCCGATGTATTGCAGAAACTTGTCGATAGCCTGGTCGATGAAATGGACAATGTCATTAGCAGTAATAAGCAGATGGAGGCTAGTCTCAATGCGATGAGCAGTGAGGTAAACTCATTAAAGTCTGAGATGGAAAACCTTAATGTCTTGGCTTTGACTGACCAATTAACCTCTTTACATAATCGTCGGGCATTTGAAGAAGAAGTGCTGATACACATGCAGCGTTTAACCAAGACTCAGGAGTCCAGCTGTTTATTGGTCATCGATATCGATCACTTTAAACTGTTCAACGATAACCATGGTCATGTGATTGGTGATAAGGTGCTGACGTATATCGCCTTAGCTCTAAAGCAAGCGGTTAAAGGAAGCGATTTCGTTGCCCGGTATGGTGGTGAAGAGTTTGTTGTTCTGCTACCCGATACAGAGTTGGCCGATGCCTTGATCGTTGCCGAGCAGTTACGCACTAAAATTGCTGAGCGAAAGTTGACCGTAGGTAAAGATAAAAAGCTCTCCTTAGGGTCGATTACCGTCTCCATAGGGGCTGCGACGCTCAATATCAGTGATGACAGAGAGAGTTACTTTGTCAGAGCCGATGAAGCCCTATATCGTGCTAAGTCAAACGGTAGAAACTGTGTAAGAAGTGAATAGCGTCTGTTTTTGATGATGAAGGCTCTATCCGAGCCTTCATTTGATACCACTAACGGGCTTAGCCGCAATAATTTGTTTCAACCTACTTTAATTTCATATCCATTTTTATTAAATGTTCTTCCATATCGAATGTGACCGTAAAACCTAAGCGTTTAGCTAAGTTAGCCATGCTACGATTTTCGAACATGGTAAATCCGGTAAGTAGCTGGGTATCATTGCCTTTGTAGTAGGTTATTAATTTCTCCAGCAGCAACTTGCCCAATCCCTGACCTTGATGATCGCTTCTGACTGCCATGGCAAACTCGGCCTCGGTATTATCGGGATCGATAGAGGCTCTTATTGCCCCTAGTGTGATCTCTTCGCCGTCATCACCCTTAGCGGTAGCAATAAAGGCCATCTCCCGTGCGTAGTCAATCTGGGTCAGCACCGCCATCTCTTCATGTGTCATCTTAGAGCGAACGCCAAAGTAACGCTTGTATCTGTCCTCATCGGACAGGGAGTTATCGAAGGCCAAATGTTTAGGTTCATCTTCAGGTAATATGGGCCTGAGCATGACCTCCCGGCCATTCTTTAGGGTGGCTTCTTGCTCCAGTTCTTTGGGGTAGGGTGATATCGCTAGTCTGGATGCATTGTCTACCGGTGTGTCATGGAGTTGAATATTGACATCGAGCAGCGTGACATTTTCGCCTGCACACAGTACGGGATTAAGATCCAGACTGGCAATTTCGGGACAATCTATTATCAAATGAGATATCTGAGTTAACATGACACACAGGGCATGCATGTTTAACCCCAGAGGAAGATGACGGTCTCGTAACTTCTGTGTTTTCAGCGCCTGGATCACCATATAGCGGGCAAGTGTCATATTCAATGGAGGAAGAGCCACGACCGCATCTTTAGTCGGTTCCCATTCAGATCCGCCTTCACCCAGTAAGATAGCCGGACCAAAGACGGGATCGTTAATGACTGCGACCCGGATCTCCTGTGCACCCGCGGTTAATGCCATCTTCTGTACGATAAGCCCCTCAATTTTAGCATCGGGGTTGGTTGATAATACCCGTGATCTGATCGCCGTTGCCGCTTGGATCACTTCATCTTCGCAAGTCAGGTTGAGCATGACACCATGCACATCTGATTTATGGTGTATATCCGGTGATTGAACCTTAACTGCCACCGGATAACCAATCTTATTGGCCACCGTCACCGCATCTTCCGGAGTATCGGCGACATAGGTATCGATAGTATTGAGTCCGTAGGCACTGAGGACCTCCTGAGACTCATGAGTCTCAAGAATTCTCTTACCTTCGCCAAGTGCCTTAGCGAGTCGCGCTCTGGCTTGCTCTGCATTAGTAGGAATGTTATCAGGTATCGATTGAGGGACCTCTTGCAGTAACTTCTGGTTCCGACGGTATTCAACCATGTGCATAAATGCACCTACCGCCCCTTCGGGGGTTCGGTAGGTCGGGATCCCGGCGCGGTTAAATCGTTTTCTGGCCGGGTAAGCCGAATCTTCGCCACTCCAGTTGGTGAGCACGTTGACTTTGTTTCTCTTAGGATGCTTGGCGACCATCTCTGCCAGTGTGTTGGCAATTTCGACACTGTCCCCAAGCGCCGAAGGGGAGTGTAGTACCAAGATAGCATCGGCAGCATCGCTGTCCATCATTATCTCAACGGCTTTAGTGTAGCGCTTAGCATCGGCATCACCGCCAATATCTATCGGGTTTTGACCGGACCAGGTTGAGGGCAGCAGCTCATCGAGTAAGTTTAAGGTTTCACTGTTGAGGCTTGCTGACTTTCCACCACCAAGCATGAGTTGATCCAGGGCAAGTACTGCGGGTCCACCACCATTGGTAACGATAGCGAGTCGCTCACCGAGCAGAGGGGAGGAGTGGGCGAGGGTTTCTACCGCCGCAAACAGTTCGATAAGATCGTTGACTCTGAGCATTCCGGCGCGTCTGAAAGCGGCTTCATAAACAGCATCGTTCCCCGTTACGCCGCCGGTGTGAAGCTTAGCTGCGGTTGTGCCCTCCAGACTCCGGCCCGATTTGATCACCAAAATGGGTTTATTGCGTGCGGCGGCGCGAGCCGCCGACAAAAAGTGGCGTTTCTCATTAATGGAGTCGACATAAAGCATGATTGCGTTGGTTCTAGAATCTCGTCCCAGGTAGTCCAGTAGTTCATCGAATTCGATATCTGTTGCATCGCCTAATGAGATAAACGAAGAGAAGCCGATCCCCTTATTATTGGCCCAATCGAGTACGGTTGTGCATATCGCTGCAGATTGTGACACAAATGCAATTTTTCCCGGCAGGGCGCTGGTATGGGCCAGGCTCGCGTTTAAGCCGAGGTTGGGTAACATCATCCCCAGGCTGTTAGGACCCAAGATACGCATGCCGTAGCGTTTCGCATTGAGCTGCGTCTCTTCCAGTAAACTTACCCCTTCATCGTTGAAGTGACTGGCCATGCCGGAGGCCATGATGATGGCCACTTTACAGCCAAACTGAGCTAAGGTTTCCACTATGCCGGGTACACGAAAAGCGGCGGTACAGATGATGGCCAAATCAGGCTTTAAGGGAAGGGCTTCGATACTGGGGTAGGCGAGCACGCCGAGTACCGCTTCATACTTAGGGGTTACGGGCATGAGAGGGCCGGAAAATCCACCAGCAAGCAAGTTTTTCATCACCACGTTACCTGCACGCTTTTCGGTATTTGAAGCTCCGATAATGGCGACAGATTTCGGTTTAAACAAAGTATGCAGTGTACGTTGACTCATTCACTTTCCCCATCGATAGGCATAATATGAGTGTACCTGATATGTAGAATAAATCTCCTTAAATTTAGTTGGATAATTAGCCCGTTTACACTCATGTGGCGGGTTAAGTTACGCCGTATTTAAGTCCATTATTTAGCTTTCATGTCCAGTATATATAAACTTGAACTTTAAACTCTTTGAATTAAATTGATGGCAATGAGTTAGGTATTCATGCCTCAAACCTGATAATTGCACCTTGTTCTATATCTGTTTGCGTCGTTTAGCATGGTTAAGTGTGAAATAAATTCAAGTCAAAGCAGCATCCGTCTGGATACTCCTACAGGCCGCTGGCAAAAACGGCCACCAAGACTACCATTATCGGGAAGCGATGCCGAGCTTGATGATCAATGAGTTATCTTACTCAATGGGTAAGTTAAGCGGCTTGGAATTAATATGGGAGTGTCATCGGGTAAGACAAGCTTTACCGCCCCAGGCAGGACTGAAAACTTGTAATTTATACCACATGTAGGCTCACCATCAAGATTGACGGGAAGCGGTTCTTTTGATTGTATCTCCACTTCCGTTGCCTGAAATCGCTGAACATAATGACTCTCCAGAGCCGGATCCGATAACTCATCTACGACCTGTTTCAGTGCTGTCGGCGGGAAGTGCTCAAGCAGTAAAACATCCAGCAAACCATCATTGAGATAGGCATGAGGGGCAAGCTGCTGTCCGCCGCCGGCCATACGGCCATTACATATCGCACCTAACAAACCAGATCCCTGAATAGAGAGCATCTCTCCATTCGAGCCTTTGGCTGTGACTCTTCCCTCGTATGGGGTGAACTTCATTGCCTGGAGTAAACCTGAGATGAAATAGGCTTGTCCCCCTAGTAAGTTTTTCAACTCGACCGGTGTCTCTACGGTTACCTGTGCGCCAAAGCCCGCGGAAGCGACGTTGATGAAAAACCTGTCGTTGGCTATCCCCAGATCGATATTGTGCGCCGCGCCATTAACGGCGAGTTCAAGGGCTGAACTTATTTGGCTCGGGATCCCGCATGCCGTGGCAAAATCATTGGCGGTCCCCAGAGGCAGGATCGCCATTTCAGGCAGTACATCGCACTGGGAGTTGGAATTGTCTTCTCTTTGAGAAAGTTTCGCTAGTGTATCGGCTAACTCATTGACCGTCCCGTCACCGCCTCCGGCAATGATTCGAGTGACGTTCAAACTTATTGCTTCATCGACGAACCTGGCGATATCACCATTTTCCCATGTACAGCGAACTAAGAGATCGTGCCCCTTTGAACGTAACCGATATACAGACTGCCGGATCTCAGCCAGGCCTGCTTTCTTACCATTGAGGATCAACATTTTCATAGCGGTTTCATCACGTTGAATAGGAATACTTAAAGCCTACTACAAGCCTGGGAATATTTCAGCCGCTAACCACTTCACCTGTGATAAAAGTTTTATTGTGCTTTAAGATGCTGTTTTATCGGCGTTTTACGTTTCACCTGTTAAGTGTTCTGATTTAACAATCTAATCACTGATGCCGCAATTTATAAGACTAAGATCTCACTTTGTTCTCTCTGTCGAATTTACTGTGAAAACTCACAGTGAAGCTAAGATCAGTTTCATTATAGAATTTTAACATTATCAAGGAGCCGCACGGCTTAAAGGGGAACCGGATGTAAATTCCGGACTGTACCCGCAACTGTAACTGAGGAGCGAGCTGCAAAGCCACTGACGAGAGTCGGGAAGGCGCAGCAAGCATAGATCCAGAAGTCAGGATACCCACCTTGATAACGCAGCTGTAAAACTGGGCGGGCGCTCTCGGTTTTGTGAATTCATTCGTGTCTTTACCTACCTGGTTTTCAGCATCTTTTATCCTTTGGGACAAATTAAGATGTGGAACATTTCAAACCCTAACGCCTCAAATATGAATGTTATAGCAGCTTCCATTGATGGAGACATGGGGTGAGCGTAACTCAAATTCGTCATAGTCAGCATGGTAATGAGCTTCGTAAGGGCTATACCACCGGCGCTTGCGCCACTGCCGCAGCGCTGGGAGCCTTAACGCGAATATTCGATCCTGTATTAGCCGATGAGATTTCTATCTTGTTACCCATAGGTGAGCGGGCGAAATTTAAGTTACAGCATCACGAGATCGGAGACGTTTTTGCCACCGCCGGGGTGATCAAAGATGCCGGCGATGATCCCGATTGTACCCATGGCGCAGAAATTATAGCTAACGTCTGTGTCAGCCATAGTCCGGGCGTGCGCTTTTTTGCAGGCTCTGGAGTGGCAACCATCACTCTGCCGGGACTCGAACTCGATGTCGGAGAGCCTGCCATCAATCCTGTCCCACGACAGATGATCGAATCACACCTTATTCCCTTGCTTAGTCACCATGGCTTCAGTGGGGCGGACGTCACCATAAGTGTTCCCGGCGGCGAAGAGCTTGCTAAACAGACCATAGGCCAAAGGCTGGGACTGTTAGGTGGGATATCCATTTTGGGCACCCGAGGCACTGTTCATCCCTATTCGACCTCAGCATATGCAGCCTCAGTGCGACAGGGAGTGCAAGTCGCAGCCAAACAAAATCTGACTCAAATGGTGTTAACGACGGGCAGTCGCACCGAGAAGCAGGCGATGATTATTCACTCCGGACTGTCACAAACATCCTTTATTCAGGCGGGGGATTTTATCGGTGTGGGACTGCGCGCCAGCGCTAAATACGCCATGGCTCATGTGGAATTGGTAGTGATGGTGGGCAAACTTTGTAAATTAGCCTGCGGAACCATGATGACCCACGTGACAGGCAGGCAGGTCGATTTTGAAAGGCTGACCGGTTTGCTTACTCCTCATTGTGATGAGCCTTCCTTATTACAATCTGTGTCACAGGCACGTACCGGACGTCAGCTGTTGTCGCTTGTCCGGCACCATACCAAGGCTGACGTCTTTTTATCAGAAATATGCCATCAAGCAGCCATACACAGTTTCAACTATGCCCATAAGAAGTTAGCCGTAACTGTGCGTCTAATCGATTTTGATGGTACGACACTCGCTAAAGCGACTCACGGAGATCACTGATGGACCCAATGAAACAGATAACCACTAAGGGCAGAGATATTGAAGCCAGTTCATTCTCGATTATCGATACAGAGATGGCCGAGTACTATGGCGGCCATCAATTTACCGCTCAGCAATGGTCTGTGGTGCGTCGCGCCATTCATACAAGCGGAGACTTCGAGTTTGCCAAGTTGTTTAAATTTAGCGAGCGTGCGATTGATTCTGCACTGCAAGCGGTCAGAAATGGCTGCCCGATAGTAGCCGACGTTACCATGATCACTTCCGGGCTCAGTAAACGAAGAATGGATCAGCACGGTAATCAAGCTCATTGCTTTATCAGCGATGAGGAGGTGATGGCGACTGCAATGAAATCAGGTGGCACTCGCGCCGTCGAGGCCATGCGAAAGGCCAGAGATCTGGGTTTACTCGACGGGGGAATCGTAGGTATTGGTAATGCGCCTACCGCGCTATTTGAAGTGCTAAGAATGGTCGAGGCCGGAGAAGCGAAACCCGCATTAATCATCGGAATCCCCGTCGGTTTTGTGAAAGCTATAGAGTCGAAACTTGCCTTGGCTGAACAAGACCGAGTGCCATTTATTGCATCTGTAGGACGTAAGGGAGGCAGCCCTCTGGTCGTATCGACTTTACATGCTCTCATGGTCGAGGCTTCAAAATGACAGGCAGTATAACCTTAATAGGCATAGGTGATGATGGCTGCGTTAGTTTAACGAGTCGCGCCATTAACGCCATTGCTCAAACCGAGTTGTTGGCTGGTGCCACAAGGCATCTGGATTTCTTTCCCCAGTACACAGGTGAAAGGTTAACATTTGTCAGTGGCCTTAATGCTTACCTTGCTCAGATCGTTGAGGCGGCAAAAGATAAAGATATCTGTGTGTTAGCCTCGGGCGACCCCCTCTTTTTTGGCATAGGTAAAAGGCTGCTAAAACTGGTTGGCGAAGCGGATACACAGATAGGTGTTGAGGTGATCACCTCCCCAAGTAGTGTACAACTGGCCTGCGCCAAAGCTTTGATCCCCTCCGATGATGTCAAGGTGCTCTCTCTTCATGGCCGCAGCATGACAGGCTTAGTTGCGCGCCTGCAACAGGGGGATACCTTTGCGCTGCTTACCGACAATGATCACAACCCTGTGGTTATTGCCAGACACTTACTTAACTATGATGAAACACGCTGGCGGCTGGTGCTGTGTGAGCATCTTGGCGGCAGTAAAGAGCTAGTCAGGGAGTTTACTGCCGGGGAGTTAGCCGCCACATCGACAGATGATATCGAGTCTCTGAACGTATTACTCCTGCAACGTCAAGGGCAAGCGTACTGGGGCGGTTTAGCCATGCATTGCCCGGATAGTGCTTATCAGGTGCTGGCCCCATTAAATGGCTTGATAACTAAGGCAAACACGCGTGCGCTAGTTGTGGCGCGTTTAGGTTTAACCCCCTGCAGCCTTGTCTGGGATATCGGTTCCGGTTCGGGTTCTGTAGCGATAGAGGCGGCGAAACAGGCCTGGAATGGCCATGTCTATGCATTGGAGTGTAACCCCCCATGTTTCGATGTGATCGAGCAAAACAAGCAGCGTCACAGAGTCGATAATCTCACTCTCGTTAAGAGTAAGGCGCCTTGCGGGTTGGATGACTTGCCTGCGCCAGATGCCGTGTTTGTTGGCGGTAGCCGAGGACAAATTAATCCCATCGTTGAACTTGTAATGAGCCGATTAACCTCGGGTGGGAAATTGATCTTGTCAGCCGTGACCTTAGACAGTGTCAGCGAGTTTTTTGACCTATGCAAATCCAGTCAATATCACTACGAAGTGGTGATGTTACAAAGTTCAGTCTCTCAGCCGCTAGCGCATTACCAGCGTTATCAGGCAGAAAATCCAATTCACCTGTTTGTGATCACTAAAGAAGGCAACAACTCATGACCCAGAAAATCGGAAAACTCTATGCAATCGGTGTTGGACCCGGCGACAGTTCGCTGATGACGCTTAAGTCGGTAGAGTTATTGAAAACCATCGATGTTATTGCGATACCCGAAAAAAACAAAGGTCAACAAGATTCATTTGCTTGGTCTATCGTGCGTGGTGCCATCGATGAAGGACAAATTCAAGGTCAGCGTAGCTTCTTATGGTTCCCAATGAGTAAAGACCACACCATTACCGTACCCGCATGGCGCGAAGGGGCGGCGACCATAGCCGAGCATCTCAAGGCGGGCAAAAACGTCGCCTTCATTACCGAGGGGGATCCTTCAGTATTTAGTACCTGGGCGTATCTGCAGGAAGATTTAAATGAACATTTCGAAGAACTTGACGTTGAAATTGTTCCGGGGGTGACGTCATTAACGGCGGTACCCGCAGCGACTCAGATCCCGCTGTGTGATGGGGAAGAGCGTTTCTGTGTTGTTCCGGCAACTTATGGCGTTAGCATCCTGACTGAGCTGGTGAAAGAGTTTGATACCATTTTATTGTTGAAATGTGGTCGCATGGTACCGGAGCTAATTAAGGTATTGGAACCTCTGGGACTGCTAGAGTGTGCAACCTATGTCTCCTATGCGACCGACCCTCGCCAGCGTGTCTTTACCGATCTCAGAGACGTCCCACCAGAGTTTTGCTATTTCGCCACCGTACAGTTATCGGTTCGGGTTCGTAAAGGGGTGCTACGCCACGGTGGTCAGGCCTAATGTCGATTGCGGTACACGCCATTACTAAAAATGGTGTAGAACTTGCCCGTCAGCTGGCCAAAGTGATGCAGGAGGTGGATCTCTTTATCGGCGAACAATTCTCGCCAGAGGGTTGTGAGACAGGCTTTAGTCTGCCGCTCTCATCTCACCTGGACAGACAGTTTCATCGCTATAGCCATCATATTTGTCTGTTTAGTGTTGGTATTGCCGCAAGATTAATCGCGCCCAGATTAGTCGACAAGCGAACAGATCCGGCCGTTGTCTGCGTCGATGAGCAGGGACATCATGCGGTGGCATTTAGCGGTGGCCATCGCGGCGGCGCTAACGAACTATGCGAACGTGTAGCGTTTCTGTTAGAAGGCCAGGCGGTGGTGACGACGGCATCAGACAACGCACAAACTCTGTCTGTGGATATGATGGGAGCCCATCTGGGTTGGACCCTGGATCCGATTTACGAGAAATCAATTACTTCAGTCAGTGCTGCCATCGTAAATGCTGAACCTGTTGTTATCTGTCAGCTGAGCGGTGAACGCAGCTGGTGGATACTACCGGGTCCATTGCCTCTGCATCTTGAACTGACCGAAGATCCGCAGCGCCTGCAACATGAGAATGTGAAGGCCGGGGTCCTTATCTCTGATAGGACAGATCTGTCATCTGAATTAGCCGCAAGTGCTGAGCTTGAGCTGGTGGTATGGCGTCCAAGATCGCTGTTTATCGGTATTGGCTGTGATCGCAACACCCCGCAAAGTGTCATTGAAAGAGGCCTGGCCAAATTTATGGCTGACAACTCGCTTGCGATGAACTCTATCGCCGAACTGGCCTCTATCGACCTTAAAGCGGATGAAACCGGGATAATTGCAGCGGCTAATCGATTAGGTCGCCCCTTCAATACCTTTAATCCACAGACACTTGAGAGTGTGGTCGGGGTTGAGAACCCGTCTGAAACGGTTAAGCGATGCATCGGTGTATCTTCAGTTGCCGAGGCCGCATCTCTTTATGCATCTAAACGCACTAAGCTACTGGTTCCTAAATGTAAGTACAAGTTCGATGGTTTCAACATGACCTTAGCCGCCTGCCGCCGTGACTTCCCGCTGTTGCAGTCTCATTACGCTGACAAGGTGCATCCCAGTCACAAACCCATGAAGGCATGTCCCAACAGGCCCATAAAACACTATCTGTATCATCTAATTGTGTGTGAAGGGGGGCGCTGCGACGTGCCTGGTCAGACTGGGTTAGCTCATCACCTTCGCACCTTGTTAAAGGAATTCGGGTTTGCGAGGGGGGGCGTACGAATAAAGCTCTCCCGAAGTCACTGTTTAGGCTGTTGTCGCAAGCTGGTGCCTATGGTGATTTATCAAGGCAAGGGTCAGGCACAGCTGAGTGTCAATCATGCCTTATGGCTACAAAAAGTCGACAAGCTAACGGATGAACAATGGAAAGAGGTGTTTCAGGCTTTAGTTGACAATATATCGCTTAAAACCTTGTTGCCCGGGGAATACCTGAGTGAGCAAGAGGTGGTTCTATGATGCCGCTTATTTTGACAACGCCACTTCGGGTATTGGTTATTGGTGCAGGTAAGGCTGGGTTGATTAAAGTGCGAAGCGCACTGCGTTAATGCTTAAGGATAAATAAATAGATGAAAAGATTGCGACATTATAAGAAGGGCACGGTCATAGTCTTGTGTTGCTTTGGCTCAGTGAATCAGCAGGCGAAGTACCAAGCACTGCGCAAGCTGTATACGGCTCAATTTCTCGATACCGATCTGTTTATGGCGTTGAGCTCACGTAGCGTGCTAAACAAACTGGCGGATCCAGAACTTAAGACGCTACCGGAGCAACTTGCCGCTCTCGATCGTGCCGGTTACCAGCGGATCTGTGTGGTCTCCTGTTACCTGTTTCCGACAGAAGAGCACCAACAGGTGATTAAAACCATCGAAGGGTTTAAGGCTTTCAGCCTGTCAAAAATCGAACATACTTCGGCAATAATTAATCAAGTCAAATACGCCAACCGGATATTAGCGGCGCTTAATAGCCGATTTCCCTGTATGAAAGATGAATACAATTTGTTTATTTATCATGGCGCTCCCAATCTGGATGCACCGGGTTATAGCAGCATCTGGTACGCAGAATCTCTGTTAACCAAGTTGTCGAATCGCAACCTGATCTGCTCGTTAGAGGGAGCCAACCCCTATCCCTTGATTGCCGATAGTCTCAAAGCCGAACTGTCAGGTTCGTCTAGAGTCAGGCTCATTCCGTTGTTGTTGGTTTCGGGCAATCACTTCGAGAATGATGTGAAAAATATTGCCGATGATCTGCGCCAATGTACACAAGTTGAGACAGCCCAACCCATAAGCGGAGATAGGTTCTGCTTGTTGGATCTAGCGGAAGTTAAAGAGGTCCTCATAGAGCAAACCTCTGAATGTTTACTTAAATTAGGAGCCTCTCGCGTATGAGCGACAAGTTAACTATGAACGACAAGCCAAAAATGAACGGTACTTTGAGTATCGTGGGGATCGGTCCCGGCAGTGAAAAATTACTGACGCCCATGGCGCGTGAAGCTATCGAGGCCGCCGATTCTGTCGTGGGTTATAAGCCCTATATCGACTCCCTGCATTTTGTCATCACGGATCAGGATATTACCGCCAACGGCATGACCAGTGAGGTAGAGCGTGCCAGAGTCGCCGTGGAGCAGGCATTAAGCGGGCGTAAGGTCGCCGTGGTGTCATCCGGTGATGCCGGTATCTATGCCATGGGGTCTTTGGTTTATGAATTGCTTCAACATAATGGTTGGAATGAAGGTGATGCACTTAAGGTCGAAATGATCCCCGGTGTCACTGCCGCGACGGCTTGCGCGTCTTTAGTCGGTACGCCGCTGGGGCACGATAGCTGCACGATCTCATTGTCCGATCTACTCACCCCTTGGGAGCTTATAGAACGTAGGGTCGCTGCGGCCGCAGAGGCGAATTTTGCGATCACTTTTTATAACCCTCGTTCACGTCGTCGCCAGGACCATATCCGTATCGCCCGGGATATCCTGCTCAAGCACCGTGATGCGTCAACGCCAGTGGCTATCGTGAAAGATGCCTATCGTGAGGAGCAAGTGATCACGTTATCGACTCTCGGTGCGTTTGTGGACTGCGAATTTGGTATGACTGCAGCGGTGATCATTGGCAACAGTCAAAGCTACAGATTTGGTGACAAGATCATTACCCCTCGTGGCTATAGCCGAAAATATGATTTCGAAAATGGCGCCGTAAAACCCGGTCAAAAACGTGGCAGAAGCCTTAATACAGAAGTTGGAGAAGAAGCATGACGGTATATTTTATTGGTGCAGGCCCAGGCGATCCGGATCTGATCACGGTCAAAGGGGCTAAGTTAGTTGAGCGCTGCCCGGTTGTTTTATATACCGGCTCTTTGGTTCCGGCAGAGGTCGTGGCCCGTGCAAACAAAGAGGCTTTGGTGTTGAGTTCGGAAGCCATGGATCTCGATGAGATAGTCTCGGTGTGTCAGCAGGCGCATGAAAAAAATCAGGATGTGGCACGGGTACAAACGGGGGATCTCTCTATCTATAGCTCTCTTGGTGAAACGACGCGCAGGCTCGATGAGCTGAGTATTGACTGGCAAGTCGTTCCGGGTGTAAGCAGCTTTCAGGCTAGTGCAGCTGCATTGGGTCAGGAGCTCACCTTACCAGAGGTATGCCAAACCATCATCTTAAGTCGTGCCTCCGGTCGCACGCCGGTACCGGATAAAGAGAACCTTAAGTCATTAGCAAAACATGAAGCCACCCTGTGTCTGTTCCTCTCGATTAGCCTTATCCGCAAAGTGGTACGTGAGCTAAAAGAGGTCTATTCAGATGATTGGCCTATCGCCGTCGTTGAGAAGGCCTCCCACCCCGAGCAGCGGATCATTCGTGGAACCTTAGCTGATATTACCGAGAAGGTTGAGGCGGCGGGTATCAAAGCGACTGCTATGATTATTGTGAGTAAAGTTTTGCAAGAAAAAGACTTTAACGATTCAAAACTCTATGACAACACATTTTCTCATGGTTTTCGTCGTGCCAGAATTGTGGAGGCAAACTCATGAGTGTAGGCAAAGTATATCTGGTTGGGGCTGGCCCGGGAGATCCCGGTCTTCTTACCTGGCGTGCGATAAAGTTGATGTCCTCTTGTGATGTGGTCTGTTATGACCTGCTTGTCAGTCCGGCTATCCTCTCTCTGGTGCCTGCCGATAAGGAGATGATGCCCGTGGGTTATCGCGGGTATTGTGGTAGCAGCATAGAGTATGGCATGCACCCCGATGTCGTTGCCGAGGCTCTGGCTGGAAAGTCTGTGCTGCGGCTCAAATCCGGCGATCCTTTTATCTTTGGCCGCGCGACCGAGGAGTGCCGCAGCCTCACTCACCACGGTATCGACTATGAGATCGTTCCCGGTATCACATCCGCCTTGGGGGCCGCTGCCTATGCTGGATTTCCGTTAACCAGTAATGGGATGGCATCGGATGTGACTTTCGTGAGTGGTCACAGGCCCTCTAAAACTCTGACCAGTTGGGCCTCTATGGGCAAGAGCTCCGGTACCTTAGTCTTGTATATGGGGGCGAAAAAGTTAGCACTTCATGCGGCTAAATTGATTGCCGAAGGGCGCGATCCGGGCACGCCTGTGGCGCTGGTCTCATCGGCTACCGGCTATAAACAGAAGTTACTCACCACGACATTAGGTCAGGTCGATGAGGTGATGGATGCGGATATTCACAGCGACGGCAGTCCGGTGTTGGTGATTATGGGCCAGGTGGTCGATCTCTCATCGGAACTGGACTGGCGCAGCAAGTTGCCGCTGGCTGGGCGTTCGGTGATGGTACCGAGTCAACACGAAGAGTTGGCTGAAACTTTGCGCGTTATCGGCGCCGAGGTGATAAGAGGACCTGCGACTGAACTTGAATGTGGATTTAATCCCATGGATTGGAATCGCATCATGGTAGCAAACACACTCTGGCTTGCCGATGAAGATGTTGCCAGAGCTCTGATTGTCACGGCAGGGGAACATAAGATGGATGTCCGCCTCTGGCCATGGCAAATATCGGGTAAGCGATCCGCTCAGCGCTACCTGGCTGGCTATGGTATTTTTATCGATGAAAATAAAAAGGCACCAGACTCATCACTGCCCTTAGTATCGAGTGAACATGATGCCGGATTATGTGGTTGTCAACTCAAAGTCATGGCGCCAAAATTTCCTATGGGCCAGCTGGATATCTGTTGGGTGGATGACAATGTAGTCATGGAGGTGATTGTGGCGAGGCCGGATCTCTATAATTGGCGATATCTGGTGACCACTAAGCCAGAGCTTGCGCAGACGCTTCTCCAACAAGGGATCGCACATCATCTGGTGGCAATGGATGATATCGGTCAGCAGTTGTCTATGTTGACGGCGGAGCAGAATCGCCATGTGGCCTGATCCGCTTTATAGTGCCGGTATCGTCACTCTGGCATTAGTGCTCGACAGAGTATTGGGTGAGATGACTCATTTTCACCCATTAGTGGGGTTGGGGCGTTATGCTGCCTGGATCAAGCGTAGTATCTGGCGTCCGACAAAAGGAAGGGGCGTATTGGCGGTGATATTGGTGCTGTTGCCGATATTGCCTTTTCTCTGTGCTCCGCGCCTGTGGTGGCTCGATGCCCTTGTCCTCTATATGGTTATCGGGGGGCGCAGCTTGTCTGAGCATGGCAATGCCGTGGGGCAGGCGCTACAAGATGGCGATCTAGATTTGGCGAGGCAAAGGGTCGGTATGATTGTCAGCCGTAAGAATGAAAACTTAACCGAACAACAGGTTGTCAATGCAACACTGGAGTCGGTATTAGAAAATGGTAACGATGCGTTATTTGGCGCCCTGTTCTGGTTTTGCGTCGCCGGGGTACCGGGTGCACTGGTATATCGGTTTAGTAATACGTTGGATGCCATGTGGGGTTATAAAAATCAGACCTATCTTCATTTTGGGTGGGGAGCGGCTAAATTTGACGACCTGTTAAATTACATACCTGCGCGTTTGTGCGCTCTGGCCTATGCGCTGGGGGGGAACGTATCACTTGCGCTGAAATGCTGGCGCGAGCAGGCTCCCAAATGTTCCAGTCCTAACGGCGGCGTCGTGATGGCCTCAGGAGCGGGCAGCCTGAATATTACGATGGGAGGCGCGGCAGAATATGATGGTTATCGCTGTGATAAGCCACTGCTCGGTTCGGGCAGACCGGCTCAATCCAGCGATATTCCAAGAGCGTGTCGTCTCGTATGGTTAAGTGCGATCTATTGGCTTGCACTGTTATTGATATTGGCTTTATTTGAGAGAGTGTTATGAGCTTATTGCATCACGGCGGCCGCCTTCGGGATGTGGCAGAAAAATATGATATCGATGAATCAGACTGGCTGGACCTATCTACTGGCGTGAGTCCATGGCACTACCCTGTGCCGGATATTCCGATATCGTGCTGGAATCGGTTGCCGGAGGAGGAAGATGGCTTAGTTTTGGCGGCCGATCGCTATTACGGTGGCCATAATGCCTTGCCTGTTGCCGGGTCTCAGGCGGCGATTCAGTGTCTGCCCCAAGTGCTCGCAGCAATGCGCGAAGGTCCCGGCAGAATATTGCTGCCTAAGGTTGGCTATAAGGAGCATGAAAGGGCCTGGCGTATGCAGGGATGGCAGATAGAATACTATGGGGATAAAGGCGACGGTGGCAATGAGGCTAATGATGACTGTGGCCCGGTGTATGATCGACAACCAACGTCTGAGAAAATAGACAGATGTGACGTCTTGCTCGTCATTAATCCCAATAACCCGGCCGCAGATCTGATCCCTGCAGCACAACTGAACACCTGGTTAGAGGTATTGACGAAAAAAAATGGCCTTCTGGTTGTCGATGAGGCGTTTATGGATATGACACCAGAAGCAAGCTTGAACTCTGTCGTAAGCCCTAATTTAGTCATCTTGCGATCGATAGGAAAGTTTTTTGGTCTTGCTGGAGTCAGAGCTGGATTCGTCTTTGCGCCACAGAAGGTGAGGTTAGCGATGCAGGAACGGTTAGGTCCCTGGTGCCTCAATGGTCCCGCCAGATTTGTCTGTGCCCGGGCTTTTGCCGATATCGAGTGGCAGCAGATGCAGATTAATCGGTTAAACCAATCGAGTGAGCGTTTGCGTCATTTGTTATCAAATTTAGAGGCGCCGGTTGTCGGTACATCGCTATTTCAATGCGTATATCTACCACAGGCACCTATGTGGTACGAACGACTGTGCCAACATGGGATATTGACGCGGTTAACCGATGAACGCGATGCTCTGCGCTTTGGTCTTCCTGCAGATGAAAAACAGTGGCTCAGGCTAACCGATGTTTTGCAAACCGTTTTAGCTGAAATCAAGCTTGGACAGGCATAATATTACGAGCAGCCTCCTTCCATATTCCCCATAAAAGCACGCCAGCCCAAACTCTACGCACGTCGGGGGCTGGCGCTGAGAAATATGCCGCCGTGAGTCACAAAATGCACTGTCATGAGTATGATCTCTAACACGAGTGCTTTATATTATTAATAACTGCTTTACGAGCTTTCACCTGCGTATAACTGAGGGCATAATCCTACGATTAAGGCCGTTAAATCTGGTTTATGCGAGCTTTCAACTATCTTGTGACATAAAGGTTGCTCTCGATATGTTTGGCAATCCCGCCTGAGGCATGAATGTTATTATCATGTCTAATCCTCTTGGTATTTTAAGGAGATAACTCTTGAATAAACTTGATGATCATTGCCGGGAAGATATTGCCGACAGGTTAACGCTTTTTTGTCAGAAATATCAGATATCAGATATCGCCTATTGTATCGATCTGGTTGACCATAAACCTCGATTTTCTCATTACAGCTCTAAAACCATAATTCATCAAAAAGTCGCTGGCAGAAAACACATCTATGCAAGCTCCGCAAATGCGCTGAATTACTGGCGCTGTTGGGGGAATCGTTGGATCGTCAAAGATAAAATTTTGAACAAGTGTTAGAAAATGATTGTCACCTTTGGGAATATGATTGTGACATCAAGGGCAAGCCATCGCCGCTTATCGATATGATTAAGTTTGGCTACCAGCATAGACTGACCTTTACGGTGCCTTGTCCCTTCTCATCTGAAATGATTGGGCGATTTTCTCTACTCATCGACGATGACATGATAAAAGATGAGCTGGTGAATGACAGTTCGGCCCTGATGGAGGAGCTCGAATACCTGCATATAAAAATTGCGAGTACCCATGGAAAAGAGATCAACCCGCTGTTTGATTTTAACATAGTGAAACCCGTATCCAGAAATATCCTTTCACTACTCTCAAATGGATATAGCAGAGCCGAAATTGCCGAATCATGCCATCTTACCGAGCGTGGCATCGACTATCATATCGATGTGTTAAAAGAGACCCTTGCGGCCAGAAATATGGCTCACCTTATCAAACTGGCTAATACCAACTACCTGATCTGAATGGTCCCGTATACTGTGAAGGTGAGAGGGTCGGCATAAGACGAACGATTCAGTCCATGCCAGGCATATGAACATACATTGATTAAACTGGCTAATACTAACTACCTTATCTGAATAGCCTCCTAATATTGTGAAGATGAGGGTAAAGCAGACAGTTTGTGTTTGCATATATACCTATTCCCGTACCACTTTCCTATGATGTTTCTACTCAGGCCAGTGATACAGCTCCCACTTTTTACCTGGCGCAAAATTTACTGTGAAAACTCACAGTGAAGGGAAAATGCATCTGCCATAAAATGATCCCATTAAGAAGCCGTAAGGCTAATACCATTGTCAGATAACTGTTTTTACTCTCTGTAAGAGTAGCTATTGGTATTAGGGGGAACCGGATGAAATTTTCGGACTGTACCCGCAACTGTAACTGAGGAGCAAACCGCATAACCACTGGCTTAGGCTGGGAAGGTGTGGTGAGCGATGATCCAGAAGTCAGGAAACCCACCTTAATGACAACTCTGGAATCTGGGCGGGAGCACTCAGTCGGCAGCTAACATTCTATTATGAATGTTCAGGTTAGATTTCAGGTTTTTTTAGATTAACGTTATGGTTATCCTTGATGAAATCAACCTTGTCCTTAAGCTTTATTCTTATCAGTATTTACCTCTATTCGTGTAATGTCTCTGCACATTTCCTGGCTTTGTTCCCTGAAAAACAAGTGATTGATGCAGGAGACTCGCGTCAGCTCCACTTTCCCATTCATTTTACGCACCCATCGACCCTAGGGCCTACCATGTCGATAGCACGTCCGGTATCGACGGGTTATATGATTAATGAGACTCGTGTAGATCTCTCCGAAAATCTCAAAGCTATTGCCCATGAGGGGGAAGCGAGTTGGCAATTAAATATGAAGCTTCAGAGGCCTGGAACATACACCTTCTTTAGCAATCAGTCGCCCTATCTGGATAAGACTGAAGGGGTGGTGATCACCCAATACGCCAAAGTTGTCGTCGACGCATTTGCGGCCCTGGGCGAGTGGCAGCATAGATTAGGCACACCGGTTGAGATCATCCCCCTGACGCGTCCGTTTGCATTGTGGACTAATAGTGTGTTCACGGGGCGGGTATTGACTGACGGTCGCCCGGCAGCAAATGTCTCGGTTGAAATGGAATATTACAATGACTCCGGCGTGATATTACCTTCCGATGCATGGGCATCGATAGAGGTTCGTACCAATGCCGCGGGAGAGTTTTCTGTTTCCTTGCCTCATGAAGGCTGGTGGGGGCTTGCAGCTCTTGTATCCGATGAAGAGCCATTTGCGATGGAAGGTAAGCAATATCAGCACGAGCAGGCAGGCGTCATTTGGTTGCAAGTTCGGGATATGAAATAAGGAAACGAGATGCATATAGCAGACGGAATATTAGCAACGCCAGTATTAATGGCAGGAATGGCCATGACCTTAGCCGGAACAATGTTGGGGTTAAAAAAACTCGATGATGACAAAATTCCTTTTGCAGCTGTGCTATCGGCATGCTTTTTTGTTGCATCACTTATTCATGTGCCCCTTGGGCCTTCGAGTGTGCACTTGATATTCAATGGGTTAATCGGCTTGTTACTAGGCTGGCTGGCCTTTCCTGTGATGCTGATAGCCCTGATACTGCAGGCAATGTTCTTCGGTTTTGGAGGCATTGTCGTACTTGGGGTTAATTGCCTTAATATTGCCTTGCCGGCGGTAATGGTTGGCGCTCTGTTAAGGCCAATGAGGCATCGTATCCCTATTCAGTTGCTCGGCTTTGTGGCCGGTTGTGGGGCGGTATTATTAACCGGCATTATGGTGTCGCTATCTCTTTATCTCTCTGGGGAGGCCTTTAGTACAACAGCAAAGGTCGTATTTTGGGGCAATCTTCCACTGTCTTTACTGGAAGGCGTTATCTCCGGTTTTATTATCGTACTCATTAATCAGGTTAAGCCTGAAATTCTTAAGGGAGTCCACTCCAATGTATAAAAATATCTGCTTAACTTTTATCCTCTCTTTCTGTCTGGTTAATACGGCGCAGGCCCATCGCACTAAGGTCTTTGCCTGGGTGGATGGCACAAGCGTCATTGGTGAAGTCTACTTCGGTGGAGGAGACCGGGCCAAGGGGGCAAAGGTGGAATTATTGGTGGACGAACAGCTTGTGGCAAGTACAAACGCAGACGAGCAGGGCGAGTTCAGGTTTGAAAAGCCACAGCCCGGTGATTATCAACTCAGGGCTAATGCCGGACAGGGTCATGTAGCAACGTTCGTCATTCGCGAGGATGAGTTTCTTGACTTAAGTGGGTCAGCGGCCGGAACGATTGAGACGCAAGTGGCGGAGTATGAAGATGAGGTCGGTTTCAAAAAGAGTGAAACTTGTGCTGCATTAAATGAAGCCGCGTTAGTGAAAGTCATTCAGCCGCTTCGTAATCAGTTGGATCAATATGAAGCGAATATTCGATGGCACGATATTTTGGGCGGGATTGGCTATATCTTTGGGCTATTTGGGCTCTGGTCTCTGATGAGAGCCAGACGCGGATGATTGAGACCCTACTAGCCCCTAGAATTATCAATGAGAAGTCTATACCAATCCCTGCCAAGCTTAGGGTCGTGCTGATCGTATGCCTGGCAATGGCAACTGTTCTCTCTACAAGCTGGCTAACCTTATGGTTATTCATGGCATTGGTGGTTTACCTGTGGTGGCGTAGTGACTTGACTGCGAAGCAAACGATTAAACGATTGTTGGCAATGGACTGTTTGATATTATTCACCGTTGCTTTAATCCCTTTCAGTGTGCCGGGGGAGCCTCTCTTTAGTATCTTAAGTTTTACAGCGACTAAGGAGGGGGCCCTGATGGCTATGATGATCTTATTTAAAGCCAATATTGTCATGTTAACTGTCATGGCGCTCGGTGAAGGAATCGATGCACTGACTTTAGGCAAGGCATTGGTTGAACTGGGCGTATCGAGACGTTTCGCGCTTTTGATGCAATTTACCGTTCGGTATATCGGGCTTTTGTATCTGGAGTTTCATCGATTACGCCAATCAATGAGAACTCGTGGGTTTAAGCCCAGGAATTCCATGCATACCTGTCGCTCATATGGTTTTCTGTTCGGTATGCTGCTGGTGCGATCCTTCGACAGAGCCGATAAAATTTCACAGGCGATGAAGTGCAGAGGGTTTCGGGGACATTTCTTGTCTCATGAGCGCTTATCGGTAACCAAACGTGAGTATGCTCATTTTGCCGTATACCTCTCCCTTATCAGTTTAATATTTTGCACCTCCCTTAGCTCATTTTAACGTATGAAGTGACTCCTTTTAATTTATCAATTCAAGCACTTTTAAATAAGGTCTCTATGCCATCATCAACATCTCTTATCGCGCTTAAGGGCGTAAGCTTTCAACACGCAGATGAAAGTGTCACTGCCAACAAGCTGGATTTTGAGCTCTACAGTGGGCAGAGTGTGGCGATATCAGGAATGAATGGTAGCGGAAAAAGCACCTTACTTTCCCTTATTATGGGTCTGAGAAGCGTCAATTCCGGTGAAGTACGTTTATTTGGCCACTCTTGCAGTACGGAGGCTGATTTCAGTCGCTTCAGAACCCGTATTGGTATGGTCTTTCAAGATCCTGACGATCAGCTTTTTTGTCCGACCGTGATTGAAGATGTTTGCTTTGGCCCGCTGAACCAGGGGCTTAGTCGTAAAGATGCTTTGGCTAGAGCGAGGGACGTCCTTAATCGTCTAAATATTGGTCATCTTGAGAACAAGGTAACTTATCAATTGTCTGGTGGCCAGAAAAGGGTGGTGGCGTTGGCGAGTGTCCTCGCGATGAAACCTGAGATATTGTTGTTAGATGAGCCGACAAACGATTTAGACCCGGATAATACACGGCGGCTGATTGATATTTTAAAGGAACTGTCGTTGCCCATGATTTTGGTTTGTCATGATGCCAATATTTGTGCTGAATTAGTGGACAAAGAATATTTGTTAGAAGATGGCGTCATTCGTAATCAAAGCTACAACTTACAGGATTTCTAGTTTAAAAATGAAACTACTCTTTTGTCGTCACGGTGAAACCCAATGGAATAAACAGGGGAAACTGCAAGGTCATCTGGATAGCTGTTTAACTGTTGAGGGCGAGTTACAGGCTAGACAATTAGGCACTCAATTAGCCTCTCATCATCCTGAACTCATATTCACCAGCGATCTCGGCCGCGCGATTGCAACGGCGAACTTAGCCAACCAAAACCTGAATTTACCCATCGAATCGTCGCCCTTATTGCGTGAGCGATGCTTTGGTCGGTTACAGGGGCTACATAATGGTGAATCTCTAGATTTGTGGGAGGTTTACGAGCGGCGCTTCATAGGCAATGAAATGGAGATTGAGGGGGCCGAATCGGCGACCGATGTATTGAGCAGAGTGCAGCACTTCTTGAAGGGATTATCTTACATAAATGTAGAAACCCTCGTGGTTATCGGCCATGGGGAATGGTTACGAGTCATTCAAAATTTCTTCTCCGGAGAGCAAGCTTGGTCCAACCGGCAGTCCTTGCCTGGTAATTGCGAAATCATCGAATTTAATCTGCAAAATTTTCAGCTTGAAGCTGTAATATAAGGCGTTGTCCCTGTTGAGCGTTAACCACATCCGTCTCAATTAAGGCGTACTGTTCGGCTCAAACCTCCTCTTCCTTATCTAACTTTTTGTTTTATTGATACTTCCTTCAAGCTATTCCCCCGATTAGATGATTCATAGCCCTGGCATGAGACGAATAGTCGAATCTTTTTGTCGACAATGCACCGGTTTATTATTGACCATTGTCGTCATATAGGGTTATATTGTCGACAATCCAGTTTGTAATGAATATGTAAACATATGACCTTTTTCAACGAACAGCCTGTTACAGCGGCAGATAAAACATTTTTTCAACTACGAAAAGATATTGTTGAGGGGGAGATCTCTGCAGGATCTAAGCTTAGTGAGACAGAGTTGTCGACAAAGTACGCCGTGAGTCGTGCGGTGGTTCGCGAAGCCATCAATCGTTTGGAATCATGCAACTTAGTCGAGCGTAAGGCAAATGTCGGCGCCAGAGTGGTTACCTTAACACCGGAAGGCTTAGTCGAGCTCTATCAGGTTCGAGAGTCTTTAGAGGGGATGGCTGCCAGGTTAGCTGCAAAAAATATGACCGATCAGGAGATTGGCGATCTAAATTCACTATTAACTACCCATTTCGAAAAGGTCAAAACCGGCGAGTCCTATTATCAGGAGGCCGGAGATGTCGATTTTCACTATAGAATCATCCTGGGTAGCAATAATAAGCACCTCATATCCATGTTGATCGACGGCATTTATCATCTTGTGCGCATGTATCGTGTCCAGCTTGGAATGACGGGTCCCAGAATAACGACAGCATTTGATGAACATAAGCACATAGTTCAAGCCATCTCTAATCGAGATGAAGAACTTGCAGAGATGCTGATGCGTCGTCATATCCTGTATTCGAAAAATAGTGTTGAAAAGAAATTAGCAAGCAATTGATTAACAGCAATTAAACTCAAACCAATTTAGTATCCAGCTCTAGTAGGGAGAAGAAAGATGAGTGCAGGTAAGAAGTTTCGTCAAGCATTGGCTGATAATAAACCGTTGCAAATAGTGGGCACCATCAACGCTTATTCGGCAATGATGGCAAAGCAAATTGGCCACCAGGCTATCTATCTTTCCGGTGGCGGTGTCGCTAATGCCTCTTATGGTCTGCCGGATCTGGGGATGACATCTCTCAACGATGTGCTTGTCGATGTGCAGCGTATAACCTCAGCGTGCGATCTTCCTCTGCTTGTCGATATCGATACTGGCTGGGGCGGTGCGTTTAACATTGCCAAGACGGTTCGTGATATGGAAAAAGCGGGCGCTGCTGCGGTTCATATGGAAGATCAGGTCGCACAGAAACGTTGTGGTCATCGTCCGAATAAAGAGATCGTTTCAACGGCCGAGATGGTCGACCGTATTAAAGCGGCGGTAGATGCTCGTACCGATCCCGATTTTTTCATCATGGCACGTACCGATTCATTCGCTCAAGAGGGGCTCGAATCGGCGATTGAACGCGCTAAAGCGTATGTAGCGGCCGGCGCAGACGGTATTTTTGCCGAAGCGGTTAAAACAGAGGAGCACTATCGTGCATTCTCTGATGCGCTTGATGTACCCATTCTTGCCAATATCACCGAGTTTGGTCAAACAGAACTTTGGAACAAGGAGCAGCTAGGGGAGTGGGGCGCGTCCATGGTGCTTTATCCACTCAGTGCCTTCAGAGCCATGAATAAAGCGGCCGAGATGGTATACACCTCGATTCTTGAACAGGGCGATCAAAAAGCAGTGGTCGATTCTATGCAAACGCGTATGGATCTGTACAACTACTTGGGATACCACGAATACGAGCAGAAGCTTGATAGCCTGTTCGCAGAAGGTAAAAACCTGTAATCGAAGTAGCAATATTTTAGTTAACACCCTACAACTTATGTTTTGTGACTAGCCCGGTAAATACCAAAATAGGTAATAACCGGGCCATAAAATCATATCAACACATAAGAGCAGATAAAAAATAAAAGGAACACGTTATGGTAGATAAGAAACTCAGTGGTGCAGGCCTTCGTGGTCAAAGCGCAGGTGAAACAGCCCTTTGTACAGTTGGAAAGTCAGGTTCTGGCCTGACCTACTGTGGTTATGATGTTTCAGACTTGGCCGATAATGCGACATTCGAAGAGGTGGCTTATCTACTGTTTAACGGTGAACTGCCAAGTCAGACTCAGCTGGACCACTATAAAACAGAGTTGTTCGCCCAGCGCGATCTCCCTCAGGCGCTTAAAGAGGTGCTGCAACGAATTCCGGCTGATGCACACCCAATGGATGTGATGCGTACCGGTTGTTCTTTCTTAGGTAACCTTGAGCCGGAAAACGATTTCAGTGAGCAAAACAGAGCGGCAAATCGTCTATTAGCCGCTTTCCCTGCGATTATGTGTTATTGGTATAAATTCTCTCACGAAGGTGTTGAAATTGACTGTGTGACTGAAGAAGACTCTATCGGCGGGCACTTCTTGCACTTGCTTAACGGTAAGGCACCATCTGAGCAACATCGCCGCGTGATGGATGTATCGTTAATTCTTTATGCTGAGCATGAGTTTAATGCATCGACCTTTACTGCACGCGTCTGTGCATCGACTCTATCTGATATGTACTCATGTATTACCGGTGCTATCGGTACGTTACGTGGTCCACTACATGGCGGCGCGAACGAAGCGGCAATGGATATGATCCAAACATTCAACTCGCCTACAGATGCCAAGACGCAGATGGCTGGCATGCTGGAACGTAAAGAGAAGATCATGGGCTTTGGGCATGCTATCTATCGCACTTCAGATCCCCGGAATGTCATCATTAAGACCTGGTCTGAAAAGCTGGCTAATGAATTCGGTGATACGTCACTTTATGATATCTCTGTCGCCTGTGAAGAGTTTATGTGGGACACCAAGAAGCTATTTTGTAATGCTGACTTCTTCCATGCATCGGCTTATCACTTTATGGGCATTCCTACTAAGCTGTTTACGCCAATATTTGTCTGTTCGCGACTCACTGGCTGGGCCGCTCATGTGATGGAGCAGCGCGCTAACAACCGTATCATTCGCCCGAGCGCCGACTACACAGGTTCAGAGCCAAGAACCGTCACACCCATAAGCAAAAGATAAGCAGTCAGGTCCTGAGATCCCCTCTCAGGACCTAAGATATTCCGATAACGAAGCGGGACAAGCGATGAATACCACATACCGTAAACAACTACCGGGTACAGATTTAGATTATTTTGATACCCAAGCCGCCGTCGATGCCATCAGCCCCGGTGCCTATAGCAAGCTTCCCTATAGCTCGCGTGTCTATGCCGAAAATCTGGTACGTCGCTGCGATCCAGCTAAGCTGACCGATTCGCTCAAGCAGATCATTGAACGTAAGCGAGATCTCGATTTCCCTTGGTACCCCGCACGCGTGGTTTGCCACGATATTTTAGGCCAAACGGCTCTGGTTGACTTGGCTGGTTTGCGTGATGCGATTGCCGATAAAGGGGGAGATCCGTCGAAGGTAAATCCTGTGGTACCGACTCAGCTGATTGTCGATCATTCACTGGCTGTCGAGCATGCAGGTTTTGAGAAAGATGCCTTTGAAAAAAACCGTGCTATCGAAGACAGACGAAATGATGATAGGTTCCATTTCATCAACTGGACCAAAACGGCGTTTAAAAATATCGATGTGATCCAGCCGGGTAATGGCATCATGCATCAGATTAACCTTGAGAAGATGTCGCCAGTCGTGCAATCCCGTGATGGCGTCGCTTTCCCTGATACCTTAGTCGGAACTGATAGCCATACACCTCATGTTGATGCATTAGGCGTGATAGCCATTGGCGTTGGTGGACTGGAAGCCGAAAGCGTGATGCTGGGGCGGCCATCTTACATGCGTCTGCCAGACATCGTCGGCGTCGAGCTGGTGGGCAAACGTCAAAGCGGCATCACTGCGACCGATATCGTGTTGGCGATAACTGAGTTTCTGCGAAATGAGAAAGTGGTTTCTACTTATCTTGAGTTCTTCGGTGAGGGAGCGTCTAATCTGACTTTGGGCGATCGCGCAACGATCTCAAACATGACCCCGGAATTTGGCGCGACTGCTGCTATGTTCTATATCGATGAGAAGACTATCGATTACCTGAAACTGACGGGGCGTGATGAAAGCCAGGTTAAACTCGTCGAAACCTATGCTAAGCAGAGCGGGCTTTGGGCTGACACACTTACTGATGCCGAATATGAGCGCGTACTGCGTTTCGACCTGTCATCGGTAGGCCGTAATATTGCCGGGCCATCGAACCCACATCGCCGCGTAGCCACGAGCGATCTGGCCGAGAAAGGCATTAGTGGTGTTGTCGAGAATGAAGAGGGCTTAATGCCCGATGGCGCCTGTATTATTGCCGCTATCACCAGTTGTACTAATACCTCGAATCCACGCAATGTAATTGCCGCAGGCTTGCTTGCACGAAATGCGAATGCAAAAGGGCTGACCCGTAAGCCTTGGGTTAAAACCTCATTAGCACCGGGATCTAAAGCGGTTCAGCTATACCTCGAAGATGCGAACTTATTACCTGAGCTTGAAGCGCTCGGTTTCGGTATCGTCGGTTTTGCCTGTACCACCTGTAATGGCATGAGTGGTGCGTTAGACCCGGTTATTCAAAAAGAGGTGATCGAACGCGACCTATACACGACTGCTGTACTGTCCGGTAACCGTAATTTCGATGGTCGTATTCATCCATACGCTAAGCAGGCTTTCCTGGCATCGCCACCTTTGGTTGTCGCCTATGCAATTGCCGGTACCATACGTTTCGATATCGAAAACGATAGTCTGGGCATTGATAATGAAGGCTGTGAGATCAAACTAAAAGATCTGTGGCCATCCGATGAAGAGATCGATGCGGTGATCGCCAAGAGCGTTAAGCCTGAGCAGTTTCGTAAAGTGTACGAGCCTATGTTCGACATTAAAGTTGAGTATGGCACCGACAACGATCCGCAATATGACTGGCGTCCACAGAGCACCTATATTCGTCGTCCTCCATATTGGGAGGGCGCGTTAGCAGGTGAGCGTACCATGAAGGGGATGCGACCACTGGCGGTACTTGGCGATAACATCACGACCGATCACTTGTCACCGTCTAATGCGATTATGCTAAACAGTGCTGCCGGTGCGTATCTGGATAAAATGGGTTTACCTGAAGTGGACTTTAACTCCTATGCAACGCACCGCGGTGATCACCTGACCGCACAGCGTGCTACCTTTGCCAACCCTAAGCTGTTCAATGAGATGGTGACGCAGCTTGGCAAGAGTGGTGACGTTGAGGTTAAGCAGGGCTCCTTTGCGAGAATCGAACCAGAGGGTCAAGAGTCGCGCATGTGGGAAGCGATAGAAACCTACATGGATCGTAAACAGCCCCTTATCATCATAGCCGGCGCCGATTATGGTCAAGGATCATCACGGGACTGGGCGGCTAAGGGCGTTCGTCTGGCGGGTGTTGAGGTGATTGTGGCCGAAGGCTTTGAGCGTATTCACCGTACCAACCTAGTGGGCATGGGGGTCTTACCCCTTGAGTTCACAAATGGTGAGAATCGTCATACCTATGAAATCGACGGTACAGAAACCTACGATGTGTTTGGTGAGCGTACACCTGGCGCGGGGCTAACTGTAGTCATGACACGTAAGAGTGGTGAGTGTGTTGAAATACCGGTTAAGTGTCGCTTAGATACTGCCGAGGAGGTCTCTATCTATGAAGCGGGTGGTATTTTGCAGCGCTTTGCACAGGACTTCTTAGCGTCATCTGTTGCGTAACGCTTAATGGTTGATGGCTGTTCGAGTGCCGGGTTAGCGCCATTAGCTCTAATCTGGCTCTTGTTTACCACCTCCAATTCATATCGAAAAAGAATGTTAATGGTAAGCTCTTATGACTAGTAAAAAGGTTCATCTACCTCAAATAAAGGTGCCTGCAACGTATATGCGTGGCGGCACCAGTAAAGGTGTGTTTTTTAACTTAACCGATCTGCCTGAGGCCGCACAAATTCCGGGCAGTGCCCGTGATGCATTGCTGCTGCGGGTTATCGGCAGCCCCGACCCCTATGGAAAACAAACCGACGGCATGGGCGGTGCGACCTCGAGTACCAGTAAAACCGTTATCGTGGCGAAAAGTACAAAAGCCGACCACGATGTTGATTATCTGTTTGGTCAGGTGGCTATCGATAAGCCCTTTGTCGATTGGAGCGGTAACTGCGGTAACCTGTCTGCTGCGGTCGGTTCATTTGCCATCAGCTGTGGCTTAGTCAATGCCAGCCGCATTCCGCATAATGGCATAGCTGTTGTCAGAATTTGGCAGAAGAATATCGGTAAAACCATTATTGCCCATGTGCCCATCATCAATGGTGAAGTGCAGGAAACCGGTGATTTCGAACTCGATGGTGTGACATTCCCTGCGGCAGAGGTACAAGTCGAGTTTATGGACCCTGCCGATGGCGAAGGGGCTATGTTCCCTACGGGTAACTTAGTCGATGATTTAATATTACCAACTGATGTGGTTGCCAGCGGTGTGCTTAACGCCACCATGATCAATGCCGGTATTCCAACGGTTTTCGTTAACGCTAAAGATCTGGGCTACACGGGGGCCGAACTACAAGAGGCCATCAATGGTGATGAGAAAGCCCTGGCCATGTTTGAAAGCATTCGTGCACATGGCGCAGTGAAGATGGGCCTGATAAAGCATATTGATGAAGCGGCAGGGCGCCAGCATACACCTAAAGTGGCCATCGTAGCTGAACCTGTTGACTACACCTCATCGAGCGGGAAATCAATCAATAAGGCCGATATTGACTTAAACGTGCGCGCACTCTCTATGGGTAAACTCCATCATGCAATGATGGGCACGGCAGCCGTAGCCATAGGCACTGCGGCGGCCATACCCGGTACACTCGTGAGCTTAGCTGCGGGTAATATAGAGAGAGAAAGTGTCCACTTTGGTCACCCTTCGGGCACACTCCGAGTCGGCGCGCAGGCAAGTCTTGTCGAAGGTGAGTGGAGAGTGACTAAAGCGGTGATGAGCCGCAGTGCACGGGTGCTGATGGAAGGGTGGGTGCGTGTTCCCTCCGATGTTTTTTTAAAGTGACTGCTTTCTAAAGTGAATGTGTTCTAAATTGGCATCTGTATCTGTATTTAGGGAACGACCACACTAAAACAAAAGTAAATAGATAAAAACAGATAGGTAAAAACAAAAAAGCTGCCACTCATCTGTTCTCTATAGGAGAACATGGTGACAGCTTTTACGTGTTATCTTTATTATTGGATTAATAAAGGGATAACTTCAAATCGATTAGGAGCCTTTTCTCGCTTCCATCTCCTGCTGGCTTGCCATGTACTCGTTGAACGTACCTTGGAAGTTCACCAGCTTCTTATCCTTCACGTCGATAATACGTGTAGCAAGCGATGAAACAAACTCACGGTCGTGGCTAACGAAGATCAAAGTACCTTGGTAGGTCTTTAGGGCGTTGTTTAACGCTTCAATCGCTTCCATGTCCATGTGGTTCGTTGGCTCATCCATTATGAGTACGTTGATGTCCATCATCATTAACTTGCCGAATAACAAGCGGTTTTTCTCACCACCCGAGCAGTTTTTCACTTTCTTGTTCGCATCATCTTCTGTGAACAACAATCGACCTAGCATGCCACGAACCATTAAGTCGTTGTGCTTAGGTGTGCGCCACAGTGACATCCAGTCGAATAAGTTTAGGTCGTTATCAAAGTCTTTGCTGCTGTCTTGTGGACAATAGCCGATAGACGCATTTTCTGACCACTTGATCACACCTTCGTTGTTTTGTAATTCATTCACTAAACAACGCAGGAAAGTCGATTTCCCGACACCGTTCTCACCGATAACCGCAAGTTTTGCACCGGCTTCGAGAATAAGCTCGCCACCTTCGAATAAGATCTCATCATCAAAACCGTGACCCACATTTTCCAATACCAACGCTTGGCGATGCATTTTCTTACCATCGTCAAATCTGAGGGAAGGCGTCATGCGGCTCGACGATTTGACATCATCAAGAGATATTTTTTCGAGCTTCTTAGCACGGGAACTGGCTTGTTTCGCTTTAGATGCGTTGGCACCGAAACGGTTAACGAAGTCTTGCAGCTCATTCATCTCGGCGCTTTTCTTAGCATTACCGGCGAGTAGTTGCTCTTGAATTAACGCTGCGGCTTCCATGAAGTACTCATAGTTACCCGGATAGATACGTAGCTCACCGTAGTCAATATCAGCCATATGTGTACAGACAGTGTTTAAGAAGTGCCTGTCGTGGGAGATGATGATCATGGTGCACTTACGTTTGTTAAGCTGACCGGCCAACCAGTTAATGGTGTGAATATCCAGGTTGTTGGTAGGCTCATCGAGTAACAAGATATCTGGGTTTGAGAATAGTGCCTGTGCCAATAACACACGTAATTTCCAACCAGGTGCGACTTGGCTCATCAAACCAAAATGAAAATCTTCTTCTATACCGGCTTCGAGTAGAATTTCACCCGCGCGGCTTTCGGCGCTGTAACCGTCCATCTCAGCAAACTCGCTTTCGAGTTCACCCACCTTCATGCCATCTTCTTCGCTCATCTCTGGTAGTGAGTAGATCCGCTCACGTTCCTGCTTTACTTCCCACAGTGTAGCGTCACCCTGAATTACTGTGTCGATAACAGAAAATTCTTCGAATGCAAACTGGTCCTGGCTAAGTGTGCCGACCTTTTGACCCGGAGTGATTGAGACATTACCCGAGGTAGGCGCAAGCTCCCCACTGAGTATCTTCATGAACGTGGACTTACCACAACCATTTGCGCCAATTAAACCGTAGCGGTTGCCATTACCAAATTTAGCGGAAATGTTTTCAAACAGTGGCTCAGGGCCGAACTGCATCGTGATGTTTGCGGTAGAAATCAATGGAATGTCCCAGCTGTTTACTGACAGGTTAATTATTTGAATCTTGGCCGACGAAAGGCCATTCAGAATAAGAGGTGCGTTAGTATGGATAAAAGAGCCGCGGATTATACAGAGTTTGGTGCTCATATGTCGAGACATGACAGCCGCTAAACGCAGTTATCTGATAGGAAGATAATAATATCGGGGGCATTTTCATTTTTGAGTGGGTGAATCACAGCTTTTATTGTTATTATAAGTCGATTGAACAGATCACTCAATTTTGGTGGTCCAGCTATTCACTCGGTGAAAGCTGATATTTTTATAGACATTACCTGCGGTATTTGGACATCTCATGATTGAACAGCAACAGAACAACCCACTACATGGCCTAAGTCTCGAGACCATGGTCACTGAGTTAGTCGATTTTTACGATTGGAAAGTTCTAGACGCAGCATTGCGTTTAGCGTGTTTCAAGACCAATCCGAATATACCCGCTTGCCTTAAGTTTTTGAAAAAAACCGAGTGGGCGAGGGAGCGTGTAGAAGCTTTTTACTTATACCGTTTTAAGCGTATGCCAAAAGGTAGTGCTGCTCAGTTTGAACTTAAGCCGCGTGAGCGTGGGTTTGAAGATGGTATTGTGCCACGTAAACCTCAAGAGCTTACTATTGAACTTATTGCAGAAATGCGTGCTAAGGCTACCGCAGATTATGAAGCGATGAAGCAAAATAAGGGCAGTCGACCAAGTTACGGCAGTGATAAACCTCGAGCCCAAGACTCTTATGCGCAGAATCGTCGCACCAGTACAGACAGGCCCGCACCGTCGCAAGATCCTAAAAACCCTTGGGGTAAGTAAGCTTAGACATACTCAACATAAGATTGGATTGTTGAGTTTGATTAAATAGTCATGGTCATTATCTGAATTATTAGATAGTGACCATGACATTTTTAGAAAGTTTATCGTGCTAAATATGAGGGGACTGAAATAGCACTAGGGACGTTAAATACGATTCCTTTCAACCTTCCGACCTTACTTAAGTACATGGTGTGGTATTTGCCTAGATTGCACGCTTGGCTAGTACGCGCTCCACAGTGTCAACAATGGCCTGAGTTTGGCTATCAATCTCAATGTTTAACGACTCACCAACTCTAGATTGGTCCAGGTTCGTCAGTTTTAATGTTTCAGGGATCAGGTGCAACATGAAACTGCTATCGGTAACCTCGCCAACGGTTAAACTACAACCATTAACACCGACGAATCCTTTATAAAGAATGTAGTTCATCCACTTAGGGTCAACCCCCAGTTTTATATCATAATGACTTTCGGTATTACTCACTTCGAGTATACGAGATTGGGTATGTACATGACCCGACAAAATATGACCGCCAATTTCACTACCAAAAGTTAACGACCGCTCGATGTTCACCTTAGAACCAAGAGTCAAATTTGAGAGGTTGGTCACGCTCAAAGTCTCTTCCATTACATCGAAAAACACCCTATCATCTTCCATTCGTGTAACCGTTAAACAGACACCGTTGTTAGCAACACTCGCGCCTGTTATGAGCCCCTCACGTAACTCGGGCTCCATAGCGATCTCAAGCGTATTTAAGCCATCTTTCTTATTTATCGCAACCACTTCGCACGTGGCTTGAACTATACCTGTAAACATAATTTCTCTCATTAGCATTAAAGGCAGTTTTCATGAATCACTTCGGCTTTCAAGCCAAACGTTTAGTGCAACTTGCACTACCTGTTCTCATCGCCCAGGTCACACAAACCATGATGGGCTTCATCGATACCGTAATGGCTGGCCGCGTCAGCGCGGTAGATATGGCTGCCGTTGCCGTCGGAACCAGCCTGTGGCTTCCTGCACTACTATTTGTACAAGGCCTCTTGATGGCATTTACTCCGGTTTTTGCACATCACCATGGCGCAAATAACCAAAAAGCGATCCAACCACTTACTCATCAGGCTGGATATATTGCCATAATAGGCAGTATAGGTGTGATCGTGTTTCTCACTTTTGCACAAAATATCTTTACCATGATGGAATTAGAACCAGAACTTGCCAGGTTGAGTATCGGTTACCTTCAGGGGTTCTCATGGGGCGTGCCTGCCTTCGTTCTTTATCAGGTACTGAGAGGCTGTAGTGAAGGGATCTCTTATACTTTACCCACTATGGTTATCGGATTTGTCGGGTTAGCAGTAAATATTCCTGCTAACTATATCTTTATCTATGGTCACTTTGGAATGCCTGCAATGGGCGGTGCCGGTTGTGGTGTTGCCACGGCATTAGTGTTTTGGGCTATGTTTATTGCCATGATAATTTATATGCAATTACATAAAAAATTTGCCGAAATAGCACCGTTCAAATCTTTTCATAAACCAAATTGGAAAACGATGTGGGATATGAGCAAGCATGGGTTTCCTATCGCAATGGCACTATTTTTTGAAGTGAGCCTGTTTGCCGTTATCGCACTGCTGTTAGCCCCTCTTGGCGCTAATGTTGTTGCAGGCCACCAAATAGCACTTAACTTTTCATCTATAGTCTTCATGTTGCCACTATCTATAGGTATCGCGGTGTCTATTCGCGTCGGTTATTACCTGGGACAAGATAAAGCGCATATATCGGCACTAATAACGAAAGTTGGACTTAGTCTCTCATTCACACTGGCAATTATTACCGCAATCATTACGGTTCTGTTCAGAACTGAGATTGCGTATCTATATAATGATAATCCTGAAGTAGTGACACTAGCCGGTAGCTTAATGTTTTTAGCTGCACTGTATCAGCTATCCGATTCGGTGCAGGTTGTCGCCGCCGGTGCACTTCGCGGCTATAAGGACACGCGTAGTGCACTCTATATTACCTTGGTCTCCTATTGGGCTATCGGGATGGTATTAGGTTATATACTCGCCAGAACAGATTTAATCGTACCTTCTATGGGGGCTCACGGTTTCTGGATAGGGCTGATAGCAGGCTTAACCAGTGCAGCAGTGCTATTTGCACTTAGATTAAGGTACATTCAAAAAACGGGTAACCTAAAGTCGGTTTTCCACGATAACCACGCTGAGTAACACTCTAATGTCATGATTTTGATGAGGGAATATAGGTTTTCTCATCATATATGTCGTATAAAAGAGCAAGTTGCACAGCAAATCTACACTTAATCAGAAAAAACGTTTTTTTACTTGCAACCCTAACTGTATCCCGTATTATAGCGCTCGTTCCAAGGCAATAGCCAAACGAACAAACCAGTCGCGGAATTGAGCAGTGTAAAACCTACTCGGACTAAACTCTTTATAAAACCAAGGTGAAGGTTATTGCCATGGTTTTATATGAGTAATCCAGCTTCCGCAACTAATTCGTGATAACGGAATTAAAACGTAATCGTTTAAGCGTTATACGGACGCGGGATGGAGCAGTATAAAAGCTACTCGGACTCAACTCTTTGTAAGAACAGGGCGAAGGTCGTTGCCATGTTTTTATCAGAGTAATCCAGCTTCCGCAACCAATTCTTGATAACGGAATTAAAATGTTATTGTTTAAGCGTTATACGGACGCGGGATGGAGCAGTTTGGTAGCTCGTCGGGCTCATAACCCGAAGGTCGTTGGTTCAAATCCAGCTCCCGCAACCAATTTTTTTGTAGCAGAATTAAAACAGTTATTAGTA